>Ga0315310_10002796_pt1 | contig 10879 bp, 14 predicted proteins | sample TDP5_MG_FD_203630 | JGI IMG/M metagenome (GOLD analysis project Ga0315310, IMG submission 203630) | Freshwater sediment microbial communities from Lake Towuti, South Sulawesi, Indonesia - TDP5 | ecosystem: Environmental > Aquatic > Freshwater > Lake > Sediment | place: Indonesia: South Sulawesi...
GGAGGACGGGGGACGTAGTTGAAAAATTACACTTTACGCGAATGGCGATGTATGGTAAGGAATCAGTATGCCACGCCAAGCAAGGTTGGATGCTCCTGGGACACTCCATCATGTAATGATCCGGGGGATTGAACGTTCTCCAATATTTGACGACGATCAAGACCGGCGCGATTTTATTTCCAGGGTTGGGATCTTGTCCCAAGAAACAGGAACCCGGATTGTTGCCTGGGCATTAATGAGAAATCATGTTCATCTCTTACTTTTTAGCGGTTCGCCGGGCATCTCCAAATTCATGCGTCGTCTCTTAACCGGTTACGCGCTGAGATATAATCGAAGGCACGGGAGAAACGGTCATCTCTTTCAAAACCGGTATAAGTCCATTGTCTGTGAAGAAGGAGCTTATCTATTGGAATTGGTGCGCTATATTCATTTGAATCCCCTGAGGGCTTCCCAGGTGAAGAGCATGGATGAATTAGATCAATATCCCTGGAGCGGGCATAGAACATTAATCGGAAAAGAGAAGAATAACTGGCAGGAGAGGGACTATGTGCTTCAGCAGTTTCATGAGAAAGAGGGGAAGGCCATTCGTGCTTATCGGAAGTTTATGGAAGAGGGGAAAGATCAGGGGCGTCGGCCGGAGTTAGTCGGAGGAGGATTGATTCGTAGCTTAGGGGGATGGTGCCAGGTTTTGCCTTTAAGCGGCTCTCGGGAGAGGATGGAACATGATGAGCGGATATTAGGGAATGGAGACTTTGTCGCTGAGATTATGAGGGAGGCAGAGAAGAATACGAGGAGATATCTCCGGGATAGTGAACTGAAGACTTCGATTGACAATGCTATAAAGGAGATATGCCGTAAAGAGGGGGTAGAGGAACGAGAAATGAGGATGGGGGTACGGACAAGGAAGTATTCCCGGCTACGAGCAAAGATTTCGTACCATTTGAGTCATGAGTTCGGGGTATCGCACGCAGAGATCGCCCGGCAACTGGGGGTATGTACATCAGCGATTGCCAAAGCCATTCAGAAAACTGAGGCCGAGGATAATAAGTGTTAATTTTCAACTACGTCCCCTCGTCCCGTTCGAACGTGGACCTCGCAAGTCGTCGACTCACCAACGATCCGATGTTGACCCAATGGTTGAGGGGTGTGGCTGACCGTTTAGGCGAGGTGTGGACATGGCGCTCGACGCGCTGGATGTCCCTTCGGGGTCGAAAGCGGACAATGAGCCTAGTCACGCAAGCAAATGCCGCATAACCGTCGCATGCACCTGATCGGCTACAGCGCGCCTCGCCCGCTTCCGCCGACAGGTGATGCCCGGCGTTGTGCATAACTAAGATCAAAAGAGAAACCTGGCACAGATGGACCCAAAATTAAACATAGGGAGGTATCTAATGGAATCATTGTGGAACTCTCCCGATTCAGTTAATATGATTCGCCTTATCGCTCAGTGGACTGTTGCGATAAGCGGAGTTATTGCACTTGTTTTCACTATGCGGGCTGCGACGTTGAAAGATCGTGCGGATGCTGCAAAAACTAAGGCAGATTTGGCAGAGCGTGCTTTGCTTCAAACCAAAATACAAACAGCCGAAGAAGAAGCTAAACTTGCAAAATCGCAAGCTGCTGAAGCAAAGGCTAAATTGCAACCTCGGGTGCTTTCGGAAAAACAATTTCAAATTCTTCACAATGAGCTTATAGCCTCTTCTCGCCTTGGTAAGCAAAGTGGAATCCCGATAGTTATTGCAGCAAAACTGATGGATGATGAAAGCATCTCCTATGCTAAACAAATTACTGATGCACTTAATAACACTGGATGGGAAATTGGATTCACACCCATGTCTACTCATGTTTTTCCCGGTATTGCTATATTTTTTAATCCTCACACAAAAGAATCTGAATCTTGTAAGGCAGTACAAAATGCATTCACAAAAGCAGGTGTAAAATTCAGCACAGGCTATCTTGAAATCAAACAGACACCTATTCAAGTCGAAAACGCAGTTTATATCATTGTTGGGCATAAATAAATCGATACTCCGAAATATGAAAAAATGCACAACAAGGTAATCCAGCCGATGGCCTATAGCCACGGCTGATTTTACTCGTTAGCAGGGAAATTATATGAATATTCACGTTATTTGTTGCCAAAACGCACACAATGTGCTAATATTCAAATAGATGAAGCATATAAATTGGAATACGCGAAAGAGTCTGAAGCTAAAAGAACTGAGGGGGATTTGTTTTGAGGATGTCGTGTATTATGTAGAAAAAGGAGCTGTTCTCCATGACTATGAGCATCCAAATCAAAAACGATATCCGGGACAACGAATCATGGTGATCGGAATCGATAACTATGCCTACCTTGTCCCTTACGTCGAAGACGAAGAAGAGATATTCCTGAAAACCATTATCCCAAGTAGGAAGGCAACTGAGATTTATTTTGGGAGGAAAAGCAAATGAAAAACAGATTGACTGAAGAGGAGCAGGAAATATTGGATAGTTTTGAAAGAGGCGAATGGGTTCCAGTAAGAGATCTTTCAAAACGAAAAAGAGAGCTCATCCGATACGCGCGAAACACTTTGAAGAAGGATAAGAGATTGAATATACGGATTTCTGAAAGAGACCTGAATGAACTGCAAAAAAAGGCAGTGAGCGAAGGATTGCCCTATCAAACATTTGTTTCCAGCATCATTCATAAATATGTTAATGGCAAACTGGTAGAGGCAAAGAATTAGCCTGCTAACAAATCAATCAAGGCGACGGGGAATAGCCCCGTCGCCTTTTGCGGAGGTCACTGCCCCCGCGCCTTATTTCTATCGTTAGCTGACAATAGAAAAGGATAACTGATGCCAATATATGATAAGCCTGTATGGCAATTGATGAATGAAATGGTAGCTACCCTGCAAATCAATAAAGGGCAAACGATTACGAAGTCTGAGATTGAGTCCTGGTTTCAGAAAAACTACCCTAAGATCAAAAAGGGTACCATAACGTCATATCTGGTTCGAATGTCAACGAATGCGCCTGGGCGAATCCATCACAACCCAAAGCCATACGATGATTTTTTCTTCCAGCTTGACGGTAGCCGCTTCCGACTGTACGACCCAACCACAGACCCACTCCCGATAAATACTACAGCCGATGCATCAACGTCGAAGGGTACCCCGCCGGAAACACCAGAAGGCTCCTCCATTTCTGCCGCCGAGGCAGCCTCAGAGTTCGCATATGAGAACGATCTCAAGAACTTTCTCGCCAAACACCTTAGTGTCCTTGAGCCAGGCCTCCGACTGTACGAGGAAGAGGGGATATCTGGTGTTGAATTCCCAGCGGGAGCTCGCTTCATAGACATTCTGGCCGTTGACGGAAGCGATTGCTTCGTTGTCATTGAGTTGAAGGTATCAAGGGGTTACGATCGAGTGGTCGGACAGTTGTTGCGGTATATGGGCTGGGTCAAGTCGAACCTTGCTGATTCAAACCAGGATAAAGCATTTGGAGTCAGACTTAAAGATTGAGTTTCAAACCAAACGGGAGGTGGGGCGACTTTTTTCGCCGTCGAGGAAGCTAAAGCCTCCCCTACCGGAATGATTGTATACGCAACTATTTATGTCGCTTTGCTTGAAATGGCCTAAACAACTTATTGGGAAAATTTGATATTGGGATTTCGGGTTTACGCTTGCAGTAGGCGGGGAAATTGACATTTGGGATTTCCAATTTAAATTCCCTCTTGACAACAAGCCAGATTTTCCCTAATTATATTAATTGATACGAGGAGGTATCGAGGGACGGGGATGTTCAGAAGGGCATCCCTGTTTCTATATAGGGTCGGAGGAGCCCATGAAAAAAGAAAAATACAATGTGGCTGTAGCAGGGGCCACGGGTGCAGTGGGAAATGAGATGGTCTCCATCTTGGAGGAGCGAAACTTTCCAGTCGCAAACCTAAAACTTCTCGCTTCCACCCGGGGGGCAGGGACAAAGATGGAGTTTAGGGGAAAGGAGTATACCGTTGAGGTTATGAATGAGAACTCCTTCTCCGGAGTGGATATCGGCCTTTTCTCTCCTGGGGGTTCCGTAAGTGAAAAATTTGCGCCCATCGCAGGGAAGGCGGGCTGTGTGGTCATCGACAACACCAGTGCTTTTCGGATGGATCCGCAGGTTCCTTTGGTCGTCCCAGAGGTGAATGCCCATGCCATTGCGCAGTATCCGAAAAAGAATATCATCTCAAACCCTAACTGTTCGACCATCCAGATGGTCGTAGCTCTGAAACCCATCCACGATGTTGCTCGAATCAAAAGGGTTGTTGTCTCCACCTATCAGGCAGTTTCGGGCACCGGGAGAAGGGCCATCAAGGAGCTAGAGTCTCAGGTTCTCGCGATCTACGGCAATAAAGAGATCGAAAAATCGGTGTATCCCCATCAGATCGCATTCAACTGTCTTCCCCACATCGATGTCTTCTTCGACAATGGTTATACAAAAGAAGAAATGAAAATGGTGAACGAGACGAAGAAGATCATGGAGGACAACTCCATCCAGGTCACGGCCACCACGGTGAGGGTGCCGGTCTTCTACGGCCATTCAGAATCGGTCAATATTGAGACGGAAAAGAAGATAACGCCAGCAGAAGTCAGAGAGATCCTCTCGAAAGCTCCGGGTGTTGTAGTGGTGGATAATCCCAAGAAGTTCGAATACCCACTGGCCATCCATGCGGCAGGAAAGGATGAGACCTTTGTCGGAAGAATCCGTGAAGATGAATCCATCCCCAATGGAATCAACATGTGGGTCGTATCGGACAATATCCGAAAGGGTGCAGCCCTTAATGCGGTCCAGATTGCTGAAATCCTGGTTCAGAAGTATCTGTAAGAAAAAGACCCGGTCGTTCAGGGGGTGGCCGATCAGAAGATTGGTCACCCCTTTTTTGTTCGACTCCAGTATTCGGCTTTATTTCAGGGTTTCTCTTCTTCATAAATTTGCTTTCAAGGGCCCACGGGGAATATAAAACTAAGAAAGCAAAGATAATGAAGATGACTGATGAAGAAAACATCAAGACCGTTATTGATTTTGCTTCAGCTCCAGTTCGAATTCTCGTATCCCTGATCACCTTCATCCCTGGCGGCGGATATTGGCCTGATTTCGAGGTTCTCCTTGCTAAGAGGATGAGATAAATCCCCACGCACAAGAGGAGTAGGGAAACGAACCCCATGCAGAATTTGAACACTCCCATTGTTTGCTTGAAAGCCAGCTCGGGATCCTTTTGGGATTGCTGTTCAATCTGGTCTAAGTGACGCTGAAAGTGGGGTTCCATGATAATAAGAACCATTGTGACAAAAATCAGGAAGAGTATAATCTTTTTTCTAAATCCTTTATCTGCTGGAATAATGTTGTCAGCCATCTTAAAAATTATACCAAATCTCGTCTCTTCTGAATACAAAAACACATACGATTATCCGCTTTGACACAAAATGAATTTGAGTATTATAATGTTTTTCCAATTGAACCCCTCCCTCTCCCCAAGGGGCAGAGGACGCCGTCGTCCAAAGCCAGACTTTGGCGCCGGACGGGAAGGGTGAGGGGGAGTAAAGAGATGTATGAAGAACGGACTTACCGGAATCTGGTCAAAACGGATGACCTCATAAAATTTGAGGTGATCGTTAAGGAGACAGACCTCCTGATTCGTGCTAAGAGCGATCTCCATAATGAAGCCCGAGAATCGGTCTTAAAATACCGGCATCAACTCGAAACCTATATTGCGACAAGCCCAGAATTCCAAAGGAGCTTTGTCCCTATTAAGGACGACCCTTATGCACCAGAAATCGTTCGGGAGATGATCCGAGCATCCCAATCGGCACAGGTCGGCCCGATGGCCGCTGTGGCTGGAGCAATGGCAGAATGGGTTTCGAGAGATCTCCTCAAACTCTCAAAAGAGGTGATCATTGAGAACGGTGGCGATATCTATCTCGCCACCTCAAAAGAGCGGACTATTGGAATCTATGCAGGCGATTCCCCCCTCACTCTAAAGATAGGGATTGTGATCCGCCCGGAGGAAAGCCCTCTTGGGATTTGCACTTCCTCTGGAACCGTAGGCCATTCCCTTAGTTTTGGAAAGGCAGATGCTGTCTGCATCGTCTCTAAATCGGCTGCCCTTGCCGATGCGGCAGCGACGGCCGTTGGAAATGTCGTCCGCGAGAAGAAGGATATCGAAAAGGGTCTGGAAAAGGGGAAAGAGATTGAAGGGGTGCTGGGTGCGCTCATCATCATCGAAGAAAAGATGGGGGTCTGGGGAAACATAGAACTGACCCGGCTTTAAAAGAAATGATTACTGTTGCTATTGCCACACTCGGTTGTAAAGTGAACCAGTTCGAATCGGAAGCTCTCATGGCTTCCTTGGAAGAGAAGGGATATCGTCTTGTCCCTCCTGGAGAAAAGGCGGATATCACGATCATCAATACCTGCACGGTCACCCAACGGGCTGACTTCCAATCGAGACAGATGGTCAGACGGACCTTCCGATCCAATCCGAAATCCGTGATCATTGTGACCGGATGTTATCCGCAGATAGATCCTGATGCGATCCTAAGGATCGAAGGGGTAAAGTACATTCTGGGGAATACTGAGAAGGGCCAAATCCCTGACCTTCTCCCTATGATGGAGAAAGGTGAACTTCCGCGGATTCAGGTTGGGGATATTCAGAAGGAGATGTCTCTCTCGGATATCCCTCTCCACTTCTTCCATCGTCACACTCGAGCTTTCCTGAAAATTCAGGATGGGTGTGATGCTCGATGTTCTTATTGTATCGTCCCTTTTGCAAGAGGTCCTTCAAGAAGCCTTCTCCCGGAAAAAGTTATTGAACATTTGAAGAAATTGAAAGGGAAGGGCTTTAAAGAAGTCGTGCTCACGGGAATTCATATCGGTTCCTATGGTATGGATCTCACCCCTCCATTCTCCCTGGAGAGACTATTGAGGCGACTGGAAGAGAAAGAGACTCCCCAACGGATTCGACTCAGTTCCATTGAGCCACTGGATTTCTCAGAAGACCTTATCTCTTTCCTTGCGGGATCGGCCAAGGTCTGCCCGCACCTTCATATTCCCATCCAGAGCGGGGACGATGAAATTCTAAAAAGGATGAATAGAAATTATGGGCACTCTTTTCTCTCCGGTCTTATCCAAGAACTCCATCAGAGAATTCCTAATGTCTCCATTGGTGCCGATGTGATCGTTGGATTCCCAGGGGAGACGGAAGAGAAGTTCCAAGGCACCTACGATCTAATTGAATCTCTGCCTTTCTCCTATCTCCATGTCTTCCCCTTTTCAAGGAGAAAGGGAACGCTTGCCTTCCAATTCTCCCAGAGAGTGGGTGCAGAAGTCGTTAAGAAGAGGGCTGAGAGGATGAGGGAGCTAGGAAATCAGAAACGCCAGTCTTTTTATTGTCAATTTCTTCACACGAAGTTAAACGTCTTGGTGGAAGATCGAAGGGATAAGGAGACTGGAAGATGGAAAGGGTTTTCTCGCAATTACATTCCCGTACTCCTCTCTAATAATGAAAGAGGAGGCCATTCCGACTGGATTAACCAGGAATTAACCGTATGGGTGATGGAATCTACTGGAAATAGTGTGGTCGGAAAATGCGTGGAGAGTTGATATGGAAGAGGAGCGGTTGGCCTCATTGAAGGAACTGGAGAGACGCCTGGGACACCAATTCAATGAGATGGGATTGCTGGATAGGGCCCTCACCCATCGATCTTTTGGTAACGAGACGGATTCCCAAGGGAGAGAATCGAATGAAGTTTTAGAATTTCTTGGCGATTCGGTCCTCAACCTGGCGGTAAGTTACCTCCTCCACATAAAATTTCCCGAGGCTCCAGAGGGAGTCCTTTCTATGTATAGGGCCCACCTGGTCAAACAGAGCACTCTTGCCCATCTCTCAAGAGAACTCCGATTGGAAGAACATCTCCTCCTCGGAAAAGGAGAACGGTTAAATGGAGGGATGAAAAAATCTTCCATTCTGGGCAATGCCTATGAGGCCTTGATTGGGGCCATCTTCATGGATGCAGGATTCAACCTGGCCTTGGAAATCATCCGGCAACATTTTGAGCCCTATCTTCAAACAAGAATTCCATCTGTCCTTTTTGATGATTTCAAAAGCCTCCTGCAGATACATACCCAACAGTCTTATGGGGTCTCTCCTCGATATCGGGTGCTGGAGGAGTCCGGGCCGGAGCACAATAAACGATTTCAAGCCTCTGTCCTCATCAAAGGAGAAGTCATAGGAATGGGATGGGGAAAGAGTAAGAAGAAAGCCGAGCAGGAAGCAGCCAAAAGTGCCTTAGAAAAATTAGAAACTCGAAGCACGAAATTCGAAACAAATTCGAATGTTCAAAATACGAATGACCTAAGCAAATAGAACGTTTTGAAATTAGATATTTAAAAATTGTTTCAGATTCCGATATTCGGATTTCGGATTTAACTGACCATTAACCCATGACAACTTAATTGATCGCAATATCGACCATGGCTCCGATCGTTATTCCCATCTTTCTTCCCAATTTAGGTTGCCGAGAGCGCTGTCTCTTCTGCAACCAGAAGGCCACAGCCTCGGAAGCACCATCCCCGTCTTCTATCCGCAAGCTTGTTGATGCCTCTCTCAAAGACCTCTCGCCTGATAAAGAAAATAGAGAAAGACAGATCGCCTTCTACGGCGGAAGCTTCACCGCTATGGCGAGAGACGATCAGGCTCATTATCTGAAGGAGGTTCAACCCTTCTTGAGGTCTGGACGGATCCACTCCATCCGCATCTCCACTCGACCCGACGCGCTGGACGAAGAAACTCTCTCCCTCCTCAAAGCATATGGGGTGAAGACCATCGAGATTGGAGCCCAATCGATGATCGACGAAGTCCTCTTTCTATCCAGAAGGGGTCACCGGGCAGAAGATACTTCCTCTGCTTGCTCACGAGTAAAACGGCAGGGTTTTGAGATGGGTATTCACCTGATGATTGGACTTCCGGGTGATACGTGCGATCGCTTTCTTTCAACCCTCGATCAGGTCATCGACCTTAAACCCGATTTTCTGAGAATCCATCCCGCCCTGGTGTTGAAAGGTTCTCCCCTTGAAACCCTCTGGAGGGAAGGAAGGTATACTCCTTTATCCTTAGAAGAAACTGTTCAATGGCTGAGGAAAGGCCTTCTCAAGTTGGAAAGGTTCTCTATTCGTTTGGCGCGAATTGGTCTTCAACCCACACAGGAACTGGAAAAACACTTTCTTGCAGGCTCCTACCATCCTGCTCTCCATCAGCTTGTTGATTCGGACATCGCGTTTGACATGGCCAAACATCTTCTCCAAATCTGTCCAAGAGAGCCGGAGGCCCTCTTTCTGTGTCATGCCAAAGAGATCTCGAACCTGAGGGGTCAGCGAAATGGAAATATTCAAAAGTTAAAAGAGCAATTTCAACTGAAAGAGATTACTATCCAAATCCGCGAAGATATCCCGAGAGGAATGCTTGTCCTCCAAAACCAGAGAGGAAGGCTTTCGATCCATAGAAGGGATCTGTATTATTTTGATGAATATCGAGTAGGGGCGACTTCAGTCGCCCAATCAGGCAGCGAAGATGGCACAGCCACCTCATTTTGACATAGACGGTGCAATATTTTTTATTACAACAAGATTGAATGAAGAAGGACGTTCATTAACTAATGAGGAGGCTGGGATAATAAAAAATATTATTGTAGATATGGCAGTTAAAAAAGAACTAAAACTCTACGCCTATGTAGTAATGCCTAATCACCTTCATGTTCTTGTTCAACCGATTGATAACGGAATTTCAAAAATGATGCAATTATTAAAGGGTAGATCCTCAAGAAAAATAAATATCTTGAGGGAGGCTAAAGCCTCCCCTACCCAAATTAATTCAAAAGGAACGACCGCTTGGGGTAGGGTCGACTTCAGTCGCCCTATAAATGTCTGGCAGAAAGGGTTTTTTGATTTTACGATAGTCACCGAACAGAAATTCAGAGAGAAGTTCAACTATATCCATTATAATCCAGTCAAGTGGGGACTGGCCAACAAGGCAGAAGAATATGAGTATTCAAGTGCCTCGGAGTACAAGATCAGATATGGAGAAGTTTTTTATACATAATGGCCCCGGTAAAACCGGGATCCTACTCCTTATTTTAATAGCATTATCCTTCTTTCTCTTACTTGCCTGCGCCTCTAGACACCGTGTCGCTGTGGAAAGGCGGATACCTTCTTCGGAGCAGAAAATGGTCAAGAAGGAGGTTCCTAATGGCGTTCAATATGGGATCGCCTCCTGGTATGGAAAGGATTTTCATGGAAAGCCGACCTCGAGCGGCGAGATCTATGACATGTACCAACTGACCTGTGCTCATACTACCCTTCCCTTAGGCACAATGGTCATGGTCACCAACGTGGAGAATGGGAAGTCGGTGGAATTGAAGGTCAACGATCGGGGTCCTTTTGTAAAAGATAGGATCATCGATCTCTCCTATGCCGCCGCCCAGATGATCGGGATGTATGAGAAGGGAATAGCCTATGTCAAAGTGGAGGTCATCGGTCCTCTGATAGAGTCGATTCAGCGATTCACCCTGCAGGTGGGCTCTTTTGTTGATGAAGCAAATGCTCAAAGATTGGCTGATCAATTGCGAAAGAGTTTCGAAAATGTCTATGTGGCCACGTTTGAAACGCTTACTCAGAAGTATCATCGTGTTAGGGTCGGACAGTTCGAGACGAGAGAATCGGCTTTAAGCACAGCAGAAAAACTCTCCCAGATGGGTTTCAAGGTCTTGGTGACCAGCCGGTAAGAAATAGCATAGCGCATAGGCCACAGAGCATAGAGCTTTACCCTTTGAGCGCCATTTCATTTGAAATCGCTATGCCC
>Ga0315310_10002797_pt1 | contig 10877 bp, 10 predicted proteins | sample TDP5_MG_FD_203630 | JGI IMG/M metagenome (GOLD analysis project Ga0315310, IMG submission 203630) | Freshwater sediment microbial communities from Lake Towuti, South Sulawesi, Indonesia - TDP5 | ecosystem: Environmental > Aquatic > Freshwater > Lake > Sediment | place: Indonesia: South Sulawesi...
AATGCCACCTCCGTGGGTATGCACCCGCACGATTCTGAAACACCAGTAGATAGAAGCCTCCTGCGACAAGACCTGATAGTCTTCGATCTTATCTATAGCCCCATCGAGACGAGACTGCTGAGAGAAGCAAAATCTGTCGGGGCGAAAACTATAGACGGGTTAACGATGCTAGTTTATCAAGGCGCAGCCTCGTTTGAGATATGGACAGGGATAAGGGCTCCGGTCAGCATAATGATGAAAGCCGTAAGAGATGAGTTGAAAAGCAGAAAAATTTGAAGAAGGAGGAAACTCCTTGACCTTTTCAGGGAAAGCCGTCGCATACGGGGCTATAACCGTAATCAATGCCATATCTTGTGGCTTCGGAGCTGCTTTGGGTATAGGCCTTAAAACCGAAGCCTCAGTCAAGCTCACTGATAGGCCAGGCAGAATCGAGGGCAGAATACTCTCTGATCCCGAGGAGAACCCCATCTTGATTGAGAAGGTTGTGAGCCGAGTCCTAAATCGGTTCAATGAACAAGATGAGCACGGAGCCTACGTAGAAACTCGATCCGATATTCCGATAGCTCGAGGGTTGAAAAGCAGCAGCGCGGCAGCTAATGCAATAGCGTTGGCTACGTTCTCAGCCTTAGGCAACGAAGTTGACGACTCAACAGTGGTGAATCTGGGGGTTGACGCCGCCATAGATGCCAAAGTTACAATAACTGGCGCCTTTGATGACGCCTGTGCCTCTTACTTCGGCGGCCTAGTGGTAACTGACAATTGCCAGAGGAAAATACTGAAACGATTCAACGTGGAAGAATACTCCGTCCTGATCCATGTACCTCCAAAGAAAGCCTATACAGCGACTTCAAATGTTGAGAGGATGAAGCTGATAGCGAGAGAGGTGAAAACGGCGCACAACTCGGCGATTTCCGGTGAGTACTGGCAGGCGATGACCATAAACGGAATTCTCTACTCATCGGTTTTGGGCCATGATCCCTCAATCACATTGGACGCGTTATCCGCTGGAGCAATTGCTGCTGGATTGTCCGGTAAGGGGCCCGCTGTAGCTGCCGTTGTTTCAAAGGACCATCTTGAAAAAGTTAAGCGGATTTGGGAACGCTATGAAGGCGAGATAATAGTGACGAAAGTGAACCATGAAAAAGCCCATACCTTGAAGTGAGCGATTTGACCGATCTCATAGTAAAGGGAACCGAGACGTTGAGTGGTTTTGTCCAGGCGCCGCCTTCCAAGGCTCATACTCACAGATCCTTAGTAGCTGCGTCTCTATCGGAGGGCCGATCCATAATAAAAAACCCGCTGATATGTGATGATACTGTAGCGACGATCAATTCTTGTCGTATGCTAGGCGCCAAAGTCAGTCACGATAAGGACGCCTTTATAGTGGACGGAGTGTCGAAGCCGGAGACCCCGGAAAACATAATTGACTGTGGAGAATCTGGCTCGACGATCCGTTTTCTGACGCCGGTCTGCGCTTTGGCTGAAGGAATCTCAGTCTTAACAGGGAGTGAAAGCCTCCGCAAGAGACCTATGAAGCCCCTCTTAGAAGCCTTGAAGCAGCTGGGCGTCAATTGTTATTCCGCTAGATCTGACGGTTTTCCACCGATAATCGTCTTCGGAGGTGGAATAAAGGGCGGTGAGGTAACGATCAGAGGAGACGTAAGCTCCCAGTACATCTCAGGTCTGTTGTTTGCTACACCAATGGCCGAAGATAAGACCGAGATTGACGTGACCACTAAGTTGGAGTCCAAGCCATACATCGCGATGACCCTTGATGTTCTCCGTAGGCACGGGGTTAGAGTGGATTTCGAATTCGATTATAGGCGATTCAGTGTTCCGCCAGATCAGAGATATGCGCCGTTTGACCACACCATTGAAGGTGATTATTCTTCGGCGGCTTTTCTCATGGCGGCTGCTGCCATAACCAACTCAAGGATTAGAATCAGCGGTCTTAAGAGAGAGACGCTTCAAGGCGACAAGGCCATAGTTAGCATTCTCAAAGATATGGGTGCCTTGGTTGATGTGGGAGACGACTATGTTGACGTAAGAGGCGCCGAACATGGTCTCAAGGGGATAAATCTCGATCTCAGCGATAACCCCGATCTGGTGCCTGTATGTGTTGCACTATCGTCTTCCGCCCAGGGAAGAACCAGCATCAGCGGTGTTAAGAGGTTACGTTTCAAGGAGTCCGATAGGATACTATCCTTATCGAGTGAGCTGAGGAAGATGGGCATCAGGGTTATAGCCCTAGACGACCAACTCATAGTCGAGGGAGGAAAACCCCGCGGAGCCGAACTGAGCTCGCATAGGGATCACAGAATCGCTATGGTTTGTGTGGTTGCAGCCCTGCGGACTGAGGGAACAAGTCTGGTTCACGGGATTGAGTGCATAACTAAGTCGTATCCGAAATTTGTCGAGGATCTACGTATGTTGGGAGGAGATGTCATTGAACGGTAACTCAATTGGAAAGGCTCTTGTCTTGACATGTTTCGGTGAGAGCCACGGCGAATGCGTTGGAGCCGTGATAGATGGCTGTCCAGCAGGTCTGCCAATGTGTGAAGAAGAGATACAATCCGTATTGGAGAAGAGGCGGCCAGGTTTTGCTGATGTTAGTACGCCTAGGAAAGAAGCAGACGTCGTCCAGATCCTCTCAGGCGTACATAATGGTTTTACAACGGGCGCACCGATCTGCATGATGGTCAGAAACAAGGACGTAGACTCGACGCCATACGAGTTGATAAGGGATAAGCCACGCCCTGGACATGCGGATTACGCCGCGTATGTCAGATACGGGGGATTCAACGATCTCCGGGGTGGGGGAAGATTTTCAGGTCGGACAACAGTCGCCCACGTGATGGCTGGAGGAATTGCCAAGAAACTTCTGGGAACAATCGATGTCGAAGTCCTTGCTCACACAATCCAGATCGGAAAAGTCAAGCTTTCAAAGGAGGTTTCCTTGGACGATATACGTCGGCACGTCTACGAGAATACGGTTCGCTGCGCCGATCCAGAAGCGGCATCAGCTATGAGAAAAGAGATTTTGCAGGCATCAATTGCTGGAGACAGCGTCGGCGGCATAGTTGAGGCTTTAGCCCTCAATGTTCCAGCTGGATTAGGCGACCCGATATTTGACTCCTTGGATTCAGACATCGCAAGGATGTTGTTCAACATCCCAGCAGTGAAAGGCGTCGAGGTTGGAGCTGGATTCAGATCGGCTTCAATGAGGGGTTCAGAGAATAACGACCCATACATACTCAGGGAGGGGAAAGTGGTCACATTGACTAACAACGCTGGTGGAATATTAGGAGGGATCTCAACAGGCATGCCCATAGTGGTCAGAGTTGCCTTTAAACCGACATCCTCGATTCCTAAAAAGCAGAAAACAGTAAATTTGAGCCGAATGGAGGAAACTGAGATCGAATTTGTAGGTAGGCATGACCGATGCATCGTTCCGAGGGCGGTCCCCGTGGTTGAGTCGTCTCTGGCATTCGTCCTTGCGGATCACGCGATGAGAGTTGGAAAAATACCTGTCGTACTAAAGTAGAACTTTGCTTCTTTTAGGTTAAGAAGCCTATGATTGGTACATCGGCTCCTTCATCTACTCTTTAGCCCTAATGACGGGTACTTCATATTTTTTGCGTGACTGGCGTCCCACAGGGGATAAGCCGCTTGAGACACGCCTCGGCACCGCACCCCCGAGTAGTGATGATATTTACATATTAGCTGACGATGACCTGGTCACACCTCGATTGGCGTGATCCAACTCACATCTTGGCATGGCCTCGTACGACGCCGTTGCTGACTATTAACTCCTCTTCAAAGACTACAGCGATGAGTTTGAGATAGTCGGTTATTCTTGATAGAGATTCCCGAAAACTACCGATTGCATTTTTGAACCCAAACCGTCACCAGATATGAAAACAGGTAGGTATCGGAGAAATCCTAGAAAGGTTCATTTGAGTTAACAGAATCAGCACACGCGAAAGTTTCAATTCATTTGGTACGAATCCCTCGTTGTACAGGTGTGTACTATCCCGCAGTCGACTTCATAAGAAGAGACCTTATGGACATCGAAAATTGTGACCTATTGGTCGCGTACCTACCCAAGCTCTCTCCAAGAAAATGTATGGAGCTCTTTTACGCTAAGCTCAAGGGCAAGAGGACCGTCACTATATGTGAAATCGAGAACCCGAGTCCATGGATCGTAGCTCACTTCGACGTACTCTTGAAGAGAATCGAGGACCTCGAAGATTCACCGACAAAAGAAGAAGGAACCACGTAAGTTAGTCACGCGAAGATGTTGGCTTTTCTCCCGCGATCTTCTCCATCGCCGTTATGAGGGCTTGTGTGCCTTTCTCGGATAAGCCTTCAGCTTCAGCGATTCGGAAAATCTGGTGCACCAAACCCGTGGCCGGAAGCGGCAGGTCGAGCTCAGCTGCGGCCGTTAGCGCCAGTCTTAGGTCTTTCTGTTGGTGTCTTATCCTGAATCCGGGTTCGAAACCCCTCTTCACCATTTTTGGCCCCAAATTGGATAACATCCAAGAGCTGGCTGCACCGGCCGTCACGACCTCGAGGAGCTTCTCTAAGTCCAAACCAGCTTTGGCGCCGAGTATAAGTCCCTCACAGACCGCTTGGATGTTCAGTGCGCAGATCACTTGGTTACAGAGCTTCGTGGTTTGTCCAGTCCCGTTCGGCCCCATGTAGGTAACCTTTTTGCCCAGAACCTGAAAGATTGGGAGGCATTCCTCAAACGTCTTTTCTGGTCCCCCGACCATTATGGAGAGGGTTCCTTTAATAGCCCCGATCTCGCCTCCACTGACCGGCGCATCTAGGATTTTCACACCTTTCTGAGCCAGCTTCTCTGCGATCCGTCGGGTCACTTGTGGCGAGATCGTGCTCATGTCAATGGCAGTTAGTCCTTCCCTTGCGCTCTCGATTATGCCGAGGGGTCCAAGCAGAACTTCCTCCACATCTGGAGAGTCTGCTAGCATGGTTATGACGACATCAGAGTTTTCAGCAACTTCTTTTGGTGAGTCTGCTCCCATTGCTCCTAAGGCCAAGAGTTCATCCATCTTTGAACGGGTCCTATTCCAAACAGTCACGGAATAACCTGCGGCCAGCAGGTTTTTCGCCATAGGTTTTCCCATAACCCCCAAACCTATAAATCCAATTCTAAACTTCAATCTCCTCACCTTTGGCTACATTGATCACTTATCTTGATCTAGGTAATTGACTTCTATCATTCTTGAAAGGCTGGAATGGTATATAAATAATGGTTAGGATCATATGTAACAAAACGAAAGAGGTTTAACATTTACGGCTGAGAAACCTGTCAGATACTCGGTTCCTCCTTCCTTCGCAAAAGAAGGTCTAGAAAAATTATATCCCAACTCACAAATCACAGAATTAACCCCTATCAAAACCGGATTCGCTAACAGCATCTTCGCATTCAAAAAAGACAGTGTCGCCCTTATCCTACGCATGCCGCCTGCGATCACCCTTAACCTAATACGCGAGGCGGAACTGATGAAGAACCTCTTCATTGAAAGAATTCCAGTGCCTCAAGTCTTAGAATATGATCCTACCTATCAAAACCCTCTTAGACATCCCTACATGATTATGGAGAGGCTAGAAGGAATTAATCTTTTGGAGGCTGTTGAGAATCTGAATAGGACAAAGATAAACAATGTTCTAAGAGACATAGCAAAAACTCTACATAGGATTCACAGAGTTGACACCACAAATCTTAAAGTCAGAAAATTTACAGTACTGCGATCATTTATTGACTCGGGAATTTCAGGTATAAAGCGGTTGGCTACTTTAAGTAATACGAAGAACTTTGAGGATTTCGAGAGTTGGATCCAGAAAAACCGCCCAAATGAGGCTACTTACAATATGGCGTTTATCCACAATGATTTCCATCCATTCAATATCATGGTGAGTAATGAAAGTCTTTCAGGTATTCTCGATTGGAATGATGCGGTAGTCGGAGAAGCTCAAGTAGATGTTGCCATGTTTAATCTTCTAACAGAAGCAGCAGGCTATCCCGAGCTAGCTAAAACCTTTGCCACGGCATATCAGAACATAAGCAATCTTTCCCTCGAAGAAATCAATTTTTACATCACAGCCATTGCTATCCAAAAGTTCTTACAAATACCTCTTCAAGAGAAAGAATTGAAAGAGACTGGACAATTAGAGAAGGCAGAATTTCTCGGTTCCCTACGATCCAGATTAGAAAAGAACTTGATTAGGATCATTGAAGAGAATACCAATCTATCTCTGTGCGGTTTTCAATAGTTGTGCGCATGCGTGATGTGAAAGATTGAACCTACTGTGATGAAAGAACCCCATAAAGAGTCATTAAGTAACGAGGCTGAGAAGCGCCTAGGTTGTTTAGAAATTAATCAACTATTTCTCAGCCTCGCGCTTTTTTCAGGAAAAACACTGTGTAAAGATTTAAACTCACTCCTTTGACTTTAAAGGTTGGGTTGGTCGAATGAAGCCGTCAGGTGTGATATCGATCTGGATTCTCCTTCTCTCGAAGTTAGATAATCGGCAGTCCATGACCTTTGCAATACGCACGAATTCTCCTCTCTTGACATCAAGGTCTATCTGCTGATCCGGCCAGTAGACTCTTCCATAATCGACTATTACTGTGCTGTCAAGGTTGTGGGCGAGACCGATTCCGCCAGCCATATCGTAAGAGTCCCAAGTTTCGGCGCTCCTCTGGTTTACGAAGAGTCCAGTCACGCCGTGAATCTGGTTATAACGCGCCAGCTCCATCACGCGATACTTTAGCGCGCCTCTGTAAGATTCGAGGATCGTCACGGAATCGATAATGGCCAGTTCGATGCCTTCAGTCTCAACGACATAACGGTAGGTCTCGGCGAAATCGTTCCAGTTTCTAAGTTCAGGATATAGCACGGTGTCAAGTACGAATAAATTGTCCCTGATCTTTCCCCAATCTAGACTAAGTATCTCTGCTTTCTGCTTCATCCTGGACTGGAGATCAAACCTAGGCGTTGGACTCTTCCATGTGTCCTCGGCCGTAACGAACAAGACCTTACGACCAGAAGCTGAAACTTTAACCGCGATCTCTTCGGCTAGGATGCTCTTTCCGGCGCCTGGAAGGCCCGTCACTGCAAACTGCCCGCAGATCGGCAACCCACCCAGAGGCTTTGCTTCTGGCGTTAGGAACAGATCATCTAGAAATGTTCCTGTCGGCATTCCAATCAGATCTTTTTTTGCCTCTGGAGCAACGTCGGGTCTAAGAATGAAGTCACTAAACGTCTTTTCCTTCTTCTCAATCTCGGCCTTCATAGGTTCCGTAGCCAGCTCCCATTCGTCTGAGGGCTCTCTTGCGCTCTTTAAGGCTTCAGTTAAGGTCTTGGCCATCGCCTCCATCATCTTTTCAAAACTTGGTGAAACCTCAACAGTAGGTTCCTTCCTCTCAATTGATGGAAGCGCCTTCTCCGAGATCTCGGCTTCTTCAGTCAGGAGAATCCATCTTTCACCCTTTCTATCTACGATTCCCTTAGACCTTAATGAATGAAGCAGAGAGTAAGCTGAACGGGGGCCGTATTTGGGAAGACTCAACCCGTTAGAGATCTCTTCTAATGTAGCTTTGCCTCCAACCTTCCTCAAAAAACCTACAACATCGCTTTCTTCAGCCAAATTCCCTTCCTCAATTAAGAATTCTATTTCTATCCCTTATCTTTTTCCTTCATTTTTCATACTGTTCCTAACTAGAAGTTACCTCGAAAAAATAGAAACCAAAGACGATGCTCGCCATCTAAACACCGATCGTCTAATTGTAGGCATAGAATCAATTTTCACCCATGGCCTACATCAGTACCGAAACAATAAACCACGTTCCGAACCCGACCAAGACCACGGCGCATAAGCCGAATACTATTTCGTGTACTCTCTTGCTCCAGAGAGATCTCGACTTAAAAACAGTTAAAGAGACGAAGAGGTCCCAGAGAAAGTCGCAGAGCCAGTGCGTGATAGCAAACAAAAGGAAGCCCATGATCCCAAAGATGCTGGCGCTCATTATAAGGGCGGCTCCGATCGTCGCCCACCATAGAAAGAAATATGGGTTAGCACCAGTTGTGATGATTCCGGCCGTAAAGGAACCATACTTCAGATTTCCACCCACTTCTTCCTGAGTCTTCCCTCTCGCCCTGAACATTTCAATACCCACATACATTAACATTATACCTCCAACTATCCCTATAGCTAACTTGGTTGAGCTGGAACTAAAGAATTGACCAAACCCGACATATATGAGAGCCATCAAAGGAAACTCTATCACTCCATGCCCAAAAGCAATCAACGCACCGGCAATCTTGTTTCTGTATCCTTTTGTGACGGTTACGGCAAATACAGGCCCCGGCATCATTACCCCTGTTAAGGATATGAAGGCTGTCGAGATCAAAAACAGATAAAGATCTGTTTGAGTTTCCATATGCTTCATCTAGCCTTTTCAATCTGAAAAAGATTGCTTTCAACCTTTACATCGATCTGCTCCATCTTGGGATCTGTTTCTCAATGCTCCAGAGGACTAATATGGCTTTAGATAACAACCCATCTTCTGTCTTCTTCCCGAAATCGAGAAAAGCCTTTTCATCGCTCTCTAATTTTGAGGGACATACCATATTGACCTCCCGATACAAACTCAGTCTCTTCCGGACTTTCTAGTCGATCTTTCTCGCCACAACAAGGAGCGTCTAGCAATTCTTGGGGGCTCCGTCCTGGTCAAGCTTCTTCATCTCGGTAACCATCTTCTTACCCTGACGAATCTTGCATCCACTCCGAATCCCATTTTCTCATAGAAACCTTCAGCTGTCTCCGTGACAGTTTGCACGATTTGGACTCCGTTTTTCCTGAGGAAATCGAACGCTCTGGTCATTAGGTCTGATCCGATGCCCATCCTCCGGTCATCTGGTAGAACGGAAATGTTTCGTATGTCGCCACAAGCCCTATTGCTCTCTCGGATCTGGCAATATACGTATCCTACTGGGCGACCGTTCTTAATAGCCACGAAGACCTCGACATCATTTCTTCCGATTCGGCTCCTCATACGATCCTTGAATTCTTCTTCGTTAGTTATGGAATACCATGGCCCGAACTCTTTAAAGGCCTCCTTGCGAACCCTCAAGACTCCATCTACATCTTCAACCTGAAGTTCTCTAACCTCGTGCGTGTTAGGAGCATTGAATCTCTCTGGAAGTGTGAGGTTCTTGGACATACATACACCTCTGTGGAAAATCTCAAACCCCAGCTTCTCGAAGAAGCTGACGGCCACTGGGTTCTCAATGATCTCATCGTCATTCTCAACAAGAACTGCCCCTTCACCTTTCGCCCAGTCCATCGCCTTCTCCACCAGCTTTGAGCCTATCCCTCGCCTCTGGTAACTTGGAACTACGCAGACGCCGGAGATGTAGGCCACTAATCCAACCTCGGGTCTATTCTGTGTTGTAACAAGGACGTATCCTACTGGTTGATTTTCGTGTTCAGCGATGAACGCTGTTCCTGTTTTTGCTTTAAGGGAGCCTCCGAATCTGCTCATGAACCATTCCAAAGTCATGGGGTTAGCCCAACAGCTACGTAAGTTCTTAAAAGACTCATTGTAGATTCTGATTATGTCCCCCAAATCGGTTTGCACGTACATTCTTATTTCCAGCATCAGTTAGATTCACCCGTATCAGGTCAAAATCGAACCTTGTCTTTCTTAGGAGCTTTCGTTCTTCCGCTTCCACTCCATGTAAACTTACATACTTTGCATCTCTTCGGAGTCGAGTAGACGTCCACCTTCTTGGAGCCACACCTTGGACATCTTTCCTTTCTACCCATTTTCTCTTGTCCCCTTTCTCTGGTGGACACGAGACTTGCCTGGAATCGGTAAGCTCCTGGTTGAACGTCAAAACAACTTAATGAAAGAATCGGAGTTACGAAACAGAAACCAAGAATATCACAGATAGCTAGTAGACCTGACACAGGAAGGCGTTGGTTCTAAGCTATTCTCATCTGGTCCACCAATTTCTGATTATGAGTTACACGATTCGGCTAATAAGATTTTTGGCGATCGATCTTTACGCACTCAATTGCGCCAAATATTGCTCCAGAATGAATTCTGATAGTCGGTGTTAGCGGAAGTTCTGTTTCTCAGTTCTTGTTTCCTTTGTATGGAGAAATTAAAAGACATCTAGCTTTCGGGGTGGGATTTGAACCCCCGATAGCTGGCGATGTCTCCACTATTCCCGCAAATCCCCTTTTTTTTGTCACGATCTATAGGAATAGAATCTAAATCGTTGAGTGTTCCTTATCATAATATGCTGTTGAAAGAGAGTGTTTAATTATGGTTAAGCGTCAGCCCGAGGAAAGGAGAACGACGATGGATGTAAATCCCAGTAACCTTATCCACGAAGTAGCCCAAAACTATCGCATCTGCCTGGCTGATTTTCCTTCGAGCCTGAACCCCACACAACTCGATGTCCCAGCTGATGAGCAGGCTTCTCTCTATGAAGGTCTAGTCGCCTTGCGTACGCTCATTGGAAAAATCTATGAATATTTTTCCCTGCTCGTTGCAGACGACAGGCATTGGGAGGATCGAGAGTATTGCTACAAGGCAATCGAGGGCCCGGTGAAATTGTTATACGGCTTAGGCGCTGTTGGACAAATCATCCAGGGCTCGGATGGACTCGAGCTGAAATTGAGCCAGGAGGTTCTCGGCCCAGCCATCAAAAAACTCGGGTGCAAAGATCCAATAAAGGCTTTCGGCGTGCTCGAATCGGTTGGATTCAAACTGGTCTATTACGGCGCAGATGGCCTTCCCAGCCTGGGAGGGTATAAGAAGTGCGCAGCAGTCGCTGTGC
>Ga0315310_10002798_pt1 | contig 10874 bp, 9 predicted proteins | sample TDP5_MG_FD_203630 | JGI IMG/M metagenome (GOLD analysis project Ga0315310, IMG submission 203630) | Freshwater sediment microbial communities from Lake Towuti, South Sulawesi, Indonesia - TDP5 | ecosystem: Environmental > Aquatic > Freshwater > Lake > Sediment | place: Indonesia: South Sulawesi...
TGGCGTAACAATAACGTTATCCATTTTAAAGAGAGGATTGTCTGGGTCTGGAGGCTCCATTTCTAGAACATCTAGAGCGGCGCCAGCGATTCGTCCCTCAGCGAGAGCCTTAATTAACTCTTTTTCATTAACGATTGCTCCTCTAGCGGCGTTAATGAGGAAAGACCCCTTCTTCATAAGAGCCAACTCCTTGGCTCCAATCATCCCCTTGGCTTCAGGTGTAAGGGCGGCATGAATCGAAACAATGTCTGACTCCTTAAGTAACTGCTCTAGCGGTACATAAGTAACGTCCAGGTTTTTCTTCAACTCTATATCATAATAGATGCCTCGCATACCAAAAGCTTTAGCTCGCTTAGCCACCTCCATGCCTATATTACCCAGCCCAATTATTCCAATAGTTTTGCCGACTAACTCTGTTCCCACAAACCTTAACCCCTCCCATTTTCCAGCTTTGGTTGAGGCACTTGCTGCTGGTATCTTCCTAACTAACGCTAAGATGAGCCCAAACGTATGCTCGACCACAGAATCGACATTTACTCTCGGCGCATAGGTTACAACGACCCCCCGCTCTGTTGCAGCCTTTAAGTCCACGTTATCAACGCCGATGCCATGTCGGCCAATAACCTTCAGTTTTTTAGCGGAAGCCAACACCTTAGCGGTACACTTGTCAGCGCCTAAGACTACAGCATCGGCATCATGCAAATGCCTCTCTAACTCCTCCTCCGTCAAAGTCCTGCCGTATGGATTATCTTCGATTACCGCCTCCCTTTCCAATAGCTTTAATCCATCATCAACAATCTTCCCGAAAGACCTAGAAGCAATAAAAATTCTGAACTTCAACGTAGAAGTAACCCCTAAGTTTTTAGAAAGTCGAGCTTAACTAATTTGACACATGAAGTTTCTTTTTCGTTCATCAGCCTCAAGGACTTCATAGGTTCCAGCATCTACTGTCAAATTATAAGATACCCCTGAAGATTACTAGAGTTTTCAAATTCCAAACTGGTTCTATCGTCTCTTCTACTTTCTTTAAAATTTTGACGGGGCAGCTAGCCTTTTTTCAAGTGTCCCTATTCGTTTTTGAAGCAGCGCGGTCCGAGTACTTAATTCGGTGACCTCATACTTCATCAGCGCGGATTCAAACTCCAGACCCTTCTCAAACGCTAAACCGATGTCAGGAGCATGTCGTACGCTGATGACTACATGCCGCGAGTTTATTTTGTCGGGTTTAATTTCTTGGGCTATTTGCCGCGCGTTTGTTGGTGTAATGCCTCCACCTACCGATACGACTAACCCCGCTGCTTGGGCCTTTTGAGTTATTTCCTTGGTCATTGCCATTACCTCGGGGTCGTCCACTTCTTTCTCTATAGATTCAGATAAATCGCTGCGGCCTACGGTTATTTGGTTCAGCTCCTTGATCTCTGGTATTTTTAATATGTCATCAATTCTCTTATAACAGGTTACTGTTTCAGCATTTATCCCCTTTATCATATGTTTTAGTCTTTCTGGGTCAACGATGTCTCTCAGAGCCGTCACAAACTTCACAACACCATAGGGTGATTCCACCATCGGAGCTATTAATCCGGCAACTCCTATTTTACAAAGTTCTCGAATATCATTTCTAGCCTCAGGCCCACCGATCTTTACCACAATAGGCAATAAGCCACTCATCAACTTGTTAATAAAATCTATGTATTCAAAGCTACAATCCTCTACTTCCGTGCCCATTTTCAGTGCAACGCAACCGTGTTTCTCTTTTAGTTCCTCCGCCATTTTTCTTAGCTCCTTTTCCTTCGGCGTTAAAAGTTCAAACTCCATAAAATCTCCTCCATCTAGCGCTATCTTTAAAATTCTTGCTTTTAATTAAATTTTTCCATATAAGATCACCATAAGGAACCGTTTATAAAACTTGATTCCATATGCTTTCTATCATCGATTTGGAAACTTTTAATGGAATACTATGTGATTTCAATGCACGTTCTTTTAACAAGCGAAAGAGTTTATTTAATCAATGAATACCAACAGCTAATAGAAGATGAAGAATTTCTTTATAAAGCTCTATTCATGTCTGAAATAAGGGGTAAACCATGAAGATAGCTAATTGGTATGGTGGTAAAGATTTTAGAATCGAGGACGTTCCTAAGCCAAAAATAAAAGATGATGAAGCCCTCATTGCAGTAAAAGCTGCGAGCATATGTGGTTCGGAAGTACACGCATATACGGGAATATCCAAAAGAAGAGAAGAAATTCATGGACTTCCGCTCGTAATGGGTCACGAGTTCAGCGGCGAAGTCGTGGATGTTGGAAAACACGTTGAAAAAGTTACAGCTGGGGACAGGGTTAGCGTAAATCCGATCACGACTTGTGGGAAGTGTGAACAATGCATAACAGGACGAACCAATATTTGCAAAAATTTCAGAGTATTAGGATTACACGTTGACGGGGCGTTTGCGGAGTACGTCCCCATTGTTGGGAAAAATTGTTATAAAATACCCAACAGCATGAGCTTCGAAGAAGCCTCTCTCATCGAGCCTTGCTCCGTGGGGGTACATGCCGTCAACATCACGCCTCTCGAATTGGGCGATGATGTCGCAGTCCTGGGGGACGGACCGATAGGTCTTATGGCACTTCAAGCGGCGAAATGTGCTGGCGCTGGAAGAATATTCGTCAGCGGGCATCATAATTATAGGCTGGATATGGCGAAGAAGTTGGGAGCGGACGAGGTAATAAACGTGAAGGAAGAAGATCCAGTGAAAAAGATTATGGAACTGACGGACGGTGAAGGAGTGGATGCGGTATTGGAAGCGGTGGGTAGTAGAAAAAATGTACAACAGGGATTAGAACTTATCAAGAAGGGAAAAACCGTTACTGTTATAGGCTTGATGGAAAAAACGATGGAGCTTGACATGCTAAATGTTTCCGTAAAAGAGGCAACGATTCAAGGTGACTACGGATACACGAAGAGAGAGTTTAAGGCATCTTTAAAATTAGCTGCCGCAAATAAATTGAATTTAAAACAAGTGATAACACACGTGCTCTCCTTGGAGGATATAGCAAAAGGATTTCAACTGTTAGCTCAGAGGAAGGAAAATGCCATTAAAGTGATAGTAAAACCGCAGTTCATTGGCGGTAAATGATCGATTGAGCGATGAAGCTCGTTGGAGCAAGAAGGATCTAGGGGCATTGATATGGTTAAAACATATCTACTTGGCATCGATGCTGGCACAACTGGTGCTAAATCTGTAATCTTTGACGTTAACGGTCAACTCATATCTAAAGGATATAAAGAGTACCCAATAATCGTACCTAAAACTGGATGGGCAGAACAAGACCCAAATGTGTGGTGGAATGCCACAATCGAAAGCTTAAGGACGGCGATCAATAAGGCTTCTATAGTAGCGGACAAAATTGCGTGCATAGGGCTCAGTGGTCAAACGAACAGCCCTTCCTTCGTAGGCAAAGACGGAAAACCTTTGCGCCCGTGTATAGTATGGATGGATAGAAGAGCGGAACCTCAGGCGGCTGGGATACGTGAGAAAATAGGCGAGGAAATCATCCACAAAATTACTGGAGTCAAGGTAGATTCCTTTTACTCATACTGTAAGATATTGTGGGTAAAGGAAAACCAACCAGAAATATATGAAAAAACTGAAGTGATCTTACAGCCAAAGGACTATATCGGCTTCAAACTTACCGATGAATACTTCCTTGATAAAGCGCTCGCATCTTCAAGTGGGCTGCTGAATACGAAGCAAGGGCATTATGCAACAGAATTGCTTGAGGAAATGGGCTTATCGATAAAGAAACTGCCGAGACTCGTTCATTCAACCGAAGTAATCGGGAATATAACTGAAAAGGCAGCACAAATTACGGGACTGTCAAAGGATACACCTGTAATAGCAGGTAGCGGAGATGTTATGGTTAATGCTGTTGGTTCCGGTGTTACGAAGTTCGGACGAGCATATAACAAAACAGCTACAGCATCGGATTTAGTGACATGTGCAGACCACCCTATCTTCGACTCAAAATTCAGGATGGTTTCTTATCTCCATGCCCTACCTAATAAGTGGCTACTAGTTGGAGGCACGGGCGGGGGAGTCTGCTATCGCTGGTTCAGGGACAACTTTGCCCAACTGGAAATGGAAATTGCAAAAAGTCTAAATAAGGATCCCTATGAGATTATGGATACAGAGGCACAACAAGTCTCACCAGGATCAGAGAACCTAATTTTTTTACCCTATCTTATGGGCGCTAGAAGCCCGATATGGGATACCAAGGCACGAGGCGTTTATTTCGGTATCAGCCTGAATCATGATAGGAGACATTTCATGCGTGCAATTATGGAAGGCATCGCATTCAGCGTGCGTCATCGTATGGAGATCATAGAAAAGGAGCTTGGAGTCCATATTGGAGAGGTAAGGGTTGTAGGCGGCGGCGCGCGGTCAGCGCTCTGGCGGCGTATTATGACGGATATTTACGGTAAGCCGGTAGTTTTGTTGGGCGGCGAGGAGCAAGAATGTTTGGGGGCTGCAATTCTGGCAGGTGTTGGCATAGAGTTATATAAAGACGTTGTCAAAGTGAGCGATGAGCTGATCCCTGTTATCGAAAAGTCGGAGCCGAGAAAAGAAAATAGCGAAAAATACGAAAGGCTTTTCAAGATATACGTTGGTTTACACGACAAGCTTAAGGATTCATTCAGTATGCTCGTTGAATCGTAGGAGCCTCTTCCTATATGAGGATAAAATTAAACGGTTCTTGAAGAGGCATTATTGGGCCTTTCTAATCCTCCTAAAAGAGAAAACTTATAGACCGCTAACCAAAGTATTAGAAAAATTGTTTAAGCCAGGTTATGAGGGATGCTACATGGGTAGGAAATTTGAGATAAAGGGAATCATCACAGCCCTATTAACACCTTTCACGAAGGATGAACAAATCAAAGAGGACGCTCTTAGAGCGTTAATCGATTTTCAAGTTGAACATAACGTCCATGGACTTTTTCCTTTAGCTACCACCGGTGAGGGCATGAAGCTTTCAATGGGAAAAAGGAAGAGGGTAGCTGAAATTGTCGCAGATCAAACTAAAGCAAGGATACCTATAATTTTACATGTAGGCACTCAAGACACTGAGATGACCATAGAACTTGCAAAACACGCTGAAGATCTTGATGTTGATGCAATATGTGCTGTTGGACCGTTTTACTACAAGCCAGACGCCTTGGGCTTGACCCAACACTATAAGCGTATTGGAGAAGCAACCGATCTTCCGCTCTTTATATACAACAACGTGGAAAGGCAAGGTTATAATATCAGTCCAGAAGACTTTGAAAAAATCGTCAAAAATGTTCCTCAAGTGGCTGGTTTAAAAGATACAAGCTACAACATAAATCAATTACAGTATTACGTCCATAAATTTGGAGAAAACTACACAATAATTGGTGGCGGCGATCCTATGATGTTTACAACCTTTGCTGTTGGAGCCGCAGCACACATCTCCGCGATTAGTAACGTGTTCCCTGAACTCACCATCCAGCTTTATGAGGTGACGAAAAGAGGAGATTATGAGAAGGCTAGGGAGCTGCAGTTTCGGTTAAATGATATAAGAGATGTGATAAAAAAGGGACCCTACATCACGCCTTATAAAGAGGCTCTAAAGCTACGCGGCATAGATATGGGCACAGTTTCATCGCCACTAAGACCTATGGATGAGGAAGAAATAAAAACCCTAAGAGAAAACTTGAAAAAATTAAGACTTATTTAAGCTTTAACCTTCTCTCCATGTGAAAGTAAGACCGTAGGCCAAAGTTGTTGAGGCGCGTAGTGTCCTAAGTAGGATACTTCCCTCATGAAAGCAGGGTTTAGTCGCTTTTTTTCGCAGATTCTTTCTGTGTTCCATGTGCTATTTTAGATACCCAAGCTCGTAGTGAAAACTCCCGTCCTCCGTACCTAATAATTAATGCTGAAACTATGAATCCTACAAGTAGTGCGCCCCAAGCGGTAATATACTCTTCTATGAACTTTATCCATATTATCCCTATGAGTATCATTAAAGCGATTGACCAGAATACACGATTACCTAAGGATAACGGCATCCTTCGACTCCTCCTGTAGTTGATTTCTAACATGGGAAAATGTGTGTATAAATTTTTCTAAATGAGTTTCTCAGATTTGCTCATATAAAGTAAGGCATGTTCAGATTTACTCTAAAAATTTTATGCATAAGTTTATTTAAGAAAGATCTTAGCGTGTAGTGATGTGGTGAGAAAGTATGGTCAATGGTCCCTATTTTTTTGGGATCGATGTCGGCACTGAAGGCACCAAAGTATCCTTATTTGACACAGATGGGCATGTGATAAGAGATTCTTATGAGGAGTATGAACTCAAATGTCCTAGACCCGGGTGGGCTGAGCAAGATCCAGACCTATGGTGGCAAACTGCCATGAAAAACGTAAAAATTGTAATCAAGAGTTCAAATGTATCTCCAGAAGATGTAGCGGGAATTGGTATTTGCGGTCAGATGCATGCTCCCGTGCCTATAGATAAAAAGGGTAATTTGCTTTACCGTTCACCCTCACTTTGGTGTGATAAAAGGAATGCGCCTCAGTGTGAGAGACTTAAGAAGACCATGGACGAAGAACGCCTCATTAGGATTACTGGCAACGCCATAACTCCGGCATGGGCTGGGATAAAGATATTATGGATGAAAGAAAACACTCCGGACATTTACAATAAGACGTATAAGTTCCTTGTACCCAAGGACTATCTGGTCTATAAATTAACAAACAATCCCTCTATAGACTGGTCAGAAGCGTCAGGAGCCTTTCTGTTTGATGTAGATAAAGGTGAATGGTCAGAAGAGCTTGCTAGAGAACTTCAAATAGACATCGACAAACTTCCAGATATATACCCATCTCATAAGGTTGTTGGAGAAGTTACTTCTGAAGCTGCAAGAGTTACGGGTCTTCGCGCTGGAACGCCCGTCGTTTCAGGTGGAGGCGACTTCTTGTGCACCCTACTGGGTGCGGGCATGATATCTGAGGGCAGGGCAGCAGATATTTCAGGTACCGCTTCGATAGTCGCTTTTTACTCTAAGAAGCCTCTGATTGATCGTAGAATAATGAATCTTCACCACGTTATTCCCGGATGGATTGCATTCGGTATAGTGGAAGGCGGGCTACTAAGATGGTTTAGGGATGAATTCGGGTATGTTGAAAGGCAGGAAGCTGCGAAAAAGGGGGTGTCTGCATATAAGATTATGGATAGTGAGGCTGAGGCTGTTCCGCCAGGAGCGGGTGGTTTAATATTGATTCCGTACTTTATAGGCGAAAGAACTCTTGGAAGTCCCCATGCACGCGGAGTACTTTTCGGTTTAACCCTTGCTCATCAAAGGATACATGTAATTCGCGCCATAATGGAAGGAATCACGTATGCATTGAGGCAAACGGTAGAAATAACCGAAGAACTAGGACTGAAGACAGAAGCTTTTAGGTTGATTGGCGGAGGTGCTGTAAGTCCTCTTTGGAGGCAGATAAAAGCAGACATCTATGGAAAACATACTCTAGTGTTAAGCACATATCAAGGAGGCGTTTTAGGGGCTGCCATCTTGGCGATGGTAGGTGTAGGTGCTGTTAAAGATGCTTCAGCCGCAATTGATGAGATCGTTTCAGTTGTAGAGGTCTGCAAGCCAGTACAGAAAAATCATGAGAAACATAACAAGTTATATGGCATGTACAAAAAGTTGCATGACTCAATGCAGTCGTTCTATGATGAGCTAGAAGAACTTCGAGTTTAAACAAACTCGATCGCCGCCGCTTGGCATGCATGTGTCTCTCAGAATTCAGTCATATTTCTTTAATTTTGATAGGATTGTAAGCGCAAAAAAGACCGCGTTCATGGTTATTGAAAAATATAAAATGTGATTTAAGCTTCTTAGAAAATAATATTCGAGTGAGCCATGATGAATAACCCAAACCACTTTGAAGCGTATTTGGTCAAAAGCGATGACTTCAAACGTATCTTGAGGGTTGTTGTCACCGTGACAAATGATTATCATAGGACTTCTTATCTCGATGATTCGATGGCAGAACGACATGGACCGCGCTCTTGGATACCAGAAGACCACAATATCGTTAACGGCTATGTCGCTAAAACTCTGTGGCACATACCCATAAACTACGTCGTTTGGATATATGGTCGGTATCATACTTCTGCCTACAACCAAAATTTCACACGGCGGAACGTTCATGTAAAGGTACAACAAGGAGAGTGTAACGATAACGCTAATGTACAAGGATAATTGTATGATCCTCGTTTTCTTCAAGTTAATTCCCTCAACAATAACTGTCTTTATTCCAATTAACGTCTTATATTAAAAAAGTAACGCCCGGAGTAAGGAGACAACTTAATGCTAACGCTACTATCCGCCTTTTTAAGTGAAAACTTTTAATATCGTTAAGCTTATATACAATTTCTATTCAAAATCTTGAAAAAGGAGAAGGAAAAATGTCAAGTGAACGTAAGAAACTTATCTATGCGGCGGTTATCCTTGTGGTCATCGTTATAGTCGCTGTAGCTGGTTGGTACATGCTAGTACCCCCAGCCCCGCCAGCCCCCCCAGCCCCGCCTAAAAAAGTAACATGGGCTACAATCGCTGGATTCTACACAGATTGGGCGGAGAAGATATCTAAGAATTTTACCAAGGCAACTGGAATAGAAGTGGAAGTGATCGGCATAGACTACGGCGTGATGTACGAGAAGCAAATGCTGGAGTTAGCTGGTAAAACAGGAGCCTTCGACCTCGTAACTGTTGAGACAATGTGTTTAGCCGAGTGGGCTTCTGCTGGATGGCTGGAGCCCCTAGACGCATATATTGCTAAAACTCCAGCTAAAGAGATTCAATTCGAGGATATTCTAGAGCATTACAGGTGGGTATTAACTTGGGGTGGCAAGGTATACGGATTGCCCTACTACACATATGACCAAGGGGTCTTCTATAGAGCGGACCTTTTCGAGAAGGAAGACATTAAGGCATTGTACAAGAAGACCTACGGACGTGATTTGAAAAAGCCAAACCATGAAATGACCTGGGATGAATTCCTCAACATCGCCAAGTTCTTTGATGAAGTAGTTCCTGACAATATAATGCCGTATGGTGTTGGCCTCATGGCTGGACCCGTCGAGTCGAATGATGAATGGATGGCTATTATGTGGGGTCTTGGAGGCGATCACTTCGACAAAGACTATAATATTATTGTTAACCACACGCAAGCTGTTCGTGCGATGGAGATTTACTGCGCATTGTTAAAGCATGCTCCGCCAGGAGCACTTGCTTCATCTTATGATGAAGTAGTGGCACAAATGCAGCGTGGACTAATTCCAATGACTGGGCCATTCTACCTTGATCAGTGGCCCAACCATGTTAAAACAGAGAAGTTGATACCTGGCGCAAAGATAGCATGCGATACGCCGGTAGGTGGAAGAGGATATATCGGCTGCTTCGCGCTTTCAATGGACCGGGCTTCTAAAAGGAAAGATGCTGCATGGGAGTTTCTGAAATGGTTGGCTGGTCCAGAAGGCCAGTACAGTTTTGCTAAGGGTGGAGGGACTACATGCAGAAAATCTGTGCTATTGAACCCTGAGTTTGATCCAGCTAAGAACCCCGCAACCTACCCCTACACTGGACACTATAAGGCCTTAGTCGCAACGTCTGAGTTGCTCATGAAGACCGCGCCGACATGGCAGCGACCATACAGAGTTTTCAAGCTACCAAAAGCAGGTACCATGTACATGGAAAGCAAGATTACCATAGGCGCTATCGCTGCAGGTATGTTGCCTCCAAAAGGAGGACTGGATAAGCTCGCGTTGGCCTACGCCACGATTCTAGGCTGGGGATATCCGGTACCAAGTCTGAAGCCTCCAAAGGGATGGGTACCTCCGCCAGATTAAAGATGCAGAGACCTAAAATGACTTCAATAACTCCATCTCCCCTTTTTATTAAAAAATGGTTGAGAGGAGTGGAAAGTGAAAATAGGCAAGGAAAAGTATTTGCCTTGGCTCTTAGTCCTTCCCGCCTTAACTATAGTGTTCGGGCTTACCCTATATCCCCTCTTTCACGCCATTTATTTTAGCACTCGCAATACTGATTTAAAAACAGAGCTAGACGATTTTATAGGTGTCCACAACTATCGACACGCACTTAACTATGACTCCACTCTCGCTGATTCGGTGCAAAGAACTTTAACGTTTGCGGTTGGATGTTTATCTATTCAAATACCGCTCGGACTTGGCATAGCTTTACTTTTGAATAGAGAAATAAAGGGTCAGCGTGTATTTAGAGCGGTAATTACACTTCCACTTGTAGCTGCCCCAATCGCTATTGGACAAGTTTGGAGATATATGTATCACTACGAGTTTGGCGTAATCAAATACATTGTCGCTTTGCTTTTCGGGTCATCACCTAACTGGACAGCCGACCCAAGCTGGGCTATGGTCTCCATAATAATATACGATTCTTGGCAATGGACACCATTCGTAGCTTTAATACTGCTAGCCGGCTTACAAAGTTTACCTCCAGAGCCATATGAGTCTGCTACCATATACGGCGCATCAGCAATACAAAAGTTTAGATACATAACTTTGCCTAAAATGAGACCGCTAATAACGCTTACGGCTATATTCAGAATAATAGACTTATTGAAGACATGGGATCCCATAATGGCGATTACATGGGGTGGTCCAGGCCGAGCTACGGAGACACTTAGCTATTACTTATATAGAATTGGATTTTATTACTTCTGGGTCGGATATGCCAGCGCAATCTCGCTTCTATTTCTATACGCAGTCATAGTTTTTACTACAATCTCCCTCACAAAAATTGCAAAG
>Ga0315310_10002800_pt1 | contig 10872 bp, 8 predicted proteins | sample TDP5_MG_FD_203630 | JGI IMG/M metagenome (GOLD analysis project Ga0315310, IMG submission 203630) | Freshwater sediment microbial communities from Lake Towuti, South Sulawesi, Indonesia - TDP5 | ecosystem: Environmental > Aquatic > Freshwater > Lake > Sediment | place: Indonesia: South Sulawesi...
TGAGGATGAGTTCTGAGACGCTCGGCCAGATCAACCTGCTAGTGAGGGATTTCCAGGTCTGCATCCGAAATCGCGAGGAGTCCGAGGTCAAGCCCCCCGCCCTCTGCGAGGGGTGCCACTTCATCAGGGACGTCTGCAGTTCCATCAAGGAACCGCCCAGTGAAAGGTCGACCGCCGTTTTGACGCACCTCGCGAAGGCGATGACTTGGCTCGATGGGTCCGTTAACTTCAACGGCCTCCTCAAGGCCAGCTTGTGGGTCTTGCCGCACAGGATGGCATTGGTCAGGGTCAGGAACCTATTGCAGGACATCAACGCCCTCCTCGATCGCGAGAGGGCGAAGACCGAGGACAGGGAGTCCAGGAAGCAGTGGGCGATCTTGAACGAACTGTACAAAGGCTACACCCCCGCCCTCTACAGGCTCGGGAAGGAGGCGGCATCCGAGGACATAGTATTCGCCGAGGAGCTGATGAGGCTCGAGGACCAATGGGTTAAGGAGGGTAAAGTGAGAGGTGAGGAGACCATCTCTGCCCAGATGGGGTGGAAGCTCCCGGGCTCATGGAGAGGCGACAGGGCCTAGGCTCGTGAGGGCTCAGGACCTCTTCAATAGGGCCCGTCAGGAGCTCTATTGTCCACCATGCACGTTCAAGGTAGCGACCGGAAAAGAGGAGCCCCAGATAGGCCCCGCTCCCCTTCCTGTGCTGAACGGCGTCGTCTTGGTGGGGCCAACCATGGTGCCGCCAGAATGCGACCAAGAGAAATTCCTGCTCTGGCTGTTTCGCCACGAGCTGGCCCACGCCCACAATTGCCCCTACGACATCAAGACGGCCTTCAGCTTGGAGAGCGCCGCCTTCACGGTGGTGGGCCAGTGGGACCTCGCATATCTCGCAACGCTCCTCTTCTCCGATTTCCAGGTGGACTTCAACTACCTGCCCAGGAGATTCCGAGAGGATCCCTACCACGTCCAAGTCCTGTCGAACTACTGCGAGGGAGTTGGCCAGGTAATGGCAGCAACGTACAGGCAGATCCTCCGTGGCGAGGTGAAGTACAAGCTTCGGAAGGGCATCAGGGACGCGGCGAAGGAGATCGAGGTGGTCATGCTGTCGAACAGGTCATGGCACACGAAGGTCCAGATGTTGGCCGTTATACTTGAGAGGCTGAGGATCAGGGACCCGCAGCTGTTCTCAAAGAAGAAGGTTTCGAAATACATCACGGAAAATCCTTTGTCGGTGCGCGAGGACTTCCATCCCGCGAGCCTCAAATTGTTCAATGACACGTTCGGCAGCATCTCGGATGCCTCTGCCGCGGAGGCGTTCTATAAACAGTGGATCCTCCCGAGGCTGCCGCAGAGGGCCGATAAACGCTTCCAGGAATCCATGAAGGCGAAGTCGAGGGATGACAAGAAGAAGGGGGCGGGCAAGGGTTCAGGTAAACTGGATGAGAGGACGCCGTCATCGCTCTCAGGGGAGCGAATGACATCAGTGGAGTCGACGGATCAGAAGCTGGGCCAACCGGGCCAGGAGCCGCTGCTGTCGACCTCGATCTCCAAGCACTATCGCAAACTGGGATCAAAGGTCGTCGACGAGGCGTTCTGGAGGAGGTACTGGTACAGGGCGAGGGCCGAGATGACGATAATGCAGTTCCTGTCCGAGAGCGCGACCAGAAGGCCCACGTGGGCGGTGGCCAAGTTCCCCGATGACTGGATGATTGAGGAGGACATAGAGAAACTCGATCTCGAGTTGACCTTGGAAGATGGCCCGATGATCCCCGAGGTCACGACGATGAAATGGTACGAGGAGCCATCATCGAAAGGGCAGTCGGTGATAACGGGTTTCGTCCCCTCCGTCATTGCCGTCCTCGATGGCAGCATGAGCATGTCGAACACGCGAGACGAGGCCGCAACGGCCGCATTCATAGCCTATCTCTGCGCGAGGAGGGCGGGGGGAGAGACGGCGTCTGTAACCTTCTCTACGAACTACGTGAAGAGCGGCTGGGACGAGGACGAGGACTCAAAGGAGATGGGCCTCTCGTTGAATTTCGGCGAGTATACGGTCTTCCCGATTCATGTGATAGAGGATCTGATCTCAAAGGCGACGGGCAACTGCTTCGTCATAATCATAACCGACGGAGGGTGGCAGAACATCGGCGAGGCGATCCCCATGCTCGAGAGGATCGTGGACAGGGGGCACAAGGTGATAATATTTCAGCTCCCCGGCGGGACCTATCCGGAGAGGATCGCGGCCCTGAAGAGGAGCCCGAAATTCACGATACACAAGGTGGATTTTCCGGAGAGCGACCTGCAGAGCCTGGTGCTGTCAGAGGCCATGAAGACCTATCAGGCATTCCTATCATAATACAAGCTTTTAACGGCGACTTGGCCGGAATACTGCGATGAGCGACGAGGACATAGAGCTCAATCTCCTCAGGCTTAAGAAGCTGAAGCAGTTGCGGGAGAGGGCTCGGGACAAGGAGAAGGAGCACACGGAACCGAGCAAGGGAAAGGAGGAGAGCCCCCGCAGCCTCGTAGCCAAGTTCCTGGACAGCAAGGCATCCGAGATACTCGACATAGCCAGCTACCAGTTCCCAAAGGAGACAGAGGCCGTAATAGGGATGCTCGCGAGCCTAATCAAGAAGGGGACCTTGTCGGAGACGCTGGACGGCCCCACGCTCTACCGCCTCTTCCTGAGGTTGGGAATACCAGTGAAGCTGAAGACCAGGATAGTCTACTATGAGGATGGGAAGGTGAAGAGCATAGCGGAGAAACTGAAGGAACGTTAGCGCACGGCGCTGCATCATCGAACTATGCGAACCGTAAGCTTGCTTTTTTCAGGGCAGAAGGACACCCAATCATCCGGTTCGCAGCACGAGGGATCGGCGCCTCGGTCGCTCGTCGACCCGGATCTACAGTCAATCCTAGGGTAAAGCTTAAAGACATCGGCGAGGAGATTCAGAACCGAAATGGAAAAAGTCGATTACACGAAGAAAGAGCTCCTAATACTCGCTTTCGATCATAGGTCATCCTTCGTCGAGAAGTTGTTCGGCATAAAGGGCCGAGCTCCAACTGCCCAGGAGAAGGAAGAGGTCTGCGACTACAAGAGTAACATCTTCGAGGGATTCAAGCTTGCGGTGGCAAAGGGTGTTCCGAAGGATATCGCTGGATTGCTGGTTGACGAGGAGTTCGGGGCCAACATAGCACGGGAGGCGAGGGCCAAGGGCTACAATTTGGCGATGCCGGTTGAGAAATCGGGACAGGAGGAGTTCGACTTCGAATATGGCGATGAATTCGGGAGGCACATAGAGGCCTTCGACCCGAAATACACGAAGGTGCTCGTGAGGTATAATCCGGAGGGCGATGGGGACATGAACAAGAGGCAGCTCTCACGCCTGAAGGTCCTGAGCGACTACCTTCACGCAAAGAGGCGCCCCTTCCTGTTCGAACTGCTCGTGCCAGCGACCAAGGAGCAGCTGGCGAAGGTGGGCGAATCGAAGGAGCGTTATGACACCGAAGTCAGACCGAAGTTGATGGTCATCGCCCTCAGCGACATGCAGAGGGCGGGCGTTGAACCCGAGATCTGGAAGCTGGAGGGCACGGAGAAGGAGAGCGACGCGCTGGCTCTCGTGAAACAGGCTCAGGCCGGAGGGCGGAAGGCGGGCGTGATCACCTTGGGGAGGGGGGAGAGCAAGGAGATGGTACAGAAGTGGTTGACGACGGGGGCGAAGATCGAAGGCATTATCGGCTTTGCCGTGGGACGCACGATATTCTGGGATCCGCTCGTCGAGCTGAAGGCCGGAAAGGTCAGCCGAGATGTGGCGATCGGGAAGATCGCGCAGAACTACCTTGACTTCGCCAACCTGTGGATTAATATGCGAAAATGATAGTCAATCCAATATCGACGACTAAGCTTGCCACAGAACCTTCATAGGGGAGATGGTATTATACAGAACTACATTCAGATGAGCTGGAACCATATGAAATATAGAGTCCATCATTTCAATATAAGTATGACTAAAGACCAAATTAAATTAGAGCAGTTCCTGAATAGCCTAGGAGGCGAAGTTGTGGCAATAATTCCGAACGTTACCCCTCGACCTGCCACCCAAGTAGATTTCCTACTGATTGTGGAGAAAGGAGGCTGAGCGATTGCCCCCCCGAATCCAATGATAATCCCTCATGGCCTATTTGCCATCTCTTTCCTAAGCAGGGAGATCGTCTTCGGCACGGCCGTGAGGGCGCTCTCCTTCCCCTCATATTCTATTGACACATAACCCTTGAATTTTACCTCCCTGAGTAATTTAAAGACCTTGTTGTAGTCGATATCCAAACTGTACCATTCGCCCCCACCATAATAGGTCTTGGCGTGCACCAGGATGGTCTTGGGTGCTATCTTCTTCAGTTTATCATATTGGTCCTCTAAGAAGTTCCCGGTGTCCATGAGCACCCTCAGCCATTCCGATCCGACTTGCCCAACTATCTCGTTCACCCCCTCTGGAGTGCCCGTCAAACCCCAATGGTTCTCCAATGCCATGACCACTCCGTGCTCTTCTGCCGTTGGAACGCACTTCTCGATGCAGTCGACGACCCACCTGAAGGCATCGTCCTCGCCGTATCCTGGAATCGGTGGCTCGAACCCCCTCCTCGCCATGAGCTCGTCGAAGCTCTGAATCGTATTCCATCTGCCCGAGTTGAGGCGTATGCATGGGGCTCCCAACCTATACGCTATCCCGAGGCATCTCTTCGTATGCTCAACCTGCCTCATCCTCTCCTCCTCACTAGGACTTACGAAATTCTGATGTATGGCGAGACAGAATATATCGAGGCCATGTTCAACTGCGTGCTTCTTCAGGCCATTTATGTAAGAATGGCCTTCGCCCTCCATCTGGACATGTAGGATCTCAACGCCATCCAATCCCATTTCGTAGGCCTTGTCCATGACATAACCTATGGGCACTTTCTCCTTGGTGAAGTGCCAGAACGAATACGTTGAAGTCCCAAGCCTCATGGCCCCGTGCGGAATGGGATCCATGATAAGCCTTTCTAGCCGTTTCCTCAATCTCATAAGCGATCGCATCGTGCGAATGGCCATGCAATTTGAATCCCCCCTTGGCACGGCCGACCACCTGAAGGGCATCGCTAATCTATTTAAGCAATGAACGTTTCATGACAGAGCGGAGGAATGAGCGTGGGGAAATCTGGGAACGTAAAACCAGTCTACCTTGAACCAAAAAGGTCGATCGAAAATAGGGTCGAGGATCTGCTTAGGAGGATGACGACGGAGGAGAAAATCGGGCAGATGTGCCAGTATAGTGGATTCTCGGACGCATACGAGTCGATGCTGAAGGAAGGCAAGGTCGGTTCATTTTTAAACGTCACTGGAGCTGAAAATACCAATAGAGTTCAGAGGATAGCGCTTGAGCATTCCCGCCTTGGCATCCCCCTGATCTTCGGCCTCGATGTGATACACGGTTACTCGACGATCTTCCCGATACCATTGGGGCTGGCCAGTAGTTGGGATCCGCAAATCGTCGAAAAGGTGGCCTCAGCGGCGGCAGCCGAAGCTAGGTCCGAGGGCATACATTGGACCTTCGCGCCGATGGTCGATATAGCGAGGGATCCGAGATGGGGGCGGATTGCGGAGGGATCCGGCGAAGATCCGTGTCTGGGTTCGGCGATGGCTAGGGCTGCGGTTGGCGGATTTCAGGGGGAGGACCTGGCCGATGCCAGCGCCGTCGTCGCCTGTCCGAAGCACTACGTGGCCTACGGTGGGGCCGAAGGCGGAAGGGACTACAACACGGTGGACATCTCTGAGAGGGCGCTCAGGGAGGTCTACCTGCCGCCCTTCAGGGCCGCCATCGTCGATGCCGGCGCTGGAACCGTCATGAGCGCGTTCAATGACCTGAGCGGCGTCCCGGCCTCCGCAAACAGGCACACGCTAACCGACATATTGCGCGGCGAATGGAGGTTCAGGGGGTTCGTCGTGAGCGATTGGAATTCCGTTGGCGAACTCGTCAACCACGGCATCGCCGGGGACTCCGTGGAAGCATCGAGGGAGGCCTTGATAGCGGGAGTTGACATGGACATGTGCGCCGACGCATACCGAAGGGGGTTGGGAAAACTCGCCAGGGGAAGGCGCCTCCCTGTGAGGGCGATAGACGAAGCCGTTAGGCGAATCCTCAGGATCAAGTTCAAGCTCGGCCTCTTCGAGCATCCGTATGTCGATCCCGAACTCGCTGGCAAGGTCATCAAGGGCAAGGAGAACGTCGATTTGGCCCTCGATGCAGCGCGAAGGTCGATCGTGCTGCTTAGGAATGAGGGTGACCTTCTGCCTTTGCGGAAGGACATCGGATCGATGGCCATCATAGGCCCGTTGGCGGACGACCACGTGGCGCCACTCGGCTCATGGTCATGCCAAGGGGATTCCAATGACGTGGTCACGGTCCTAGAGGGCATGAAGGCCAGGGCCTCAGCCGAGGCCAAGGTCCTGCACTCAAGGGGATGCGAGATAGATGGGCGTTCGACTGAAGGCTTTGAAGACGCGGTGAAGGCCGCCGGCGAATCCGAAGTGGCCATCGTCGTTGTCGGCGAAGGCGGTGAGATGAGCGGAGAGGCGGCGTCCAGAGCCTCCCTGGAACTGCCGGGGGTTCAGGAGGAGTTGGTCAAAGCGATACATGGGACGGGTGTGCCCGTCGTCGAAGTGCTGATGAATGGCAGGCCTTTAGCGATATCGTGGTCAGCGGAACACATACCTGCGATCTTGGAGACTTGGTTCCTGGGGATTCAAGCGGGCAACGCCATCGCGGACGTGATCTTCGGGAATTATAACCCGGGCGGCAAGTTACCGGTCACGTTCCCGAGGACTGTTGGGCAGGTGCCGATCCACTATAACCACAAGAATACGGGCAGGCCCCCATCTGCAGAGAAATGGTCCTCCAAATATCTCGATGCGCCCTTCACCCCTCTATTCCCATTTGGCCACGGGTTGAGTTACACGCGGTTCGAGTTTAACGATCTGAGGATAGAGGCAAAGGGAAGGGGCCGAAACGCCGATGTCAGAATAACATTACGGGTGATGAACGCGGGCGATCGCGAAGGAGACGAGGTCGTCCAACTATACCTGCGCGATGCCGTCGCCAGCGTGACGAGGCCCGTGAAGGAGCTCAAGGGATTCAAGAGGATCGCGCTCAAACCGGGTGAGGAGGAGGTGGTCGATTTCACACTCAGCTCTGAGCAACTATCGCTCCTCGATCGTGATCTCAAACAAGTCGTTGAACCCGGAATCTTCGAGGTCATGGTAGGGAAGTCTTCGGAGGACATCCAATTATCTGGCAGCTTTGAAGTAAAGGGGTAACTGCCCCATCGCATCCTTATGAGTTGTGAATCGAAGGGTAATGAGGTTTGAATGTCCTGATCATCGGAGGAACGGGCCTCATCAGCACGGCGATCACCGATCTCCTGATTGAGCGAGGTGACGACGTCACGCTCTACAACAGGGGCATGACGTCGAAAAGCCCACCCTCAAGCCCCAGGACGATAACGGGAGACCGTACGAAATATTCGGACTTCTGCGCTCAGATGGCCAAGGAAGGGCCATTTGACTGCGTCATCGACATGGTCTGCTTTGTGCCCGATGATGCAAAGAGCGCAATAAGCGCATTCAGGGGAAGGGCGGGTCAGTACATCTTCTGCAGCACAATAGACGTTTACACCAAGCCCGCGAATCGCTACCCGATCACCGAGGACGAGGGACGCCACCCCTCCGGCTCATTCCCCTATGCCGCGAACAAGGCGGCATGTGAGAACATCTTGATGGAGGCGCATCGGCGTGGAGACTTCCCGCTTACCATCGTTCGTCCGGCATGTACTTATGGGGAAGGCCGTGGCATCATCCATACGTTCGGCGGGGGAACCTATCACCTTGATCGCGTGCGCAAGGGCAGGCCGATCATAGTGCATGGCGACGGCACCTCGTTTTGGGTTGTGTGTCATAGGGACGATGTGGCTCGCGCGTTCGTTGGCGCAGTTGGCAATCCGAAGGCATTCGGGAGGGCATATCACGTAACCGGTGAGGAGTGGATGACCTGGAATCGCTACCACGAATTGACGGCCAAGGCCATGGGAGCGCCAGCGCCAAAGTTGATCCACATCCCCACTGACTTGCTTGGGGAGGTCGTGCCCAAGCAGGCCGAATGGTGCGTCGAGAACTTCCAGTACAATAACCTGTTCGACAACACGGCGGCTAGGACGGATTTGGGTTTCCGCTTTACCGTCCCCTGGGTTGAGGGGGTCCGCCGAATCGTGGCTTGGTTGGACGGGCATGGGGGGATCGAGAACAGCGATGACTACCCATTCTATGACCAGATCATCGCCGCTTGGGAACGTTCGTGCGCTAATATGAAGAGCGCGTTAACGGATTTAGAAGATGAATAGAACGTCCGATCACGGATTCATAGCCGATCATATTTGCCGCCAGATCTCGACTGGCTGGTAATCGCCACTCCAGTTTGCCCCTATGAGGTCTAGCATCCCGTCATTGCCGATATCGGCAATGCAGAGATTGTGAGAACCCGTCTCCGCTATTACTTGGCGCCTCCATTCCGTGGCGCTCCCATCATTGAGGTATATCATTATTCGCTTTCGGGGAGATTGATGCATCTCGGCCGTTACGATGTCAGGATGGCCATCGTCATCCATGTCACGGATTGCCAAGCTATGGGCGAAATCGACCGAATCATCTACCACGTGCTCGATCCAACCGCTGTCCCGACCACCAGCCCAATGTTCAATCCAACCACTTTTCGGATCGGGCGGTGCCTCAAACCAAGATAACCTGTAGTGGCCTTCCGACCGGGCAAGCACCACATCCATGTGACCGTCTTCATTCAAGTCGGCCAAGCCGACGACGGCGTCCGGAGTCCAATCCGCAAAGCCATGCTCGTCCCAAGGCCCTCTCATGATGTCGCGAGGAACATCATACCAGCGACCGCCTATGACGATGTCAGGGCCTCCATCTCCATCTATGTCCCCAACAGCCAGGCCTTCCCCAATCGGGCAATGGATGACGCGTCTCGCCCATGAATCGGCGCGGTCCCATTTCCAAACTACGATCTCATTGCCTTCCCCTGCCTGTTGGCGCGTGACGATCTCGAGAAATCCGTCACGATCGATGTCGATGGCCTCGATGTTGTGGGCGCGTGTATCGCCGATGAGATGGCGCCTCCAACGATCGGTCGCGGGATTCCCCTCGGGTAGCGGATTCTCATACCATTCCAGGCATTTGTGAACATACCAATCTGAGACGATGACATCGAGATCACCGTCGCCATCCACATCAGCAAGTTTACCATCAGTGCTCCACCCTCCCGATTGGGCGATCACGTGTTTGGCCCAGTTTGGGTACTCATACCAGACGAGAGGCCCCCCATTGCTACTCGCGACAACTATGTCGACGAAACCGTCACGGTTTACATCGCCCACGGCCTTGATGTGCGGATTTTCAGGGCCTCTGCTGTCGATGACCTCATGTTTGAAGCGCAGGGGTTCGTTACCCCACATCCCTAATCGCTTACCCGATGTATTGTGCCATCTTATGCTTTGGCCATCGTGATAAGAAAGGATATTATGGCGCGCTTTTGCCATGGGGCCAGGTGGTAAAGGTGCCGAGGTTTAACAGGCCCATAGGGGCTCCATATCATCACCAGGGCGCGAGAGGGTTTCCACCGTGAAGGCAGAGCATAGTCGACTCATAGCATTCGTAAGCCTTCTGGCCGCACTCGACATAATTCTATCCATAGTGCCGATCTACCAATATGGGCCATCCGTAGCGGCCATAATGAAGCCCTTCGATGGGATCATGCTGGGTCCGATGGGTGGCGCTATGGCAGCGCTGCTAGGGGGTGTGATTGCGACTTTCATCTGGCCAGGGAGCGCGGCGCTTCTCTACGCAACCTGGATCCCTGGCTTAGTGGGAGCCATAGGGGCAGGAATGCTGTTCACCCGGCGTTGGTATGTTTCCCTCATATTGTTCGGACTTGTCATCCTAGGCTTCATGTTGCATCCGTGGGGGGGCTCCGTCTTCATCTACGCATGCTGGGACAAGGTCATCGCCCTCGCAACTATTCTCCCCGCGTCTCGCATCGCAGGGAGGGCATTAAAGGATCGCATGAATCTCCGTTGGCTCTCTTGGGGCGTCGGGCTCGTATCCTTCATCTCAACGGAGATGGATGCCGCCACGGGCAACCTGATCTTCCTCTTCTTGGCTCAAGCTGGATTGTATGGCCCCATGGCGCCACAGGGCCTTCTGCCGCTCTTCCTCCCCTACGTGCTGATCGATCCCGCCGTACGATTAGGTGTCGGTATCGCCGCAGCATTGATTCTCGTCCCAATTCTACACATCAGTGAAAAATCATATCTCCTGAAATGGCCGCTAACTTGATTTGTTAACAGGAGATGATTATTGCGCCCTGACCGATGACACATAAACGGAGTCTAGACTGATCGATCAAATCATCGATTCAAGGTTCATGGGCATCTCGATTAAGATCTTCGTATATCGCTGTGGGGCAGATGACCAATCCTTAAACACCCGAAGGGTTTCGGGGAACGGGAATACATGACTTATCAAGTCCGTGAAGGGCCGATCTCTGTCTTCAAGCATTTTGATAACCGAAGGGAAGGCTTGCAGGGCATTTCGCGATCCATACAAGTCGAGTTCCCTGCTCACGATCGTGGCCGTCTGTAATGCGATCTCCCCTTTGGCATAACCGATGAATACGACCCGACCAGCAAAGGCCACCCCCTCTATTGCCGCCCGGTATGTTTCGGAAAGGCCAACCGCCTCGATTGCCACGCTCACGCCTTCGTTATCGGTCAAGGCATC
>Ga0315310_10002801_pt1 | contig 10871 bp, 10 predicted proteins | sample TDP5_MG_FD_203630 | JGI IMG/M metagenome (GOLD analysis project Ga0315310, IMG submission 203630) | Freshwater sediment microbial communities from Lake Towuti, South Sulawesi, Indonesia - TDP5 | ecosystem: Environmental > Aquatic > Freshwater > Lake > Sediment | place: Indonesia: South Sulawesi...
CATTATAAGAACGCTCAACGTCACAAGCAAGACCTCGCCCATCGGCGCCTTCAAAGCCAGCTACCAATCAGAAGCGGGAAAGTCCTCAACAGGCTTCGACATATCAGCCATGATGTACTTCTTGACGGTAGGCTTCCAAAAATGGGATGGATACGCAGTTTACAACGACCCAGAAGTTATGTTCCTACTAAGCAAAGGCATAACCGCACCTGAAGGTTGGGGTGGACCACCTCCACTGCTGATCATCATCTTGATAGGATCTGTTGCTGCTGTTGCAGTTGTACTCGTCGTTTTCCGCGCTAAGGTTAGAAAAGGACTGTCACGCCTGCATCGTGGTGAAAAGACTCCAAAGCCGCAAAAATTTGGTCTTGGCAGAAAAAGGTCTAAACTAAGCACCTAACTTCTTCCTTTTTTGTGGAGACACATTGACTTCAGAGACTAGTTGATGTAGCCTGTGCTTGACTTGTCAAAATCTTTGATAAGTTCGATTTGTAGGTCTCTTGGAATTGGAATCTTCTGTGAGAAATAAGTCACTTTTGGAAAATAGAAAGCTATTCCTCTTTCTGCCATAACAGTAGCTGGGTTGTCTTTGCCTAGGGCGAGGTTACAGACCTCGTGAACTAGGTCTCTCACTTGTTCCTCGTCAACATATCCAAGCGCGTGCAGGTACTCGTGGAGGAGCAGGTGAAAGCAGTAGGCGTTGAACACACTTTTGTCGGTGGTTCGCAATGCAACATCAAAAGGTGCTCTGTTCATCACGATGATGTTGGAGCCCACTGGGTGAAAAGCGCCAACAAAAGAGCCGCGTCTCATTCCCAGGTTTGCCAAGCCTAACATAAGTCCAGCCCTGTGTTTGTTGAGAACTGATTTAACCGACTGTTTGACTAACTCGAAGATTTCGGCTAGACTGTTGCTCGTGTCAAGTTTTGTTCGAATGGTTTCCAAGAGAATCCACGAGTCCATTCTTTAATGTTGTGAGGCTCTATCTTGACCCAAAACATAATTTTAAACTTTGCTACCATGCTCAGCTATCAAAGAGTATAGAGAGGAGCTATAGTTAGAACGAATATTATGATCAAAGCAATTGCTGCGAGTTTTCGGCTCTTTGAAAGTTGGGAGACATCGTCTAATGACCCAGGATGAGGATACCCTGACAAGAAGAAGACCAGTATGGCCATTAGCCAAGCTCCTATGAGCAGAAGAGCTAGAATGGCAATGTATGAGAGAACAGTGCGTACCCTGTCTCCAAGTAGGACCCTTACGATGTGCCCTCCGTCCAGCATGCCTGTGGGTAATAGGTTGAGCATTGTGATTATCATGCCTATGTAACTCGCATAGGCCACGGGGTGCAAATTAAACAATATTATTTCACCTGGTGAAACCGCAGGGATTTTTAGTAGCATTCCAGCCAAGAAGTCAAGCAATAGAGGAGTTTGAAACGAGTTTGGTGGTAATTCGGTGACTATAGTTATGTTTGACATTTGGATCCCAACGACGGCAACAACAATTGTCACTAGGAATCCCATGACTGGACCACTCATACCCAAGTCAAACAGCGCATCGCGGTTTGGTGCTAGGGACTTCTGTTGGATTACGGCTCCGAATGTTCCTATGCCGAATGGTGCTGGGGGTCCTGGAATGAAGTATGGGTATGTGGCTTCAACTCCATGTTTGTCTGCTGCAAATTTGTGCGCTGTCTCATGCGCACCTAATATTGCCATTAAGGCCGCCGTGAACATTAATGCGCCTATTATGGGATTCGGAATTGCTTCTGTCCAGTCGAGTGAGAGCATGTATCCTGATACAAGTAGGGTTGCCATTGTGGCGAGGAAAAGGGCGATGTTTGTTGTTCTGCGGCTGGGCTTCACTGGGGGCTTAGGTAGGATTTGTAGCATGTGTTTGTCTTCGCGCTTTCTGAAGAATGGAACCAATCCTATTGGGTCTAGTTGCTTGTAAAGTCTTAAGAAGGCTTGTTTGGAGTTTGGCTGCAAGGTAACAAAGAAGGTTGGTATGTCGTGTTCTATGAAGCTTTCCTGTATGGTGAATTCTGCTTGAACCAAGCTGTGTATTTGTTGATATTGCATGACTTGTGGCGACGATGACGGTTGAGGTTCTGTTGTCATGTTTGTTCGTGACCTTTGGTAGTAACGCAAAGTTTGAGGTATTAGAACGTTTACAGCGTTCTATTTATCTTTTTATAGTCTCTTTTGCTGCGAAGAAAGGTGTCTCGCTTAAACCGTTTGGACTGAGGAAGCTTTGAATGCGAGGAAGACCTTTGAATCAATGTTGAGTTGCATGTCGTTGAAAGACCGTTTGGTTATCTGAACCGTGAAGTCTCTCCCAGCCTTAACCCTCAGCCTAACAATTGCTCTCAAGTCGGAGACTTCCACTATTCGTCCCTCAAACGAGTTTCGAGCACTGGAGACTATAGGGTTCAACGAGAGGATAATGTCTTCTGGACGCACAAACACGGTTGTGTTCCCAGTTTTCTCAAGGGCGGTTTCAATCTGCACCCCATCGCCGACATCCACAATTGAGGTGCCTTCACCCGTGACTCTTGAAACTCCAGAAAAAACGTTTTCAAGTCTAGCGAAGTCTACTACGAATTTGGATGGTGCCTCAAAAATCTCGTGAAACGCACCGATTCTTTCTATTCTTCCTTCATTGAATGCCGCAACTCGCTGTGCTAAGTTCTCTGCTTGAAGCATGTTGTGGGTTGCCATTATCATCGTTGTTTTCTTCTCTCGGTTCACACGGGACAAAGCTTCCTCAACGATAGAAACGTTTCTAGGGTCGAGATTCGCTGTGGGTTCATCAAGGAGCAACAACTCGGGTTCGATTACTAACGCTTGAGCTAGTGCCACCCTTTGAGCCTCGCCTCCAGATAAAGCCAAAGCGTTTTTTTGCTCAAAGCCGTGCAACTGCACTAGTTCCAACGCTTCTTTGACTCTTTGCTTAATGCTCTTGTCGCTTTCACCCTTCACCTTCAAACCATAGGCTACATTTTCGAAAACACTCATGTTGAAGAGAACCGTCTGTTGAAAAACAATGCCTATTCTCCTGCGAAGAGCCAGCCTATGTTTTGCAGAATTATAATTCATTTGTGTTCCATCGAACAGAACGGTTCCACTGGACGGTTCTTCAAGCAAATCGAGTATTCGGAGAAGAGTTGTTTTACCAGCACCATTAGGACCCACGAGAACGAAGATTTCCCCGCTTTGAACCTTGAAGTTAATATCCTTCAAAACCTGTCTACCAGAGTATTCTTTGTAGAGGCTTTGCGTTTCTATGAAGGGCATTTTATCTTTTCGGACCCCTCAATTGTATAATTGTCAGTGCAAGGTTTATTGCAAAGGCCATAGAAAGCAGGATTACGCCTAGAGTGATGGCTTTGTTGAAATCTCCAAGGTTCACTTCTTGAACTATAGCGGTCGTCAGTGTTCGTGTGAACCATCTAATGTTTCCTCCAGTTATCATTATACCTCCAACCTCAGAGACCGCAGCTCCAAAAGCCACGATAATGGCGGTTAACATGCCCATGCGAGCCTCCCTTAAGACCATCCAAGCCGCTTGTCTGTCTGTTGCACCCAGCGACAAGGCTTTCTCCCTTATCGCTTTTTCAACGCTTCCAACAGCTGACATTGTTACGCCTGTTATGATGGGAATCACCATTATGAGCTGGGTTATTATCATGGCGGTTGGTGAATACAACAATCCGAGTGGACCAAGAGGACCTGATCCAACTAGCAAAAGATAAACCACTAAGCCCACAACAACAGGCGGCAACCCCATAAACGTGTTTATGATGCTTCTTAAGGTAAGGTCTATGAAACGCATCAAAACCTGTTTTCCACTAAACCCTCTAAGCCCTAGAACCATTCCCATAGGCACACCTATCAATGCGCCAATTAAGACTGCTGTTCCCGACACTTTCAAAGAAAGCAGGGTTATATTCAAAACTTCTGAGTCAAAAGAAAAATTAGGTTGTAGAGCGCGTAGTAACAGTTCAAGCGAGATATTTTCCATTGTTAAACCCATGTAAATGTTCTAAGGTTGTTGTGCATCGTACCACGCGACTTCTTGTTCTTGAGTTGGAAAGCCTAAGCTGTTAGCCTTTGCAAAGTTGCGAGCAATCGGCGTGAACAAAGTTTCTCCTTCCTTTTTGAAGTTGGCTATCAATGTTTGTCCTTCTTCTGAAATCATGAACTTAGCCAATGTGAGAGCCCCTTTGTAGTTTCTCTGAGGCCATTTGTCTGGGTTGACAAGTATTACTGCATACGGGTTCAGTAAAGTTTTTTCATTTTGAACCAGAATCGCCAGGTTTGTTAACTGACTTCTGTATGATATCCACGTGGCTCTGTCTGATAGCGTGTAGGCTTTCTTTTCGTTGGTCATTCGTAACACTGTTCCCATGCTGGCACCAGCTTCTAAGTACCATGTTTGAGTTTTGTTCGAGGGTGTCATTCCAAGTTTACTCCATACGCCTAGTTCAAACGTGTTTGTGCCAGATTTGTCTGCGCGTGAAATGAATTGGGCATTACCTGCATCGCCTGCTTCAGCGATTCTCCTGAAGGCTTCTGTTGCGTTTGTTAAACCGTTTATTCTAGCCGGATCGCTTGTGGGACCGATTATTATGAAGTCGTTGTACATTACGCCGACTCTGTGAATTCCATATGTGCTGTTTACGAAATCTAACTCGTACTTCTTTGAATGTACCAGAACAAGGTCGGCGCTGCCGTTCTTAGCAATCGCTATCGCTTGCCCAGTGCCAACCGAAATAATGTGAACGCTTATGCCGTATTTGCTTTGAAACTGGGGCATCAAGTAATCCAGTAGTCCTGAATCATATGTGCTCGTAGTTGTCGCCAGCACAACAACAGGCTTTTGGGCGTTCAAATACGAATCATATACGATTCCACCTATTGCGGCAATCGCTAGTATGAAAAACAAAATCAAGATTTTTGAATGCCCTTCCACTTAAGTCATCCTTCACGTGTCCTTATGTTTAATCGTGCATAACGAATAAGCGTTATAACCTTAAATACATAGCGCTTCTCAAAGGACAGAGAAAGCATCTTGGCGTCAAGTGGAAGAGTGCTGCGCTTTCAATCACAGTTTTATGGGGTTGCCGTACTCTTCTGCAAAGAAAATTTCAGTCAGTTTCATCCTGGGTCGCGCCTCAGGAGTTTCGTCTGGCACGCCTACGGGCAGTAGGGCAATGACACTCATTTCGTCTGGGATTTTAAGTAGTTCCTTAACCCTGCCTTCGTCAAGGGCGCCGATCCAACATGTGCCGTAGCCTAAAGCAGTAGCGGTTAAGACCATGTGCTCCATGGCTATCATGGGGTCTCTGTCGTACCAGCGTTGTGAGATTCTCGGGTCGCCTGTTGCCACAATCAGCGCGCCTGCGTTAACTAGGAAAGTTCGATTGTTTGCTGCTTCAGCCAGCAGCCTCTTTTTCTCGGGTTCTCGCACGACAACAAAGCGCCATGGTTGTCGGTTGCCAGCGGAAGGTGCTAAACGAGCGGCGTTCAAAATAGTTTTCCAATCTTTTTTGGGGACAGGCTTAGGCTTGTACTTTCGAATGCTGCGCCTGCGTTTTATAGCCTCAAAAACGTCCATACCCTTTCCACCAACCCTAAACCAAAAGACCCAAGGTGCTCTTAAAGCTAATCAAATCAACAACATCTTCGCCACACAAAGCCACCTCCGGACAAAAAAGCCACATCTATTTAGCTCCAAATAGACGGGCTCTAACCCCCTCTACCCGTCTCTCTCTGTCTCTATATCACTCAGTATCACTTTCTAATAGAGGGGCAAGGTCAAGCTTGCGCACACACACAAACAAACTCTTCCATAATACTTAATTTCTCATAGCACATAGAACACTCTGCATTCAACATGAGAGAGGAAATAATTATGACCAAGAAGGTTACAGTTGAAGAACTGCTTGAAAAAGCCAAAAAACCCAGCAAACTCGCTCTCGCATACCATCCCTTCTATGAAGGAAAAGTCCAAATAATGCCAAAATGCCCCATAAGAAGTCCAGCAGACTTTGCAATATGGTACACTCCAGGCGTGGCTGCAAGCTGCAAAAAAATTCAAGAAGAACCCGATCAGGTTTGGGAGCAGACCAACAGAGGCAACTATGTTGCTGTTGTTAGCGACGGCACCAGGGTTCTCGGCTTGGGCGACATCGGTCCAGAAGCTGGCATGCCTGTTATGGAAGGAAAAGCCTTACTATTCAAATTTCTCGGTGGCGTCGACGCTTTCCCAATATGTCTCAAAACCAAAGATCCCGACGAAATCGTGAGAGCCTGCGAGTTGATCGAGCCAACATTTGGCGGCATAAACCTTGAAGACATAGAGAAACCCAAATGCTTCTACGTTCTAGAGAAGGCCCGTGAAAAGTGTCAAATTCCAGTGTGGCATGACGACCAGCAGGGCACGGCAACAGTTATCTTGGCGGGTCTCATAAACGCGTTGAAAATAGTGGGCAAAAAACGACAAGAAGCATCAATCGCTCTTTTCGGCAGTGGGGCAGCAAACATACGCACAGCGTTTGTCCTCTTCCGAGCTGGCTTCAAGCCTGGCAACATTTTGATGGTAGACACGAAGGGCATCCTTACAGCCGACCGCCCAGACGTTGAAGAAGAGAGGGAGGAAAATCCATGGAAATACGAGTTGGCTCACAAGACTAACGCAGAAGGCAGAAGAGGTGGCGTAGAAGCCTCTTTCAAAGGCACAGACGCTGTGGTGGCAGCCAGCAAGCCTGGTCCAGGAGTAATAAAGCCTGAGTGGATAAAAACAATGGCTACAAATTCTATAGTCTTTGCCTGTGCTAATCCTATTCCAGAAATCTGGCCTTGGGAAGCAAAAGAGGCAGGCGCAAAAATAGTTGGCACAGGTCGCAGCGACTTTGAAAACCAGATAAACAACAGCCTGGGCTTTCCAGCCATCTTCCGCGGCGTCTTAGATGTCAAGGCGAAGACCGTCACAGACGACATGTGTGTCGCAGCGGCTGAGGAGCTGGCTCGCTTTGCAGAGGAACGAGGCATCCATGAGGGCGACATAGTCCCACGCATGGAAGAGTGGGAGGTCTATCCACGTGAGGCTGTCGCCTGCGCGTTGGAAAGCATCAAAGAAGGTGTGGCACGCATCAAACCAAGTCGACAAGAGCTGTGGGAGAGAGCGGTCAAGATCATCAAAAACGCCCGAGAAAGCGCACAACTGCTGATGCGGGAGGGTTTGATACAGCCTTTTCCACTAGAAAAAGACGTTTTGGGTAGTGGTCTATAGTCTGTGTTGTTTGTGTGTGTGCGCACAGCAGACCTAGCCCCTCTATTAGAAAGTGATACTGAGTGATATAGAGACAGAGAGAGACGGGTAGAGGGGGGTCTAGACCCTCTATTAGGATCCTATTAGGATCCAAATATGAAGTGTGGTTTTTTTGTCAGTTAGAAGTTGAGAGGTGTTGAGACGTGTCTAGAGTGTTTTTTGTGTGTTTGAGGGTTGGCGGAGGCAAAGCATATTATATTGTGAGTGAACATTTTTGTTGATGGTTAGTTGGTTGGTTGGTTGGGTTTGAGAGGATGGGTGTTTCTAAACCAACAGAAATGACCATACGAGACTTATTACAAGAAGAGTTGCGAAAAAGAGGAATAACGGTTGTTCCTGAGTTTTCTGTTTCAACGCCTACTGGTGTGTTGAAGCCTGATATTTTGTTGAAGAATGGGGCGCCTTATGTTGTTGAGACCAAGTTGGGTGCTGAGACTAAGTTGTTGGAGGCTATGGTGAAGCTTTATGATTATTCAAAGTATGTTACTGAGGCGAAAGGCGCGTTTGCTGTTTTTTTTAGGCATGATTTGTTGGGTAAAGTATTAGCGCGTGCATACGTTTTTAGGTCTGATGGTTTTTCTCTTTAAGGTTAATAACGCTATTAGCCCTACGCTTACTAGAAGCATGGTTGGCACCTCAAATTCTGGAACTCCCACTGGCGGCAATGCCTGCTGAGCCCGTGAGGTTATCAAGATTCCCTCATAGCCTGGAGTTGGCTCCACCGTGATTCTAGCTGTGGTTGCAAAGTCAGCACAGGAACCTCCATAGGGTGTTCCCCAGCAATAAACTCGGAGATTGCTCTGTACGAATATGCTCTCGCCGATAGTAACGGGCACGTCAAGAAAATCGGACAAAAGAACGTCCTCGTGAGAATCCCTTGCGTGCCTCTCTAGTATGAGGCTTACTTCGCCTTCTGGCCCGATGATGCAAGGTTGTCTATCCATCTTATAGAAGCCGACCTCGAGCCAACCTGAGGCACCGCCATATGTTACATCATCCAACCAAAGAACTCCTGACAGCGTGGCGGACACTCTTAAATACACCTGACTGCCCACCTGATAAGTTGAGCTTCCTTGCGAAACTATCCGTGTGTCATACGCTTCAGCCTCAGCATCGACAGATAGAAAATCTGAGATGCCCATAGAAGCTCCAGCGCCCAAGGTCAGTGTCCTAGCATCAGCAGCTGCGTGCATGACATAGCCTGGTGCAATACCCACGAGACATTTTAGGAGATCCCACCAACCGGGGTGGGTTTCATCTGAAATTGATAGAAATCCGTCTCCCCCTGCAGGAGTCCCAGGAGGCCCTTCGTAAGGCCTCTTTAGATAGGTCTGGGCTCCATATCCAGCAACGCCTAAGAACACGAAAGGTGCACGGGCAGGGACGATAGGAAGAGTAAGAAGGAGCATCGATAGGATAACGAAAGCAAGTAACCTACCTTGTATGCGAATAATTGAACTAAGATGCATATTTTTTTTGTATAGATTATATACGTATATAGTTTATGATTCTACAATTCACACATATAGATTTCAAATCTATATGGAACTGGCAGGTATAATATTGGATTACAGCGCTCAGCTAAACATGAGATTTGAACCCTCGTCGTCATACGCGGCTCTTTAACACAAACAAATGTAGGTGCAATCTTGAGTGCCATAAGCACAATTTCTAAATGTTTGTCCCTTTTACCTTCGTTAAATCATATCTCTAACGACCTTGACTATATTGTTGTGAATCTGCTTGACCTATACGACAAACTGAAAAAGCAAGAATCTCCAAGTATTCTTGAACAATTGAAAAACAAGTTTCCACTGAGATTCAAGATTGATAAGGCTGTGCTTAGGGTGCTTGGTTTTGGTGATGATGACATTAACCGCATTCTTGACTATCTCTATCCTGCTTTAGCCAATGAAATCCAACAAATAAAAACACTCATGCAAGGATAGGTAGATTGTATAAAGAAAGTATCCCCTATAGTATCTAAATAGCACACTTTCAATACCCTTATAAGACAAGTTTTCATAACTTATCTTTTGATAACCTCCTGCGGCGTGCCGTGAAGGTCTATCATAAAGACCTGAGGGAAAGTACTAATCAAAGGAAATCCCGGACCAATCATGGAGTGAAACGGGCTCCGCGGGCGGGATGAATCAACCTCACAAAGCTTAAGATGCTTGGGTCTTTTTCATCATAGTACTTTCTTTTCCTAAACAGCTTCGATACTCTATCAGCCTTTTCGATGGCTTTATCAGAAATGTGCCCAACCGCAACCGAAGAAACATTCAACGTTTGCTCCAAATACCTACGCACTTTCCTCAAATACTCCACATCATACTCAGCATCAATCAATACTACATCATCTTTCCGAGCCAAAGGCAAAACAGCATAGTAAATCTGAGCCGCAGTCGCCACAACCTTAGGAACCCTATGCACCCTCACAACTCTCTTAGCTTTCCTCGTCATCAAAACACAACGAACCCGACCATTTCTAACTGCCACACAAAAACAAGGCGGAGAATCAGGAAACTTCCCACTAAAATCAACACCGATAACAACCATAAACAAACAAATCAGCCAATACAATTAATAAGTTTAGCACATTCAACACTGCATCCTTAACTATTTTTATCCTGCCTTAGCCAACGAAATCCAACAACTAAAAACACTCATACAAGGATAATCAATAAGAATAAAAGTTAGCCTTATGTAACGTATTGACGCAGTCGTTGGAGTGACTTAAGTCTTTCTTTGTCTCCTATTCTTGCGTTTTTGACGGCGTCTTCTAGAATGTTTATTGATTCGTCCATGGCTTTTCTGTCAACTGGATATGGGACGCCGTCTTTTCCTCCGTAGGCGAAGGAATATTTGACTGGGTCTTTCCAGCTTGGCGGTGCTCCATAGACAAGTTCGGCTATGAGTGCCAATCCTCTGATTGTTGCAGGTCCAACGCCTCTAATGCCCAATAATTGCTCGTAGTTTTTAGGTTGAAACTCATACGCTTTTTTCACAGCCTTCCAGTTTAGATTGTTGGGCATTGAAAGCACCTCAACAGCATACTCTTTCCATTTGGCTTCTGGTATCCACTTCTGCAACGATGTCTGATGGGCGGGTCGAACAGACTGGAGGAGTCGCATCAGTCTTTTGGGTTGTTCCTTTGCGATGTCGGTTGAGACTTTTCGGCAGTCCTCGCTCTGTTTAGCAGTCATGTCTAATGCCACTTGCCTTTTCACGTCTCCCACGATAGCGTCGTGTGGCTCCACTACAAAGTTGTGAACGTGTTCTGAGAGCCAGTGATAACGCCGTGCTGTTCTGTCTTGAACGCTCATTCCTTGCTGAACAACAGTCCACTTTCCCTCTTCAGTCACAACAAAAGCATGATGGTACAATTGATAGCCAGCCTGAACAGCCGCGTTGTCCACCTTGGCGCTCATTCGACTCGCATAACACAACTCATCTATTCGGTTGGTTGAAAGCCCAAACTTGTCACCGACCAGACCAATTTCGGTTAGAGCCTGCATCGAAGCCTTGCC
>Ga0315310_10002802_pt1 | contig 10870 bp, 9 predicted proteins | sample TDP5_MG_FD_203630 | JGI IMG/M metagenome (GOLD analysis project Ga0315310, IMG submission 203630) | Freshwater sediment microbial communities from Lake Towuti, South Sulawesi, Indonesia - TDP5 | ecosystem: Environmental > Aquatic > Freshwater > Lake > Sediment | place: Indonesia: South Sulawesi...
TTGGGTGTAGATCAGCGTGTTTTGGATGCTTATGTGACCGAGCATTTGTATCAGGTGAAGGATGTCTTTGGTTTTGTGATACTCTATAGCGGGCGCTGTTCAATGAAAAAAGAGAGGATGGATCTGGATTCTAGCTCATGTTTTTCTGCTTACTAAGGCATCCTAAGGATAGATTGATGTGCCCACACAATCCATGAAAAAGTGTGTTGGACTTGTAAAAATTGCCTCGAATGAACCCTTTGCTATTAAGTCTTCAAAATCACCGGTGCCAATTGCACCAATGAATATTCCAAGGCTGTATACGAAACCCCTAATGGTGCCTCTGCCACTCCCTGCAATAGTACCTTTGTCTGGAATTGTGATTAAGAATTTTCCACTGAAAGCTCCTTCTCCAGTTGCCGGGTCGAGACTTATTTGCTTATACCATAGTTCAAGTGTTCCTACACCTAACGAGCCTTCGTTCGTTCCCTTCCAATAGGAATCCTTTGTGTGAATGATGCCTTCTTCGCTAACCCATATTGTGCCTGGGTCCATTAGATCAATCTCGTGATGAGCCCAATAAGGTTCTTTAGTTACTGCCTTCACTGGAGAGATCACCATTATGGACAGTGCTAATAGAGCTATAGTTGACATCAAGACTACTTTCTTCACGTTTCTCACCTCCTTTGTTTTGTTGTTCAGATGCTAAGGTTGGAAAAATAGCTAGGTTTTTTTGATCGAGGTCAGAAGGCGTGGAACTTCGTGAAATCACCAGATGTGGACTCTGACTGGTTCTGATGGTCGAATAGGACAGAATTGAGGAGAAATCTGAATAAGAGCCACAACTGTTGTTTTAATCAGAAAGATGTCTTCAAAATGAGCGTATTTATTTTTCCCTAATTTTCAATACCTGCTCGTCAATGTGTCGTTTTATTACATCTCTTTCGTAGGCGACGCGTGCTTTCGTTATCTGTCCGCCTCGTCCTCGTTCTCCGGGGAAGATTCTTACCTCAACGACACCGCGGCTTTCCAGTTCTGACATGGCTGTTCCTCGATGCGCTGTGGTTCCATAAATGCTTAGCTTCGAAGTTTTTGCACTCGTCACAATTTGCATGAGGGTTCTCCACCCTGACCTTTCTACAGGCAGCCTCTTCTTCATGTAGTCTTCCACGAAGGCTTTTGTCAGATACTCGAAGACTTTCTGCGCATTGTTGGTTTCGAATTGGAATTTGCCAGGTGGATAAATAGCTATTGCGACTGGATCGGGCTGGCACACGGTGAATTTCCCAGCCTCATCGACGTAGACGATTCTTGGGCTCAGGTGGGAGATGCCGCTCTGCTGCGTCGAGACTCTGATTCTCATTGATTCGACTTTTTGAGGCTCAAGGCGTTTGCCTTTCATGTCGACAGTGCCATTTTCAAGCTTGAATACGGGTGCTGTGTGAGCTACTTTGAAATTTGATGGAATTAGGTTCTCAATTCTAACCAGTAGCCCTGGTTCTTTGGCAACGTTTGCCATGTCAAGTCGAATCTCAAAGGTCTCTCCAACCACGACCTCTTTTGGCATGTCCAGGTAAGCCTGAATGTTGGCGTGTTCAAATTTCTCCAAGCCGACTGCCTCTTCATGGGTTGGTGTCGGTGTGAGGAAGGATGTTGTTGCAGAAACAATTGACGGAGCATGAAGCACTTCGGTCAGGGACAGAGCCAATTCCCGGTCCTCCTTCACCTCTTCCAACAATCTCAGCACCTGCTCCCTCTTCTCAGGGTGCTTAGCCTTTATGTAGGCGTCAGCTGAACTTTGCAAGACTTTTTCAGCCATAGCGTAGAGTCTGGTTTTTTTCTCGGGGTCTGTTTCTTTTTCGGCGTTGTCCATGTGTAGGTAAGCGTCTAAAAGTAATCTGGTAGCCTGTGCGTATTCGGAAGCCATTCTGAAATCCGCTCTCAAGTAGTAGCTGGCGGCACTTGCAAGATGTTGAACAGCTGCAACATGCATTGTTGTATCTCTGGAATCAGTGAATCTTGTTCCAGCTTCAAGTGCCTTGCAAAAGCGACTGTGACCTAAGACCAGCATCTTTGTTTTCTCGCTTGGGCTAAACTCCTTGGCTTGTTCAAAAAACTGAGACGCCTCCAAGTATAGTGCTGATGATGATTCTGCTTCAGCAAGTGTCATCTTGTGCCAAGCCCGAGAAAGAGTGATGATGAGTCTGAATTCCTTCTGGTCTTGTTCAGTTTCTAATGATTGGAGTATTTCTTCGAATGTTTGGGCGGCTGAGTCGTATTTTTGTGAGCTCGAGTAGTGGTCGCCTTTCTTATCGAGAATTTTTGCCTCCTCAAGGGCTGTTCTTCCTACGCAGTATTCACGTCTCGTGTCTGTTGCTTCCAGCATGCGGGTTGCCATTTGTTTTTCGTCTGTATCTTCAATCCTGCTGAGCTGCGCCTGCAATGATTCTCTTGTTTCAGTGAACAGGTTGGTTGCCTGCTCAAAGGCTCGGATTGCATTTTCGCTTTGCTCTCTTCTGCTCAGATCTTCAGCGCTTTCAACGAGAGCCCATGCAGAATAATTTGAACCCAGATATCCCCATTTCTTCAATGATTTATGGATAATGGCTGCCTTTTCGTAATGTTCCTTTGCTGAGCCATATTCTTGTCTTGCATGATGGTGTCTTGCCTTCTCGATTTCGTTCCAAGCCTGCATATAAACCGCATAGTCGCCATAAAAATCCTTGAGCTTTGGAACCTTCTCAGCTGCAACTCTGTAACTGCCGGATGCAGCCTCGAAGTTTTCTGCCGCTTTCAAATGGTTGCCTAGACCATCATAGGCTCGAGCCGCCTTCCAGAAGCACTCCGCCACACGGCTTTTCACACCAACCTTCTCATATGATTCAGCAGCGTCATCGAAAGCTTCAATTGCTCTTTGCAAGTGTTCGTTGTTCTGACTGACTTCATGGAGACGAATCCACAAATCTCCAAGCCCACGCCGGAGGAGACCAACGTTTTCGAATAAAGCGACTGTGCCTTCTTTTTCAGAATCAATCGCGAGTTTTTTGAGGAGTTTTAGTGATGTCTCCATGTCAATGGCGGCTTCTAGGAGCATAGCTCTTCTAGTCTCATGATCTTTAGCTAGGTCTGCGAGGTCTGATTTCGTGACAGCACGTGCCGTCCTCTTCAGATTCATGTTCCAACCACTCAGCTGCTCGACTTGCTCACCGATCCTACAGGTTTCATCCATGTGGACAAGAGCCTTTTCCAAAAGTCCTCGTTTCTCTTCGGAGTTAGTGGCTATCTGGGCTAGGTCCGTAAGTACTGAGCCGTACCTGTGATGCTGGGCCCCTATTACGTCAGGGTATCCTGAACTTTCGGCTCGTTTCAACTCTTCAGGTGCGACTCGTAATGCCTTTTCCAAAAATCTTCGCCTTTCGCTGAGATCTGTTTCCGTCCTAGCCAAAACCCGGTAATACGCAGTGTAAGGTCCTTCTGCCCACCATGTGGCGCAGAGCGGACTAATGAAGGAAATGGGGCAAAACTGACGTCTAGCCTCCTCAATGTACTGCAAAGTTTTTTTAAAATGCTCAAGCCTCTCGTCACGGTCATCGTAAGTCCTTGCCGACCAATTTGTGTGATATGCTAAGAGGTCTAATGTGCATCCGATGATGAATCTGTCCTTAGTCTTCCTGCCATACTCCAGCGTTTTTGCCAGATTACTCAGAGCCGAATCCGTTCCATCTCCCCAATACCCGCCCGGACCGTTGCCGAAGAGAATACTTGCCACTTCAAGCATGGCTGCCTCTTCAGAAATCTCGAGAGCCTTCTGCAAATAGTCTTCAGCCTTTTGATAGTACTTCTCCTTTTCACTTAGGTCTACGAAATAATACCCAAAGACCTCGAGGCAGTTGGCTGTTTTCACATAGGCTCTGGCTAGTTCAGCCGAGTCTCCAACCTTGGAAAGGAACTTAATCGCCCGTTCTCCATGGTCTACCACTTCCTCCATCATCCTTTTTCTGGCCTTAAAATCCCACTCAAAATAGAATCCAAGATCAATGCATGTCGAGAGTTGGTTGTGCGCTCTCCCATATTCACATGCGTCACCAGCCTTCTCGAAAGCCTCAAGACAATCCTTTGCAAGCGTCCAACATTCAGTGGTTAGTTTCTTCTTTTCCTGCGCTTCGGAGCCAAGCCAGTAGCCTGCTAGCGCAGTCACAGCATCGCACCGGAGCATTCTCCCTGCTTTTTCTGTTTCCGTGATCTTCGCATAGAATCCCTTTGCCTTCTGATAATTGGCAACACTTCGACGCATCCTCACCCTAAAACCATAAACACTTTCAGCCTGCATAGCCGCCCGATAGAAAACGTAACCGATTCTCTCCTGAACCTGCCCGAGCCTCAAAAAATCAGTTTTAGACACTAAACCTATGGCTTTCCTATAAAACTCAGCTGCGCCTAACCAATCATATTCCTTCTCTCGCTTCCCAGCCTGACTTAGAAAAAACTCTACATCGGACGACTCTGACATACCCCAACCCAATACAAAGGTACCATCAAGCCTTTGAAAAGACTTTTCATCACGCCCTCCTACTACTCAACAATGTAAGACGCCCATCAAAACAGGCATAAACAAACTACTGCATCAAAATCATACAACACACCAAAGTCATGAGACTCCACCAAAAAAGGGGATTGCTGGTGATATCTCCACCGGTAAGAAGCCCAAATCCCACCCCGCCCGCTACAAACAAACCCCGGAGGGTATTACAAGATAATTTGTAGCGGTTACTTCCTTTTCCTGAAGACCTTGTTTCCATTGAGGTCGCACACGTACTCGAACCCGGCTTCTACAAGTTCGCAAACTTCCTTTTCTGAGGTTGCAACCTTGGCTGTGGACTTGTCGTCGCGCGCGCGAGGGAACAATCAAAACAACCGCTCTCCTGTGTCATATGCATCATAGAGACCGCAAGTACAAGACACACAGGTACAGGGTAAGAACCATGATAACGGGCGAAAAAATACCAGAGCTGATCAGTCGAAAAAGAATCCTATTCCCAAGAGAACTACCCGTCTTTAATTCATTCCAAACAGAACTGCTTCTGTGCGCACGCGCAGGCATTCCCTTCAACTTTTGCTGTATCCTTCAATCGTTCACGAATCGAGCGTTTATATGTGTGGTCCGTACTCTGCGGGCGTAGTAACCTCTAATGACAGCCCCTGGAAGGAAGAGAGCAAGGAACAAGAGGCGGAATACCAGGTCATCATCCATGATCCTTCACCTTTTTTGGTATTAGCATTGGCACTTTTTTCTTATAATCCTCATATTCTCTGCCGAATTCTCTGATCAGCTCTTCCTCTTCCTTCTTTGAGATGAGATAAACAAGTAAAAGCATCAAGGGAGTGGAGAGTAAAGAATACCATGCGGATAATAGAAAGGAGATTCCCGCGTGTGCCAGTAATCCACCAAGATATTGTGGATGTCTGACAATAGAGTAGACCCCTCCGGTAACAATTTTCTGTGTCCTGTGCGTTTCTGCCACTTGTAGGGTGGTCTCTTTTACACCTTTGATTGCAAGCCAGGCACCCGGTATAAGGAAGGCTACAGAAACTATCAGATGAAGCAGAGGAATCGAAAAATCGACAGCCGGAGCTGATACTGATGGATTCGAAAGAACCGGAATAGAAAATCGGGGCTGGGGCGAAACCCATATTCCCAACCAAAAGAGGAAGAAACCCCATCCTGAGATGAGGCCAAGAACCTCACCAATCTTTGTCCCATTTTCCCTGCCATATCTTTCCTGAAGTTTCAGGTGCTCAACTGACAGAAAATGAAGCCGTATTGTTGCAATCGCTCCCATAACACAGATGAAAAACCAGATATACATTTTGCACCATTGAATTTCAAGGCATTATCAATTAAAATCATTTGCGTGCGCCAAAAAAAGAGGGGGATTGCGGGTGATATCTCCACTGTAGTGGGGGTTCAAATCCCACCCCGCCCGCTTCTACTTGCTCAGAGCAGGGCGAGCATTTTCGACCGCACAACGTTCCAAGACAATTATGCCTGGCATCGAGCCAACCACACAACTCAAGATAAAAAACCGAAGCGATTTCCTTTGAACGCTTGAACCAAGAGAGAATTCAGAAGAAAAGGAAATGTTTCATGAAGTTGCAGCTATATCCTGAGTCTTTCTATGAGCAGCTTTACTTGCTCTTTCAGAAAACCTAAATAACTTTCCCTTTTTTCTCCTGTTCTTTTGGATAGAAGACTTCTCCACAAATCGTTAATGCAACATAAGATGATATTTTGAAACATTCTGATAACGAAAGGAGGTGAAAATACATGTTGTATGGAATCCATTGGGAGGTGATTCCCGAAAAAGCACCTGCGGTAATGAAGCTTTACGAGGAAGGCAAGGTGGTTATCCCAAAGGGTCTTAAGATCGTGGAAGAATATATGTGGGGAAACAAAAGCCTAGAGATACTCCAAACAGATAATTTTCCTTTGGTTCTCAAATACGCGGTTCAATTCACCCCATACGTGAGAAACTTCGAGGTAACAGCTTTAGTTACCGCAAGAGAATTCCTTCCTAGGCCACGAAAACCCTAGTGTCCCCATGCGGGAGTTTCACGATAAAAAGTTTCGTAGTCTTCAAGTGTTAGCCACAACCACTTCCTCTGTTTTTGTATGCATACTGCATACAGTTCATAGAATCAGAAGTTGCAGCTAAATCAACTCATAGCAGATTATATAAAGTCTTCAATTCAATCATAGAATAAGAGGAGACTGTAAAATGGCTGACGGAATATCGAAATGGATGTTTGTGGCTGGGCTTGTTGCCGCTATTGTGGGGTCAAGTAGTATAGGAATGGCAGTATCCTCTATACTTTCATTCGGACCAAAAGGCGATAAAGGAGACACAGGTTTGCAAGGTGTTCAAGGTCCACAAGGGGTTCAAGGCATCCAAGGTTTGCAAGGTGTTCAAGGTCTTCAGGGCATCCAAGGAGTCAAAGGTGACAAAGGCGAGACAGGAGACACAGGACCACAAGGACCACCTGTGAACTTCAGCATAGGGAATCTATCAGGATGGATACCTGCCCCTGCATACGATAGTGGATGGATATTGGGGTGGACTGGCTGGAAAACAATACATCATGGAGTGAACACTAAGACTCCGTTTGTATATGTACTTGGAGAGTATTCGTTTAACGCAACGCATATTGGCATACATCAGATCATGATGGGCGAATGGGTATGGTGGGTAAACATAGGGTATGATGACATAGCCATCAGTATTGACCCAAACGCAGCGCAGTTTTACCTGTCTGTTCGTGTGATGCTTTGGAAAATCGCTGAACCATAAGATAGCCTAAGTATCTCCTTTTTTCTTTCTCTACTTCTACATTAGACAAATAATGTAGAATGAATGTTGTTTGTGATCTGAAGTGAACGAGACTTTACAAAAGTCATACAGTGTAAACAATTGGAAGGTTCTGAAACTGTACGTGTTCAGTGGTCGCGGGTTCAAATCCCACCCCGCCCGCTACGGCATGAACCGTGTGTGGCATAGCTTGTTCACACTGGCACCCTAGGTTTCGGTTTTCGCACACTGGTCGCAGTATCTATAGATGTCGATACGTTGTCCAATAGGCTCGAATCCTAGCTCTCCGACTATCTGAGTCCAAAGCCTCCTAACGCTTTCGGCTTTGTAATCTTGGATCTTACCACATTTTCTGCACACAATGTTGATGTGAGGTGATGTATCTGGATCGTATCTGGAAATGCTGTTACTGAATCCAAGTTCTTGTAGGAGCCCGATCTCTGAGAGAAGATGCAATGTCTGGTAAACTGTAGCTAGGCTCATTGTGGGATGCTTCTTTTTAACTTTCTCATATATCTGATCAGCAGTTGGATGATCTTTACTCGAAAGGATGATCTCGCAGACTGCTAAACGCTGTGGTGTAACCTTGTAACCACTGTTCCGAAGCTTCGTCACAAGTTGCTCAGTTTCCATATACAGCAATAATAGATGACGTGCTTATAATGGTTTCTAGTAAATAACAAGGTTTAAATAATAATAGTTATTCTTTGATATTAGCTTTGCACTGCAATGAATGGAGGTGATAACATGGCTAGAGTAGCACGAGAGATGGTCAAGAAAGCCGGAATAAACGTTGACCAACTAGTCGAACTTCTAGTTAAGAATGCAGCAGCTGAACTTACGACTTACTACTATTACACCATACTTCGATGCAATTTAATTGGAGTAGAAGGAGAAGGAATCAAGGAGATCGCAGAAGCAGCCCGCATTGAAGACCGCAACCACTTCGAGGCTCTTGTACCACGCATATACGAACTAGGAGGCAAGCTTCCTGAGAACATGAAAACCTTCCACGACACCTCAGCCTGCCCCCCAGCTAAACTGCCAAAGGACCCAACCGACATCAAAGCAATGTTGACGGTCCTTGTGGAAGCAGAAAGATGTGCAGTACGGGGATACACACATATCTGCAACATGACCGCTGGCAGAGACCATCGAACCTACGATCTTGCTCAATCGATCCTCAACGAGGAAATCGAGCACGAGTCTTGGTTCTCAGAATTCTTGGGCGAAGGGCCGTCTGGGCACTTCATGCGCAGAGGCGAGAATTCACCATTTGTCTCGAAATTCCTCAAATAGAGCTTTCGCTCTCCCCCCTTTTTTTTCGAACTAGACATATATTGCATAAAGGTTCAGGTGTCAAGTATGAGCTTAGAAGTAATTTGGCTTGGTTCCCTAGCAAGCTTGCTCGCAGGTCTGGCTACTGGCGCCGGTGCTTTGCCAGTGTTGTTTACTAGAAAGGTTTCAGATAGGTTGTTGGATGTCATGCTCGGATTTGCTGCGGGCATTATGCTGGCTGCCACTTTTTTCAGTCTTCTAGCCCCCGCTATCGACCTAGGCGGTGTATGGGTTGCAGTTCTTGGGATTATACTGGGAGCTGTTGCGCTACATCTGGTAGACCGTTTCATTCCTCATTTTCACCCAGCGTTAGGTGCGGAGGGACCAGCTTCAAGACTTTCACGAGTCTGGCTATTTGCACTTGCCATCACCATCCATAACTTCCCCGAAGGATTGGCTGTTGGAGTAAGCTTCGGAAGCGGAGATATAGCGGCGGGCCTTGTGGTTGCCATGGCTATAGGGCTTCAAAATATGCCTGAAGGTCTCGCAGTTGCAATGCCATTGTTAAGAGAAGGATACAGCAGACGTAAATCTCTTTGGTATGGGACCTTGACAGGGCTAGTTGAACCTGTTGGGGGCATGTTGGGTGTTGCATTGGTATCTCTTTTCCATCCGATTTTGCCTTGGGCTCTTGCCTTTGCTGCAGGCGCAATGATTTTTGTCGTCAGCGATGAGATCATTCCTGAAAGTCATAGGAAAGGTTTTGAGAGAGAAGCAACCTTTGGCCTCATCGCTGGGTTTATAATAATGATGCTGCTCGACTGTCTATTTGTCCAAAAATAGACAGCCGCGTATGATTCAGAAGGGTCAGAAGAATGAAGAAGTTCACTGAAGAAGAACTCGCCCTCTACAATGGGAGAAAAGGAAAACCAGCATATGTAGGTTACAAGGGAAAAGTGTATGATGTATCAGCTAGTTTTCTCTGGAAAGATGGGACTCACCAAGTCCTCCATACCGCAGGCGTGGACTTGACAGTTGCCTTAGAGCAAGCTCCACATGGCGCAGACGTCATGAAGAAGTTCCCAGTGGTTGGAATTCTACGTAGCGCTGGTGTGTCGGCGCAATCTTGACAATTATAGCGTGGTGTTTGTTGAGACGAGCACGCACTGTTTAGAGAAAAATATATCACATTTATAGAGGCATTTTGGTTCTGAGGATGAGGTAGTTTTGTTTGACCTTGTCATCAAAAAGGGGATTGTTGTTGATGGGACTGGTAATCCTTGGTTCAAAGCCGCTGTAGGCGTTAGAAATGGACGGATAAGTGAAATCGGCGAATTGTCCTCATCAGAGTTTAAGGAGTCCGTAGATGCAACTGGATTGGTTGTGGCTCCCGGTTTTATAGACATGCATGCACACTCTGATTTTTCGCTCTTGATCAATCCTCTTGCAGAAAGCAAAGTCAGACAGGGAATAACCACTGAGGTCGTCGGGAACTGTGGGTCATCGGCTGCGCCGCTCAACGAGTTTCTAAGGAAACAGATCAGAGAAACATCGCCAGTTATTGAAGAGGCGAAGCTGAAACTGACTTGGTCCAGCATGGGCGAGTATCTGAGAATATTGGAAAAAAGTGGTATCGCGTTGAATGCGGTGCCTCTCGTTGGCAATGGAAACATACGAGCACTTGTGATGGAATACGACTCGCGGCGACCATCTAGGAGCGAGCTTGAGGAGATGGAAAAGGTCTTAGCTGAAACCCTTAAGGAAGGAGCTGTTGGCTTGTCTTCTGGGTTGATCTATCCGCCAAGTTGTTATGCTGATACAAAAGAGTTGATCGAGCTCTGCGGAGTAGTTGCAAAGTACGGGGGGATATATACTTCCCACATAAGAGGCGAAGGAGAAACCCTCATCGATTCCGTCAGAGAGGCAATAGAAATTGGCAAAAAATCTGGAGTTCCTGTTGAGATCTCCCACCACAAAGCCTCAGGCAAGCCCAACTGGGGAAAAGTGAAGCACACTCTTAAGATGATTGACGAAGCCAGAAGCATGGGAGTCGACGTCACCTGCGATGTCTATCCTTATCTAGCTGGAAGCACGGGGTTAGATGCTTTATTGCCGACACATGCTTGGGTGGGTGGCATAGAGAAACTGGTTGAGAAGCTGAAAAACCGTAGAATCCGCCTGCAGTTGCAGCGGGAGATGGAACGATCCAATCTTTTCAGGGTCGACGGTTGGGACAACATAATGATCGC
>Ga0315310_10002803_pt1 | contig 10861 bp, 13 predicted proteins | sample TDP5_MG_FD_203630 | JGI IMG/M metagenome (GOLD analysis project Ga0315310, IMG submission 203630) | Freshwater sediment microbial communities from Lake Towuti, South Sulawesi, Indonesia - TDP5 | ecosystem: Environmental > Aquatic > Freshwater > Lake > Sediment | place: Indonesia: South Sulawesi...
AACTCCATGAGCCAGGGCCCTCTCCTTTACCGCCTTAGATCTCTCCACGGCCATCACGGGCTTGTTGAACGTCATGAGGATCACTCCTCTCGACACGTCTCTTCCTCCGGCTGAGTAGCCGAGGCTCTCTGCCACCCCCTCTAGGAAGGAGGCGAGCAGCACCGTGTAGGCCTCGGTGAAACGAGGCCCGATGCATCTTAGAGTCATAGCTTCGCTAGACGCGAGGAGCGCGACCTCTGAGCTTCCCCAGAGGAGGGCCTGTAGAACCCTCTCCACGACTTTCACGGGGTCTTCCCCAGGGAACTTCGCTGGGAAGACCTTTCCATACCACAGGCCGTGCTCATGCCACGCCTTCAATAACGCCTCCCTCTCTGCAGGGAAGGCTCTTTCAAGCAGCGGATACCAGAGGTCTTCTGCGATCACGAGTGAACCCGTCTCTCTCGCGGTCTTGAGCACCGTATAATTATCCATGATCTCCGCGATCGACTGCTTGACCTCGTCAGCCCTAACGACCTGCTGCAATGCCTCATTCACAACTCCGAAGAGCGTCAGATGCCTCTCCTGAGCGATAGATGAAACAGCATCTGCGAGGTCGGCTCTCGCAGCGAGGAACTTCCTTTTCACGTCCACCCCGCCGCTCAGGTGACGAGCGACTGTAAATAAATGTTGCCATCCGTGACAGCGCGCCCGGACCGCTCACTCCGTCCGCAGGCGCGCCTACTGCGGCGTCGGTCCACCCAACTTCAAGCCTTATAGGCTTACCCGGCGATTGAGGCCTGGGTCTTCACCATGGACGATAGCGTCAAGAGCTTCATGAACCACGAGATGGAGATGTGCTTGGCGACCGTCCGGCGGGACGGCAGGCCGCACGCTGTTCCGCTCGGTTTCATCTACGAGGCCGGGGCTGTGTACTTCCTCACCTCCGAGTCGAAGAGCGTCACAGCTCGTAGCATAGCTGTAAACCAGCGTGCTGTTGCCGTAGTTCATAAGGACGAGAGGGCGGTCATCGTCGAAGGGTCAGCCCGCTTCGTTAAAGACCGCGTCGAGATTGAGCGGCTAAGAGGCCTCTTCCTGGGAAAGTACCCCTACTGGTCTGAGCTGAAGGACCCCGAGCTGCCGGGTAGAGTGCTCGTAGAGGCGAGAGCTGACAAGACCCTGACCTGGGGAGTCTAGCCCCGGGAGGCGGGGTGCCAACACGGGGCTTCTGACCAACCTAGGCGTTTCGCGCAGGGGCGGCGAGCTCAGAAAACCTCTTAGCTGCAGCAGACGATAGCTTCGCGTCAAGGTGCTCTCATCGTTGGAGATCGTGGATGTCAAGGCGACACCGGTGGCTGTGCCCGTCACCCAGCCGGAGGTTGAGCTGGAGGCGCCGCTCACTCGGAACCTCTTCACGGCGGTTATCGTGGAACTGGTCACGGAGGAAGGCCTCATAGGAGTCGGCGAGTCTCATGCGCCGATCTCAGCTGAGGTGACGAAGCTCATCGTTGATTCGTTAAGGCCGATCCTCGTCGGCGAAGACCCGATGAACGTTGAGCCCCTGAGGAGGAAGCTGTACGCTGCGTGTAATCTCACGCATCTTCACGTTCACGCCGCGAACTGGGCTATCAGTGGCGTCGACATGGCTCTCTGGGACCTCGTCGGGAAATCCGCAGGCAAGCCACTCCACAGGCTGTGGGGAGGAGCCTTCAGGGAGCGCATACCTTTCTACGGCTCGATCGCGAGAACGAAGCCGGAGGGCGTTGCGTCACAAGCCGCGAGACTGGTGGCCGAGGGTTTCAAGACGCTCTACTTGAAGGTGGGCTTTGACCCTGATGAGGACCTTGAATGCGTAAGGTTGATGCGTGAAGCAGCCGAGTCAGCGACCGGCCGCGTGGAGGTCAGGGTTGACGCTAACCAAGCATGGTCCGCCGGGGAGGCGGTGAGGGTCATCAATAAGATGGCCCGGTATGACCCCGAGTTCGTCGACCAACCTGTTCTCATGTACAATCTTGACGCGATGAAGAGGGTTCGCAAAGCCGTAGGCGTACCGATAGCCTCGCATGAAAGCTCTTGGTCCTTCTATGACGCACTGAACGTGGTCAAGCATGAGGCCGCGGACATCATCCACATCGACCCAAGGTTTGACGCTGGCTTTACGGGCGCACGGGTCGCAGCGGGGATCGCAGAGGCCGCAGGCATGCCTGTCGTCTCCCACCACTGGGCCATGCTAGGCGTCTCTACGGCCGCGTACATGCAGCTTATCGCGTCGGCGCCAAACTTCACGCTTGCAAATCAGACTGGTTACAACTACCTCGTGGATGACGTGATCGAGGGTGGGCCGATGAAGATGCGTGACGGCTGCATGGAACTCCCTGAGAAGCCGGGCATCGGCGTTGAGCTTGACCAGACACGGCTGGTGAGGTACGCGACACGTTATGAGGAGACGGTTAAGGGCAGCGAGCTAGAGGCCAGGCTGACGCCGTATCAGCTGATGGGGTACCGCAGGTTCTTCGGCCACTAGGGAGCGTAAACACGAGAACCGCGACCGTCTCCTGGCAGATCGAGGTCAGGGGGCATGCAAGAGGGTACACTCAGCCATCGGAGTAGCTGCACATCACTACGGCTGCCCCTGCCACCGATCGGTCGCGATGGTTTGCTCATGGGCAACCTTCAAAAAGAGCGGACAAAGCCCTCGAACATGTCCACCTATGGGAGGTTCGCTATGAACTTCTCGACAACCTCTCGGATCTGGGCCCATTCAGTCTTGTTGTGGACGACGAACTTCTGCCGTCGCTTCCATGCTCCTTCCCTCTTGTTCCACAGGTAGACCGCTATCTGCTTCCTGCCGAATGACTCGACGAGGGCGACGGCTGACCACCACCTCTCAGTCTTGTAGAGTGTGGCTGCCTCAAGCACCTTCAAAGCCTCAGATATCGGGAGCTTCTCTTCAGCCAACCGACCTGCACCACTCGACAGAGTATGAATGGCCACGTATTAAAGGTGGTTGGAAGCGTCTCAAGGCTCTCTTCGTCGACCAAGCTTTTTCTCAACGAGCTAGCGGAAACCTGCTTCTCTCATGCATCGTCTCAGTTATCGCCCTTAGGCTTGGTCCTAGGATGTCGACGGGAATGTTCTCGGTTACGCCTAGCATGAAGCCCTCTCCGGGCGCGATCGCTCCTAGGAGCTCAGAGGTGTAGCTTCTCAACGCGTCAGCTCCCAAGAGGCAGATGGACTCGGGGAAGTTCATCCATATGATGAATCGGTCCCCCCAAGCTTTCTTCGCGGCGTCAGGCGGAAGGTCTCCCATCGGCGGCGGCGTGAAGGCTTCAACCACATCTATCTCCGTCTTCCCGATAGCTTCGACGAGGGAAGCGACCCTACCGTCCATGTGGACCGCGAGGATCTTACCACGCTCGTGGAGCAGCCTTGCCTGGCTGTTGTAGAAGGGTACGCAGTACTTCTCGAAGAGCTTGGGGCTTGTGACCACGCCGTTGATGTTGTCGCCGCACCACATGATCTCCGCTGGCGAGTCTGCCGCTATCTGATAGAGCTCCCGCTCCTCTCTTTCGATCGCCTGTAGCAGCTCGTTGAACTCTTTCGGATGCCTGTACTGGTCTATGGCCCATCTGGTATAGCCTAGTAGCTCGATCAGCATCCTCTGCAGCGGGGAGCGGCCGACCCATGCTACGACGACGCCATCACCGCCGAGCATCCTCTGGGCCTCGAGCAACGCCGCGTAGTCAGGCCGATAGACGGTATCCTCGACGATGAACCTAGCAACCTCGTAGTCTGCCACGCCCTTAACCATGTGCTCAACAGTCCAAGTTGTCCCTACGACACCCACGTCCGTTCTGTGCTTGGACGAAATGCTTCCTACGGGCGTGTGGTAGGTTCTCGTAGTCACCTCTGCTTCCTCAGAGACCTCAAGCTTGACATGCGGCGTCTCAGCCTTACAGATGGGACATGAGACCCAGAGGCCTAGCCCGAGGTTTCGCAACTCTCGTTCAGCCTCCCCCCTAGGTAGCAGCCCAGAGTAGATCGTCCAGGGAACGCGGTCGGGCCTCTCATGGTGGAGAACGGCCATTATCCTCTCTTTCGCGTTCATTCCCTAGCCTCGACCCTCGCTCGATCCTTGACCTGATAAGCTTTTGAGCCCTACCCCATCCGGGCTCACGAGGCCTCTACTCTAGGTTAGTCAGCTTGTCCGCTGCGTCTCTATCCGCGTAGGCCGCCACTATCTCGCTCACGTAGAGAGTGTGGAAGCCTCCTCGAGGATAGACACTTGCTATCTCTTCGGCGAGGTTCTCAGGCGAAAGCCTGTCCTTGTGGACGACCTTGCACTCGTAATGGACGGCGCACTCGGCTATCGCCGGGGAGGCAACCCTTCTCCCGGCCAGCGGAGTCAGTTTCATCTCCTTGAACTTGTCCACTGTCCGCCCTGACGTTGTGCCACAGAAGTTGAGGGCTTCATCCATGCCCTCCGCTGGCACATTGACCGTGAAGCACCCTGAGTCCTCTATGAGCTGAAACGTGTAGCGTGAGGGGCGAACGGCGACTAGGAAGACAGGCCTAGCCCATAGGGTGCCGATCAGCCCCCAGCCTATCGTCATGACGTTAGGCCTGACGCCCCTGCCCTGGGAGGAGAGGAGAAGGCCTCCGTGCCTCAACTTATGGAGGGTCGTCTTCGTGAACATCGGCGGTTCGAGTTCAACCTTATCCGCCTCGGCCTTCTCCATGCCTTCAACCGCCTCAACGACCCGCTTCACTGCGGCTGGTAGGGCACCCCGTACTCTTCTTTGTGGAAGACCTGCGCAAACGGCTTCCTGGTTTTCGGTGCCGGCGATTCGTCGGGTAGCCCAAGCGGCAGGAGGCAGACGACCGCAAGGTTCTCCGGGACCTTCAGTATCCTTCTCAGCTCAGCTTCGTCGAAGGCTCCGATCCAGCAGGTGCCTAAGCCCTGCTCGACAGCCTCCAAAGCCATGTGTTCAACGGCTATCATGGGGTCGCGAAGATACCATCTCTTGGACGCTGCAGGGTCGCTTAAGGCAACGATGACGACTCCAGCTTCAGCGATGAAGTCCTGCTCGTCTGCCACTTGGGCTAGCATCTTCCTCTTAGATCCGTCCTTCACGACGATGAACTGCCAGGGTTGGCGGTTCCCCGCAGACGGCGCCAGCCTGGCTGCCTCTAGAACCTTGATAAGTTTGTCCTCCGGCACTGGCTCATCCTTGTAGGCTCGAATGCTCCTCCTTGCCTTGATCGCCTCGAACACATCCATGTGTATCCCTCGCCGAAACGGCTCGAACTAAGAGGTTCTACGCGTATAAAAGCGGAGGGCGAGCGCGCAAGGCTTTTAAGACGTGCATCTTGACAGAGCGTCGATGGTGGCTATGGAGCGTCCCTTCTTCTTCAAGAGTTCAGGCTATCAGCTCGCTGCGGTGCTGCACGCCCCAAGCAGAGGGGAGGAGTCGCCGTGCATCGTCATGTGCCACGGCTATACGGGCAACAAGGTCGAGGCCCACAGGCTTTTCGTTCAAGCAGCTAGGCGCTTCGTGTCAGACGGGTTCGCCGTGCTCCGGTTTGATTTCCGAGGCTCAGGCGACAGTGAAGGTGGCTTCGACGAGATGACGGTCTCCGGAGAGCTAGAGGATTTCGCTCGTGCGCCTGATGTCGTCGAAGCGGAGTCAGCGGTCGACGGCGCGCGGATCGGCGTCCTAGGCTTGAGCCTAGGCGGGGCGATCGTTCTCTGCGGCTCAGCCTTGGACCAAAGGCCCAGAGCCGTTGTCGCCTGGAGCGCGCCCGCGAGACTAACTGGTTTCCGTGACTTCCTTGGGAACCTGCCCCTTGTCAGGCTGAGGCCAGGCGTGGAGGGCTATGATCAGGGAGACGGCTTCTACGTGGGAAAAGCATTCCTCGAAGATGCCCCTAGGCACAGCCCAGTAGACGAGGTCGCGAAGATCGCTCCTCGGCCGGTTCTCTTGGTTCACGGCACTGAGGACAAGACGGTCCCCTTCGAGAGCGTGAAGCTTCTGTACGATGCGGCTAGGGAGCCTAAACGCCTTGCGGCGATCGAAGGAGGCGACCATGTTTTCACGAAGTGGCATCATATGAGCCAGGTCTTCGACGAGACATCTTTGTTCTTCCAAAGGAGTCTGCGAACGACGAGGGTGAAGCGGACGCCTAGTCGTTAGAGATGAGCAAGGTTGGCCGAGGGCTTCAGGGTCGAAGAGAGCAGATTCGGCGAGTTCAGCCAGCACACGCTTCTGAACGAGCGAACAGGTGAAGAAGCCATCATAGTGGATGGTTGTGGGGCCACCCTCCAAGCCTTGGAACTGAGGAGCCCCGCGGGAGGGCTCTTCGACATCATCCAAGGACATGAGACGCCTGTATCGCTACGGGAGAACCCCGTGTTGAACGCCGGCGCTCCTCTGATCCCGTTCGCAAACAGGGTTCGCGGCGCAAGGTACCAGTTCCTAGGTAAGGAGTACACCCTGCCGGCGAACTCGCTCGACGGGAATGCCATCCACGGTTTTCTCTACGACAAGCCTTGGAAAGTGGCATCGGCGCAGGCCGACAGCGAGGCAGCTCGTCTCACGTGCGAGTACCTCCTACGCGAAACGGATTTCCCCGGCTACCCCTTCCAGCTCCTTGCCAGAATCGACTTCGAGCTCTCGTCAGGTGGGTTCCGAGCTGTCACAACCGTGATGAACGCGGGTCGCGTGAAGCTGCCGCTGACGGTGGGCTTCCACCCATACCTCAGGGCCGGACCGACGACAGACGGTAGGATCGACGGCTACAGGTTGACGCTGCTTGCCGCGAAGAGGCTTCGGCTTAAGGACATGATTCCGACAGGCGAGGTCGAGCCTGTAGACGGCACAGCCTACGATTTCAGAACGCCTAGGCTGATCGGCGAGACAAGGTTCGACGATGGCTTCACTGAACTCCCCTACAAGGGCGGGGTAGCCTCCGTAAGGCTCTACAACGATGCGTTGGGTTTCGGCGTTGAGCTGTGGCAGGACGAATCCTATGGTTTCCTGCAGGTCTATACGCCTCCTCACAGGCGAGCGATAGCCGTCGAGCCCATGAGCGGCGCGGCTGACGCGTTCAACAACGGGATCGGGCTCACGGTCCTAGAGCCAGGCAGCAGGTTCAAGGCAGCCTACGGGCTGAGACCAGCCGCTGATCGCAGCCCTGACCCGCCCTGAGGACTCGTCGCGTAGGCCGGGAAAGGCTTAAACCGCGATGCGCCTCCATGCGACGGCGGGTCTAGCCTTGCGAGCTGCAAAGCCGTCAGTTAGCGTGCTTAAGGCATCTTATCAGCTTGAGGATACGATGGTAGAAGAGAAGGTCTTCAAAGTCGTTGAGCTCCTGGGAGGCCTGCCGGAAAGCCTGAGGTCAGCCTCAAAGATCCTAGTGAAACCGAACATAGGCTATGCGGACTCGCGGAGGCATAAAGGGCGCCTCATAGCGTTGTCTGAGCCATGCATCACCCGGGCTGTGCTGAGGATGATCAGAGACGTGAACAAGGGTGAGGTTATCATCTCGGATAACCCCGGCCCTGCAGGCGTGAGGCCTTTGGCCGCGAAGCTTGGCTATGGGCGAATACTGAAGGAGTTCGACGTGAGGTTGATCGACGCTGACAGCCCGCCGTTCGTCGACGTGGAGGTTCCAGGGGGGACGGTGATGCGACGGTACACCTTCAACAGGGATGTGGCTGAGGCTGACGCCGTCGTGTCCATAGCGAAGATGAAGGTTCATCTCTTCTGCGGCATCTCGCTCTGCATGAAGAACCTTTTCGGCCTGCCGCCGCCAACCATCTACGGGGCGCCAAGGTTCTATCTCCACTATCCTTTCAGGCTTCCACGCTGCCTGGTCGACCTGGCTATGTACTTCAAGCCCTCGTTGAACATCATCGAAGGCCTGATAGGTGAGGATGTCCAGGAATGGCACGGCCCACCTGTCGAGAGCAACGTCCTCGTCGCTGGCGACAACATCGTTGCCACAGACAGTGTTGGAACGCGATTGATGGGCTTCAATCCCAACGGTGAGTTCCCAGAGACACCATTCCTACAGGATATCAACCACGTCAAGCTCGCCGCAGAGGTGGGTCTTGGGCCTAACGACTTATCGCAGATCGACCTAAGGGGCGATGGGCTTGAGGAAACGACTACGCAGTTCCACAGGAGGCTTGCCATGGAGCTGCCGCCTGAGTTCCACCTCAAGGCCCGGGAACGACTCGCCCGCGATGTCCAGTACTACAGACAGCATCTACCAGAGCTGCTCACAGCCTATGAGGGCCGCTACGTTGGCATCGTCGAGGGCCGTGTCGCTTGGAACGCCGCAGACATAGTTGAGGCAAGGAAGATGTATGAGATGCCCTTCGTCTTCAGACGGCATGAGGAGAGCAGATACGTTACGCCCTTCATCAAGAGAGTCGAGCGCGAAGACCGAGACCCAGAGGTCTACGAGGCCTACGCGAAGCCGTAGCTCACACATCTGTCCCTGGCAGTCCTTACTAGAAAGCAACTTTCGGATGCCGCCTGACAGGCTAGGTGTTGCATGCGAGCTAGGCAGCCATCCGCGGCGGCTAGGGTATCATCGAGGAACTTGAGTAGATGGCGTTGTAGACGTCGTCAAGTAGCCTAGAGTAGATTCTGCCGTTTGCGTCCCGATACTCGACGAGCATCGCGCCCACCTTGGCTGAGTCAGGCTCAAGAGGCAGTATCTCCTCGCAGACGCCGACCGTTTTTTTACGGGCGGTGAGCCCGCCGAGGCCCTTTGCGTCTACCTCTCTCAAAAGCCCGCGCTGGACCAGGTGTCTCTTTACGATCCGCGTTGCAAGTTCATGAGACCTTATGCGCTCAACGTACCTGCCGCTCTGCCCGACAACAGCTCGGACTACGTCGAAGACGCTGTGCTCTCCGGGCTCGGCCAGCCTAGCGATCAAGACACCCTCCAAGCTGGCAGGGTCAATGGCCGTGTCGCTCAGCTTGCTTGCCAAGACGGTGGTAGGCATCAGAATGCCGCCTGCCGCTCTTCTCTTGCCAAGGCTAAGAGAGATCAACTTCGCGTTCTCCATGTACACCAGAGCGGCGACCAGAAGCATGCGCGCCAGGTCGCGACGTTTCACAGCCTTGTTCTTGCAAGGTGTTTCCTCGTTCCCTTCGCCGAGGAACCATTCCAGCGTCGATGAGCCTGAGACGAACCTATCCGAGAACAAGTAGACCAGGTCACTCGGGTAAATCCCTTCCTCGATTGGTTCACGCCTAGGCCGAGGCGGGGCGGGAGGCAGTGCAAGAGACTTGGCAACCCTTGCTCCACAGTAGGCGCAGAAGACTGCCTCCTCAGGTAGAAGAGCGTCACACTGGGGGCACCGTAGACTTGTCCCCATCCCAGACCTGAGAAGTCAACGCAAGCGGCTCGTGAAAAGCCTTTCGCACGGACCTGGCACGCGCGACTTGCTCTGCTTTGGCGTCCGCTTTGCTTAGCTCAGTGGCTCCTGCCTTCCTCTGGCCGTAAACGTTTAAGTTGGAAAGTGCCGTGATGCGGTTGGAAGAGGCCTTGTCGTATAAGGAGAGGTCTTTGACCTGTCCGAAGTGCGGTTACGAGTTTGACATCCTCTACGCTAGAGCTGTGAGCTGTCAGGCTTGCAGACGGCTGATAGGCGAGCTGTACTGCGATATGGCGCGGTGCCCCCAGTGCGACCACGAGTTCCCCACAACCCAGCGGGTAGTCAACGCGGTGAGGAAGCTACAGAACTACCGGCCCCACGACCACATGGGCTACCCGTTATAGCCTCTTGCGAATCAAAGCTTGCTTCGGCCGATAAGACAGGGCTCACGGGCTCTAACGGAGGCAGCAGACCTCGCCCCTAGTAAAGTTGAATAGGCACTGGGTTGCTGTACCCTTCCATGCGCGGCTGGTTTAACAGCTAGAGAGGTCGCTTTTCCTGGCAATGTGCTGGCTGGTGGAGCGCAGGGCAGGGTCAGGCTGTGTTTAGGGTCGTGAAGCTGGAGGACACCGTGAGGATCCCACCGGAGAAGTTCGGTCAGCCCTTGCTCGCCGCTGCAGAGGAGCAGCTGAGGCTGAAGTACACGGGGGCGGTGGACGAGTCCCTGGGCTACGTCCTCTCGGTGACAGAGCTGAACATTGAGCCTATGGGCCGTATCATGCCAGGAGACGGCGCGACGTATCACAAGGTCTCCTTTTCGCTCTTGACCTTCTGCCCTGTCCTTCAAGAGGTAATCGAGGGCGAGGTTGTCGAGGTCCAAGACTTCGGCGTCTTCGTTCGAATCGGACCTGTGGATGCTCTTCTCCACGTCTCCCAGATTATGGACGACTTCATCACCTACGACGAGAGGCAGGGGGCACTCACAGGGAAGCAGACGCACAGAGTACTGAAGAAGGGCGATATGGTCAGGGTTAGAGTTGCCGCGGTCAGCCTCGCGAAGGGTGGATCAACAGGCAAGATAGGTGTCACGGCCAGGCAGCCTTTCCTCGGGAAGGTCGAGTGGATAGCCGAAGATGTTGCGAAACTGAAGGCCCAAGAAGCCGCGAGGGAGGAGACGGCCTGAGATGAGCGAGGTCGCGTGCGCAACCTGCAGGCAGGTTTTCCCAAGCGGCGGGAGAGGTAGCCGGATCTGTCCGAACTGCAAGACAAGGACGCTCTCGGAGAACTGGTCAGGGCTGTTGATCGTCCTTCACCCCTCGGGGTCAGAACTCGCCAAAACTGCCAGCGTAAAGAAGGAGGGGCACTATGCGGTCAAGATCGGGCGCTAGAACGCTCCTCGTCTCGAACGCGGCGGGGCGTTCGCCGCCTTGAAGCCTCAAGCGTCATCCGCTCGACGACTAGATTCACCAAGGCCGACGCAGGGTCTTGCGC
>Ga0315310_10002804_pt1 | contig 10858 bp, 10 predicted proteins | sample TDP5_MG_FD_203630 | JGI IMG/M metagenome (GOLD analysis project Ga0315310, IMG submission 203630) | Freshwater sediment microbial communities from Lake Towuti, South Sulawesi, Indonesia - TDP5 | ecosystem: Environmental > Aquatic > Freshwater > Lake > Sediment | place: Indonesia: South Sulawesi...
TCATCTGTGCTGACGCAGACAACCTTCCCTTCAAATCTGCGAGCTTTGACCGAGTCCTGTCCTTCACCATGCTGGGAAACATGCCTGAGATGAGAAGAACTCTTCGCGAACTTGGGCGGGTCGCTGGAGATTCGGCGCAAATCCTTCTGTCGTTTGTCAAGAAAAACGTTAGGGCAGATGAAGTACTGAGATACATAGAGAGAGCCCCTGTTCGCCTTAGAGAGTTCATAGACGATGAGGATCTTAAGGACTGGATCGCAGTGGGCGAAAAGAGTTCCGAGGCAGCGCCAGAGAGCGTGAACACCCCCTAGCTAACCTGAAAAGCCTTATACAGACTGATTTTTCCGCCTCTAAATGGGTTGGGTGAAAGTGCTCATCATTCTCTGTGCCTCCAGATTCTTCTAAGGAGGCGCCTGTGAGGTGGCGGTTGCAGGCCTAACAGTTCGCGTATCTTCGCTTCCAGTTCTGAGTAAGCTGTCTTGAGGGTGATCGTGCTCGGTAGGAGTTTGGTCTTGGATCGATAATCTTCAAGAAGAAGCTTACGCCGATGTTCAGCTAGTCGTAGCTGAGTCACGACCCCAAACATAATCACAAGCAGGGCCACTGCGGCGACCAAGTTTGCCATAGAAAAATAAATGGTGTGACGGCCTTCTCGGGGAAATCCTGGGATCGCCAGTGTTGCAGCACTGAATCGCAGGGCCATCATAGCTGCAAATACGGCGCCTGATGAGAGAAAAATCTGATCTTCCAAGTGTGCCCATGAAACGAGTTTGTTGTACTGATCGATCAGATACCTAGCCTCATCATCATCCAATCAACACACCTCTCCTAGCCTCTTACTTCATGGATTTGTTCTCTCCAGGTCCTCTTCAGTCTTGAGCGAGTGTGACGGTCAACAGACACCAACGTTCAGTCTCCTTGAGTTGATCATCTGGCGGCCTTGTATGCTACCAATCGATTTCGATTAACCCCGATTCAACTGTCGTGAACTCATCTACTCTTCCTACCGCACTTAGGACAGTAATCCTCGTCTTCGAGAAGTGAATTGCCGCAACTGGCACATGTGCGTCGTATGCGTTGGCTTTTCAAAGTCAGGTTGGCTAGGCGCTTTCTCATTTTCACAAGGAGAGCTGCCAGAGACAAAGCAGCGATGCCAAGAACCGGAACGAGCAAGAATCGCGTGTTCACATCAGGTGGCACTTCTCCCACTGTGTAAGCAATCGTTGTCGTGTATACTTCGACCCTGCCTTCAGTGTGCGTGTCCACGCGCCTGTCAATCCGGGTGAAAGTTTCAATTGGAACGGTAAGGACCACGTATTCCACCCGGTTCAACCTTATCTCAGCTCTTTCAAGATAGACTCCCCAGGACAAACGAATCTCCGGAATAGGGAACCGTTGTATGACTCGGACAGACTCGCCTGCGGATACTGGACTGAAGTCAACTTCTGCAATCATATACCGCGCGCTGGATTCTATCTTGTAGCGCATGTGGCCTGAGCGAATATCACACTTCATCAAATTCTTGACTGTAGCATCGATCTCTGCTGTTCGGTACTCAGTTTCTTTCCAGACTGCCGTGATTTGTATGTACGGTCCAGACGGCTCATATTGGATGAGTTGGTCTGTTACATCTGTTGTTACTTTGTACTTCGTTAGGGTTGTTGTGGTGAAAGTGGTTGCAAATGATGTTGATACCCAGGTAGAAGAACTCACAACTGTTGAGTAACTGGTGGCTACTCTGAATATGTTCTCTGGCGAGAGCGTGCGTGTGAAACTCACCATTATTGTACTAGCCAGAAGCCATGTGACAAGCAAAAGGTTTCTGTTAACCAGATCCATTGACTCACAGTACTTGGAGTTTATTCCCATTTTCTTCCGCAGTTTGGACAGTATTCTTCACCTGTCTCGAGTGGGCTGCGACATCCACGACAGATGCGCGTTGTCGGTTTGATTAGTGGTCTTGAAATCGTGGGCCTTCTCCTTGCGCTGACATAGATGACTATGCCTACTCCAACCGCGATCAAAATCAGCAAGGCAGTCTCTGTCACTCCAAAGTAGAGGATCACAGCGCTCGTAAGAAGAGTCTGTAGTGCTGTCGAAGTCATCGTTTGGGTATAGGTCCGCACGGCAGTCGCAACGTCAATGGGATCCACACAGGTGAGTTTTGCCCACATGAAAACGACCTTATCAAGAGCAGGGTTGTATTTTCTGACCACAGGGATGATTCCTTTCAGGGATGCGAGATCGCCAGCGCCAATTGATCCAAAACTCAGTCTGATCTCTTCTCCTGGAATCCCGGTTGGCGTAGGCGCAGAGGCAGCAAAGGTCACCCAAAGCATGGTTCCGTTCAGGACAAGCCGGCCCATCAGATTAGTGATCTTCACCTCATACCGCAATGAATAGTCTTGCGGCACCCAACTTGACTCGATCTTGAGGTAGGGGCCTTTCATTCCTTCTGGCAGATCGCCACTCTGGGTCAGAGTCTCTGTAACAGTCGTCTTGCGGATGTCGTACTGAGTTGAGTAAGACTCCATGACAGATAGAGACGTTCTGACTGTCGTATACGTCGAGGTGATCTGAAAGAGATCTGATGTAGAGCTCGGTGGCGATCTTTCCGCCAAGCATAGAACGACGGAGCCAACTAGTAACGAAGCCAGTGCTATTCTGATGATGTCATTTCTCTTTCCTTTCTGCCAGCAAGCATTCTTCAAACAGGATCAACCCATGCTTCTCCAATTTCCCTCCGCAGTCTGGTCAGACGCATTCACATGGGCTATCCGACTTCCTGAACTGCGAGTTTTGTGCCACACTTGACACAGAAGCTAGCCGTCAGCTTATTGCCGTACATGCATTTTGGACAGATCTGCGTGGTTGAACGAGGCGCCGATACATCTGTGAGCTGTCGCGCGGGAGCCACTTGAGGCTGACTGGGTCGAGTAGGCGGTAGAAGTTCTTTCTCTTCTATCGGAGGTATGAGGATAATTTCTGCTACACCTTGCACCATTTCCATTAGTATGATCTTGTTGGTATGCCTAAGAATCATGGCTCCCTTTCCATCTTTCAGAAATACGACCTTCTCTACCTCTCCGATCTTCCGTCCCTTACCATCATAGACGGCCTTCCCGACTATGTCCTTGGGCTCGTAGTACTGGCTCATTTCCATTTCATTCCGCAACTGGGACAATAATCTTCGTCGACTTCCAGTAGGGATCCGCAACCAGAGCAGATTCGCTGTTCTGCGACTATCGGCACCATCTTGGGCAGTGGCTTCGCAGCTTTTCTCTTTCCCGGAAACAAAAGGACCAAAAGGACTGCCACTCCGCCAATTGTGAGAAGAACCCAACTTATCGGGTTGGAGAAGATGCTGATCAAACTGGTTAGTGGTCCGCCTACTTCATACTCTTGAAACATGTGTGTGACCGTTGTCGTGTATGTCTCGCTATAGATTCTCGCGTGGGTTTCAGCAACCGTCCTCGTATATGTGTATGTCTCCAGGGGAATTGTCTTTACGATTGTTTTGACACCATAGAGATTGATGGCAACCCACGTAAGGACAATTTCCGATTGGCTTGACACACCGATTATGCTTGTCTGATATTTGAGCGTAGTCGACCTCATAGGAGGTATGGCGCCAAAAGCCATGTCTACGTCTGTCGAACCGACCTGCCAAGGCGTTCCTACGCCATAGATTCTAAACCGGAGGCCGCCTGACTGGATGTCGATATTCATCAAGTTCGTGATTGTCACATCCATCATTACCACTCCAGAACTTGCTCTCCACGTTCCACTAACATTCACGTAGGGTCCGCCAAGAGCTATTTGCTCCAGTCGATCAGTGATCTCAGCCGTCGTTCTGTATCTCGTTGAAGTCGTTGTGACGTACCCGCTGTAATACCATGTTGTGGTCCATGTTGAGCAAGCAGTTATTGTCAAATAGCTTGTGACGGCCCCCAAGGCCGGTTCCATCGGCGAAGCTGATCTAAACCCTACAACGATGGAGACAATCAGGAGCGATATTACCAGTAACCTAGTGACGTTCAAGCATACTCCCTTCAAAAGATACCAAACCCGAACGTGGGGAGGCGATGCAGATATACTACCGAAATCACTTCTTTTTCCTCCCGCAGCGTGGACAATAGTCTTCGCCAATTTCCAACATGGTGCCGCAACCTGAGCATGTGAAAGGAGGCGGCCTAACTTTGGACAGTTCCTTCAGCCTTCGCATTTCAGTCCGGTATCTTCTCCCAGCAACAATGAAGCCTACAAATAGACTTGTTGTAATGCCACATATGACAGTCACCAGCAAGAGTCTTGTGAGCGTTTGAATCTGTTCACGCAAGGGAACCGTGGCTTCAGGCAGGTTTTCCGACTGCAAAAGAATGTTGAGAGATTTTTGCTTCGCTTCAAACGCCTTCCAAACCACCTCATTATAGCCCAGCCTGTCACATTCGGACTCGATCATCGCCAACTCGTCAGAGAGACTGTCAATGGAGACTTTGAGATCGACTGACTCTACTCTGCTCTCTAACTTGAGCCTCGCCTCCTGTAGACTGGCAGTTGCTTTCAGAATCAACTGGTCAGTGTGAACGCGTCGGATGAAATCTTTGTCCGATTGACCAAACCCATGGTCATTAGTGAAGTATCCCATCGCGGAGTAACAGAAATCTCCTAGGTCATCATATCTGTGAGTATGCGTCAACCCAATCATATGCCCTGCTTCATGGACAATTGTCTGAGTGAAGCCTAGGCCCTTACCTTTCTGTCCCACTTCGTCTCCACGTGTGAAGTACCATTGATTGAGGCCAACGAGCGCCATATCCTCAAAGGAGATGCCCAGAAGTGCCGGTCTCTCCGGATCGCTTTTGCTGTGATCCCATTTGTAGCTGTACGAGAAAAGAGATTTCCCCCTGAAGGCGAATGCGAAGATCGGGACCGTGACTTCAGCTTCATCCTTCTTGATAGATGAAATGAGGCTAGCGAGATTATTCTGAAGAAAGTAGTAAACAGGTCTTACATCGATTACGTCAATGCTATCTTGGAAGGCGGCATCATCCAACTTCTCGGCACTATTTCGTATAGTTTCTCGAAGAACCGGAAAGTCTTCGGTCTTCTTGAAGCTTATTTGCACATCAGTCTTTGCGTAAGGTACTAGATCGATGAAAGCTTCTTTAATCTTCGAGGGATTGAGCGTCTTCTCTATCGGAACCTTCGCCCGCTCTTCATCAGTCCTGTCGTCGAATAGGTTGACAACGAAATTGTAGCAAGCTGTATACGATGGGTAGTAGGTTGCAGATGGCACGACGAAGTTCATCACTGCTCCCCAAGCATAGTCAGCTATGTACTCCGTCAACCACTTCCTACCGTATGTTGATCCCAGCTTGATTTCTTGATCCTTCAGCGCTACTTGAAGGGGAATAGTTTGTTTCCAAGACCAGAAGGATGGGCCAGCACTTAGGTCTACAAACCAGAACCTATCCCGGTTCCCATAGGCAGTCATGAATTGCCTGTATCGGAGACTGTACCCGAGATCCTCGTCCACTGCGGCTACTGAGTAGTAGTGTGGATGCACATCAGTTGTCTTTATGGTGATATCTTGCTTCCAATATTCCTTCATAGTTTCGTAGTTGGCTGAGGGAAGTTCGGGTAGGTACATGAACATCAAGGTCCACCCGTCAGAAGCAGTCCCCCCGTAACCATCACTATTCTGCTTCAGCCACATCTCGACCTTATTCGCGTCATACTGAGTTGACCCTACATCCATGTACTTCTGGACCCAACGGCCGTATGGCTTTTCATAGTATACGAAGGAAGGATTGTTCAAGGTACTAGTCTCTGCTATCGAGCCGAGATATGCCAACAGTCTCTCCTTGAAGCTGCTCGGTGCAAAAGAAAAGCGGTACTTGACGTTTGAGGTGACGCCAATGTCTTTTCCGCCGATGATGACTTGTGTACTAATTGTCCTAGGAAGGTTCTCACTCCACGACATATACTGCAAATCCACATCGCTCTCGCCAATGCCCAAGAAAACCAACTTTACATTCACGCTAACAGTCCGCGACGCGACAATCTTTGCGTCTAGTCCTGCACGGACCGAACGGTCAAAGAGTCCAGAAATAGTCAGGAGCATAACAAGAAGCAGAATGGTTTTGCTTTTCATGGGCTTCTCACGCACCGTCGAATAGGCAAGTCGTCGTGACTTAGATCGCGGCGTATCCCACTTCACCCCCATTTCCTGCCACAATTTGGACAAAAGTCCTCATTGGCCTCAAGCGTAGTACCGCAACCAGAGCACACGCGCCCCTGTACGAAAGCTTGCTGATCTTGTGGACTGACCCTCCCTGCTGCTCTGAGCTTCATATAAGCTAGAACCACAACAAGAACGCCAACCAGAATCACTACTGCCAAGATCTCTGTCGCTCCAAAAATGAAAGGTTGCTGTATTTCGTATATCCCTGTCGTTATGTACGTACTAGTGTAGGTTCTAACCAAGGCCTCGGTCTGCGTTGCGAACAAAGTGTAGGTAGCAATCGGAACGTCCGTTACAAGTCCGCTGACATTGATCTCTGCTCGAACGAATTCGATCTTTATCTTGTCTTTGTAGAAGGCTTTTGTCAAAGGGACTCCTTGGTTAATCTTGATGGTTTCTCCGACCTTTAACTCCCAAAAAGGCGCTAGAGCTTCCTCTGTTACCGTTCCCTCTAAGTTCCTTACATTCAAAATGATCTTTCCCTTCTGGACAGGTGCACTCAACAGATTCGTGATGTCTCCCCTGACTGTCAGTTCGACTACTTGATTGTACCCACTAGTTGTCTCATACCAATAGTCAAACTTGCCTGCAATCTTCAGGTAAGGGCCTTCCATGCTTGTCTGAGTGAGGGTTGAAACAGTAGTCCTCATTGATTGAGTCGAGGTCCTTGCGCTAGTCCAGTAAGAGTAGTACGTTGAAGTCCAAGTTGAATAGCTCGTTATCGCTGCCGAAGCCTTGTCTGTTGGTAATCTTTGGGTGAATCCAGCGACAATGGATCCGATTAGGAGAGATACTATTAGCATTCTGGAGGCATTCAGCTAGACTAACCTCCCTCGATCAGAAGGCGTGTATCTCTTTGCTGTCTATATAGTGCTTGCGGGGTATTGCGTACGGTTGCGCCATCATCATCGCGTTTCGTGGAGTCAGAGGGATGAGTTGAGCATTTTCAGCGTTCTCTTCGGGTCCTCTTCTGGGGCTCTCCTACCTTAGTCGCGGATCAATGGAGTCTCCTTGGCTAGGGGGCGACTGTTGCTGAATGTGGTTGAGGAGTCGATTCTCTCGTTGCTTCGTGTTTGGCCGGGTCGGACACCTGACGTGGTCATGGGGGCGTTGGTGTGAGGAAGGAGGCTTTGGATTTGGCGTTGCAGGAGCTGGAGAGAAACCATCTTGTCTCGTCGATCGACCCAATCGATGGCGACAAGTACCTTTTAGATAGGGCTTTTTCGACCTGAAAGCCTTTTATAGAGACCCAGGGGACGTGTGAACGTTTGAAGGGATCCAAGTGGAACCATCGAAGAAGCCGCTGAACCTCTTGGTCAAGAAGCTGAACAGCGACGTAACTATTAGGCTCAAGAATGACGTCGAGTTTCGAGGAAGAATGATTGACTGCGACAGCCACATGAACGTCATACTTGAAGGTGCCACAGAGTACAGATCCGATTCACCGACAGCCAACTATGGCAGCGTTATCCTTCGAGGCAGTAACATTCTCTTTGTCTGTGTGGAACCGCCCCGCTAATCAGATGAAATACGCGCCCATTCCTTGCTCCTGTCAAGTGTTGACATCCAACAGGGCAGACTCTCCCTTCACGTAGGCGAGAGTCTGATCAATGGGATATTCCACTCGGAATTTCCGTCGAAAGAACCTCAATATGTTTCCCACATCGCGCATGAGTATGTCTGCTGCGTTAGGATGGTTTGCTCTTACTGATTGAGGCCAATCTATGATCAGCACCTTCCCGTTCTTCTTGACGATAACGTTGAATTCACTCAGGTCAGCGTGGATCAGATGCGCGTTGACATAGGCCTTCCTGGCATTGAGCAAGATGCTGTCGAGAACGATCTCAGGCGCATCTATCGCTCCGACATCATTGAGCTCCAGACCTCTAATGAGTCCCATTACCACCACATGGCGGTTATGTGCAATCGGACGAGGAACTGAGACTCCGCACCTGTAAACGACTCTTAAGGCTTGAAACTCCCTTTCCGCCGCCAACCTTGATTGATAGATCCAAGTCGTGTGAGATCGATCCGCAACAAATCCCCTCGTTCTGCGGGTCTGCCTGAAGCTTATTCTGCCTATCCTGTGAAACTTCACAGTTACCCTGCGCTTGCGAGAAAGCCCGTCGTAGACATCGGCCTCCTTTCCTATGCCAAGCGGCTTTCCCAGAGCATCCAAGGCTCCGGCCTTGACAAGAGCGTTCAAGGCGAGACAATCGTACCCGGAATAGTTCAGAGAGTAGCCATCGTATCCTATCTTCCCGGACGAGATCTTACGCAATAATCCCTTCCTGTCGAGAAGATCCAGCCTGAATCTAACTTCGTCGAGAGGCAGATTTGCATATTTCCTTATCTCTTCAACGGGAGGGAAGGCGTAGCTTCCGTGCGCCAACTCCACTCCCGTCAGAACCCTGAGGTCTCGGCTTTCGAGGGTTCGAAAAGTGCCAGCCAGCTCCTTGAGTGACATTTGCTAGTAAGAATGCTCACGCGAGTTAAAATGTCTGTCAGCGCGATCGCCTTTCGGAGACAATCATATGCGGAACAGGCCGAGATGGTTTTCCATCATAGGCCCGAAGCTACAGACAGCTGTGGCCACATGTCGAGAATATTCAGAACGATCGAATTTATGGCATAGGAAGAGGAGAGCAAGTTGGGGCTTAGATGGTTGAGCGCATGGCAAAAGATTGTCTTTGGTGATTGCAGAGACATGCATGAGATTTCATCTGAGTCAGTACATCTCATGGTGACTTCGCCCCCATATTACAATGCTCCGTTCGATTATCCAGACCTCTTCAGGGATTATGATCAGTTCTTGGAACTGATCGAGACCTTCTCCAAAGAACTGTACAGAGTACTGGCTCCAGGAAGAGTGGCGGTCTACGTAACGGACGACATGCTCGTGAAAGGGGAGAAGTATCCTGTAGTTGCTGATGTCACAAGCATCATGATTAAAGAAGGATTCAGGTATAGAGACAAGATAGTCTGGGTCAAGCCTAAAGGCTACACCAGAATTAGCAGAAGAAGTGGCGTGATACTGCAGAATCCCTACCCGATGTACTTCTATCCAGACAACATCCAAGAGAGCATCATCATCTTCCAGAAAGGCAAATTCGACTATGGCTATGCTCGAAGAATAGATCATGAGGTGAGGAAAGCCTCGAAAATAGATACGCGTCAGTACAACAAGGATGAATGGCATCTAGCGGTCTGGAACATAACGAATGTACTTCCTTTGCAAGGAAGACTTGAGGAAGGAATAGCTGCGTTTCCAGAAGAGATCCCGAGGCGGATAATCAAACTCTTCACATATGCAGGGGAGACGGTGCTTGACCCATTCCTTGGATCTGGTACTACCATGAAGGTGGCAAAGGAGCAACACAGGAATTGCTGGGGTTACGAGATAGACTTGGAGCTAAAGCCGATTATCTTGGAGAAAATTGGTCTCAGACAAGCTAGACTAACAGAAGAAAGCAGGACCGTCGAGGTCATCGAGAGACGCGATGCAAAGAGATTACGAGCCTTCTTGCAGAAAAAAGTGAGAAGGCATAGATCTGTAGCAGAAAAGGCAAGAGCGAAAGCATGTTGAGCAATATCCTCTCAGCCAGAGCTTCGCACGACGTCAACATCATATCAAGTGAAAGAGCTACGTCCAGAACTCAGGCTTAGATTTACCCAGCTTCTTGTCCAGGCACGCCTTAATGAATCCGTAGTATGCTGGCGAAGGTCGGTTAGGTCTCGACTTGAACTCACCATGGAATTGTGTGGCGAGATAGAAGTACTTGTCAGGCAGTTCGAGGATTTCCATCCTTGTCCCCTCGCTGTTCTTGGCTGAGAAGACCATTCCGGCTTTCGTCAGCTGCTCCAAGTATCGGGGGTTGACTTCGTAGCGATGTCTGTGCCTTTCATATGCTCTTCGAGTTCTGTAAAGCTTCTCGGCGATCGTTCTTGGAGAGATCATGATCTCGTGGGCGCCCAGTCTCATCGTAGCGCCCTTGTACTCCACCTGCTTTTGGTCGGGCATGAGGTCGATCACTGGATAAGGTGTGTCTGGATCTATTTCTGTGCTGTTGGCACCTTGGAGCCCGATACTTCTTGCGAATTCCACTGTGGCTAGCTGAAAGCCAAGACAGATGCCCAGGAAGGGCATATTTGTCAAGCGGGCGTGGTTGATCGCTTTGATCTTGCCTTCTGTACCTCGTGCTCCGAACCCTCCTGGAACAAGTACTCCGTCGAATCTGGAAAGAGCCTGGAGTTTCGAGGCATCGCTTTCGAATACCTCAGTCTCTATCCAGTCAATAGAAAGCCTAGAGTTACAGGAGGCGGCTGCATGTCTGAGAGCCTCGTTCACACTGACATATGAATCCGCCAGCTCTGTATATTTGCCACACATCGCGATTTTGACCTCGTGTTTTGGATTAGCAAAAGAGCTCACAGTCTCTTCCCAGTTGGCCCAGTTCGCTTTCCTTCTCGAAAGCTCAAGTCTCTCTGTCAAGTAGTCTCCTAAGCTCTGATGATCAAGAACAAGCGGAGTCTCGTACACTGTTGGTATGTCCGGAGAAGTGAAAACAGCTTTCTCTTCCACATTGCAGAAGAGGGCTATCTTCCTCTTCG
>Ga0315310_10002805_pt1 | contig 10855 bp, 12 predicted proteins | sample TDP5_MG_FD_203630 | JGI IMG/M metagenome (GOLD analysis project Ga0315310, IMG submission 203630) | Freshwater sediment microbial communities from Lake Towuti, South Sulawesi, Indonesia - TDP5 | ecosystem: Environmental > Aquatic > Freshwater > Lake > Sediment | place: Indonesia: South Sulawesi...
TACCTGTCTTCACGTACTTGCTCCAAAAAAACCGGACTCTGGGAACCACGATCTGAAAGTAGTTTAGGCCGATTGAGTCAAGAGCGGCGTCTACCACAATTAAGACCGCGTTTCCACCCCACCTTTCACCCCTGAAACACCTCTGCTCGCCTTCTCTAGCCGCCTCAAGAACATCCGCGTACCTCTCTTCGATTATTCTTCTCAAACCCTAATGTCTCACTCCTATTGCGAGGCGTGATTCTGTGATGGTTACTATTGATGTGGGCCTTTCCCAATTTGGTAGAGGTATACCTCTTCTTCCTCATCAGCTTCTACAGGGTTCCATCCCTCAAAAGGCCAATGATAGGAGACTATTCTTGTCCTAGGTTTCAATTCTCTCTCAAACTTCTCCTTCAGCCTTGCGTTTGTAGAATCGAAGAGGAATACCGTTATCACAGTTGCCTCACTCAACTTCTTATTGTAGAAATTTCCCCATGTCACCTTTGCTTGGCCGCCTAGCCTCAAGAGCTTTATGAGAATTCGCGAGAATATGAGACGGAGTGGGTCAGCCTCTATCCCAACCGATCTGGCACCAAACTCTCTGACAGCTGTGATCAGTATTCTCCCGTCGCCCGAGCCAAGATCGTAAACTGTGTCCTTCGAGTTGACTTTGGCCATGGATAACATCCTCCGAACCTTACGCATCGGCGTGGGAGCCCATGCAGCACCTATGGCCTGCGTCCATAGGAATGAGACTCCGACGACCAGAACGGCTCCAATCAAAAGCAGTGGCCAATGCAACGGAGGACATCTCCCGTTATTTAGATTGGGTTCCTAGAAGATAAGTTGCGGGAAAAACTATGGAATGAACAATAGACAGATCGACCATTATACGCGATTGCTTCTAACATGAGTAGCCTATTATCTCAATCGAGCGGCAGGATTCTCTTCAACTCTCTTAAGTCGTCTATCTCATAATCGGCCTTTCGTGTCTCACCGTAGGGGCCATGGGGCCCACGTATTCTAACCGCCTTCATCCCAAGAAGTTTTGCGCCGAGAATGTCCTCGTCCTCCCTGTCGCCCACCACTATGACTTCTTCTGGTTTAAGATGAAGTTTTTCGAGCGCTATCTTGAAGGGGATCGTAGTCGATTTCTCTTGGCCAACATCCTCCGAGATGACTACTAGGTCGAAGTGTTTTCTTAGGCAGAGTTTGTCTATTATGAAATTTGCCTCTGCGGTCGACGCGTTTGAGACGATGGCCAGCTTGTATCCCTTCCTCTTCAGCGAGAGAATAACGTCTTCAGCATTCGGCATCAGCTTTATTTCTTTCAGGTAAATGTTTCGGAACCCCTCGTCCAGTTGGTTAAGCACGGTGCCATCCACTTTAACGCCCAGCTTTTTGAATAAGACTGATAGCAAGAGTCCTTTCTTATGCTTCTTGGGACTCCCCTTGTACTGCGACTCTACGTGTTTAATGGCCTCTTCCAGCGTCTCCTTTATCTCTTCCACAGCCTTCTCGTGACCAGAATCCTTCAAGAATTGTGAGATCATGTTGTTCCTCTTTTCTCGCAGGAACTCTGGATCCTTTACAAGTGTATCTCCGAGGTCGAAGAAGACACCTTTAATCATTACTGATTCCTTACATTTTTTTGAAATGAGGACGCGAATCTCACATATAAGATTGTCGTACAAGTTACCAATTCATGTCTGTTCGATTCATCAATGCGCGCGAAACCCAGCTGTCAAGGGCAATTCATGCTAGTCCTCAATTTTGTCCGGAGGCGTAGGTGATATTAATTGAAAATGATCCGATCCAAATTAAATGAGAAGGTAATGACTATTTCTACCTTGTGTTCTGCCTACGTTAGTGATATGAATTTTATCGATGCCCAATGCTTCTTTGCTTATTGTTGTCTTGTCTGCATTCTGTGAAGCTATGCTTTGGCCCCTAGGCCAGAAACCTGGTAGCGGGGACCTAAGGACGATTATTGGTGTGACTAGAGTCTATTGTTTGGAAAAACAAACATTAAAAGGAAAAATTAAACATTAAATGCCTTTATAGACTACAGTTGGCAGATGATTATGAGGTTTGCGACTATGCCAGCTACGATTCGTGTATCGCTGGGTTCCGCCGTGGTTCTCGGTCTAATTCAAGGCAACGTTGACGTTATGCCTACAACCATCTACCTGATGACTTATCATCCTGGAAAGTGCGACGCAAACTGTGCCTTCTGTCCGCAGGCTAGAGACAGTATGGGGAAGGCAGATATGCTCTCGAGGGTCACTTGGCCTTCTTTTCCAAAGAGAGAAGTCGTTTCTGGGGTTAGGATGATCTCTCGCGGTGGACTCATAAAGCGCCTCTGCATTCAAGCCGTGAACTACGACGGGGTTTTTCAGGACATAGTAGGTCTAGTGACCGAGTTTAAAGAGTGCACTGACGCGCCGATCTCGGTTTGTTGCCAGCCACTGAATGCGACTCACATAGGCGAGTTGGCTCAGGCTGGTGTTGATAGAGTATGTTTTGCCATGGACGCCACGACGAGGGAGTTGTTTGACAAGGTCAAGGGTCGAGATGTTGGTGGACCCTACGTTTGGAATGAGCACTTTGAAGCTTTAAAGACCGCGGTGAAGACCCTCGGAAGAGGAAGAGTGTCCACTCACATCATCGTTAGCCTCGGGGAGACGGACGAGGAGATGATTCATCTTATTCAAGAGCTTGTCGACATGGGCGTTTACCCTGGGTTGTTCGCTTTTACCCCTGTCCCAGGAACAATGCTTTATGATAGACCTCAGCCGTCGTTGCGTCGTTACAGGAGAATCCAGATAGCCCACTATGTTATAACTCGGGGAAAGGCGAGGTATGAGAACATGCTTTTTGCAGATGGCGGAAAGGTAATAGGCTTTGGTGTTTCAAGCGGAGCGTTGAAGCGGATCATCGAGACTGGGGAGCCGTTCATGACTTCGGGCTGCCCAGGTTGTAACAGGCCTTTCTACAATGAGCGCCCCGGCGGACCGATATACAATTATCCTAGGAGGCTCCTAAGAGAGGATGTGTTGATGGTGATGAGGGAGGCTGAACTTGAGGGGTGCCTTAGATGAGTGATGTCTGGAGACTGGTCGGACTCGACGTTTATGATTGTTACATGAACATGGCCATCGACGAGGCGATCCTGAGGAGGAGGTCTGCTGGTTTGGCTCCAAACACGCTGCGCTTCTATCGTTGGAAGCCTTCGGCTGTTTCGATAGGGTACTTTCAAACAGTGGAGCAGGAGGTCAACCTTGAGCAGTGCAGAAGGATGGGCGTGGATGTAGTGAGGAGAATCACCGGCGGGGGAGCTGTCTTCCACGCCTTTGACGGCGAGTTAACTTATAGCTTAATAGTGAGCCGAGACGAGGGGAGGGTTCCAAACGACATCTCGGAGTCATACGAGGCTATATGTGGGGGCATAGTTGCGGGTTTACGCAGGCTCGGCGTTGAGGCTGAGTTTAAGCCAATAAACGACATCATCGTCAACGGGAGGAAGATCTCGGGTAGCGCTCAGACGAGAAGACGAGGGGTAGTCCTCCAACACGGCACGGTCCTGCTGAAGGTAGATGTCAGAACCATGTTCAGAGCCCTGAAGGTCAGTGAGGAGAAGATAAGTGACAAGATGATAAAGTCTGTTGAAGAGAGAGTCACAAGCCTTAGTGGGGAACTTGGGAGGGACGTAGGCTTTGACGAGGTATTTGAAGCCTTGAAGTATGGGTTCGGAAAAGCTCTGGGTGTTGAGTTCCTTGAGTCCAAATTGGACGAGGAGGAGTTGAAGCTGGCTTCGGACATACGTGACGAGAAGTACAAAACCAGGTGGTGGAACTTCAGCAGGCCAGTGGACCATCCCTCTGGGTTCAAACTCATTTGAAAGGGGGGCCGTTCGACCCCTTACTCTAGCAGTTGATTCAGGTACTTATTGCGCGCGAATCTACGGAAACTTTGGCTTCAGTGCTTTCTTTGGGCAGGCGTCTACGCAGTCTAGGCATAGTGTGCATTCTGGGTCGTTGAACTTTTCCCATGGTAGGTCGAGGACTCTGACTCTCATGGGGCACTTTTCAACACAGGCGCGGACCCTAATGCACTTCGTTATATCCCTCCTCATTCCAAGAAAGCTGAACCTGTTTAGGACCGCCATCAGCGCCCCCACTGGGCAGAAGTATAGGCACCAGAACCTTGGAACATATACCGAGGCAATTGTGAATACTGCGGCGATAACCAGCCGGATATAGAAGAGGGCTGGTATCTGCGTCAAGATGACCCAAAGCTGATCTGGAGCTATGGGCGGTGATGTGGTCATCCATTGTTGTAGCTGCTTTATCGACTCCGGGATAAGGATGAATACTGTTGCCTCTGGGCTCAGCGTGGTGTAGGGTCCTGTTGAGAAGATGCCTAGGGCCCTCTTGTAGGGTTCTCCCATCCCGTAGGTCAGGGACAGTGCTAGGCTGAGGCTGACTGCGAGGGTTGCACCCAGAACGGCGTACTTCAGGCTCTTCAACCAGCTGTGAGTTTGCGGCGTGATTGTAGTGTGCTTGCGTTTCACTTCACTGAGAATGTCTTGTATGGAGCCTGAAGGGCAGACCCAGCTGCAGAGGGATCTACCGAGGAGCGTGGTGAAGAGGAGTATTGATGCGGTTGGTAGTAGTGGTGCGATCGGTGTTGAGAGCATAGTCTGGAACATACTAAAAGCGCTGTATGGAGTCGAAACGGGGAGGGTGAGCCAGGGCTGTACTGGAGCCAAATTCATTAGGGCCAGTAGGAACAGAGTGAGGAAGGAGAGTTGGGATAGGAGCCTGAGCCACCTAAGCTTGAAGCGTTTCCTTGGTATCTTCTTTTCTTGGCCCTTCTTTCTTACCCGCTTCTTCGCCATGGCTTCTGTTCCTCCTTATGGGAGGGGTGTCTTGCCCACGTCAAACAGTAATGTGGCAATTTCTTCTAGCAAACTAAACTGGTTGAAGTGGAAGACCAGCGCCAGTGCTGTTAGGCCGAACATTAGGAGAACCGTCGCGATAACTCTTCTCTCCATGATCTCATCCTTAGAACATACGCCACATATTCTTTTTAACTATTAACGCTTACACCGCCGTCTTTGTGGGCAGGTAGGTTAGGGACTATGTGCTTACGATTTGTTTCTCACGTCTTTTTTCGCGCGGAATCTTTTTGGCTGAATTTTCTCTTTTTACGATTCCCGTAGAAGACGACCGCCACTATGTGGGGTTCCACCTCCTTGATTTCGACGCCGGCTATTTCACAGAGTTTCAGGAATCTCCTTGCGAGGATCCCCTTCTCCTCTGTGTTCTGCTTTAGTGCGTTCGGTGATGAGTAGCCTAGGGTTTTGGCCAGGGTCATCCTGAAGCCGTATTTGCCCATGGCCTTCTGCATCAGGGATTCGAAGAAGTCTGTTTTGACGTAGATGACCCTAACTTTTTTGTACAACTCGCTTTTTGGCGACGGCATTTTGTTCCTCTTTAATTTATTCGGTGTCGCTCATAATGGTTTGCATTGTGCGTGCCTGTGGATGTTTTTATACCATTCTACGAGGGCGTTCAACCCCTCTTTAAGGGTGATTTTCGGCTCGTATCCTAGGACTCTTTTTGCCTTGCTTATGTCGGCGTAGCTGTGTTTGATGTCGCCTTGTCTTGGTTCTGTATGTGTCGGTTGTAGGCTTGTTTTGCCCGTGAGGTTTAGAAGCGCTTGTGCTAGCTGGTTTATCGTGGTCTGCTTGCCGGTGGCCACGTTGAATTCTTCGCCAACCGCGTTTTTACATTTTAGTGAAAGCATTGAGGCTTGGACTGCATCTTGCACATCCGTGAAGTCGCGCGTCTGCGTCCCGTCGCCATGGATTATTGGTGGTTCGTCGTTCAAGAGACGGTTTATAAAGACGGTGATCACCCCGCTGTATGGACCGCGGGTTTGTCTTGGGCCGTAGACGTTGAAGTAGCGTAGAGAGACTGTTTCGAGGCCATATACCTTGAAGAAGGCTTTACAGTAGTTTTCGGCCGCCAGTTTAGAAGTCGCGTAGGGCGATATCGGTCGGGTTGGTAGCGTCTCTTTCTTGGGCAGGGTTTCGATTTCTCCGTAAACGGATGCGGACGACGCGTAGATGAAGCGCTTGACGCCAGAGTCTAAACTTGCCTTGAGCAAGTTCAGCGTCCCTGTCACGTTCACCTCGTTCGTAGAAAAGGGGTTTTCCACCGATCTGGCTACGCCTACGAGCGCCGCCTCGTGAATCACGGCGTCGACGTTCCTTACTGCTTGCTTGACCGAATCGTCATCTCTAATGTCGCCTTTTATGAAATGCAGATTCTCTTTGTTGAGATGTTGCCCTATGTTTTTCATCTTTCCTGAGGAGAGGTTGTCTAGAACCGTGACTTCAAGGTCTTTGGCGAGCAGGCTGTCAACGATGTGGCTTCCTATGAAGCCAGCTCCACCTGTGACTAACACTTTCTCTCCAGACAAGTGTTTCGGCTCCTTAATCGTGAACTCTTATAGTTCTGCATTCACAACATAAGTTAAGAATTTGCCATCGCCTTCTCGTAGACTGATATGTATTGGTCGGCTACCTTTCTGATGTCGTATTCTCTGGCTTTTTGAAGCCCTCTTTTCCTTAGGCTCTTTCGGAGGGTTTCGTCTTCGACGACTTCCTCTATCGCGGTTTTGACGCACTCGACATTTCTCTCCTTTAGGAAGTGTACTGCTCCTTCTCCGAAGCTTCTGAGTGGTGGTAGGTCTGTTGCTATGACTGGGCATCCTGAGGCGAACGCCTCCAAAATTGAGTATGGCATTCCTTCCTGCAGTGTTGGTAGCACGAGGCAATGGGCTGATTTCATGTAAGAGATTACTTGTCTCCAAGGAGCCCTTTCGTGAACGCCGAGCATCTTGTACGGGTAGCCAGTTTCCTTTGCCGCCTCTTCAAACAGCTCATAACCTTTGATTCTGTCCTTCCTTCCGACGAATAGTACGAATCGTTCATCTGAAGGCGGGATTTCCTTTATTTTCTCTAGGTCTAATCCATTCGGAATGTATTTCCATCCGCGCAGTTTGCTCCAGTAGGGTGAGACGCATGTGATGGCTCTGAATTTTCCTCTTTCGCGGCTGAACCACCTGTCGAAAAGGTTTGACATCAACGAGCCGTATGATAGTTGGAACTCGGTGAGGAAGTCGCCGTGAATGGTCAGAATGTTGTTGGAGTGTTTTTCGACTGCCTCTGAGAATTTTGGGCTGTGAACGTGGATGATGTCGTAGTTTCTTTTTTCTCTGAGCTTTGCGAGCACCGTGAAGGATATGGATTTGAGCTTTGGGATATTTAGGCGTCCAACGGTCTTGTCGGTGAATAGATCGATTTTTAAGCCTCTTGCCAGTAGCTCCTCGGAGAGGAGCTTCACGGCTCTTCCGGATCCGCTGACTCCGCCGTATGACGCGTTAACCATCAGTATCTTCATTGTCTAAGACCAGTTGAAGATTTTGACGCAAGATCTATTCGATCGCGCGCGAATTCACCAAATTTCTAGTGGTTCTCTCCTTAATTCAAAGACAACCGTTCCGCCTTTTGTGTATGGTGGACCTGGATCTGGGCATTGAAGATAACCTACATCCTTTCTGCTTCCTATTCCTAGCCTGATTGCAGAGGACCCGTGTATGAATGCTGATAGAAGTGTTGAAGCTGCTGAGAGGAGATGAATGCAGACATCTTTGGAATGATTGGAGTTGATGTAGAAGTCTTTGAGAATGATCTGATCTCTTGGCTTGTAGAGGGGGCAAAGTCCTCTGACCTCCTTGACCTCAATAATAACCCTATACCTCATCTTATACCACTTACTCCATAGTATTTGAAGCTGCTTTCTTGGCTTAAGGTTGGCTGACGACTCATTCTTCTATTTACTTGTGTTTGATTAGAAAAGCACTTGTAAATGATCTGTATGCACGTGAGACGAGCGCTCTAAACCAGTCGTTTATGAGGTATAAAACGAAGAAGTAGACTGTGGCGCCTAGAGAAGTGACCGCTAATACATCTCTTATCTTCATCGGTCTAAAAGAAAGGATGGGGAGAACCATAATCAGCGAGGCCGTCAGGAATCTGACCGTATCGCTCCATGGGAATTTGAATCTTAAGGCTTTTCTGGCCTTGGCGTAGGCAATCGTTAGCGTAATAGAGGTTGCGATGAGGTTTCCAACTTGAGCCAAGAAGGCAGACCAGACGACAAGATTGTTGCCTGAAAGAAAGGTCATCACATAGGTAATGAAAATGTATATTAGGGGAAGTGATATGCCTGAACGAATGTAGAGGAGGGAGCTGACGGTGAAGATGTTGCTTCTCACCAATTCTTTAAAGCCTGTTGTTTCAACATCCTTCTTCTCAACGCCTATTAGAATCGTGTTTAGAATTGTAAGAAGTACATTAAGGATTCCTGTAAGCGCCATTATGCGTAGAGTGTGTTCAGCAACAACGTAATCTGGCTTGAAAAGGTATAAGAGAGAGGGGGACAAAGCAAGTATACCTAATGTTGAAGGTGTGGCAAATAGGAGAGACAGCCTGAACGTCTCCTCGCTTTCGTCGATGCCTCCGCTTTTTTCTAGAAGTTTTGGATACAAACCTGAGGCGAGGGATTCTGAGTACGCAATGAGGGCGGAGAAAACTAGACCCACGCTAAATAGGGCGGTAGCTTCCTCAGATTTCACAAGCAAAATCAACAATAGCATATCAAGGTTCATCAACATACCTCCTCCGGAGTTGTAGACTTGAATCCAAGACATTTTGATCCATTTTTTAGCCATTTCCCAGTCTATCGGATTCCTTAAGTCTTGAAAAGCCAGAAGAAGTAGGAAACTTAATTGAATTAACATGGCCAAAAGGACGGCTATCATGACGCCTGACAGGCTTATTCTAAAGATTTGAATAAGGGTATAACCCAGAATTAGTTTTGTGACTTCAAAGAGCATCGAAGAGTATGCGACAGCCTCAGGGTGGATGGCTCCAGCGTGTGCTGTTAGGAGGTTCAAGAGGTATGTGGCTGGCACATATAGAGTTGCGATGTAAAGGATGTCCGAGCCAATGGATAACGTCTTTGTTAAGAAAGGAATAGCTAGGATAAGCCCTGTGGAAAATGGCATGGAAAGGAAGATGTTTATGATCAGTCCGGTGACTGTGCTGCTTTTGTAGCCTCTTGCCCTGAACCTGGTGACCCAAAAAGGGATGACGGAAGAGATGACCGTGGAATAAGAGATGAGCTGAGAGGCAATCTTCCACTCTCCGAATTCACCCACGGTAAGATTACGGGTAACCAGTAATATGAACAGGGTGCCTGTTAAGACGCTGAAAAGCTGAGAGATATACGAAACTAACCCCACATATCTTAGTCTTATGCCCATTGATTACCACGCTTTGGCCTTAGAGTTTGTAGATAAAGAATGGAACTCATATTTACTTCATTGTTGACGAAAGACGGTTAGTGCGCGCGGTAAGTGTTTCTTCTTATTGAGTTTTACTTCCTCCCTTTGGATTTCTTATATTCTTGGCTTAGTTTCATCGAAACGACAGGCAGACTAAACTGCTCTAGGATTATTTGCCGCCCATTTTTCCCCATCCCTTCTCTAAGGGAACTATCATTTTTTAGTTTTAACAAGGCAGTCGTGATTTCCTCGGCACAGCAGGGTCTTACGAGAAAGCCGTTGACGCCGTCCTTGACAACTTCGGATGCTCCTCCCACATTAGATGCTATTACAGGTCTGCCTGTTGCGAGAGACTCAAGCAGTACGATGGGGATAGAAACGGTGGCGTCGCAGTTTATCAGCGGGAGTACAACAACGTCGGAGGACGACAATACGCTTGGCACATCTTTAATGTGCTCCAATAGGAGTTTTACATTGCCTGCACTTACACGGTCGATACTTTTCATTATTTTTTTAACGTATATCGATTTGTTTCCACCAACGATAGCTAAAAAAAGATCCTTGCCATTCTCACTCATTCCGGATATGAGTTCATGGAAGGCTTCAATAAGGTACTCAATACCTTTGTCCGGCCTTAAGGCACCTAGATATAAAATCAGAAAATCCTTGTCACTAATGTTTAGCTTAGACCTGAAAAATGTATCTGCCATCGGTTTATATACTTCAGTATTGATTGCTGGGTGAATTACAACAATCTTCTGGGCATTGATCCCAATCTCTAGCAGGCGCTTCTTTGAAAAGTGGCTGGGCGTCATGACCTCGTTTACAGGTAACGTTAACAATTTTAGCAGAAAATGGATAACAGGGTGTGCGCATCGGGAGAGAGAGCTTTCGGGGAAAATGTAGAATGATAAGAGAAAGGGTTTTCTTATCATTCTTGATAGAGTCCCCATGATGAAAGCTCTTAAAATGTTGCTCATGCCAAATGTCGTGATGTGGCAGTGAAACAGGTCGACTTTATTTCGTAGGCGCAAGATTAAAGGTGCGATCTTCAAAGAATAAGTTTTGTCGAAAATGTCTTTTCTCTCGACGTAAAGGTTATGGTCGCTCAATTTCTTAGCTGTTAAGTTATATCTGTCGCACTTCATGTCTTCCCTGCACGGGAGGTATATTAGGTAAACCTTGGGGTACAGCATCTTTACGCCGCTAATCAACCGCGTTACGGTGTTTCCGACGCCTGTTCCTAAGGTGCTAGTGATATGACAGACGATCATCTTTATTTTTCTCTTTACAATGCCTTTTTATGCATAAGCGTTGATCAAAGCTTTAAAAATGTGGCTATAATAAGAAGGCATTTATGGATTCACCTTTTAGGAGATCTATACATGTAGTCTCTTATCTTGCTAGATTGGTTTTCTATAAGTATGCACTAAAGTGGCGGTTCACTAAAATTAAA
>Ga0315310_10002808_pt1 | contig 10849 bp, 8 predicted proteins | sample TDP5_MG_FD_203630 | JGI IMG/M metagenome (GOLD analysis project Ga0315310, IMG submission 203630) | Freshwater sediment microbial communities from Lake Towuti, South Sulawesi, Indonesia - TDP5 | ecosystem: Environmental > Aquatic > Freshwater > Lake > Sediment | place: Indonesia: South Sulawesi...
GAGGGCGACAACGTTGGATCGTTTGGCTTCTTCAATGACATGGGCAACTCCCTTGTTGTATTGGGGATCTGAAAGATGAATGTGGGCATCAACAAACTTCATAAAATTCTACCCCTTCCTCTACACCACTGCTCGTTCTCTTGATTGCTTCCCTGTGGGAGACGAGTTAAACCATCTGTCGCCTTTTCATTAAAAGTTTCGCTCTCATGTTACTGAAATGTCTCGTTGCAAGTGCGCCACCTGTCAGAGGTATTAGTCCAGTCATGAAAAACAAGAGGCCCACATCAAACTCTCTTGTTGGCGAAAGTGCTGTTAAAAAGATTCCAAAAAAAATGAGGATGAGTCCCAAAGTTGCACCAACCCAACAATCTCGTTCGTGTTTTCTTGTCTTCGCTATCTCTTCGTCCAAGCATTTTAACGATCTCAGTCGTGTGGCCTTCTCAGAGCCTAACGATTCGAAATATTGAGTTTCGCACAGTTCAGAACAGATTAGAACCTCTTCTGGGTTGCCTTGAAACAAAGCCCTTTTCGTCAATCTTCCGCACACAACACAGGGCTTTTCTTTAACCATTTTTTTCTCTCTTTCTTTTTTAATTTCAAAGAAATAAGAAGATGACATAGAGATTTAAGAGTCTCCTTTAGTTCAATGAATAGATTGCAAACTGAAAACTGTTTGAATTCAAATTGGGGTTTCTTCTGTTGTTTTTCAACACTCGAGTTTCATTGTTGAACGAGCAATAGTTTCTCTCAAAAACGATTTCGATAATGTTAAATAGTTGCTGAAATACAAAAAGAGGCTTCGGAGATGGTTAAAGTGCCAGGTCCCGAGTTTGGTGTAGCTCCCATGCATCGTATATGCAAAAAGGCTGGAGCAGACAGAGTGAGCGAATCAGCAGCAAAAGAATTGGCTAAAGTGCTCGATGAGATAGGTGTGAAAATAGCCAGAGAAGCTATGGACTACGCCATGCACGCTGGAAGAAAAACAATCAAGTCTGAAGACATAGAAATCGCCGCAAGAAAAGTCATGGGCAAATAAGATTCCCCTTAATCTCCTTATTTTCCGAAATCACTGAATTAAGCGGTTATCTTTTCCAATTCTTGATCTAGCAGATTGTATAGTTCTTTTTTAGAAAGCACGGTTGCGTCTATTTATACCGCGCATCAAATCTTCATATTTGGAGCCTAATAGAGGGGCTAGACCCCTCTCTACCCGTCTCTCTCTGTCTCCCTATCCATCACTCAGTATCACTTTCTAATAGAGGGGCTAGGTCAACCATGCGCACACACAAACAAAAAACAACCAACCATGTCCCAACATAGTTAACTTTATATTTTAGATGAAAACTGCAGTAGGTAGAATTAAAACTAAATCAGAAGGAGAGATTTGTGTATGGCGTATCTGACAACTCAAGCCGGACAACCCGTTCTCATACTGAAAGAAGGAACAGCACGCAGAAGAGGCAGAGAAGCACAGAGAAACAACATCATGGCAGCGCGAATCATAGGCGAAGTCTTGAAAAGCACACTTGGACCCCGAGGAATGGACAAAATGCTCATCGACACCCTCGGCGACATCACAATAACAAACGACGGCGCAGCCATACTAGACGAAGTTGAAGTTGAACACCCAGCCGCCAAAATGATGGTTGAAGTAGCCAAGACCCAAGACGACATGGTAGGCGACGGAACAACAACAGCCGTAGTCCTAGCAGGCGAACTTCTGCGAAGAGCAGAAGAACTACTAGACCAGAACATTCACCCAACAGTTATAGTGAGCGGCTATCGCAAAGCCGCCCAAATGGCAGTTGAAACCCTTGACAAAATCGGGATACCCGTAGACATGAACGACCGGGCAACACTGAAAAAAGTAGCCGTGACCGCCATGGCGAGCAAAGCTGTAGGCGCAGCCAAGGAGCATCTCGCCGACATAGCCATCGACGCTGTGAAACAAATTGCTGAACAGCGTGGCGACAAGTGGATAGCTGATATTGATCAGGTTCAGATAACAAAGAAAGAGGGCAAGAGTCTCTTCGACACTGAACTCGTGAAGGGAATAATTGTAGACAAGGAAGTCGTACATCCAGGGATGCCAAAAAGAATTGAAAACGCAAAAATAGCTCTGCTTGATGTGGCGTTGGAGGTTGAGAAAACAGAGTTCAGCGCCGAAATAAGGATACGTGACCCAACACAGATGAAGGCTTTTCTCGACCAAGAAACCCGAATGCTGAAGGAGATGGTTGACAAAATCAAGGCTTCAGACACCAACGTTGTGTTCTGTCAAAAGGGCATCGACGACATGGCGCAACACTTCCTAGCCAAGGAGGGTATCATAGCCGCGCGCAGAGTCAAACAATCTGACATGGAAAAACTCGCAAGAGCCACGGGTGGAAGAGTTGTCAGCAACCTAGATGACCTGAAAGCGCAAGACCTAGGAAAGGCTGGCTTAGTTGAGGAACGCAAAGTGGGCGAAGACAAAATGGTATTCGTTGAAAACTGCAAGCACCCTCGTTCTGTGGCTGTTTTGATTCGTGCCGGACTAGAACGAATGGTAGACGAGGCAGAGAGAGCCATGACCGACGCGTTGTCCGTCGTCTCCGACGTCATCGAATACAACAAGATTGTTGCTGGCGGAGGCGCCATTGAATCCGAGATAGCCAAGCAACTGCGCGACTATGCCACAAAGGTTGGTGGAAGGGAACAATTAGCTATTGAGGCTTTCGCCGAGTCTCTAGAAATCGTGCCTAAGACATTGGCTGAAAACGCAGGGTTGGAACCAATTGACATTCTGGTTGGGTTAAGGTCGGCACATGAGAAGCCTAAGGGCGAGGTTTGGGGTGTCAACGTTTTTACAGGCAAAGTCATGGACATGTATGGAAACGGTGTCATCGAACCATTGCGCGTCAAGGAACAGGCGATCAAGTCTGCGGCTGAAGCAGCTTCAATGATTTTGCGAATTGATGATGTCATAGCTGCTACGAAGCCCAAAGAACCGAAGGGTGGACCACCAAGCGAGGGCATGGAAGAAGAATACTAGAAACAACTGTTTCCCTCCTTTTTCTTTTGCTCAGTTTTTGTTCTGTTAGAACCGTTTGTCTAAGATGAATATTGTTTGGCAAGGAGCGTTGATGGTGTAGTTATGGCTATGGAGGGCTCCTAAATGCTGTTAACGAGGAAAAGCAAAAGAATTGTTGATAAAACAATACATTGCTTCATTTGGATCTGTAAGTGAAAATGATGTTGCATGGTGGACCAGATTTCCCAAGCGGAAAGTCACAGAATTATTGGAAGGCTTGTAAAAAGGAAAATTCATCTAAACAGAGAAGTACAAATAAAAGAATGCGACTCTATGGTTCCATTAAAGCGTAGAACTGCCGGAGGAGTTATTTCACCTCTTAAGGAGTGCTGAAAGATATGAGTAATTGGAGATCCTTGTTGAAAGCGGACCCAACTGAGTGGCTGTTGGAAAAGGATAATCCTTCAGTACGATGCTTCACGTTAACTGATATTTTGGGCAAACCTGAAAGTGATTCTGAAGTGAGAGACGCAAAAGATGAAATTATGGAAGTGGAGGCAGTACCCAAGATTTTGGCTAAACAGAGCAATGAAGGCTATTGGGAAACTCCTAAAAATTTATACACGCCCAAATACAAGGCAACAGTGTGGCAACTTATAATTCTGGCAGAACTCGGAGCTGATGGAAAAAATGAACGCATCAGAAAGGCATGCGAGTTTATTTTTGAAAACTCACAAGACCGCGAAAGCGGCGGTTTTTCTGTGCGGTTATCCGTCAGAACTGGCGGAGGTAGGCACAGTCTGGTAATACCGTGTCTGACGGGCAATATGGTCTGGAGTCTGATCAGATTTGGCTACCTGGAAGATCTGAGAGTTCAGCGTGGAATCGACTGGATCATTACTTACCAGCGATTCGATGACGGGATAAAAGAATCGCCAAAAGGATGGCCTTACGACAAACACAAGGATTGTTGGGGAACACATAGTTGCCACATGGGTGTAGTTAAGGCGTTGAAGGCGCTTTCAGAAATTCCTCCTAACAAGAGATCCAAAGATGTAATGAAAACCATCGAAAAAGGAGTTGAACACATGCTTAAACATCACATTCATAAAAAAAGCCATGATCTGAGTCGTGTGTCTAAACCCGGTTGGCTAAGATTCGGTTTTCCTCTAATGTGGCAGACAGATGTTCTGGAAATCCTGGGGATACTGACAAAACTTGGTTATAAGGATAAGCGAATGCAAGAAGCCGTAGATATGGTAATCTCTAAGCAAGATGACCAAGGTAGATGGAAATTGGAAAATACTTTTAATGGACGTTTCCAGGTTGATATCGAACAGAAGGGCAAACCAAGCAAATGGATTACCTTAAACGCTCTTAAGGCATTGAAAGGGTTTTATGGCTGAACAGACTAAATAAAGGGCAAGCAATTTCTTTCAGTCGTTCGGTAGTTTCAAATCATAAAATGCTACCGTTTCCCAAAACAAAAAAACGGAACTCGAATCTCTCATAGTTATCAATAAAATCCTATTTCGAGGTCATTTTAAAGATATTTTCCATAAAGGATAAAGAATTAGGACATCTTATAAACTTTGAGAGCGACGAGTGGCATGTAGCCACGCCAAAAACCTCGACGAAGAAACCAAACTGGTAGAGGCAGGTTTTGAATACGTACGCTGCAGCGACAAAGACGGAGTGGCTATATATCGGAAGCGTAAATGAAAGAAGAGTAGTATAACTCAGGCTCCGGTAGTATAGTCCGGTTAAGTATAGTGGCCTCTCGAGCCACCGACCCGGGTTCAAATCCCGGCCGGAGCACCATGAACTTTTTCTTTTTGCGAAATGGATTAATGAGGATCACGTGTTTTGAAAGGATTCTTTCGAGCTTTCTTAGTTGGGAAACCATACCACTTGAAAATCTCTTCGATGGCTTCCTCTGAGTATCCTCTCCTTCTCAATGCGTCTCTAATAGTGGAGCAATTGGTTCCCAAATCCCTTCCTCAGTTAACATTTGTCTGAAACCAGAAATATAGAACAACTCTTTTGAACACAATGTTCAACTATTTGAACAAAACAAAAGATGCTTTTTCAACTTACCCTATTTTTTTCTAATGCAGTTCGCGTGCGCATAGTGCCAACACGAGAGAGATAAAGATCAAGGAGAAATTTTCTGTGCGTATACAAAAAATAGGAGAGGGAGATTGTTTATATTGCTTTAAGCTGAAAGTTGCACCAGTAGTAAATCGCTTTGGCTTGTTCTATTTCTATTTCAGCGAGGCAATGCGCACGCGCAATCTCTGCTGGCTTTATCCACTTAATCTTCAGACTTGCCATCTTATCACCTCCGACCTTGTCAGACTAGGGAGCGGTTGAAGTTTGTATAAAAGGCGACGCATATGCAGAGAAGACGGTTTGAAATCACGTTTTGTAGTCACAAGTTGTGAGTGTTATGCCAGCGCGCTAAAATTTATCCGAATCTGTCCACGAGAAAGCTGAGAATACCATCTCCAAACGTCCTGGTTAGTGAGAATTTAAACTGGGACTTAAAGCTAAGTCGGAGCACCCAAAATCAATGGAGAATGGTGGATTTTCTGAGTTTTGTCTCAACATCTCCTAGTCCGAGTTTTCTGAGAGTTTGAGGTTTTGGCAAGCCGTTTTTGTCCCAACCCACAGCCTCGTAATACTCGTTTTTTTCTTCTTCGAACGCCATTTTTTTCACAGTTCTGCCCCTGTAACGTCCAGATGGTAAAGGTTCATAGAATCTAGGCGGGTTGTCATCATCTACTCCAGGTTTCCATTTGAGGTCTGGTCCACCCAATAACAGCATGGCTCGTTGCAACTGAAGGATTCTCAATCCGTTTGTTTCGTACCATTCCTCTTGAGCAGTCGTCCAACCAGTGACTGCATCGAAAAAGTCCCAGATGACCTCTTTGCCCACAGAAAAAGTGTTGAACATGCAGATAACACCCGAATCGTTGAACACACTGTCAAGCTCACTGTTCCTAGTTTCAGTTGGCACATGAGCTAAAGACGTGTGGTCGCCACCCTGAACCGAACAAGCATAAGATATAATTGACGGATAGTCTCTGCCACTTCTAATTCCGTGGGCGCCTATTGCCACACCTTTTCCATGAACCGCATAAATCGTGAGGTCTTTTCTCTTCTTTTTGCCCAGTTCTAGCGCAGCTCGATAAGAGCCTTCTGCAAGAGTGTCGCCTATTCCCTCACGCTTAGCGATTTTTTTGGCTAGTTCCCCAAATGCGCGTGTGTTTCCCCATTCGGGCTTGATGCCGTCTAAATCATCTCTGTTCACGATGCCTCTCTGATACAGTTCTGAAACGAACCCCAAGACGTTTCCAGCCTGTATTCCACACAATCCGAGGTCGTCGATTAGTGAGGCTAAATAAACGTTGTCTTCTGGGGTGAAAATGCCTAGGTTGGGTCCAAGATAGGCTTGCATTTCGTAGTCTGGATTGTCGGTTATTGAACCCTTGAACTCACCGGTCTTGGGCACAGCAATCTTGAGGCATGCAGTGGGGCAGCCATGGTCTGCCCAATATTTTTTCACCCAAAGCTTCTGCTCAAACCTGTCAACCGCAAAACTCTTCTCCTCGTGCCACTCTTCCTGCCAGTTTCGTATGGGTTCTGAACTCGTTTTAGCGGCGAAGTTGAAGCCGCCTGAGCCTGTGCCCCATCTTCTGAAGAGTTCGTCTTTGTAGCATTTATGACATACTTTGTCAATTAGTTTTGCTACCATGTTGATGTCGTTGACTTCTGGCAAGGGACCCATGCCTTTCGCCATTATCGCCTTCAGATTCTTTGAACCCATGACTCCTCCATATCCCCCGTAACCAGCCGCGTGAGTCCATTTCGCCATAACACCAGCTATTCTTGTCTTGTTTTCACCTGCGGGTCCGATATAGAGTGCCGAGGGTTCCTTTAACTCTCCATACTCTGGAAAACTTGCTTTGAGTTCTTTTCTCCCTTCGTCGACGAGAATCTTGAGGGTTTGTTTCCCGTCCTTGCCCCAAACGTGTTTGGCATCTCTTATCGAAACTTCATTCTCAACCACCATGAGGTAGCTGGGCTTGGTAGTTTTGCCTGTTATTATTAAGCCGTCGTATCCGGCGCATTTTAGGTCAATTCCGAATTCTCCACCAACGGTTGAGCCTATCATGCCGTTGCTCTGGGGCGACTTGCCTGAAACGCAGACTCTGCCTCCAGGATAGAAACCTGTCAACGGACCAGTTAGTATCAATAGTATGTTTTCGGGTGAGAATGGATCAATGTTTTCCCATTTTTTGCCTAATCTGTCCCAGAGAATCTTGGCTGCTAAGCCTCGACCGCCAATGTAGCTTTTCAGAACGTCTTCGCTGATGGATACCTCTCTCACTTTTTCGGTTGAAAGGTTGATGTCTAGGAGTTTTCCAGCGTATCCACGCATCTAGATGTACGCCTCCCCAGCTTCACCGTAAAAGTTGCTAACCAAATCTCGGGTCACTTCCTCGGGTTTTCGAGAGTAGACTCGGTAAACTGGTCTCCACCCTCCTTTGGACACGGTCTGCAGCGCTCCCCATTTCCCTTCTTGGCACACTTTGGCGCACCGAGGATTGCCGTTGCACAGGTCGCAGATGAGAATGGTCTTCTTGACTGGATGCAAGTGTGGAACGTGACCTGGACAAGCCTCGATGCAGATACCGCAAGCGGTGCACTTCTGCTCGTCAACTAGAACCGCTTCAGTTCTGCGATTTATTGAAAGAGCGCCCTGTGGGCAAGACTTGACGCAGGGATAGTCCTCGCACTGCGCACAAAAGTGAGGAAACTCAGCGCCTGGAACCAGCATAAAAATGCGGATTCGAGAGGCTTCGGGCCATATTCTCTTTTCGTGAAACAGTGAGCAGGCGATTTCGCATTTTCTGCATCCGCTGCACTTCAGATGGTCTCTGGCAATCCAAACTTTTTTTCGAGAACCCATTTTTTGACTCCACGCTATGAATACGGTATTAGTTATTGGTCTAGAAATAGACTATGCAAACGAACTGAACTTAATTAAGATTACTCATAACGGTTCTATTAACTCTCAGGGGCTTAGGGATAAAAAAATTGAGGCTAACTTCTAAGGCTTCGCTTTTCTTTCTATTCAAAGAATTTCTTCCACTGGTCATGCTTCCTTCTTAGGCCACTTGTATGCATACCAGACAATCAAGGCGTCAACCACGATTTTCGAAATCCACATCAGTATTGAATAAGCATATGGTTGTGCTAGATTCTCACTTAGTCCAACGAGGCTGAGAACGACGCCGACTATACCTACGATGATGTTTGCCCAGCGATTTATCGAATCCTTCAAGGTCAGGGATAGGAAAGCCATTACCAATGGAAACAGTATTATGATTGCGTATAATAGCAAGAATTCTTGTCCTATTCTCATGCCTTCCATTTCTTCCGCAATTATTTGCTCTATTACGCCTGGCTTGGTAAACGTCAATATTATGGTGCCTAAGAAAGCTATTTCCGAAAATAGCCAAAGCACTGAAATCCTTACCTTATGCAAGGTCAAATTTTCCATAAGATAATCACCTCTTTTTCTCCTTTATGTTATTTCAATAACGTGATTTCAAGTTGTATTAATAATTTAAGAAAATCCTCCATCATTCAAGTCCTGAAGAGTTAACAGAGCCCTCATAACGACTACTGCAATGCAAGAAGATTCACTTGGTCGTAATTATTTTATAGATGCAGGTCATACTTTTCTTCTGTGACCTTTTTTCCCCAAATTTTGTGCGTTTTCTTCTCGGTTTTTCTGAATCCGACGCTTGTGTAGAGATGACGAGCTACGATTAATTCGCTTGTTGTCCAGAGGAATACGGTTTTGTACTTGTGCTCGTTGCAGAACAGAAGCGCCTTCTTCATGAGTTCTCGCCCAAGACCAAGCCCTCGATAGTCTGGATGAACCAGAAGCCAGCGAAGTTGAGCCTCCAGGTCTGATTTTCTGGCAATGGCGATGGAACCAACAATTTGATCGTTTATCTCTGCCAGCCAAATTCGATCTTCATCTGGGCTAGAGGATTGAACGAATTCTGCAAGTCCATTAGCAACATACGCTTCGAATGTTTGATCGTAGCCACATTCTTTTGCATATAAAATGCCATGAAGATACGTGAGATAGCCTATATCTCCAGGCTTAAGATAATGCCGTATCTTCCATTTTTTCGATGAAGGGTTCACATTATCACGTTTTTTTATCTCTATAAGATCATCACTTAAATATTTGTTAAAAGAACACACACATACACGCTATGACTTCTTTCGTGCCAGCATCTTCTCCAATGTAGGTCGCAGTTTGGCGTTTTCAGCCAATATCTTGTCTTTTCCAAGCGTGTTCATTTGCTCCGTCATCTCTCTAATCAATTCGGAGAATTTTGTTCCCTCAGCCGCTGACACATATTCCACTCGAAACCTTTCTGGGCTGAGCCCAAGTTTCTGAAGCATTCCGCTCAGAGCTTGCATTCGCTTGGTCATCCAAACGTTGCCCGAAATATAATGGCAGTCGTAAGGCAGGTGACAAGCACCAACAAGAACCATGCCTGCACCTTGTCTAAACGCTTCCAAAACAAAGTCACGGTCAACCCTGCCAGAGCACATCACCCTTATAGCTCGCAACGTGGGTGGATACTCAAAACGACTCGTCCCAGCCAAGTCAGCGCCAGCGTAACTGCACCAGTTACACAAGAAACCCAAAATCTTCTCCTCCGGATTCTTTTCCAAGGCAGCGTGAACCTGATTCAGAATTTGCGCGTCTGTAAAGTGCATCTGTGTAATCGAGTCTGTGGGGCACTCAGCCACGCAGGTGCCGCAGCCGTGACACATAGCAGGCAAAACCTGCGCAACCTGCTTCTCAGGCGCCCTAGCCGCACCGTAGGGACAAACCTTCTCACATATGCCACACTTTACCCGCGTGTTCTGACAAGTTTTAGAGTCAATAACCGCAATTATAGGTTCAATCTTCCACTTCGTCTTTGAAAGAATAGTTGCAGCCCTCCCAGCCGCGCCGCTTCCTTGCGACACACTGTATGGGATGTCCTTCGGAGCCTGACAAGCACCAGCCAAAAAAATCCCGTCAACAGCCGTGTCGATCGGCTTCAGCTTTGGGTGACTCTCCATAAAGAAGCCATCGGTTCCGCGTGAAATACTGAATATGCGCGCTACCTCGTCTGAGCCCTTCTTCGGAATGGCAGCAGTGCACAAAACCACGAGCTCACTTTCCAACTCGATTGGGTCTCCTAGGCTCATGTCTTCTGCGCGAATGATCAAGTTCTTGTTTTTCGGATCTTCAATGATCTGCGAGGCTTTTCCTCGGATGAAGTTGATACCCAAGTCTCTGGCGCGTCTATAGAATTCTTCGTATCCCTTGAACCAACTGCGCATGTCAATGTAGAGCAAATAAACCTCCACATCGTCCTTGTACTTCTCCTTCAAGAGGATAGCGTTCTTCAAGGCGTACATACAGCAGAAGCCAGAACAATACTCATACTTGTTGACATCCCGTGAGCCAACACACTGAATAAAGGCAACACTGTGAGGCTTCTTGCCATCAGAAGCACGGACCACTTTACCACCTGTTGGTCCAGCCGCTAGAATCAACCGCTCAAATTCTAGCGCTGTTATAACGTTGTCATATTTCCCGTAGCCATACAGACTGTCGTCGTTGGGCAAGTAAATATCGAAACCTGTGGCAATAATTATTGCGCCCACGTCAATTTCGATTTCTTCTGGTTTCTGATCAAAGTTGATGGCTTGGCGGGCACCGCAGGCATCTACACACTTGTAGCACTT
>Ga0315310_10002809_pt1 | contig 10849 bp, 10 predicted proteins | sample TDP5_MG_FD_203630 | JGI IMG/M metagenome (GOLD analysis project Ga0315310, IMG submission 203630) | Freshwater sediment microbial communities from Lake Towuti, South Sulawesi, Indonesia - TDP5 | ecosystem: Environmental > Aquatic > Freshwater > Lake > Sediment | place: Indonesia: South Sulawesi...
TCATTAGTATCCATTTTGATCAGCTACTTACTTAATTTTTCAAAGAAAGAGTTTCAAATTAATTGGATAGGCCCCATATTTTTGTGTGGCTTCGACCATCCATTGGAGATTTTGTATTTGGACAGCGGGGTGCATGTTTGAAGCGGAGATGAAGAAGCCACCACCAGGGCCTGCGGTTTTAATGGCATATTTTACTGCATTTTCTACTGTCTTGTGATCACCTTTGGTAAGAACTGCGCCTGTATCGATATTTCCAAGTAAACATAGTTTATCCCCCACTTTTTTCTTGACGACATCCAACTTCACGCCTGCCGTTGGTTCGAGACTGTGTAGCCCATCAAATCCGCAATTAACCACGAAATCGAGAAGTGGTGTGATGTGTCCATCAGTATGGAGGATTATTTTACAGTTTTGGTCATGCACAAAATCGGTGATCCGCATATAGCAGGGGCGCAGCAATTCATCGAATAGCTTGGGAGACATAAAAGGTCCAGTTTTGAAAGCCAGATCGCCGGATTCAATAAAAACTTCTGCACCAGCTTCGATAAATGATTTGTAGCACGCAATTGTGAAATCAGTTATGGTATTGAAAACTTCGGAGATAAAATCAGGATTCGCATAAAGTTGTTTGGTGAAGAATTGGATGCCGAGTGATTGCCAAGTGCTTTCAAAAACGCCAAAAAGATCATCTGTAACCATCACAAGTGTCTTATCCTTGAATTTCTTGTTAATGCGCTTATAATATTTTTTTGCTATTTTGCTATATTTCTCAGTGCGTTCCTCAATGTTTTGTTTTACGATTTCCCACTGTTCTACCGAATTGGTGGTCCCATATTTATAAAATGGATTGAAATTCCCCTCATTATTCTGTATTTCCCAAATCCGGCCAAAAAAGTCTTTCATTTCATGCTCATTAATGACCTCTAATGGTAGAATACCGATTTGGGTGGTATCAATACCGATTTGGAGAACGGCTTCAACCATGCGAGAGAAGATGGAGGTCTCCATTTCCTCTATGATTTTGTTCAAATTTTCCATCCATGTATCTGGATAATCACGCTGGAGGTCTGCTAATACTTCGAAATCATCTTTTTCCGGTTTGCCCAATACTTTATCAACATTATTAGCATCAAGATAAATTACATGCGTGGGCACTCGATCGGGTTCTTCTAGATTGAGTGCAGCCATCACGCGTTCGCGATTTTCCATCTCAAACGTCCCTTCTTTTAAGCCTGATTTTTTCAGAGAAATATAGTTTTGTTAATCTCATAAATGATTAATAAGAATTTATCTAATCAATAATTTTGAAATTTTTGCGAGAAAAAGGGAAAGGGAGAGGAAAATTTCAATCTTTAACAATTAATGATTTCGCGAGGACTTTGAAATTTTCCATATAGTTATCGAAGTTACTATCATAGGGCATCCACCAGACATCAGGTTTTTTAGAGGAATCAATGTTAATGTGCAGAGGATTCATTACCTCGAAGAATCCAAGTTCATTATGGGTACGCCCAATACCTGAAGATTTCACTCCGCCCCAGGGAGTAGCTGCCAGACCAAAGGTATAAACGCATTCGTTTATCATAACAGTTCCGGTATTGATTTGAGCGGCCAATTCTTCTCCTTTCTCTAAGTCGCTAGTCCAAATACTATCGGTCAATCCAAAAGGATTATTATTTGACAGTTCTACGGCTTCTTCTGGTGTTTCAAAAGGGATAATAGGAAGAACGGGACCAAAAATTTCTCCTTGCACACATTGCATATCATTTTGGCAGTCTCCGAGAATAGTGGGTTCAAGGAAATAGCCCTCCAGATCGGGATTTCTCCGACCGCCACAAAGAATTTTTGCGCCTTCTGCTTCAGCGATTTCGATCATCTTCAGCACTTTATTTAACTGGACTTCGTTAACCATGGCACCTACATCAATGCCTGCTTCAATAGGATTCCCTTGTCGCAATTCTTTCGTTAAATCAACCAGTCTTGTGGTGAAATCATCTTTAATTGGTTCCTGCAAATATAAACGCTTTACAGAGGAGCAGACTTGTCCAGAGTTGGTAAAACAGCCCCATCGTGCAGCTAAAATCGCCCGGTCCATATTGGCATCGGCAAGGACAATCATGGAAGATTTGCCACCCAATTCAAGACAAACAGGAGTTAATGTTTCGGCAGCACGTCGCATTATTATTTTTCCTGTTTCTGTACTTCCAGTAAAGACAACACGATCCGCAAGACTCACCAGCGAATTGCCAATTGTCGATCCCGAACCGAATACCGTTTGTATCAGACCTTCTGGCAAATCTGTACCTTTATCAAATACCTCTTGCACCTTCTGGCCGACCAGAACCGTATCGGAGGACGGTTTGAAAACGACCGCATTCCCCGCCATCAACGCTTGCACAATCTGTTCAAAGGGAATAATGAAAGGATAATTAAATGGCCCAATCACCGTGACAACCCCCGCTGGTTTATAAATAATATAGCTTCGTTTATTCAAGGCGGAATAAAACCCGAGCTCAATGTCTTTCCGTGCCACAAATTTTTCCACATTGTTATAGTAATAAAAAGTAGAATCCATCGCCGTGAAAACCTCGGAAACAAAGGATTCATTAATTGGTTTTCCAACCTCCTTTGTTATCATCAGTGAAATTTCATCCATATGCTCTGCAATATACTCGTTGACTTTAGCTATGCGTTGAGCTCGCTCTTTTAACGAAGCGTTCCTCCATTCCTTTTGAACCAGACGTGCTTTATTGAAGCATTCTTCCAATTCTACCGGCGAAATTTCTTCAACTTCCCCATTCTTTTCCAATGTAGCTGGATTTGTACTAATAATCGTCAATTTTCAGCCTCCATCTAAAGAATTCTTAGCCCTCATCTCTTAGATAATAATACTAAAAAAGAAGCTCCCAAAAATTGCCGCTTTTGGGTTAAATAGAATGGTTGTCCCACGCCAAGGAATCTTTCAAGAGAAATTGCAACTTGTATCTTATCAAATTCTTATCATGCTTCTGTTTTTTACATTCTTGACACATCCATTGCCCGGGAAGATATTCGATCCAGTTGATATAGAAAGAGATGTTCTTTTTCACATTTTCAGGCTTTTCAATTTTCCCGCAGAGGATGCATTTCACTTCTTCGCTCATTAAATTTAATAGGAATTTGATTTTTTTAAGGATTTCTTCTTCAGCAAAAGTTTCCGCAAGAATTATATTCTATTTTTATTCCATTTTTTTAACCAAAAAACGATTTTAGTAAACCTTGAAATGAATGTGCCCAGATGGAATATAAATCGAAACTTCTGGTACTCACGACGATTGGCTCTTTCATGATGTCCTTAGACGGCAGCATTTTAAATATCGCAATCTTTCCGCTTTCAAGCGATTTAAAATTAACTACGGATGTTTTGTTATGGATACCGCTTATTTATTTGCTAATTATGGCAGTGACCTTGATTGGATTTGGGCGACTTGCGGATCTTAAAGGAAAGACCAAATTCTTCTTAATAGGGCTGATCATTTTCACAGGGGGAAGTCTATTATCCGCAATTGCAAGTTCTGGTGAGCTGTTGATAGTTTATCGAGCCATTCAAGCAACTGGAGCTTCGATGGTGGGTGCCACTGGAATTGCCATGGTGACTGAAGTATTTCCAAAATATGAAACGGGCAAAGCACTGGGGATAAATGTCATAGGCATTTACTTAGGACTAGTTTCGGGCCCAGTTTTAGGTGGATTTCTGGTTCAGTTCTTCACATGGAGAAGTATATTTTATATAAATCTCCCAATTGGAGTCTGCCTAGTAATACTCGGATATATTTATCTCAAACCATCAGAAGTTGTTGCTAAAGGAGAAAAATTTGATCCGTTGGGAACATTAACCTTCGGAATCTTTTTAGCAGCGCTCCTTTTATATCTCTCCTTAGGTAATAGTCTGGGCTGGTCCAATATTATAATAATTTCATTTTTAATAATCGCAGCTCTTGTATTTCTGGTTTTTATATTCATTGAGAGGTCAGTCCAATTTCCTATGCTCAATCTTGATTTATTCCGATATAATAGAGTGTTCGCCGCTGCAAATTCTGCGGCATTGATGAACTATATTACGACCATGGGGGTAGGGTTTTGGCTTGCAATTTATCTTCAAGCCGTTTTAAAACTTAACCCTTTGACGGCAGGGCTTCTTCTGCTTCCATCACCGTTATGTATGGCGATTACTTCACCATTTAGTGGAAGATTCTCAGATAAAGTTGGCAGTAGATTTCTATGTGCTCTTGGGATGGGTATTGTGGCTGTTTCTCTTGCAATACTCATTATTATTATTCTCCTTCTGCCTGATCCATTCATCCTCTTAAGTCAAGCTATTTTTGGGTTCGGATTAGGACTCTTTTCCTCACCCAATCAATCTGCAATTATGAAATCTGTTGAAAAGAGGCAATTGGGAATTGCCTCAGGGACCTTATCTACCATGCGTGTCACAGGACAGTCCATAAGCATAGCCCTACTAAGTTCCGTTCTACTCCTTTTTATTACGCCGACTATTTTAAATCAAATATTGAACGCTCATTCGATCCCACCAGCGGATGTACCACTTTTCACCTCTGGTTTGATTGCGGCATTTATAGTTTCAATTTGCATTTGTATTACTGGGGTATTATTATCATTGGTACGGGGAAAAGAAGAGTTATATAAAGAAACGTCAATAGAATCTAATGAATTCTAATGTCTATTAGCAACTCTGCCTTCAATTTAGCGGAAGCATCAGCATCTCAACTTTTTTAATGCCGATAAATAATCATTATTTAGACCTTATACGCGATTTGATAGGTGATTTCAGTGCGTTTGACAGGTAGTGAAATTATCGTTGAATATTTATTGAGAGAAAAGGTACCATATGTATTTGGGATTCCAGGGCATGGATGTTTAGGATTAACCGATGCATTGAGCCGATATCCTGAAATTAAGGTTATCCAGATGCGGCAGGAAATGAGTGGGGTCCATATGGCAGATGCGTACTATCGAGTTACTGGGAAACCATTAGTCGTGTTTACCTCAATTGGTCCTGGGGCTATTAATACTGCGATTGGATTAGCGAGCGCATACGTGGATTCAATTCCTGTCCTCGTAATAACAGGCGATACCCATGTTCATATGCGCGGCAAAGGAGTGCTTCAGGAAATTGAGCGAACTCGGGACTCCGATCTACCGCGGGTTCTTGAACCTCTTGTCAAACGATCTTGGCAAGTAGCAAAGGTGGAACAGTTGCTAGGGATAATGCAACGTGCGTTTAAAGTAATGATGAGTGGACGAAGGGGACCAGTGCATATTGATTTACCTATGGATGTGCAGTGTGATTCGATTGAGATAGAAATTCCAGAATTAGAGGATCAAAAGCCTATTGCCCAGATTAGGGGTGATCCACAGAAAATAGAAGAGGCAATTGAATTAATAATAACCGCGAAACGACCTGTTATTTTGATTGGGGGTGGGGTTATGGCGGCTGAGGCTTTTGAGGAAATGAAAGAATTTGCAGAAATGATTGGAGCTGCTGTAATAACAACCATGATGGGGAAAAGTGCATTCCCTGAAGATAATTCCCTCTATGCTTGGCATACGGGATCAAAAGGCACGACCTGTGGTTTGAAATTAAGCTCTACAGCAGATGTGCTCATTGCTGTAGGATGCCGGTTCGCGGATGAAACTACCTCCTCCTATAAGCATGGCGTGAGTTTCTCGATTCCCCCTACTAAATTGATTCATATTGACATTGATCCCGCTGAAATTGGGAAAAATTACCCACCAGACGTAGGAATTATTGGAGATGCGAAGATGGTACTTCAAGACTTAATTGAAGGCGTAAAGAGGAGGGGTGTTCAGAAAAATTATGAAAAAACCACCTACTTCAAAGAAATTCAAAAGTTAAAAGAAGATTGGTTTCAATTCATTCAAAAGTTCAAGGATGATAAAAAAGTTCCAGTAATGATTTCGACAGTATTACAGGAAGCTCGCAAGATTTTAGCCCGAGATGCTATTGTTATTACGTCTTCTGGAAACATTCAAGCGCAAATGCTTCAAGAGTTCCCATTCTATGAACCAAAGACTTGCATTACAGCAGGCGGGTTTTCAACAATGGGTTACACGCTTCCAGCGACTATTGGCGCTAAATTAGCCGCACCCGACCGACAGGTAGTAGGTATGGTGGGCGATGGGGATTTTATGATGACCATGCAGGAACTCGCCACCGCTGTTCAATATAACATTCCAATCTTAATTCTACTGATTGATAATCAGGGCTGGATTGCCATCAAAGATTTACAGATGGCAGCCTATGGCGAAAACCGGGCTTATGCCACCGAGTTCCTCGATATCAATGGTAACGTCTATTCGCCCAATTTTAAGGCAATTGCGGAAGGGTTCGGGTGCTATTCGGAAAAAATTTCGAAATGCGGGGAAATTCAACCCGCAATCCAGCGAGCATTGGATTCAGAAAAACCCGCAGTAATAGAAATTCTAGTTAATCGGGAATATCCCTATTCCGGAAGTCCCGCCCATGGCTGGTGGGATGTCCCTATACCCACCTATCTCAAAGAAAAACGAAAAAAATATGAATTAGAAATCGAAAGAGAACATTTATTTTAGAAAGGAGTTCGACTTTCCATGATATCACAAAATCCAGATTATCAAGAAGTAATTAGGAAGAATATAGATAGCACTCCATTCATTCAATATCTTGGGTTAGAATTGAAGGATATTGGACCTGGATGATGTGAAATTGAGATACCGATTAACGATTATCATTTGCAACAAGATAACTTTATTCATGCGGGTGTGTTGGCGACATTAGCTGATCATACGGCGGGGATGGCCTCCCTCTCTTTGGTTCCAACGAATCAAATTGTCTTAACCATCGAATTCAAAATTAATTTTTTACGACCAGCTTTCGGAAATGCCCTGAGATGTAGAGCAACGGTTTTAAAATATGGAAAATCGATTACGGTTACCGAATCTGAAGTGTATACGATAAATTCTGGGGAGGAGAAATTGGTGGCGAAAGCCTCTGTGACTATTGCAAATGTGAATCGGAAAGGGTTGCCTAATATTAATACGAGTCGAACATTTGCACTAGATTTTCAGCTATAAAAAAATTCTAATACTTCTATCAAATAATAAATTCAGCATAAATTATTATTAGGAATAAATCGTTTTTGAGTTGTATTAATGTCGGCAGGCGAGAAAAGAGATGGAGTCGATAGTTAAAAAAATAATACTCATTTGGATTGCATTATTAGCCGTCACTACCTGTTTGATGCTGCTCATTTTGTTAAGAGGTGAAATATCGCTCAATTCCACTTTGATTATTTTCCTAATTGTAATGAACTTTTTATCCGGGTTTGGGATGCCTATCGGTGTTAGTTCCTTCGTGATTTTTATTTTAACTAAATTTGAAAAAAGGTTTTCTGGCGAAGAAAATCGTGCAAGATTAAGATATTTCTTAGTTTTCATCATCATCGTTCTTATAGGCATATTAATTTATGAGGGACCCTATAAAATAACGCTAAGTATTCTCTATCCTGGAATTCCGGCGAATATTATCGATTGGATACTATATATTTATGGGATTGCCTCCCTTTTCCTCTCGATTTATATATGGCCTTTATTGAAAAATACATTTTTCGTTTCTAGGACTATAGCTGAAAAAGATGTTTTAAAGAAATCGATAAAGGAAACCTTTCAAGGAATTAAAACTCGATTCATGTCATGGCGAAAACAATATGCAAAAGTCGAAGTACAAAAACAAGTTACTTTAAAAGAACAATTAAACGAAGCTCAAAGGCATGTTGCTATATTCACCATGATTTTTCTGGGTGTGGGATGTTTAATTTTTACACCCATTTGTGCCATTTTCATCTTCATATGGTTGCGAATATATTTGATATATACGGAGAAACGCCCTCTTAAATTTGAGATCATTTTATTAAGTATCGCCTCTATCGTGATTATGGTAGTAGCCCTCTTAGAACCTTTCATCCCTCCTTTAAGAGCATTTTTCTCCTCCATTTTAGAACAAAATAACGTTTTTACAACGATCGCACAATTTTCCGGCTTATTAATTTCAAGCATTATATACATCAATTACCTATTAAAACCAATTCTTCAAGAGAGAAGGAAGCGGAAATTTGAAGAGTTAAAGAAAGAAAGTAAGGATTTAAAGAAGCAACATGAGGATCTGAAGCAGACTCATAAAGATTTACTGAAAGAAAAGAAAAAATTAGAAAAGCAAGTTAAGAAAACTAAACCAGAAAAATCAACACCTAAATCCTAAGAAAAGATTTGTAAATGAACGTGACTTAGAAATGGATATAGAAATTCAAAAATTAGTGGAACCCTATAATTTCGCACAAATTGCCGAAGTGCTCCGAAAAACCTATTTTCAGGAATATGGGCAAGCGGGAGCACTCCAATGGAACGAAGAATATGCTAAATTTTATTTTGATGCTATTGTATTAAAGGAGGACTCCCGCGATTTCATATTTGGAGCTTATGACGGGAAAAAATTAGTTGGTACTCTATTTGGGCATAGAGATGCTGTAATGTTCGAAAATAATCTGAAACTTGAAATGGTAAATTTAGGATTAACCGCGGTGGTTCCTGAGTATAAACGGCAAGGGATTGCAAAAAAATTGGTAGCTCGCGTTATCGAACATGCTAAAGAAGAAAACCTTGATTTTATCATGGCTTTTCCAGAGAAAGGACGATATGGAGATAAATTATTGGAACAGTTTGATTTCAGGAATTTTGGAAAAACTCAGCATCTCATCAAGCTCATGGAAGACAGAGGACTTGAAGTATTACATGATTATATGGGATATAATATCGTGCTGTTGAAAATAGCTTCGCTGTATTCACATATTCCAGAAATGGAAGAACCTGAGGGGATAATAAGATACGGCATAAACGAAGATATCGATAAGGTCTGTGAAATGATTAATTCCTATGCCTCAAGAGTACCTCTTGCTATTATTTATACTCACGATGGATATGAAATTTCGAATATCCAATTTGGGCACATGAATGAACGATTTGGAGACCCTTGGGGCTTTCATTGGTTGGTGCTAGAAGGACAAAATAGTGAAATTCTTGCGACGCTCTCCTATCGCATTGAGATAGTAACCTTTGAACCTCAACCTGGTGACTATAAGAGTGGTCCCGTAGCGCTTTTCACTACACTTGCCTTTCACGAACAGATGGATTTAGATCAAAAAATGCGCTTCGTGAAAGCGATTCTGCGTAAAATTAGAACAGAACTCCCCGAAGTATATGTGTGCCAAATCACTTCGCCTCAACATGAAACTGAAGTCCTCGATAAATTAAAATTTGTGGATGATCGTTGCACTTATTACCTCTATATGAAACCGCTCACTGCAAATGGCGCTGCAATCAATAAATATAAAAAATACAAAGTATTCTTTTTACAATATTATCGCTAACATCCGCCTGAATATAATTAGGAATAAGAGCCAGAAAATAAGTGAGGTTTCAACATTGGAAGAACAGATTAAACAAATTGCAAAAGAGACTGGTGCCGATTTAGTCGGGATCACCTCGAAAGATCAATTATTGAGTAATGCCTGCTCGGATCCGACTTACTATTTACCGACCGCCGAATCAGTGATTGGTTTTGCAGTGGCACTAGATGAAGCCACCGTGCGCGCCTTTCTGGCGAAGGAAGACCTCTCGGCACAGGCGAACATGTCGCGCCTCGAAGGGGAGACCTATCACAAGCTCGAAGATATCGGCGAGGCCATCAAAACGTTTCTAGAATCGCAGGGATATGAGGCAGTGAATTGTGAAGTGAATATGGATTACCGCCGCGTGAAACGAAAGCATGCGAGCCAGAATGTTGCACAATTAAAGCAATTAATTGAGCTAATCGAACGGGACCCCGAAAATCCTATATTAGAACTCATTAAAAGCCGCGATTCCCTGTTTGACCCGAATCTCACGCCCTATATTTCACTTCGCTATGTAGCGGTCGCGTGTGGCATAGGCCGGCTTGGCTGGAGCGGGAATTTAGTTACCCAAGATTTTGGGGCCCTTGTTTATTTAGGATGCGTTATCACGAATGCGAAATTGGAATTAGATCCGCAATTACCAGAGAACCCCTGCAACCGGTGCAAAATTTGCACGACTGTCTGCCAAGGGCAATTTTTTGACTCTCAGGACTCCCAGACGGTAACCATTGGTGACATCGAGGAAATTATTGCCAAGAAGCACGCACTCTCGCATTGCGTGTTATGTTGCGGGGGCTTCACTGGGCAATCAAAATATCCTGAGTGGAGCACTTGGTCCCCATGGCGGGTATATATCCCGGAGGATGATGAAGAGGCAGATAAAGCGCTTAATCAGACTTTAAAAGAATATCTCCTTGCGGGGGGCTTGAAATCTAGAAATATGCTGCGATTGGCCACTGATACGCAGCTCGGCTTCAAGAAAGCTGTGAAACCAGTAGATGATTTTCGCGTATACTGTGCTAGCTGTCAGTTGGTCTGCGGACCGACCGAGGAGCTGCGGCGTGAGCATTATGAATTGATCCGGAACTCTGGGGTCGTCGAACTTGATGACGAGGATAACTTCGTGATCAAATCAACCAGTAACCCTGGTCATTAAGTCAGGTTATCAAAAATTATAAAATCTATATCTTCATTGTAGAGATTTTTAGCTAAATGACACAACTTAGCTAATTCAGGGGTGCGTTTTGCTTGAATTTGTTCGGTTTGTTGCATTATTCAGTCTCTTGGGTGATTCATGGTTGAATAAGAAAGAGAATACTCCGCCCTATATAAAGATACGCAAT
>Ga0315310_10002812_pt1 | contig 10842 bp, 9 predicted proteins | sample TDP5_MG_FD_203630 | JGI IMG/M metagenome (GOLD analysis project Ga0315310, IMG submission 203630) | Freshwater sediment microbial communities from Lake Towuti, South Sulawesi, Indonesia - TDP5 | ecosystem: Environmental > Aquatic > Freshwater > Lake > Sediment | place: Indonesia: South Sulawesi...
AGTTTCTGAAGTCGAGGGGCTGGCGCATCATTCCTGTTAATCCCTTTGTAGACGAAGTTTTGGGTGAAAAATGCTTCAAGTCACTTTTAGACTTGCCCGAAGACGTTCAGAAAGAAATAGAAGTTGTAGACATTTTCAGGCGTTCTCAAGAAGTGCCTCCCATAGTGGAGCAAACCATTCAGTTGAAGGAGAAAAACGGAAAACCCTACGTTGTCTGGATGCAGCTTGGAATAATCAATGAGGAAGCCGCTGCTCAAGCACGCAGAGCAGGGTTAATTGTTATAATGGACAGATGCATGAGGATAGAAAGCAAACGTCTTGATAGAGAGGGAGATGTTGAGCTTGAAAAAATTCGCGCCAAGAAGCTGCAGGAGTTAACAACTGAAATGAAAAGTATAGAAACTCCCAAAAATGTCCCGATAACCTTGAACGACGCCGACTTTGAAAAAACTGTTACGAAATACCCCTTGATGCTCGTTGATTGTTGGGCTGTTTGGTGTGGTCCCTGCAGGATGATAGCGCCTGTGGTTGATGAGTTGGCAAGAGATTACGCCGGTCGAGTAACTGTTGGGAAACTGAACGTGGACGAGAATCCGGAGACAGCCACACGGTTTAGCATCGTAAGCATACCAACGCTGCTCATAATGAAAGGCGGAGAGGAAGTTGACAGAATTATAGGGGCTGTTCCGAAGCAGTTCATTGAAGAAAGACTTCAGAAGTATTTGTGAAGAGCTAGCCATGCTCAAACTCGAATTCGCATGGAATGTCGCCGTCTTTAAATAGGACGGCAACATAATTTTTTGAACTGCGGAGTGTTTAACATGGAAGTGTCTGATCGAAGGGTCATAGGTTCACTTATTCTGCTCTTTGGAGTGACCTTGCTTGTGATTGGGCTTCAAAGCGGTCAGATAGGCACGGTTTTGACGATTGTGAAGAGAATTCTTGAGTCCTCAATTGCTGGTGCGCCTTAACTTCAACAAATCTGTAAGTTTTGGTTTGTGCAATATTTTTTAAGGCTTCTTTCGAGATATCTATCCTTCAGAGGTGGTTTCATGAGTGAAGCTAAGACCAATCCGCTGGAAGCGGCACGACACCAATTGAACATTGCCGCTGAACATTTAGGTTTGGACGCGGGCATTCATGAAGTTCTAAAGTATCCCAAGCGTGCATTGATTGCTTCCCTTCCTGTCAAGATGGATGATGGAATAGTCAAGGTTTTTTCCGGATGCAGGGTGCAGCACAGTGACGCTCGGGGACCATTTAAAGGCGGAGTTAGGTATCATCCCGATGTTACTTTAGATGAGATCACGGCTCTAGCCATGCTTATGACTTGGAAGTGCGCTGTTGTCGACATACCCTACGGTGGTGCCAAGGGAGGAGTTTGTTGCAACCCCAAAGAGATGTCGACTAAAGAGCTGGAGCGCTTGACACGAAGATACGCAACTATGATTCTGGACTTGATTGGACCCTACCGAGATGTCCCCGCGCCTGATGTCTATACGGATGAGCAGACTATGGCGTGGATTATGGACACTTACAGTCTTTTCAAGGGTTACAGCGTGCCAGAATCTGTAACGGGTAAGCCCATCATCCTTGGTGGTTTCAAGCAGAGGGAAGAGGCCACGGCAATGGGAGTGGTGTTCTGCATTCGCGAAGCCGTCAAGCATCTTAAGATGAAGGCGAAGGGCAGCATAGTGGCAGTTCAGGGTTTTGGGAGCGTGGGCTGGAATGCCGCAAGAATACTGCATGAAGATGGGTACCGAGTTGTGGCTGTGAGCGATTCTAAGGGTGGAATATATAACCCGAAGGGCATAAATCCGGTTAAGGTGTTTGAGCATAAGGAAAAAACAAGTTCGGTTGTAGGTTACAAAGATTCTAGAAAGGTTACAAATGAGGAACTGTTGGAGTTACCGTGCGACATCCTTGTTCCAGCCGCGCTCGAGAACCAGATTACGAGAGCGAACGCCGACAAAGTAAAGGCGAGAATTGTCGTTGAGGCGGCAAACGGACCCACCACACCCGAAGCTGACAAGATATTGAATGAGAAGGGATTGTTCGTTATCCCTGATATTTTGGACAACTCGGGCGGTGTGACCTCCAGTTACTTCGAGTGGGTTCAGAACCTGACACGGGAGCGCTGGTCTGAACGTGAGGCAAATCGAAAGCTTGAGCGTATGATGGTCAAGGCATTCGACGATGTCTATAAAATATCTAAGCAACGCGAGACAGACATGAGAACAGGCGCGCTAATTCTCGGTGTTGGCAGGGTAGCTGAAGCCATCCGAACGCTAGGTCTGTGGCCATCCTAGTCACGAAAGGAGATCACAAAAACAACAAAAAAAGCCAAACTTAACAGACACTAGACTTCTGATTTTGCGATTCTGGTTGTTTCTTCTTGCCTATACCCAACCCAAACAGTTCGGTTCTAGTATTTCAGCAACTCGTCGATTTCCGCTAGTTGCTTAGGTTCACCAACAATACTTTCAGTCTTCTCGATAGGTTGTTGTGCCATAACGTTTTGACACACCAACAATAATTACGCACTTTTCCCCAGCATAATCTTTCGTCATTTCCTTTATCGCAGCGTTTCGAGAAATGTTTCAAACCTGTCCTTAACCTGAGCCTCATTGTAGTTTCTCCAATCGGAAGAATCCACATCAATTATCAGACTTTGAACCCCAAGTTTCTTGTAGACAACGTCACGCACAATGGTCTCACCTATGGACATCATTCTGCAACCCCAGTTGGTGGGCAGAACAATTCCGTTTACACTGAAATCCTCGGCGAGACTCAATATCATATCAATCTTCCTCTGTACACTGGAGTTTGCGATGTTCGGCAAATATTTTCGAGCCAAACTCTCCATGGGCCTCGACGAATCTAGACTGCCAGCCCAAACGTGGGAGAAGGTTTCAGTTACAACAACAGCGTCTAGGCTGTTCAAGTATTCAAAAATCTTCAGGTTAAACCATAAAGGCAGGTTGTCCCAAATCAACCTGTATTCTTCATTTTCAATTACGCCGACGCTGTTCTTGGCTCGCTCTTTTACCTCGTCACACAGTCCTGTGTAAAAGTCAACCGCCATCTGAGTGCCTGGAATACAGAGCATGAAGAAAACGGCTGAGAACGCGTCTCTCGCATCCATGGGACAAGGGATGGTTCTCCTATAGTTTTGAATTTCCATCCAAAGTTCACTGGTTCGGTTAGAGAGCTCCAAAGTTTCTCGTAGTCTTTTTGTGTCCAGCTTTTGATCGGTCTGCTTTTCCAGGAACGAGAAAAGCTCTTCGAGTTGAGAAACATAAAATTCAACGTGTGCTTTTTCAAGGTTCTTTGAATCAGCGCCGCTTATGTTGTATGGCACGTCTAGAAGAAACAACGGCGCCTTGTACAGCCGACTGGAAACCTGAAACCACTTCAAATGAGTGTCGCAGGCGCAGGTTGTGGTAACCAAGAAATCTGGTTTGGGCAAGCCGCCTTCAGGCAAGTCTTCTTTTTCACCGAACATGGAGCCCAGCACGCAGCGGGAATAGGAGCACAGGTCTCTGGAGAAGCCTTCCCTCTCGGCTCGTTCGCAGAGTTCCACCGAAGCCTGCTTGGCTGCACAGACGGAGGCGTAGTTTTCTGGCCAGACGGGAACGATGTCCATGGCGAGTAAAGTTTCAACTGGAAAGGTTGAGGTCACCCAAGCCACGGGTCTCTTTTCAGCCTTCGTCCTGTGAGCATCCTCGTAGTATTTCTTTATGTAGTTTCGGTAGAATCCACGCGTTGCTTGCAACCCCTTCTCAGACATTTTAACTATTTCACTCCACCAACCATTTCAATGAACGCTTCGATTCTTGTCTTCAACCCAGCCATGCCGCTTATTGAGTGCTCCCATTCCAAATACAAGACGGGCAAATCTAGGGCTTTCAACTCATCTCTGAGAAGCGGTGCATCAAACATCTGCGTGTCACAGAACTTCAACACGAATATGATGACTGCTTCAACGTCGAACCGTTTAGCCATATCTGCAACGTGCCTGAACCTTTCCTCATGATGATACATGAACGAAGAAGGAACTTTATCCAAATAGCGTCGAGCAATGGCTCGAAGCGGGTCTCCTCTTAAATCAACAAAGTTCCAGAAATATCGTGAGCCGGTGCACCAGTCGTCGGCTACTACGCATCCTCCAACAGCCTCGATAATTTTTATCAATTCAGCGTTGTCCATAACACTGCCAGTCAAAAGAAGTCTCACACCCTCCTTTGGTCTATCAGAACGGTTCGAAACCTTGTTGAGCAGACGATTCAGCAGTTTGTTATGCTCTTCTTTCGCTGTCACAGTGCTGGATAAGGATATTTCAAACACTTCAACTCCTGAAATAAGCGGTGGATTCTTCCTTCTAAGGTCATAAACTTTCTTTAAGAGAAGTCTGTTCTCGTTGTAGACTTCTATTGCCTTCTTCAGAGATTCGTCTGAGATAGGTGATCCAAACGTGTTTTCAAGCCACTGCTTGAACCTAGCAACCTCCTGGTAAAAGAATTCATGCGCCTTCTCCGTGTTGGTGTGCGGGGTGTTGATGAAGTAGATTTTAGGAATCTTGCTATAGTGTTTCCACAAGTCAAAGATTTTGCCGCGATTGTCACAACTGTTCGACTCAACGAAACCATCCAGGTAATCGTAGTCTCCTCTCAGGGCTGCGTTGAAGCAGCTGCGAGCAAAGGAACAAGAATTACTCGGCAGATACGCATCAGCCAATTTGGTTCCGCTAAGGTCTCCCAAAACCATAACTGGCAGAGCCTCAGCCGCGTAAATGACTTCCTCCGGCGTGTACGTGCAAGTCCAGCCGATTACACGTTTGCCCTGTCTTTTCCATCCTATGGCAATCTCGTGTTTGTTCGATAGGGAGTTTCTGAACCATTGCAGAACTTCCATGACGACCATCTGTGTGAAAATGCTTTTAGGCTTTCAAGTATCGATTTTCAACAGTTTTTAACAACTCGGTAAAAGTTGAATTGACAGGTGTGGGAACCTTGTAGGTTTCTCCATAGCGCGCTATTGCGCCATTCATGAAGTCCACTTCGGTTGGTCTTCTGTTTTCGACATCAATGACCATGGATGGTTTGTGGGCACCTCCTTTCTCTAGGTACGAAGTAAACTTTTTGAGGGCTTCTGCGCCGAAGTCGTATCCGTCTGCCTTTGCCACTTTCAAGCCTTCTTCAAGTATCTTAATGGCGAGATTGCGACTGTGTTCAAATTCCATGGCTTCCTTCATTGTTTGACCGGTCACAGCGCATATCGGACAAAGAGCTGCATTTAATATGTTTTTCTCCCATGTGTGTTTTTTAATATCTCGTGTTTCTTCTGTTTTCAACCCAGCCGCTGTCATAGTGCTTGCAATTTTGCTTGTCGTCTCGTCGGTTGTGTATTTGCCCTTATGGAAGGCGCCGACGTAGTTGGGTGGTTGGAACCAGTTCATTACGGCGTGTCCTGGGTGAAGAATGTTTCCGGCGTAATTGATGACAACGCGGTAAGTGGTGTGGACTCCAAGTTGCTCTGCGATGAATCGTTCGTTGTCGAGTCCGTTTTGAAAGCTAACAATTTTCATTTCTGGCTTGTATATCTGCCTAATCTCTGGAAGAATGTCCTTTAGGTAGCATGCCTTAGTTGCGATGAAAATTATTTCTGTGCCAAAAGCGGCGAGTTCAGGTATAGAATCTGCGATTTTATCTATCCTTGTGCTTAGTTGGGTGATTCCCGATATGTTGATGCCGTCTTGTTTTACTTTCAATCGAATGTTTGGCATGGCATCCTGCACCACCACATCTAACCCGTCTTTCGCCAAGTGGGCTGCAAGGATGGAACCCACAGGACCCAAACCTATGATTCCAATTGTTGGCTTTTTGATCGTCATCTTCTTTCTCCAGTCATCTTGTGAAGCTTTCTTTGAAGACTTGGTGCTAAGTTTAGAGTAGAATATTGCTAAAACAACGTTTTTAAGGGTTTATATTTGCAGTTTTTTGCGTTGTTTAATCGTACTTTGGTGCTTATGGCTTGCGTAATAACTGAGGAAACTGCTATCCTATAAAAACTAGATTTCCCATGAGTTCTCTTACCCTACCCTCCAGTTTTTGTGAGACTAATGTGCTTGTTAGGAATTCTAAGACTTAATTTCCTGAAAAAGGAGCTTGCATGAAATATTGCCTACAAGGTGCAAGAATTAATAATCAATGGCGTTTGAAGAACGTAAACAACCTTTCCAGATTTGCCGAGAAAGTCGAGCGTCTTGACATATCTGTTCTTGAAATGCTCGGGTGCGTTTCAGCTTCAATGGCGGTGATCAATCCCTTAGCGAACTTGATCAAAGTTTTTGCTTGTTTTTCCGTTAATTTTCTACTTTTTTGTTCTTCAAGTTCCTTAATGAAATCATTGATAGCGTTTATTGCTTCCTCGCCATGCAAGATTGGAAACTCTGGGATTTCAAGAAACTCCATTTTCCATCACAAACAACGTAATGTTGTTTTCACATAAATGTCGTCCTTCAAAAATCGATATATTCTGTAATTCGATGCTGCGGGTCCATAATGTTAAACAAAGCCTTTACTACCCACAATATGCAAAGATTTTCATGCTTTAAACTTTCATGACAAATCTTAAAGGAAACGTTAAGGAGGAAGAATTTAAAACACTCTTGTTGAAATATTTAAGAATTTTATGAAACTAGTGTGAGAAAAATGAGAAAACCACTTTGGATGCCTTCCGAAGAGCGAAAGAAACAGGCGAACATTACAAGGTTCATCAGATTTGTCAGCAAAAAACATGATCTTAAAACTAATTCTTACGATGAATTGTATAAGTGGTCTATTGAAAATATACCGGATTTTTGGGCGACTATGTGGGAATTTGGCGAGATAAAAGCCTCCCGCGAATGTGATGTGATTGTTGACGATTTGAGCAAGCTACCTGGCGCAAAGTGGTTTATCGGCGCAAAATTGAATTTTGCCGACAACCTTCTAAAATTTAGAGACAACCATTTAGCCTTCATTTTTAAAGGCGAAACTCAGAAATCAGCCAGAATGACCTACGCAGAACTACACGATTCTGTAGCAAATTTGGCTAAACCGTTACGTGAAACAGGAGTTGTTCCCGAAGACCGTGTCGCTGCCTACATGCCCAACTTGATGGAGACAGCAATAGCTATGCTTGCAGCTACAAGTATTGGTGCCATATGGTCTTCTTGTGGCACAGAACTAGGGCCAGTAGCGGTTCTGGATCGTCTTGGTCAAATTGAACCCAAAGTCTTGGTCACTGTAGATGGATATCCATACAAAGGAAAGACCTACAACTTTCTACCAAACGTTGAGAAAATCGCCGAGGGAATACCCTCGTTGAAAAAAGTCATTGTAGTTTCTTACATGCAAGAAAAACCCGATATTAGTTGTATTCCTAACTCTGTTCTTTACAGCGATTTCATATCTCAAGAAAGACAGCCTGAAATTCGATTCGAACAGCTTCCCTTTGATCAGCCAGCATACATCATGTTTTCCTCTGGAACAACAGGTAAGCCAAAGTGTATGGTTCAAGGAGCCGGCGGTGTCCTCATCAACCATTTAAAAGAGCTGATACTCCACACAGACTTAAAACGCGAGGACAGGATCTTTTATATAACAACCCCTAGCTGGATGATGTGGAATTGGTTACTGAGCTCCTTAGCCGTAGGAGCCACAGTGGTGTTGTATGATGGCAACCCTAACTATCCCGATTGGGGTGCCATGTGGAACTTGGTTCAGGATGAAAAAATAACCATATTTGGTTGTAGTGCAAGCTACATCAATTATCTCAGAAGTGAGGGCGCTAAACCTGCCAAGGCCTACGATTTGTCTTCGTTGCGAGAAATATCCCAAACAGGTTCACCTCTCTCGGCTGAGGGATTTGAATACGTTTACCGAGAAATCAAAGGAGATTTGCACTTCAATTCTATCTCGGGAGGCACAGATATCAACGGATGTTTTGCTATTGGAACTCCCATCCAGCCTGTGTATGCAGGTGAGTTGCAAGGTCCTGCCTTAGGAATGAAAGTGAAGGCGTATAATGAAAAAGGCAATTCCGTAGTTGACCAACAAGCAGAACTTGTTTGTGAAGCTCCTGCCCCTTCCATGCCTATCTATTTCTGGAACGACCCAGATGGCAAAAAGTATAGAGATGCTTACTTCAATGTCTATCCCAATGTTTGGCGGCATGGTGATTGGATCATAACTCACAGCGATACAGGTGGAATAACTTTCCTTGGCCGCTCTGATTTCACTCTAAAACCCTCCGGAGTACGCGTAGGCCCAGCTGAGATATACAATGTGGTTGAAAAATTCGAGGAAATAGCCGACAGCATGGCTGTGGGACAGGACTGGAAAGGGGACCAGCGCATTATCCTCTTTGTCAAACTTGCTATGGGATTTCAGTTGACAGAGGATTTAAAGAATAAGATTAAGAGAGCCTTGCGCGAAGAGGCTTCTCCACGACATGTTCCAGCCTTAATCATCGAGGCAACAGATATTCCATACACCTTCAACATGAAGAAGGTTGAAAGCGCGGTCTCAAACATAATACACGGCAGGCCAGTCACAAACAGGGACGCTTTGATTAATCCAGAATCGCTGGGCTTCTACGAAAGAATAGTTTCTGAACTCCAAAAAGAATAACTCAAAATTGAACTTCCTAAAGACCTATGACCTCTCAGGACTCAGAACTGCTCGAAGAAAATATTAAGGACAATGTAAAACACAATTACAGACTTTGGGAACCATTTTGAATAACAGCATACAATCATTCCCAGGGGGCTCATCATGAAAAGAAACTACAGAGGAGTGATAATAGCAGAAAGTTTGGACGACCCAACTTTACTCAATGCTTTTTTGGTGTACAAAGCAAGAATCACTGAAGACAACATGCCGTTAGATTATGAAGGGAATACTGGAAGATGGCACATTTATTATGTGCGATGCTCAAGAGACGAAATTGAGGAGCTTCAACAACACGTTCTTCGAGGCTGGTACGCTCATTTTTGGAAAGGAAACAAGATTATAGTCTTATATAACGACAAGCGATTTGAGATTCTGCAGAATGATAAGTCAACATGGAAGCAAGCAATTGAACATGGCAGAGCACAAGGAATACCCGAAAACGAACTTGATTTTCCGACAGTCTAACCAACCCATCATTCAGTTCCAGCCACTATAACCATGACTTCTCCTATGTTTACGGTTGCGCCTTCAGAAACGTTGATCTCTTTAACGATTCCAGTTATCGGCGAGGTGATCTCGTTTTCCATCTTCATGGCTTCCAAAACGCAAAGAGGGTCTCCAACCCCCACGGGTTCGCCGACCTTGACTCTTAACAAAACAACCTTGCCAGGCATAGGAGCGGTAACTGCTCCTCTTTCAGAAACAGCCTTCCTAACTGGTTTCTTTTCAAGCGTCGGAAAAGACGGCTTGAAAGTAGGTGCAAGAATTGTCCTTGCTGTTTCATGTTGAACCATGTAGGTTTTGCCATCGATTTTTATGAAAAAAGGGGCGTTTCTGTTGATTTTGTTCAACTCAACCATGTGAGACCTGCCAGCAATCTTTAATGGGAACGGTGAGCCATAACGAAACTCTTCTTTAAGCTCCAATTGAGATGTTTTCCCGTCAACCTCAATCAGGAACGGTGACTCCCTTTCATGTTTAAGAAGCCTTATCGTATGTCGCCTACCATTAACCAGAAAGCTGTACTCCTCCATCTCAAGAGCCCCATGCGAAGTTTCTCGAATGAATCGAGTTTCTTCTCTTCGCCCACTTCCACGCTGAGGCAACCTCTGTTCTTCTGCAGGGAATTATGCTCAAGCTCTCTCGACCGCGATTCTTCGAGACAGCCAAAGCGGCTAGCATTGCAGCAATCTCTCCGCCTTCGAGCTCTTCTGTCAAGAGGGTTCCAATCCTTTCTTGAACAAAATTCGTGTTCACGTTTCCTCTTCTGAAATACTCGTTGTCTAGGATTTTTTTATGAAGCGAAATAGTGGTCTCGATTCCCTCAATTTGATATTCATCTAAAGCATTTCTCATGCGCAACACCGCTTCTTCACGGGTTGCGCCCCAAACCGCGAGTTTGGCGATGAGGGAATCATAGAAGATAGGAATGTTGTATCCAGTGTACAGGGCGCTGTCCACTCTAACACCAGGGCCACCTGGAGCACGATAGCCTGTTACGGTTCCGGGGCATGGCGTGAAGTCTTTGTATGGGTCTTCCGAGTTGATTCTACAGTTTATGGCGTGGCCTCTCGTTGCTATTTCGTTTTGTTTATATGATAGTTTTTCTCCTGCGGCTATTCTGATTTGTTGTTTGACTATGTCTATGCCTGTAACCATCTCTGTGATGAGGTGTTCAACCTGCAGCCTTGTGTTCATCTCCAAAAAATAGAAGTTGCCAGCTTTTTCGACAAGAAATTCCACAGTTCCTGCGTTAGTGTATTTGACGGCTTTGGCAGCGCGTACGGCTGTTTCTCCCATAGCTTTTCTCAGTTTCTTGGTGATCATGGGCGAAGGCGTCTCCTCAATCAACTTCTGATATTTTCTCTGAACTGAACATTCGCGTTCGCCCAAGTGTATTACGTTGCCCTCCTTGTCTGCTAAAATCTGAAACTCTATATGCCTCGGGTCTGCCAGTTTCTTCTCCACATATACTTCAGAGTTTCCAAAGGAGGCTTCCGCCTCTAACTGAACCAACTCCATGGCTTGGTGCACTTCACTTTGTCGGCTGACGACGCGCATGCCTCTTCCTCCTCCGCCGTAAACCGCTTTGATGAGTACAGGATAACCAAGGACCTCGGCGGCT
>Ga0315310_10002813_pt1 | contig 10838 bp, 9 predicted proteins | sample TDP5_MG_FD_203630 | JGI IMG/M metagenome (GOLD analysis project Ga0315310, IMG submission 203630) | Freshwater sediment microbial communities from Lake Towuti, South Sulawesi, Indonesia - TDP5 | ecosystem: Environmental > Aquatic > Freshwater > Lake > Sediment | place: Indonesia: South Sulawesi...
CCAAGAGAATAATTTAAGGATTATTCCCGTAGTAAATAAAATCGATTTGCCGAATGCGAATAAGGATAACGTGAAAAGTCAAATTATGGAAATTATGGATGTTGAACTCGAGGATATTCTGGAGACTAGCGCTAAGTTGGGAATAGGTACGAGAGAGGTGCTTGAGGCCGTTGTCCGGCAGATTCCTCCCCCCGGTGGCTCTTCGGAACTTCCACTCTCAGCACTCATATTTGACTCGGTATTCGACCCGTATCGTGGGGCAGTTATCTATGTAAGAGTGTTCGATGGCATCCTTAGGCCGGGAATGAAAATAGAGATGATGTCCACAGGAAAAATTTTCGAAGTTGATGAGGTGGGAATGTTTCATCTGAAAATGGTTCCGGCTCAAAGCCTCGACGCTGGCGAGGTGGGCTACCTGGTTGCAGGCATAAAAGATATACATAGTGTGAGAATTGGGGATACAATTGCTGACCCGTCCCGACCAGTAGCAAAGCCTCATGCCAGATTGAAGGATGTGAAGCCTTTCGTTTTTTGTGGCCTCTACCCGGTTAATACAGAAGATTATGAACACCTCAAAAGAGCTATGGAAAGGCTGCGGCTAAACGATGCCTCGTTTGAATATCAGGGAGAAGAGTCAGTGCTTGGCTCTGGCTTTCGCTGTGGATTCCTGGGGCTGCTTCACATGGATATAATTAGAGAGCGTCTGGAGAGAGAGTATAACCTGGACCTCGTGGTCACTGCGCCGAACGTCGTTTATCGAGTAAAGAAGGATAAAGGTGATAGGAAAAAGAGAAAGGCTTGTGGTGAAGAGGAAGGTGAGGGTGAAGTAATGTATATAAATAACCCGGCCGAGCTTCCGCCAGAAAATGAAATTGCTGAGATTGCTGAACCCTTCGTCAAGGCGACAGTTATTTTACCCAGCGAATTTCTGGGAGCAGTAATGAAACTTATGGAAAAAAGAAGGGCGAAATTTATTGCAATGAAATATATAAATCCTCAAAGAGTAGTTTTGACCTATGAATTGCCACTTGCCGAAATGGTAATGGGCTTCTATGACCGCCTGAAGTCGGCCAGCCATGGATTTGCTTCTCTCGACTATCAGCACATCGGTTACAGGCCAGAAGACCTGGTGAAATTGACGATACTGATAAATTACGAGCCCGTCGAGGCTCTTTCTCTAATTCTTCCTCGGGAGAAAGTGAATTATCGCGCACAAAAGATTGCCAGCGATTTAAAGGAAGTAATTCCCCGACAGCAGTTTCCTGTGCCTATTCAAGCCAGGATCGAAAACAGGATAATTGCACGGGAAACCATTAAAGCATTTCGTAAGGATGTAATTGCCAAACTATACGGTGGGGATGTTACGAGAAAGAGAAAGCTTCTAGAGAAACAGAAAGAGGGTAAGAAAAAAATGAAGAGACTGGGGAAAGTGGATGTTCCGCAGGAAGCCTTTTTGACTTTCCTCAAATTTAGCGAAGAGGAGTAAATAAAGTGTTGCCACTTCTATTCTATTTAACTACCGGGGTATCTATTGGAGCTGTACTTTTCATCTTCTTCAAGTTGCCGGAAATGCAGACTGAACTAAAGATGGCGATTGTGGCCGGGATATTGTCTTTGGAAGCTTTGTTGCTCGGCTGGATTATCAAAAAGGCAAAAAATAGGCTTCTCAAGAAGGCAAAGACAACCAGGGAGTGGGTGAACACTGGGCTGGTGGCAGTAGTATTAGCTTGGGTAATAATGGCATTCATTATTCAGGCATTCAAGATACCATCAGGCTCGATGATGAATACGTTTAAAATTGGCGACCACATCTTTGTAGCTAAATTTATTTACGGGATTCGCATTCCCTTCACCAGGAAGTACATCTGGCAAATTCAGGAGCCAAAGCGGGATGACATAATTGTCTTTCAGTTTCCGCTTGAGCCGAAAAAAGATTTCATTAAGCGGTGCATTGCCGTCGCAGGTGACACGGTTGAGATAAAAGATAAGAAGGTCTATATCAATGGTAAATTAAAGGAAGAAAAATACGCTATCTATGCAGATGAAAGAGTCTATCCAAATTCCCGGGAACTACCCGTAGAGTACAGGAATCGCGACAACCTCGGTCCAATCGTTATCCCGGAAAATTCCTACTTTGTGATGGGTGACAACCGCGACCATAGCTATGACGGTCGTTTCTGGGGACCCTTGGAGCGGGGATATATTAAGGGGAAAGCACTTTTCTTATATTGGCCGTTGAAGAGAATAAGAATAATCAGGTAAAGGTTCAATGGGAAATATTCATGAGGACATCACCAGGACTGTGGGCCATACGCCTCTTGTGGCCTTGAATAGATTGGCTGGAGGCTTGGGGGCATTTGTAGTGGCTAAACTGGAGTCCTTCAATCCCCTATCGAGCGTGAAGGATAGAATTGGTTTAGCCATGCTGGATACTGCTGAGAAAGAAGGTAAAATCGAAAGAGGGAAAACCACTATTATTGAAGCAACAAGCGGAAATACCGGTATTGCCTTAGCCTTCGTATGTGCAGCCAGAGGTTATAAGCTGATACTTACTATGCCGGAGACAATGAGTCTAGAGAGGAGAGCTCTCCTGAAAGCTTTCGGAGCGGAATTAGTTTTGACATCAGGCACTGAAGGAATGAAAGGAGCAGTGAAGAAAGCAGAAGAGTTAGTAGAGAATACTCCAAATTCTTTCCTGCCCCAACAGTTTAAGAATCCTGCTAATCCTGAAATTCATCGCAAGACGACTGCAGAAGAGATATGGAGGGATACCGAGGGAAAAGTGGATATTCTGGTTTGCGGAGTTGGTACAGGAGGTACGATTACCGGCGTTGCTGAAGTCATAAAGGAGAGAAAACCTTCGTTTAAGGCAATTGCTGTTGAGCCCGCAGCTTCTCCTGTGCTTTCCGGAGGTAAACCAGGCCTACATAAGATTCAGGGAATTGGGGCTGGTTTTATTCCAGAAGTTCTAAACATCAATATCATTGACGAGGTTTTTAAAGTAACCGATGAACAGGCTATGGCAACTTCGCGAAGATTGGCTCGAGAAGAGGGCATCTTCTGTGGAATCTCCTCTGGAGCAGCGACTTACGCAGCTATTGAAGTGGCCAAGCGTCCGGAAAATAAGAATAAGCTGGTTCTGGTTATCCTGCCAGATTCAGGTGAGCGCTACTTGAGTACATTCATTTTTCAGGGGAAGAACTCTAATCAAAAGCAGGGTCGGGACAATAACCTGGCTTTTATTCTATAAAGCAAGACCTTTTCTGGTTGAATGGAATAGCCTGTATACATTCTCATCTTGAAATCTTCCCGCCTCTATGATATAATTCTGAAAGAATTTTCCCTTAATTTTTCCATAAAGCATAATGTTAGGAGAAGAGAATGCAGGACAGGAAGATGAGTCTGATAGGCCATTTGGAAGAGCTAAGGAGAAGGCTCATAATCTGCATAGTTTCGGTTTTAGTCTGTTCAATATTCAGTTACGTGTATGCTGAAAAAATCCTTGCAATTCTAAAACGGCCTTTTCCCCATTCCTTGGTTTTCATATCGCCGCAGGAGCCGTTTATCATAACTTTGAAGGTTGCCATATTTGCCGGGATTATCCTTGCTTTGCCAATGGTAGTTTATCAGCTATGGCAATTTATTTCTTCAGGTTTGAAAGAAGAAGAAAAAAAATACTTGCTCCTTTACGCCCCATTTTCACTATTTCTGTTTTTTGTTGGAGTAAGCTTTGCCTACTTTGTAGTCATCCCGATGGGGTTAAAATTTTTGCTGAGTTTTGGCGCTGGGTCTCTCGAGCCAATGATTTCGATAAGTAAATACCTCTCCTTCATCACTGTAATGACTCTTTCATTTGGTATTGTCTTTGAGTTGCCACTGGTATTCATGTTTTTGGCCAGAGTGGGTATATTAACCCCGGAGTTCTTATCCAGGAATAGGAAAATATTTATAGTAGCTATTTTTGTTTTGGCTGCAATACTTACTCCACCAGACGCTTTTACTCAACTTCTTCTGGCTATACCTCTTCTGATTCTATATGAATTGAGCATTCTGCTTATGAAGATGGTCGCAGTGGAAAGAAGCAAAGAAAAAGTTGTACAAAACTTGCACTGACAGGGGATACTTCGACGATGAAAAGAAATTTTTATAGAAGGGAATTGACCAGGAGAGAATTCTTTAAAGTATGCGCATTTAGCACGGCCGCTCTCGCATCGGCTCCTCTGGTTATTGATATTCTGGAAGCCGCTATTTCCAGTCCAAAAAGCGGTGAAAAAGGGTTCATCTCCAAGACAGAAGCGATGTTTTATAATAGCCTGGATGAGAAGACAGTTCAATGCCAGCTTTGCCCCAGGAGGTGCACACTATCATCAGGCATGAGAGGGTTTTGTCATGCCCGAGAGCCGTACGGGGGCAAGCACTATTCAATGGTATATGGTAATCCTTGTGCCATTCACATTGACCCCATCGAGAAGAAGCCACTTTTCCACTTTTTGCCTAACACAGGTGCTTTTTCCATTGCCACGGCTGGCTGTAATCTGCGGTGTAAATACTGCCAGAACTGGCAAATTTCACAATTTCCACCTGAGGAGACGGAAAATTATTACTTGCCTCCAGAAGATGTGGTGGGGTTAGCTATCAAATATGAGTGCCCTACCATAGCCTACACGTATTCCGAGCCTTCCATATTCTATGAATATATGTATGATACTGCCGTAATTGCCAGGGAGAAGGGCGTGAAGAACATGTACCACTCAAATGGATATCTAAATCCCGAACCATTGAGACAACTCTGCAAATATCTTGACGGGGCTAACATAGACCTGAAAGGATTTACTCAGGAGTTTTATGGAGAGGTCTGTGGAGCAACCCTTGAGCCAGTTTTGAATACCCTTAAAACTTTGAAGGAAGAAGGGGTGCACCTGGAAATCACTAACTTGATTGTCCCGTCATATAATGACAATGTGGAAAAGATAAGCGAGATGTGCACGTGGATACGAGACAATTTGGGAAAAGAAGTCCCTCTCCATTTCTCTAAGTTCTATCCGCTCTATAGGTTGAAGAACCTTTCGCCAACGCCGGTAAGCACATTAGAAAAAGCCAGAGATGTTGCCCTGAGCGTAGGTCTCGAATATGTATATATAGGAAATGTGCCCGGCCATCCCGGGGAGAATACCTATTGCCCTCGCGATGGAAAGCTGCTTATCCACAGAAGTGGTTATCAGATCCTGGAGAACAATGTCGTTGAGGGAAAATGCAACTTTTGTGGCAAGCCGATTCCAGGTGTATGGCCTGAGAAGAAGGCCGGAAAAAAGACGGAAATTCCTAAATGAAAATATCGGAATACTTAAGGTAGTATCAGGTGAGAAAGTACCTCGCTTTGGGCTTGATTCTCATAGGCTTTACTTCCATGGCCGCCCAGATAGTCTTAATGAGGGAGCTGATGGTTGTCTTTTATGGCAACGAACTCTCTCTGGGTATCACTCTGGCAGGCTGGCTCTTCTGGGTAGCTATGGGGAGCTGGGGAATTGGCAGATTCCTTGTAGAACGAATAAAGTATAAACTCGCCTCTTTTGCTCTGGGAGAGCTGCTTTTAGCATTATTCCTTCCCTTAAGCATTTTCGCTGTTAGAACCATTCCGGCCACGCTAAGAACCTCACCCGGGGAAATCATCGCACTCTTTCCTATGGTCTATTCGAGTCTGGTAATTCTTGCTCCTGCCTGCCTGACTTTAGGGTTTCTATTCGTCCTCGGGTGTCGCCTCTATTCGCCAAAGAGTGGTGAAGCAGCAGAACAGATTGGCTATGTGTATGTTCTGGAAGCGATAGGCGCTACATCGGGTGGGCTTCTGGCGAGCCTTCTCCTGATTCGGCTATTTCCGTCCCTGTATATTATGCTGGTAATAGGTATCTTCAATTTACTGGTTGCGTTTTCTCTGGCCTGGTTCCTGGAGAATAAGAGGCCGTTTTTCCTTCTCTCTACTTCTACACTAATTTTGGTTGCCTTAGTCCTTTTTGCTTCCGGAAAAGTTAGAGATTTGCACCAGGCTTCTCTGAATCTGCAATGGAGAAATTACCAGATATTGACCTCACTAAATTCCGTATACGGAAATATAGCTGTTACCAAAAGAGGTGACACCTATAGTTTCTTCAACAACGGTCTTTACAACTTTACCGTTCCCGATGAGTTTACGAGTGAAAGAATTGCGCATTTTGCCCTTCTGGAACACCCACAGCCCAGAAAAGTCCTACTTATTGGCGGAGGTGTAAGCGGCATTTTGAACGAAATTCTCAAATACCCTATACAGAAAGTAGACTATCTGGAATTGGACCCTCTAATAGTGGTCCTGGCAAGACAGTACCTCGATTTCTCAACGGAATATGCGTTGGATGATACGCGGGTGGAAGTAAGAAATATAGACGGCCGACTGTTTGTTAAGCGGGCTACCACCAGGTATGACCTGATTATCGTCAATCTTCCTGAACCGTTCACCGCTCAAATAAATAGATTCTATACGGTTGAATTTTTCCAAGCCGCAGAAAGAATCCTGGAAGAAAAAGGAATACTCTTCTTTGGAATTACTTCCTCGCCTAATTACATCAGTGAAGAGCAAAGAAATCTTCTGGTCTCGCTTAACGAATCCTTAAAAAAGGTCTTTGCCGAGGTGAGAGTTATTCCCGGAGATACTAATTACTTTCTGGGATGTAAGAGCAAGGGGATTCTTACTCTCGATTATCGGAAACTTATGGAACGGCTAAGTCAAAGGAAGGTGAAGGCGAAATATGTCCGGGAATACTATTTGGCGAGCGAGTTATCTGACGAAAGGATTGGATACCTGGAAAGCAAGCTTACGACTTTACCGAGAGTTAGGCTTAATTACGACTTTCGTCCAATATCTTACTATTATGATATGGTACTCTGGAGCACACACTTCAAGCACGGTCTGGCAAGAATCTTCAAGAGAATTTCTCCGAAAATAATCTATTTTGCTGCCTTTCTGATCTACTGTGCTATTCTCTTACCTCTCTGGTTAAGAAAATCAAAGTACGAAGTCCGACCTGTAGCTGTGCTCACAGCTGTGACCACGACAGGCTTTGCTGAGATAACCTTCCAGGTTCTAACTTTGGTCTCTTTCCAGATTATATATGGTTATGTATATTATAAATTGAGTATGATTCTTACCACCTTTATGATTGGGCTAATCTTTGGGGGCTGGTGGGCGACGACAATTATCGGAAAGGGTCAGGGCAATTTTCTCAACTTTGTACAGGCTCAAATTTGCATATGTATCTATCCGCTGATCCTTCCGCTGGTATTTATAGGATTTGCTGGTTCTTCCGGGAGAATCAGTACTTATCTAGGTTCAACTATTGTTCTACCTTTCCTTCCCATAATAGCTGGTTTCATTGGTGGTTTCCAGTTTCCACTGGCTAACAAGATATATCTCCAGTCAAGAGGAGGTCTGGTGCGCTCAGCAGGACTTACCTATGGTCTTGACCTGTTCGGTTCCTGCATGGGCGCTCTCCTGGTGACTGTTTTTCTTCTGCCGATTATAGGAATTCCCGCGGTCTCGTTATTAGTAGCGTTTTTGAATGTGGCAAGCTTGATCCTTCTCTTGCGAGGAGCTAAAGGAACTTGATGCTATTCCAATGAGTGAAATTTTTGAAAAAAATCTTTCCCGAAGAGAGTTCCTGAAGGTGGTATCCCTCATGGGGAGTACCTTTTTCTTGGGGGATTTTTTTTCTTTAGGAAAGAAATCAGAAGGCACAAGGGATAAAGAAGTAGGTTCAGTTGTCAGGGTAGGTATGGCTAAAGGAGTTTCAGTAGCCGATTCGGTTAGACGGGCTGTAATGTTAGCCGGGGGGTTAGATTTCATTAAACCAGGCGATTCTGTGCTGATTAAACCGAATGTTAATTCGGACCATTCTCACCCCGGCACAACGAATCCAGAGGTAGTGTTTGAGATCGTAAATATGGTCAGAGAGAAGGGCCCTAAAAGAATAATTGTTGCTGACCGTTCAAATCCTTCGTGGGATACTTTGAAAGCGATGAAGAAAGTGGGCATATATGAAGCTGCTATTCGGGGAGGCGCAGAAGTAGTAGTTTTTGGTAAGGGAGACTATGTTAGAGTAAATCCGGAAAATTCTTACCATTGGCCTCAGGGTTTTTGCATACCTGAGCTAGTTAGACAGGTAAATCACATCATCAGCTTGCCCGTGGTGAAGACTCACATTATTGCCGACTTCACCATGGGAATAAAGAACTGGGTAGGTTTAATTCCGCCTTCTGACAGAAATTATCTTCATCTTAAAGAAAGGGAAAAGGACTATTTTAGTAGCATGCTGAGCGAGATTCATCTAGGGAGGAAACCGTCCTTTATGGTGATGGATGCCACAAAGGTCTTCGTTTCCGGTGGGCCTTCTTATGGAGATTTGGTTGAGCCGGGCTTAGTGATTGCTTCATCTGATTTGGTGGCTAATGACGTTACTGGACTGGCATTGTTGAAAATGCTGGGTACCATTGACGAAATTCAGCGGAAGAGTATTTGGGAACAACCGCAAGTCAAAAGAGCAATTGAATTGGGTCTAGGCGTAAGAGGTGCTTCTGAAATTGCTATAAAGACATACAATGTTCCGGGCGAAGGGAGAATTAAGACGGAATTGAAAAAATAAGTGTTTCCACAGACAATCAAATGATAAATTATACTTGACAAAATCAGTCAAGTTTGTTAAATTAATTTGAGTACAAATGATAGCAAGGAAATCGAGTAAGTAGGTAGGCGTTCAAAAAGGAAAGAGCTATGTTGTTATCTAGCAGGGGAGAGTATGGCGTAAGGTGCATGCTGGACCTCGCCCTACACTATGGCCAGGGACCGGTCTCGATCCGAGACATAGCGAGGCGGGAGGGGATTTCCAAGAATTACATTGAACAACTGTTTGTCCGCCTGCGCCAAGCTAGACTGATTAAGAGTGTGCGTGGTCCAAAGGGAGGCTATTTATTGGCCTCCCAGCCAGAAGGGATTAGGGTTGGCGATATCGTTAGGGTTCTGGAAGGGCCCATAGCTGCAGCGCAGTGCGTGCAACCGCAAAAATCGAAAGATTTATGCGAGCGCATTTCTACCTGTGTCCCTTATACTTTATGGAAGAAATTGACCGAAAAGATAAATGAAGTATTGGACAATGCCACCTTAGGAGATTTGTGTAGGGAGGGCATAAAACTTTCCAAGCGCAGATTGGCGTCTCCTCTTTCCTTCCAGATTTAGAATTTCATATTTGAAATCTGAAATCCCGTTTTATTCACGAGGAGTAAAAAATGGCAACTCAATCATATAGCGAGAAAGTAATGGAACATTTCATGCATCCGAGAAATGTGGGAGAGATTGAAAATCCCGACGGAGTAGGCCATGTCGGAAATCCGATATGTGGAGATATCATGGAGCTGTATATCAAGGTCAAGGAGAATGTGATCGTTGATGCCAAATTTAAGACCTTCGGGTGCGGAGCAGCTATTGCCACAAGCTCTATGGTTACCGAATTGGTTAAGGGAAAGACTATTGAAGAAGCGCTGAAAATATCAAATAAAACTGTCGCCGAAGCGCTCGAAGGTTTACCTCCGGTGAAGATGCATTGTTCAATGCTGGCCGAGGATGCTTTGAAATCAGCGATAGAAGATTATCTTAAGAAACAAAAGAAGATTTAAAGATAGTTTGTTCATTGCTTGAGGAATTTTTTGCCGTCAAAAAACTGCGGACTTTGCAAAGCGCAAATCGAACTCCTCGCTTCGCTCGTCACACAAGATTTGCTTTGGAAAAGAATGAACCGTCCTTGTTTTTTGACTAAAATTCCCAAAGATTTTCACAAACTATCTTTAAATCAAGAACAGGAGTAAAATTACATGTTTAAAATTATTAGAGAGGATATTCAAACAGTTTTTGAGAAGGATCCGGCAGCAAAGAACTTTCTCGAGGTAATCTTGTGCTATCCCGGGCTCCACGCTTTATGGTTTCATCGGGTGGCGCATTTCTTTTACCGGAGGAAGGAGTACGTGATAGCCCGCCTCATTTCTCACATTAGTCGTTGGATTACCGGAATAGAGATTCATCCCGGAGCAGCTATTGGAAGAAAGTTCTTTATTGACCATGGCATGGGCGTGGTAATCGGCGAGACTGCCGAGATTGGAGACAATTGTCTTCTTTACCAGGGCGTGGTATTGGGAGGAACGAGTCTGGAGAAGAAGAAAAGGCACCCCACCCTGGGAAAGAGCGTAGTTGTGGGTGCAGGAGCTACTTTGTTAGGAGCAATTAATGTGGGAGATAATGCTCGTATCGGAGCCGGCTCAGTAGTCTTAAGCGACGTTCCTCCGGGAGCCACTGTGGTGGGAATACCCGGTAGGATTGGTCTGGGTTTCAGTGGGAAAGAAATACAGACACTGGAACACTCTAAGCTTCCCGACCCGGTGGCCGATGCTATTCGACTTGTTTTGAGAGGCCAGGACTTATTGGAGAAGAGACTGAGTAAATTGGAGAATTTGGAAGGCATTACTAGCGAAATAGATAAGTATATTGAAAAGAAAAAAAGAAGGAAGAATGACGCTGAGAGTGGCAGATAATGTGTTGGAACTGATTGGTTCGACGCCGATGATAGAGCTAAAGCGCATCGGAGTTACTGGTGGGGGTCGCATTCTGGCGAAGCTGGAATTAGCAAATCCCGGAGGGAGCGTCAAGGATAGAATTGCACTTTCTATGGTGGAAGCGGCGGAAAGAAATGGTTATTTGAGAAAAGGGGGAACAATCGTTGAACCTACAAGCGGTAATACGGGGATTGGCCTGGCACTGGTGGCTG
>Ga0315310_10002814_pt1 | contig 10833 bp, 8 predicted proteins | sample TDP5_MG_FD_203630 | JGI IMG/M metagenome (GOLD analysis project Ga0315310, IMG submission 203630) | Freshwater sediment microbial communities from Lake Towuti, South Sulawesi, Indonesia - TDP5 | ecosystem: Environmental > Aquatic > Freshwater > Lake > Sediment | place: Indonesia: South Sulawesi...
ACGGCTGAAAAAGGAGGGGCAGCTTCCAGTTCCTCCGCGGTAATGCCAGTAAGCAGACGTATGCGGTAGGGGAGGGGGCGATGGGGATTAACTAAGGTATGAAAGGTATCAAGGATTTCTTTGCCCTGGAACTTGACCGCACCTATCTCGATAATGCGGTCTCTTTCAGGATCCAGCCCGGTAGTTTCCAGGTCAAGGGAGACATAAGTGTGGTTCACCCTAATCCTTAGTATATCCCACTTTCACTTCGGGATAAAGTTTCCTGAACTAGAAGGGCAGATATCGGAGAACTAAATCAAGCAGGCTAACTCCAACATAGGCTTCGATAATGTGACGGGGTAACCGCCCCGCCCAACAGAAAAGGAAGAATTTCCCCAGCGGGTATTTAGTGGCTCCAGCAGCTATCCCAGCAAGGTCAAAGGGAAGCCAAGTGAAGGCGAAGACAAAAAGGGTAATGCCACCATAGCGCTTCATCCACCTCTCAACTGTCTGATACCTTTCAGAGTACTGCGGGGCGATAACTGCTCTACCAGCATAACCAGCATAATAGGCAGTAACCTCGCCCAAGCTGCCTCCAATACTTCCCACTACTCCCGCCAATACTTTGTTCAAAAACAAATGTTTAACCAGGAGAAGCCACAGCACTGTGCCCGGTGCCGGAATGAGGATGGTAAGGCTACTTAGTAGGCAAATCAGAAAAATCGCCGGATAAGCATAATCACCATACTTGGGAATAAATTTGCTCTTAAATTCTTCTTCGGAAGGGAAAAAGTGGCTTATAAGAGCAGAAAGACCGATAACAACAATAAGCAGAGCTATTAGTAACAGGATGGCTCTCACCAAGCTCCCTTTTGTAGGGATAGTAAGAGCATCACGCAGCTCAGCCAGAAATTGCTTAAATTTCGCCAAGTTCTACCCCTTTAAAAGCTTAGCCCAAAAAGGGGGCACTCATCCAATGGGGCAAATGCAAGAGGATGTTCTCAAATATCCAGGTGTAGAAGTAGATCTCGATAAAAGCCCGAGGTAATCGACCGAGGTAACAAAAGAGAAAAAATTTACCCGGTGGGAATCTCAGGGCTCCAGCAGCAATCCCAACAAAGTCGAAGATAAAAAGGGGAAGAAAAGCAAAGGTAAAGATAGCAAACCCACCATAGCGTTTCATCCAATTCTCTGCTGTCTTATACCGCCTAAAACGCTGCAAATTGAGGAACCTTTGTCCCCCATAGCCCACATAATAGGCAGTAATCTCGCCTAAAGTGCTGCCTAGGCTTGTTAACACTGCCACCCAGAATAGACTGGTAGCTGAGGCAACGACTACGCTTAAGGCTATACCAGTAGGAACAGGGATGATGACGCTCAAGCTGGGCAGCAGATTGGCTAGGAAGACACCTAGGTAACCAAATCTCTTAAACTCTATAGGTGGGAGGAAATAGAATAGTGTTGCAAAAAGGGCAACACAGCCAAGAAAAATAGCCACTAAGATAAGGAAGGCTTTCACACTCCTTGGGGTAATTCGAGGGATAACCTCTTGTAAGTCGGCTAAGAATTCGCTTGCCCTCATTTTTAAAGGGTCTCAGCTAGATAAACTTCTATCCTCTCCTTCTTCAGGCGGCGACAAATCTCCTCACCTTGAACTCTTTCCTCCACCAAGGTGAAAAGAGCAGGACCAGCACCAGCCAGATGGACCTGGCTAGCTCCAGCAGCCAGGAAGCGAAGTCGATATTCCTCAAGTCCGGGAAAGAAGGAAAAGGCAATGCCATCAAAGGCATTATAGCAGACCTGGGGAGTAATCTTTTCTCCCCGCTTTATTAGCTCGACTACCCTCTGGGTGGATTTCCCCTGGGTAAAATGGGAAGGGTCTATTTTGGTGTACATTTGCTGTGTCTTGTTAGCTATATCGATAGGTGGTTTTACTAGGATAACCCAGGTTTTGGGGAGATGGGGTAAAGGCGTTACCTTCTCCCCTCGCCCCTCTACCAAGGCTGTCCTTCCACCACAAAGAAAGAAAAATATGTCAGAGCCTAGGTTTGCCGCCATCTTTTTCAGGTCATCAGAGGTAAGGTTTAATCCCCAAATTTCATTAAGGACTTGCAGAGTTACCGCAGCATCACTACTACCACCCCCCAGCCCACTAGCTAGAGGAATAGCCTTCTCTAGGGAGATGGCTACCCCATGGCTTGAACCAGTGAAATCTTGCAGTAACTTCACCACCTTAAAGACCAAATTATTAGGGGAAACAAGCTGAGGAATGTTGCAGGCTAAATAGATATGCTTCCTTGGCTGAAAGGAGAGGGCATCGCAAAGGTCGATGGCTTGTACTACACTGGCAATCTCGTGGTAACCATCCTCACGCTTGCCTATAACCTCCAAAGTGAGGTTAATCTTGGCACAGGCTTTCCCTGACTTAATCCTAGACTCGAACGCCATGGTTGCTCATTTCCTCACATACCCTTGCCCATTCCTGGAGATGCAGGGTCTGAGCACGGCGCTGGGGGTTTATCATCGCCCTTTCTAATAAATTGGTTGCCTCCTGGGGCGATACGCCTAAGCCTTGAGCCAAGGCATTACGTAGTTGTTTTCGTGGCGCACTGAAGCCAGCTCGAACTACCTCAAAGAACTTGTTGGTTTGGGGCACTCCGATTGGAGGTTGCTCATAAAGTTTAATCCGTAGAATAACAGAGTCAACCTTCGGAGGCGGATAGAAGCTTCGAGCTGGCACATGGTCGACAATAACTGGTTTGCCATAGAGTTGAACGCTAACAGCAAGTAAGCTCATCTTGCCAGGCTGAGCTACGATAGCCTCCCCTACCTCCTTTTGCACCATAACTACCATAAGAGAAGGCTTGAGCGATGCTTCAAGGAAATAGCGAAGAACGGCCGAGGTAATATAATAAGGGATGTTAGCCACCACCTTATAGCTGGGTGAGGCATCCTCAACTCCAGCGGAAGCTAGAAGCAAGGTGAGGTCAGTTTGAAGTATATCAGAGACAATAATGCTAATGTTAGCAAAAGTAGACACAACTTCACTCAGCGCAGAGGCAAAGTTTGGGTCTGCTTCAACTGCAATGACCCTTCTTACTCGCCTAGCCAGCTCCTTCGTCAAGATACCTAGCCCCGGACCAACTTCAATCACTACATCATCTGGAGTGAGCTCTGCTGCCGAAACTATACGGTGCAACACTCGCCTATCAATGAGGAAGTGTTGCCCCAGGCTTTTCTTCGCCCGGAGACCAAAATGACCTAATAAGCCCCTTACCTCTGCCGGTAACTTTGACATTCTAGCCTATAACGTCCTAAAAACAGCTTGGGTCGTGCACCCACTTTCGACCCTGCCTTACGGCTTTCCTCTGCTTGGCAGCTCCGACCAGGAGAACCTGTGGCACCCAGAAGCTGCTATTTACCGCTGCTTCCTTCCGGACCTGACGGGGTTCATAGTGTTCTGCCGCACAGGACCCAATCTTCAACACTGCTGGGCAGGGGCAGTTCCGCAAGACTAGAAGCCTGGAGTAGGGATTCAGCCCCGCTATAGCGGATTTCGGGTACAGGGCACCGCTAACTCCCCGCCTAGCACGACCCAAAGCCAATATTAATCCTACCTCGCTATCCTTGTCAACGCGAAGCCGAGTTGAGGAATAACGTCAACTATTAGAGAGGAGAGCGTTTAATAATGTAGGGACTCCGATAAATCGGAGTCCCTACAGAATAGTCCATTTTTCAACACCCTCAAAGAGGATCCAAAGGGAGAGGTCAAGACTTCAACCTTGAGAGCATTTATTAACAGTAAGTGTCACTCTGACCCCGATTTATCGGGGGAAGAGTCCACAAGGAGATTCTTCGCCCATAGGGCTCAGAATGACAATAAAATAAGATTGTTAAACCTTAAAAGGGCTCTATTTGAGGAAAACCCTTTTAACCTCCTCAGGGTTAAAGGGTCCACCATGACCAGCAAGAAAAATTTTGGGCGAGCAATTGAGTAGTTTCTTAACACTTTCTCTCAATTGCTGCTTATCTTCAACCCAGAGGGGATAGGCTGGTTTTTTCAAAAAACCAAACTTTCCAGTAATCAAGTCTCCCACAATAGCTGCCTCCCCTGGCAAAACTACTGAAATCGAGCCTTGAGTATGCCCCGGGGTTCTTATCCATTTTGCTTCAATTCCATAATCTTTAAAATCTCCTTCTTCCCCTTCCAAAAGAACGTCTGGTTCGAAAGGTTGTGTTCTTTGCCGACTCACATACAAATTTAAGATTTTTTCTAATAGACTTCGCGGATATATATGAACATTGATTCCCTTCCTTGGTCCCTCAGCATCTAACTCATGAATGACAATTGGGGCTTCAATTTTCCCCTTCAATTCCAGAGCGCTCCCATAATGATCAATATGACCGTGAGTGATTAAAATCAATTTGATTTTACGGAGATCAATCCCCTTTTTGGTGAGAAATTTAACTATCCTTTTCCCACTTCCAGGGAAAAGAGTATCAACTAGAATCGATTCTTCCTCCCCTTCAACCAAATAAACTTTGCCCGCAATAGAAGGGATTTCGACTATCGATTGTCTTTTCAACATCCCCCTTGGTTAATTGTAGCTTAGTGGGGAAGGGGAGACTCGAACTCCCACGCCCGAAGGCACATGATCCTAAGTCAAACTTACTAAAAGGCAGCGCCCGCTTTCCAATGTCAGTGTACCAAATTCAGTAGAGGAGTCAAGAGCTGAGGCTGCCACTCCTAAAATATGGCAAGGCCGATTTCAAGGATGTAGACCTAACAGTGTTTATGACCAGGGAGGGCATCGACGTTGGCCCGCTCGTCTACATCGCTGCCATGGTGTCAGACATAATTGTAGGAACATTTCAACTTGTGAGGCCCGTGCAATTTAGCCCCTGCCTTTCCTAGCTAACAAGGATGTACTCCGCCCCTTAGCGGTTATTTCTGTTGGGCTATACAATATGGAAAATCACCAGTTAGAGACCCAAGGCATTGACATTGTGGGAGGCCAAGGGTAGAGTTTGAGCATCAGATTGCTCTAAGATATAAGGGGGCTCAGATGACACAGTTCTTTCCTGCGTTCGCTGTCATGCCAAGTCTGCCTCCCAAACTTAGACGTCTTGGTGAACTTGCCTACAACCTTTGGTGGACCTGGGATCAAGAGACTAGTGACCTATTTTGGCAACTCGCTCCGAGCCTGTGGGAGACAACACGGCAAAATCCCGTACTTATGCTGGGAACAATAAGTGAGAAGCGCCTGCAGGAAGCAGCCGACGACGAAGGATTCCTAGCACACATGGAGCATGTCTATAGAAGATTCGATGAGTACATGCACAATAAACAAATGTGGTTCCAGAGAACTCGTAGTGCTGAAAGGGAGATGTGCATCACCTATTTCTCGACCGAGTTCGGTCTTACGGGATGTCTTCCCATCTACGCTGGTGGCTTAGGGATTTTGGCTGGGGACCATCTGAAATCAGCCAGTGACCTGGGGCTTCCTTTGGTTGGAGTGGGTCTACTTTACCAAGAGGGATACTTCAGTCAGTATCTCAGCAGGGATGGACGGCAGGATGAGTCGTACCCTAGTCATGACTTCCATAACATACCCATTCAATTGCAACGTCAAGAAGATGGAGCGCCCGTGACCATCAAACTGCTTTGCTCTGCTCGCCAAGTTACGGTACAGGTATGGCGTGCTCAAGTCGGACGTGTGCCTCTCCTCTTGCTCGATACGAACCTACTGGCAAATTCCGTATGGGATAGAGAAATTACTAATCGCCTATATGGCGGTGATCTGGATAGGCGCATTTGCCAGGAAATTGTGCTGGGCATTGGCGGCATCCGTGTCCTGAATGCTATAGGAATATTGCCAACGGTGTGCCACATGAATGAAGGCCACACGGCTTTTGCCGCTCTGGAATGGATTCGCATTCTGATGTCCCAATATGGTCTCTCGTTCGCTGAGGCTCGGGATGTTGTGTCGGCAAGCAGCGTATTTACGACCCACACCTCAGTTCCTGCTGGTATTGATAAGTTTCCTCCCAAGCTTATGGATAAGTATTTCAGCAACTACTATCCACTACTTGGTCTGTCTAGGGACGATTTCCTGGCTCTGGGGCGGCGGAACCCGACGGATGACAGCGAACCTTTCAGCATGCCAATCCTTGCCTTCCGGCTAGCAGGCCAGGTAAATGGAGTCAGCAAGTTGCACGGTAAGGTATCGCGTCGGCTGTGGCAGAGTGTCTGGCCTAGCCTGTCTGAAGACGAGGTGCCCATTACCTCCGTGACCAATGGTATCCACCTTTCCTCTTGGGTGTCTGGTGATACTGTTGCGCCACTCCTCGACCAATATCTGGGGAAGCAGTGGCGGGAAGACTCATTGAACCCCGACGTCTGGCAGAGGATAGACGATATCCCTGATGAGGAACTATGGCGAGCACACGAGCAGTGCCGTGAACGCCTCGTGGCAATGGCTCGACAACGACTACGTGCACAACTTCAGCAGCAAGATGCCTCTCCATCCGAGATTGCGATGGCTGATGAAATGTTGGATCCAAAGGCTCTGACTGTAGGCTTCGCCCGCCGCTTTACCGTCTACAAGCGCCCTACCTTGATTCTCCATGAACCAGAGCGTCTACTTCGCCTGATGACCAATCGAGACCGCCCCCTTCAAATTGTACTTGCCGGGAAGTCTCACCCCAACGACAAGATTGGCAAAGAGTTGATCCGGCAGATAGCTCACTTCGTGAAGCAGAAAGGACTCCGCCGCCAAATTATCTTCATCGAGGATTATGACATGACCGTGGCGCGCTACCTTGTCCAGGGAGTAGACATCTGGCTCAATACTCCACGCCGTCCTTCGGAGGCTTGCGGCACCAGCGGGATGAAAGCCGCTGCTAACGGTGTCCTCAACATGAGTACCCTCGATGGCTGGTGGCATGAGGCATATCAGCCCAACATTGGCTGGGCTATCGGGCGTGGGGAAGAGTACGAAAACTATAAATACCAGGATGAATTTGAATCCCAGTCCCTCTATGACTTGCTAGAGAAGGAGATTATCCCGCTGTTCTATGATAGGGACGGCGATGGCTTACCCCAAGGATGGATCAAACGGATGAAAGCTACCATGCGAACCATCTGTCCCATGTTCAACTCGACCCGGATGGTTCGTGAATATTGCGAGCAGTTCTACACTCCCGCTGCTGAACAGTACCAACATCACCCCTGGTGGCATAGCACGCGCCAGGACGCCGGCACAGCGGGAGGCGAACCTAAGGAAGCGAATGGTGAAGATTCTGGTTCTCAGTATAGGGGCTAACATACTCGGCGGGATCAGTATTGGCTCCGGGTAGGCAGTCCATGGTAGACACCGATGAGTTTCTTGGCTGCCTGTTTCCAGGTGAGCTTTGCCACCTCTTGGACAGCATTCCTTGCAAGGTCATCAGCCAGAGAATCGTGATTATTGACCACGGCAAGAATCCCTGCAGCAATGCCATCTATATCCCAACAGTCAACCCCATTACCTTTGTCGGTCTGGCACGGTTTTGATGCCCGCCTTAAAGGGGCTTTCTGGGGGTGACCGTTTATGCTATGATACATAGCAGCGCCTAATATAGTCAGGAGGGAAGTCATGATCTACTGGGCACCACTCCTTCATTTTTACCAGCCGCCGACACAATTACACTGGGTCTTGGATAAAGTGTGTGAAGAGTCCTACAGACCTCTCATCAATATCTTCAGTGATATCCCTTCAGCTAGAGTGACAGTCAATATCAGCGGAGTTTTGACCGAACTTCTCTGGGAGCACGGTAAGCGGGATATCATTGAAGGGTTAGCCCGCCTAGCCGAAAAAGGGCAACTCGAATTCACCAACTCAGGGAAATACCACCCCATCCTCCCGCTTATCCCCCGGGCTGAGATGAAGAGACAGATAACCCAAAACAACGAGACCAATAGGCGTATGTTCGGGAAAGCCTTTTCTCCCAAGGGCTTCTTTCCCCCCGAGATGTGCTACAGTCGAGAAATGGTCGAGCCCGTTATCGAGACCGGTCATCAATGGATCCTCTTAAGCGGAGTTGCCTGCCCAGTGGATTGGCCTTTGGATGTTATTCATGGGATATCTCTTGATAGCAGCAAGCTCTCGGTTTTCTTCCGTGATGACATACTGAGCAATAAAATCTGCTTTCACGGCCTTGGTGCTCAAGGCTTTCTTAAGCACCTGGCACAACTGCGGGGTCACCGCGAGGGTATCTACGTTATAACAGCTATGGATGCTGAGACCTTTGGTCACCATATCAAGAACTGGGAAAAGCTATTTCTAGAGGAGGTCTATGAGGCTTTAGAGCCAATAGAACCCTTGGGCCAGCACATCCAACAATTGCATCCTCTGGCTGATGAACACAGGGACATCCTCAGTCTTCGGGAGAAAGCAGAAGCAAAAGAGATAGAGGTAGTAACCATCAGCCAACTTCTGGATATCTTCCCTCGGGGTTCTTCGATAGAACCAAAGCCTTCATCATGGAGCACTACTGGCGAAGACTTCAAAGCTGGCAACCCCTATCCACTATGGTCCGACCCCAAGAACCAGATTCATCAACTGCAATGGGAGCACATGCATATCTGCATAGATATGGTCGAGACGGCGATGGAAAGAGCTGACAATGAGACCAGCAGGTATTATGCTGACATAGCGCGAGGGCTTCTGGATCGGGCCCTCCACAGTGACCAATTCTGGTGGGCTTCAGGAAGGCCGCTGTGGGACATCAATTTGATAAATAGAGGTCTGATGCAGCAGACTGAAGTACTGCTGAACGCCTACAAAGCCATAAGGGCGAGCGGCACAAGCAATGAGAAGAAAACGGAGTGCTACTATCGAGAGATTGCCGCCCGCGACTTCAGGGGTAAGATACGCGACCAGCTCTTTAGAGAATGAAGGGGCAAACTTTGAAACAAATCTACCTTGGTCTTGTTATCCACAACCATCAGCCGGTGGGTAATTTCCCCTGGGTCTTTGAGCAGGTGTATCATGATGCCTACTTGCCGATGGTTGAAGCTTTGGAGAGACACCCCTCTATCCGCCTTTCGCTGCATTATAGCGGTGTCTTGCTGGACTGGTTGCGCGCCAACCGACCAGAACTTATCCAGCGTATCAGGCAGCTCGTAGACAGAAAACAAATAGAAATAATGACTGGCGGTTACTATGAGCCGATTCTGCCTGCTATTCCAGATGCCGATAAGCTGGGGCAGATAGAGAAGTTGAGCGTAGCGGTTCAAAATGACTTCGGATATTTACCCAGTGGTATATGGCTTGCCGAGCGGGTCTGGGAGCCGCAGTTAACCCAGACACTGGTTAAGGCGGGCATCAGGTGGACAGTTGTTGACGATACCCACTTTAAGCTGGTTGGCTTGAGGAACGAGGATCTCTTTGGCTATTACATTACTGAAGAGCAGGGCAACACGCTCAGGGTGTTCGGTACCAGCAAGCGCCTGCGTTATTTGATTCCATGGCGTGAAGTTGAAGAGGTTGTTAACTTTCTTCGTGACCAGGCAACAGAAGACAGAACCAGGATTGCCGTTATGGGCGATGACGGCGAAAAATTTGGGAGTTGGCCTGGAACCTGCAAACGCTGCTGGCAGGAGGGATGGGTAGAAACCTTCTTCACCGCCTTGGAGGAGAACAATAGTTGGCTTAAAACTATTCCCCTTGGCGAGTATGCTGAGTCGTTTCCCCCCTTGGGGCGTATTTACCTTCCCTGTGCTGCCTATGATGAGATGCTCGAATGGGCCTTGCCCAGTTCTAAGTCCTACGAATTCACCAAACTCTTGCAGGAGCTAGAGGCAGAAGGACGCCAGGACATTCTGCAGTACATGCATGGCGGATTCTGGCGGAACTTCTTGGTGAAATACCCCGAAATAAACACCATGCACAAGAAGATGCTGCGGGTGCATGAGAAGGTTTATCACGCCCGACAGATGCGCCAGGCTGACTGCGGGCTAGATGACCTATGGCGAGGGCAGTGCAACTGCCCCTACTGGCACGGCGTTTTTGGGGGTGTTTACATGACCGACATTCGGGCGGCAACCTACAGCCACCTTATCCAGGCTGAAAATAAGGCTGAGGCTGTGCTGCGGGATGGCAATTGGCTCGACTGCGAAACTGCAGACTTCGACTGTGACGGCCAGGAGGAACTGCTGGTAGACGGGGATGCCATAGCTTTATACATAGACCCGGCTCGTGGCGGCTCCATATTTGAATGGGACCTTCGCCGCTACAGCTACAATCTGGTCAGTACGCTGACCCGGCGTCCAGAGGCGTATCATCAGGTGCTCCAAGGCGAAAAACAAGCTCAGGACAACCAGAAGGTGAGTACCATTCACGATGGCATTCGGGTAAAGGAGCGTGGTCTCCGCCGTCATCTCCATTATGACCGCTATCGCCGAGCCTGTATGATCGACCACTTCTTAGGTACAGGTGTCACATTGCGAAGGTTTATCCGCTGCTCCTACCGTGAGTTGGGCGATTTCGCGGAGCAGCCCTATGTGTGCAAAGTAGAGAGATACAGCGACAGACTCAAGATACTGCTTGAGCGCAAAGGGTATCTCAGATATGACCGAAGGCTGTTGCCATTTATGATAGGGAAAGAAATAAGTCTTTCGCCAGGGAAAGATGAACTGGATGTGAAATACATATTGACAAACATGAGTGACATCGTCATCAGCAGCATCTTCGGCACCGAATGGAATATCAATCTGCTCGGCGGCGGCCATAATGACCAAGCCTACTATGAAGTTCCAAGCGTCCAGCTCGATGACTGGCACCTTGATTCCACGGGGGAGCTGGCTGATAT
>Ga0315310_10002815_pt1 | contig 10828 bp, 20 predicted proteins | sample TDP5_MG_FD_203630 | JGI IMG/M metagenome (GOLD analysis project Ga0315310, IMG submission 203630) | Freshwater sediment microbial communities from Lake Towuti, South Sulawesi, Indonesia - TDP5 | ecosystem: Environmental > Aquatic > Freshwater > Lake > Sediment | place: Indonesia: South Sulawesi...
AAGCTTCACAGAATCGTCTGTGATTCTTATGTTGCCACTGTTCTTACTGGAATTGGTTCTTGGATTCTGGCTTCTTGTTCTGCTATCTGCAGGGAGAGCTGCCGTTCGTATTCGATGAGCATCTTGATGATTGGGTTCTCCAAGTTGACCTTGTATAGGGTGGCGCGTCCAATCTTTCTCGAAGCCGTGACTAGTCCGAGCTCTTGCAAGTCATTGAAGTACTTGTACAATGTGAGTTTGCTCATTCCCAGGGCTTCCACGATCTCTTTCTTGGTGAAGTCGTTCAACTTGTAGTCTAACAAGTAGTCTAGAATCCTGAGCTTCGGTGAGCCGCCTAAAGCCCTAATCAGAAGCGAATCGTGCTCCATTTCCACCAACTAATATGACTATTAGTGAACAAAGGTACTTATACTTGACTCCTCAAAGGTATCATTAGTGTACCTGCATGAGGCGGGAGTACTCGGACAGTGAAGTCAGAGCATTGATTCTGGATTGGTTGGTGAGGCGCGGAAGGTGGGGAGCACACTACTTCCCGCTCGACACGCTTGTCAATAGGCTTTCCCACGTAGTCAAGAACGACGGAAAGCGAATAAGAAGATTCGCAAGAGAACTTGTCCAACAAGGCTACCTACTGGTCCATAAAGGCGGAGAAACCATATCCCTAAACCCATCTAGCAACAGGGAGATTTTGGAATATATAAGAACTGCTTTCAAAATCTAGATTACCGATGCTCCTGCGCTAGCGAAAGGTGTTCAACAAACACGGTCATACATCATTCTGAAACCGTTCCTATCACCAGAAACGCGTCGAATCCCGCCGGGCCCGCCATAACTGCCCTAGAGGGGAGAGTCGATTTGAGGCTACCGTCAGACACGATTCTCACATATGGCCTCCCATGCCAGAGCTACTGCTAGAGGTAGACGTGATGCAAAAAAGGTGGTTCAGACAGGTTGGTTAGGCATGCTGCCCGTAGGCTGTCTTCATTCCTTCTTCTGAGATATTCCTTTATCCCATCAACGACGAACTTGGCATCGTCGACCATCCTTCTAGCTTTCTTTTGGGTATAGTACTCCATCGGGGTAATCCACTTGTCAGCTATCTTGAGAGGATAACGTGCGTACACGAGTTCTCTTTGAAGCTCTCTCACCGCTTCCGCTCAGAATCCAAGTTTCCTTTCTAGCTAGCTACTTAGTGTCGACCGGAGGATTCGGGAGTTTTTTGCTGGAGTTGGTTCGCAAATCAGACTGGACTAGTGGGTTCAGGGCTGGTCTTCTCGCTGGTCCTGTTTTTGGATTTTGTTGGACAATGGCGAGCACTAGAACTCTCGAGCGCGCTACTGGGGGTCGTGATGGATAAGAGCTAAAGAGGCATCAAACCCAATGAAGTGTCCTTACTGCGGGTCTACCAACGTTAAGATGATGCCGCGACAACGCGCTGCCGACCTTGTATGTCTTGCACACAGAGTTCAAGATCAGAGCTTCTGACAATGAGCATCCCTATGTTTGAGCCAACGTTCTGTCGAGCTTCACACTTCCCAAAAGCCACACCGAACACGCAGGGCCAACGAGAAGAGATAGATGATGAACGTATTTTCTATGACCGAGTGTCCAAGAACTGTCAATCTATTGAGCAGGATCATGTTAGCCAGAACCGACGACACTGCGGCCGCAATTGTTGCCGCGCGCCTTCTAGGCTACACATGGGCAGCTCCGAAAGCCATCCTTCGACAGGTTTCAACATGTTGGAAAGGGCAAAAGGAGCTAGGGTTAAGTACTACGGGTAATACCGATAATACTTGTGACCGCGATAAATCGTGAGGCCAACCCGTTGCAAAAGATGGCTCGAACCAGTGTCACGATTCCTTCCTCACTGAAAAAGGAGATGGACAGGCTGGATGTGAACTGGAGTGCTGTTGTTAGAGAAGCTATCCGCAGGAGGCTTGAGTATGGGCGCGAAAGGGATCTCCCTGAAGCAGTTCTGTTAAACGAGAGGCTTCGAAGGAAAGCTCCTGAAGGCTGGGATAGCGCAAGAGTGATCAGGTTTTGGAGAAGCAAAAGATCGTGACAGACGCATCCGTAGTCGCGAAATGGTTTCTCGACGAAGAGTTCTCGGAAAAATCGAGGCTTATCAGAGATTCCTTCATCCTGCAAAAACTCACCATATCGGTGCCAAGCCTCCTCTTCTACGAAACCCTGAACATCCTAAGATACACTCAACTGTACGACGCCGGTGAACTCGCGTCAGCCGCAAGATCTCTCTCCAAGTACGGCTTCGATGTTTATGAACCAAAAGGAAGGCTTTACGAGGAGACCGCTAGAACAAGCCAAAAATATAACATCTCCATCTACGACGCGGCGTATCTGGCGCTGGCCTCCTATCTCCGCGCAAGCCTATACACCGCGGATCTGGAGCTCGTCCAGAAAGCTCCTCGATACGTCAAGCACATACGTGACATGCGTTAGAGAAAAGTCGACTCCGGTCCCCTTCGCCTCTACAACGGCGGCAACCTTTCTTTTTCTAAGATGATGATGCGTTAGCTCAGCGCCTACCCGCACCCACAACGAACATCCATCTATCCGACGGCCAGATCGGACAACTAGACTTCTACCTAGAACAAAGCAACATACCTATGCCTGAAAATGTGACGCCACCACAGCCACCGCAGGACTCATAGTAACATTCGTTCTAGCCTACAGGAGAAGAAAGAGTTTCGCGGGCCGCGCAGAACTTCTTCATTCGAAGAGTCGAGTGTGAACTAGGTCTCGGTCAAAGGTGCTCCGCATACGTCGCAGAACCTTGCTGACACATCCAGATCACGACCGCAATGCCGACAAAGCTTACTTCCTATTGTATCAGTTCGCATGCTAGCAGAGTCCGTGATCTGAAAAGGAGTTGGATGGAGGATCCGATCGTGTTGCCGTTGTTCCAGCTGCGTCAGGAGAGTCCTGAACCGATGCGCGAGCAGATCTACGGATCGCAGTAGATCCTGGAAATCGGTTTTCCTCACTAAGAGGAGATCTTTCTTGTCCTCATTCATTGAGTGAGTCCTTCGGACTCTTTGAGTAAATCTGCGACTAGGGCCCGTCTTCTTTGAATCACTGTCGTAGTTTCCTCAAGATTCCTCTTCAAGCTCTCTTCAACCTCTCTCAACCTGAGGAAGTCCCTATCTTTCTCCTGAAGCTTCTCTTCGAGATTTCTGTTTCTCTCCTCGAGGTCCTGTATTTTTTTGATCAGCATTTCGCACCGCTGCATCAGCTCGTCGTTGTCTTTCATGAACGCTTCCCAGTCGTCCTTCTTGATCTGGACTATGCCTGACATTTGGGTTCCTCTCACGTGCTTTTCTCTAGTAGACGGATAACTTTTTCTCTTCTCCTTCTGATCTCCATCGATGAAGACCAATAGTCAATGGGCATATGCTTTCTGAGAAGATAGAGTGCGGGGACGGTTGAAGCCGCTGAGCTCGCGATCAATGCATAAACTAATCCATCCGGAATATTTGTGACGGATGCTAAGGAGAACATCACAACGTTGCCTACGCCGTGCAATAGAATTGGAGCGACTAGACTTTCGGACTTCCAGAACAGAAAGCCCATTATCAAACCCATACTGAACGCGAAGAGGACCTCGATCGGGTTCCTCCAACCGAGATGCATAAGTCCAAACTGAACCGAAGTCATCTGAATAGCCACCCACGGGGGCAGAACTTGTGACATCGACTTTTGAAGCAACCCGCGAAAGAGGATTTCCTCGGGGAAGCTAACGAGGATCATCATCATGAAGAGGATGTAGATGGTGAAATGCAATGGGTCGCCGACCGGAGATATGGGAGGAGGCTTCAACAGGATATATTCAGTCGATCCTGACAATACGCCAATTGAAAGGCCTGTGAGAACCTGTACTGGCAGTGGGATCATGCCCTTTTGGAAGCCTAGACCCTTGAGATCAACCTTCTTAACGGATATGAATAGGAGGCACATTAGGAAGATCAAGAGATACAATGATGGGAGACCGATTGAAATATTGAGGAACCTTCCGGGAAAGGGAACGTAGGCAACTCGACTGGCAAAGACAAGTCCGCTGACCTGTAGAACATAGCTCAGCTGCTTATCCCGATGGATAAGGCCGCCAGCCAAGGGGAACGCAACCATAGCTGTCAACGCTGTGAGGAAACCGTAGAATGCGTACTCGCCGCTAAGCAATAGCTCTTGGAGAAGCAAGACCGAGGTCACCACAACCACGACCAGCAATGGGCGTCTTCTATCCAGACGAAATAGAAGAGACATTGCGAATGTTACAGTGACGAAGAGGATTGAAAAGGATACTAGGGTGCGAGGCCCTAGACCTAGGAGGCTGCTCAGGGCGAGCCATCCAGCATACCCAACAACCACAGTAGCCGCTGCGAATGCGCCTGCTAGCTGGCGCGCGCGCTCTAGTCGACTCATCCGGCTCAAGGATCGCTCACCGCGCGTGGCCGATGTTCGAAACGTTCCGTAGCTATGAGACGCCGCCTAGAACCCGAGAATCGATGCTATCTTGAACCCCACTATTAGGAAGAACAGCGCTACGAAGAACGCGGCGATGGGGAGCCAATTCTCCCTGATCGCTACAGCCACGTTCGCGGTCGCTCCATACGTTGGGTCGCTCAACTCTAGAAACACAAGAAGACCGATGCAGGCTAAGCTCAAGTATAGTTGGATGGAGGTTAGAGCGGAGATGAACTGAACACCCAGAACCGTGGTCCCCAGTACGGTTGTTCCTAGAACGGTGGAAAGCCCTGCTAGGTTCTCGGGTGCATGCAGCACCATGGTCACTAGGTACGATGCGCTGAAGAGCAATGACAGATATGCGAGGCCTCTGCGTCTCATGAGGTCTCTACCATTTTGTATGACAGTATCGCCACGGTATTCATATAAGCCTTCCGTCTGCCCGAAGTGTTTCGTAATGCTCCGCTACCATTCGCAATTCATACCGAAGCCTTTTTCGCCATAAGAGTCATAGAGCTCGTGAGGCGTGACCGACAAGTTAACTAGTCTGTGTTGGGCTATGTTGGTTGGGTTTGAGATGCGACTACTTAGTTTGGCTTTGACGTTTCTGATTGTTGGCGCAAATGTTCTCAGCTGGCCTGTGGAGGCCGAGCCTACATCTGCAACTTTCTACTTTCATTGTAACAGGTTGATGTTTGCTAGTGAGAATCGGTCTGTTCTCATGTTTGACCGCGCTGATGTCAACCCTCCGCTGGGTCATGATGTCACTGTGGTCGAGTGTGTCTCTGAGATCCGTCAAGTTGTGCTATTTATGACTGTTTGGGTTGGTGGTGTGTCCTGGGGTTCGAGGAGGCTTTTGAATGATACCAGGATGCTTGGTACGGTTAGGTTTCATTGTTGGTTGAGTAGCGAGGAGTCATTGGGTTTTTGGGAGGCCTCCGGTGTCGGGGTCGGGGTGGCTGAGGTGGATGCAAAGGGCAGAGTGGTTTGGGGGCCGGTCTACCGTTATGTCTACTCGTTCCGGAGTATGCTTTCTTCTGTGCCTTCAGAGTATCCTCTGACTGTTGATGTGGATCACGTGTTTAGAGCTGGGAACCACATCTTGTTTGGCCTGGTTATCGGTTCAACGAGGCAAGGGTGGAGGGCGAAGGTACACCTTGACAGTGCGGACTATCCCTCTAGAGTGGTGGTGCCCTTCGAAGGGTTTATTGGGTTGCCGACCACCACATCGATAGATAAGGCGAGGCTACGACACGAGACTACTGGTGATAGCGGACAAATTTACAATGAAGACAAGGACATCCTTGGGTAAATAGTTGCACTATTGCAGGTCTATTTTCTTTCAGGTGCTTACGGTCTCTTTTCTCGGTTGGAGCCTTCCGCAACGTATCAGCCTTAGATATTTTCGCTTCAAAATGGGATGTGGTCAGCAAACGCAATTCTTATAATTTGGTGGCAGCTAGAACTAGGGCTCCAGTAGTTCTAGGTGGCGAGTAGACATGCCTTTGAGCGTACGAAACATGAAGTTCGACTATCCATGTCTCGTTTCGCTTCAGAGGCGAGGCTTCAGGAACGGTAATTGGCGTAGGCTTCCGCTTGTTGATCGGGCCCTGTTCAGGTGTGCTTTGTGGGTGGCGAAGGTTCGTGGGCGCATTGTGAGCTTAAAGTTGTTGGTGAGGGTTCTTGGGGTTGTCCTGAGGTTGCTGTATACGGCTAGGATGCGCATCTGGACGGCAGGGAAGGTGAGGGCGGAAGAGTTGATGCGAAGGTTTGAGGATAGGGGCTTGTTTCAGTGGGCGCCTCAGGTTCGTGGCTGGTTGATGGATAAGGAATACGTTTTCCATTTGGGATTGGGAGAGCTTTATGGGCCGTAAGATCGCAAGCCTTAAGAAATCTATGGGCGAGTCTGAAGAGAATTGTCTAGGTTGGAGTGAAGCGTTGTGAATCGAGATCAGGTTTACGGCGCAATTATACTCGTAGGTAGTCTGGTTGGGTTGGTGGTTTACGGCTGGCTGCTCTACATGTTCGCTATGGTGGTTCTTCAGGCAACGGCTTTCTTGGCGGTGGCTGCGGTCTTGGTGATCCTTGCATGGATCGGTTGGACGATGGCTACGACTCCGCCGCCCGAGCCGATAGAGCTACCGGAGACGGAGGCCTCTTCTCCGCGGGCTTCGACAGAAGCTGAGCAGAAGTTTGAAAAGCCGTCCGCCTGAAGCCTATCGCTAGGGTAAGGTGCCTAGAAGGCCTACGTTGATACGATGCAACGTGATTCACTTCCGGCTGGCAAGCAGCATGCTCATTTTGGGGCAGCATGCCTTTCAATTCAACTGGTCGTAGTCTAGGACGGGAATAGGTTTGGGTATGACGTACGCCAAGATCAAGATCAGCGGAGCGAGGGGCTGCGAGGAGGCTCAGCTCCTAGTCGATACAGGATTGAACTTTACATGGGTACCGGCGGACAAGCTTGAGAGGATTGGGGTTGAGTCAAAGTCGATACGGAGGTTTAGAACCATAGAGGGGCAGGGAGATAGAGCGGAGGGTGGGGGAGGCGGTCCTGGAACTTCTAGGGGAACGTGTGACAAGTATCATAGTCTTCGGAGAGAAGGGAGATGCTTCTGTGCTAGGAACCTATTCTCTGGAAGGGCTAGGCTTGGAAGTCGACCCTACTACGAAGCAGTTGAAGAAAGTCGAGGCGTTCATCGCGTACTGAGAAACCTCACCATACATTGTGAGGAGCTGTGACTGTGCGGGAGCCTAGTCTTCTGGAAGGGTCGGTGAGTGTTCTCTCACCTAGTTTACTTGCTGGTTGTGAGTGTTTGGTTCGAAGGGTGAAGGATCTGAGGCTTGTGCTCTATGATTGGGATTCGTGTAGGGGGTTGGATCCGGAGATGCCGGTCTATGAGGTTTACAGGGATGCGTGTGGATCGTCGGAGCGGCGTTTGCTGTTGGACTATGGGTTGAGGTATGATGTGACCGTTATGCCTCCGCGGTTGCTGGGTGAGGAGTATGTGAAGACGGTGGGGCATAGGCACGCGGCCTGTAATGGAGGCCCCTATCCGGAGGTGTTCGAGGTGCTTGAGGGTGAAGCCCACTTCCTGCTGGAGAAACAGGGTGGGCCGGAGGTTCTTGAGGTATCGCTCTTGGTTGCCGAGGAGGGAGAGAAGGTTCTAATCCCTCCTAGCTACGGCCACGTTATGATCAACGCTTCTTCAAGTCGTTTGGTGACGGGGAACTTGATTTCGCGAAGCTGCGTTCAAGTCTACGATCAATATGTGGAGAGGAGAGGCGGAGTCTTCTATGTTTTGACTGGCGGGAGGCTTGTGAGGAATCCGCGTTACTTCTCGATGCCTGAGATTCAAGTGTGGAACTGGAAGACCCCCCCTTTTCTCGGGGGTGGTACAGGGTTGGTTGACGCGTTTCTGAGGGATCCGGATCGCTTCATGTTCTTGAATGAACGGGGCAGATATGAGCGTTGGGAAGTGACTCGTTGAGTAAGAGTAGGACTATTCATATCACGTTGATTAGCTGCATCGCGCTCCACGTAGGATAGGTGGAGTATGATGCCGGTCGGCGAGACGCCAAGATATGGGCGTGACTGCTTGAGTTCGCATAGAATTGAAGAAGCCCGAGAAGTGGCGCTCAAGAGTTTTGCCGACATCCTCCTCGAGTCCCAGGGTGAGAGCATACTGGGCCTTTACCTGTTCGGTAGTGTAGCTAAGGGGACGGCGAGGCCAGACAGTGATCTGGACATCTTAATCGTATACGAAAACGCTTCTGCGAGCCTGATATTGGATAAGGTCTGTGAGATTTCCTTTGAGATTCTTCTTGAGTCTGGTGTGTTGGTGGAACCGGTTGTAATGTCGGCTGAAGAGTTCAGGAGCGGACTTGGGACCTCACCCTTTCTATGGGAGGTTCTTGAGAAGGGACGTGTGCTCTATTCGAAGGGAGAGACCACGGAATGGAAGCTTGATTTCAAGGAGTACCGGAAGCTGGCTGAGGAATATCTTTCGTACGCGGTTGATGCGCATCGGCAGGGCAAGGTGAGGCTAGCCATAGACGCCGGTTACAATGCGATAGAACTGCTGCTGAAGGCTCTGATCATAAGTATCGGAGCTGGACTGGCATCGTCACACACCGGCGTCCTCCAACAATTTGGTGAGCTCTTTGTGAAGACCGGAAGAGTCGAGAAAGAGCTTGGCAGAGACGTGCACAAGGCTCTCACGCTGAGAAGTCAAGCTAGATATGTTCCAGTGGCAAGGCTAGGCCGCGAGGATGCTGAAGCCGTCATTGCGACAGCGAAGAAGCTGATGGAGGTCTTCCAGAGATTAGTAGGTTCGGAACGCACGAAAGACTGCAAGGATGTGACCGGTTGAGTTCACATACGACCGGAGTCAAGGGTGTTGTGCTGTGTGGTGGCGAGGGGGCTAGGCTTAGGCCTTTGAGCTACTATTTTGCGAAGGCTATGGTTCCAATTGGGCGGAGTCAGAAGCCTCTCCTAGAGTATATTCTGCGGCTGATGGCGAGGCACGGGATCTGTGACATAGTGCTGCTGGTTGGGTACAAGGCGGAGCAAGTCATAAGCTATTTTGGTGATGGGGGGAGGTTTGGGGTTAGGTTACGTTATGTACATGATAGGCCTGGGCGTGAGGGGACTGGCGGAGCGTTGCTGAACGCGTATGAGGAGGGCGTGGTTAGCGCGGATGAGGAGCTGCTGGTGTACTATGGGGATATTCTTTCTGATATTGATTTGACGAGGATGTTTGAGGAGCATAGGAGGGCCGGAGCTTTGGCGACTTTGGCTTTGGCTAGGGGATATCAGGTTCCTGTGGGAACGGCTAAGATTAGTGAAGGTGGCCGGGTGGTCGAGCTGGTTGAGAAGCCTGTGCTGGACCTTGCGGTGACGATAGCGATAATGGCTCTGGAAGGAGCGGGTCTTCGAGATCTTGAGGCTCTGGTTGAAGACGGAAAGGAGAAGCCGGATTTGATGGGGGATCTAGTCCCAGCGTTGATCAGGTCTGGAAGGGTTGTTCACTCGTATATGCACAATTCGTTCTGGTATGATGTGGCTTCTACCGAGCGGTATGAGAAGCTTGACCCTGAGATAGTCGACAGGATCATAGGATAGCCAGAACGTTGAAGCACGATACGGACCGAGAACCCTCTGACGCACAATCTCTTGAGAAGTTGGGAACAGATTGCTTGAAGCCTTCGAGCTTCCTGTAATGGTTGCGAGTCGTTGAGGAGATAGCCCGGGATCCGTTGACGATGATCAGGAGAAGCTTGGGGCTCTTGCAGCGTGTGGACTTTCCTAATGTCTAATATACCGGCGTTACGTACGCTGTGTGATGGTTAGAATGGTTCAACGTACCTTCACCGTTCGTCTAAGGAAGGACGAGGAATCCGGCTACTATGCGGCTAGATGTGTCGAGTTGCCGGAAGCCATCAGCCAAGGCAGGACAGAGGAAGAGGCCCTCACCAATGTGAGGGAGGCCATCGAGCTTGTCCTTGAAGAGTACGAGTCTGAAGCTAAATGAGTTCCATGCACTGCTAGCCTTGGAGGGTAGAGAGTGAAATCTGCGATCAGCATCCCGGAACGGATAAGGGAAAGGTTTCTGAATGATATTCTTGAAATGTATGCTGGAGGCGAGGTGTCTGCGGGGAAAGCGGCTGAGATGCTGGGCCTCCCCCGTGCGGCCTTCTACGAATTGTTGTCAGAGAAGAGAATCGCATTACCTGAGAAACTGAGTCAAAGCATACTGAGAGAGTTAAGACAACTAAGAGCAAAGAAAACGTAAGGGAGAAGTATAAAGACTGAATCGTCTTTGCATGCTGACTGTTAGCGTTCTCTCTCTTCCTTACTTGGTGGGCATCGTGCAACGTAGCGATTCTAGTTGTGGCTTAGGGTTCTGAATGCTCCAAGCTGATGGAAGCGAAGTCGATCATTCCCTTGCCTGAGCTTCTGCTTCACTTCGCTGTTCCATTTGCGGTCACTGTGCCTTTCATGGGAAGGAGTAGGGCTGCTTTCGTGGCCCTCTGTCGGCCATAGCTGTAGAGAGGCTTAGAAGATGCATCTGGATGTGGACTGGAAAAAGGTTTCAATGCTTGAACTTCCGGTTTAGCTCAATGAAATCGAGCTCCTTTCCCGTTGCTGGACAGCATATAAATATCTCTACGCTGATGTAACGCTCAGTGTGTCAGATGTCTGAGATCGTATATCAAGCCCCTAGGATAACCCCTGAGGATTACGAGAAGTACAGGGGGAGACATGTGGCCTTGTATGAGGGCAAGGTTGTAGGTGACGGGGCTACCTCTGTCGAAGCTTTGCACAAAGCGTTGAAGATGG
>Ga0315310_10002816_pt1 | contig 10827 bp, 11 predicted proteins | sample TDP5_MG_FD_203630 | JGI IMG/M metagenome (GOLD analysis project Ga0315310, IMG submission 203630) | Freshwater sediment microbial communities from Lake Towuti, South Sulawesi, Indonesia - TDP5 | ecosystem: Environmental > Aquatic > Freshwater > Lake > Sediment | place: Indonesia: South Sulawesi...
AGGCATAAAATTCTTCCCCGTCACCCTCGGACCCATGAGAAAACTCACAAACAGGGGCATAACTCTAAGAAGAATCCTCGAAAGCAAGCAATTCAAGGTGATAGAAGTCTATCCTGGAGGTGCCCAGGACATTCTAAAAATCCCCAGAAAGCAACAGGGGCTCAGAAGACTAAGAGCGGGCTTAGAAGAATTCGGGATAAAAGGACTCAACGACAAGATGAACGACCACGAACTGGACGCCGTAACCTGCGCCCTCGTAGGAAGACTATTCTTAGAAGGAAAAACCATCACATACGGAACCCGCGAGCAAACGATAGTGATGCCCGAATGTCCAATAGCCAGAGCCGCGCCCGCATAAACCACAAGTTGTTTCTGTTAGGTCGCCTACTACAAAACCGGCTGAGAAGGGATTTGCTTTGAAAGATGAGAAGGCTCAAGTGAAAGCGATTCTCCTTGACCTAGATGGAACAATTTTCGACATCGGTGAGAGGGATGCCTTCGCACGGCATCGGGCTCTAAATGACCTCGGCTATGACGTTACTCTAGATGATGTGAAAAAACACTATCGTCGTGGCATAGGAACGATGGGCATAATTAAGGCGCTTGGAATAAAATTCACTGAAAAAGAGGAAAAAGAGTACATAGAAGCAAGCTTTGCTCACTTCACAAACAGAGAGAACGCTCTGAACCTGACGAAAATCCACGCTGGTGCATACGATGTGCTCTCCACTCTTTCGAAGAAATACAAACTGGTTCTAGTTACGTCTAGAAACACTCTCTCATCCACAGAGGAGGAACTGAGATGGTTCAACATCAAAGCATTCTTCACGTTGATCGTTACCAGAGAGGTTGCCGCAAGACATTATGGACTAAAAGACATACCACTGCTTCCTTTTCAGGAACAAAGAACAAAACTGTACAAATGTGCGATTGAATTGGCTAGAATAGACCCCGAGGAGATGTTATGCGTAGCTGATGCAGTCGGAGAAATAGAACCAGCAAAGAAACTCGGAATAAGGACGATAGGTGTTTTGACCGGGTTCAGCAGCAAGGAAGACATGGAAAACGCCTCAATCTCGACAATTAAAAATCTCACTGAGCTTGTCAGAATCTTGAACTAATCGAATAACGCTTGTGCACGCGTAAAAAGAATCCTTCAACTGGTTTTACGAATCGATACGTTTAAATGGAGTGTTGTCGAACCAATGAAGGCGTGCAAAAAACAGTTTTTTGCGCTAAATGACATCAGGAGTTGAAAAAGCAAAATGTACAGAAGAGAGATGCATAAGGCAGTCTGTGCGGACTGTGGAAAGGAATGTGAAGTTCCGTTCAAGCCGGACGGAAGCAGACCTGTGTACTGCCAAGAATGTTATGCTAAACGAAGACCACCACGAAGATACTAAGTTTATAGGTAATATCTTCGCATTGCTCGCACACACTTTTCTTTTTTTCTTACCGCTAACGATAATAAGCGGGAACACACACTTTTCCATGAGATAATATTAATGCATAGAGATCCTGTTTGCGGCGCAATTCTGGACGAGAAGCAAGCTAAGTTCAAGATCACCCACGAAGGCGAAACATACTATTTCTGCAGCGTAACCTGCAAGAAGAGGTTCAAACGGAACCGAGGCAAATTCGTAAAACCAACCTAAACCTGCAGAAGAGCAAGCGAACGCCTAGCTGTAAGCAGAAAAGACAGACTGCACCCCCTTAAAAACTCGATTGACGCTTTACACGTGGCGCGCACCAAATGAGGATCGATGGAATAATCTTTTGCCTATTCGATTGTGCTGAGTTTTCTTTTTCCAAGGCATAGGAGAACGATTACTAGCAGCCACCTCAAACCGTTTTTCGCAATTGCATATAACTGTTGCTTCCTTACCTGCAAAAGAATCTTAGATCAAACTGTTCGCAAGCGTATGGGGGTTTCGTTGATCAGAGAGGCGAGGGAAAAATGTGGCTTGTTATCAGCCCCCACAGTATGGTGCATTGACATAGGAACATGATTCTACGGTTAAGAACAAGTTTGACTTGCAGTTCAGCGTCTATAGCTGACGCTGTGGGTTCCGTGCGTCCGTTTTCTATGGGGGGTTGTTCGCTAATCGCATTCGCCGTTGTTGTTGTAGGTATCCAGTATGTCTTTCAGTTGCAGTGCTTGCTGTCTTGCGTCTCCCTGTGGGTCACTGCCTAGTGGATGCGTTGCCAAGAAAGAGTCGGCGTTCTCGATGATGTCGTCGATGTTTATCGTTTCGTCGAAGTATTTGAAGAATGGTGAAGCTTTGGACAGTCTGTTCAGTTTCGCTGCGATGAGTTGAGCTGCCAGCATTCTTGTTGCGTCTCTTGCGTTTGCGTGAGTTAGTATTTCTAAGGCTTGCTCTTTCGAGTATGTGACGTTTCCGATTTCGATTTCGTTGACGGGCCAGGCTTCTGGGTGGTTTTTCCAGTAGCCCATGCTTCGGGGATAGAACTTGGGCTTTACCTTTACGAAGGCTTTGTCATGGGCAGTAACCATCATGCCGAGGGCGTCTACGCCTGTGGCTGTTACTTTGTTAACGACGCAGTGAGAAACAGAGGCGTTGAAGAACCAGACGAAGCATTCTCCGGTTGCAAGGCTTGAGGGAATTAGATCGGTTGGTGCGTCGCCGTAGATAGAGTCGACCAGTGTCAAATTGAATAAAGCTGCGTCTCCCGTGTTGGTTACGACGATTGTGTAGGTGACGTTTTCTCCCAGCCAGACTTTGGAGGGCTCCGCTGTTTTCACAACTTCGAGCTTGGGGTGAAGGATGTCTACAGTCCATGAGTCTTCAGCGTAGATCACAGTTTCGTCAAGTTTGGCGTTGACAGTCGCTGTGTTCGTTAATGGGTCTTGGGCGTCGGCGGGCACGACATAGGTGAGGTTGAAGACGTTGACCTCTCCGACGGTCAGGTCGCCTTTCCAGCTGAATCCAAGCATTTCGTCCGTCAGCGTCACGTTGGCTATAGATGAATCCGCGAGGTTCGTGATGACTATACTGTACTTTACAGCGTCGCCTTCGTGGGCGAATTCAGGTCCAGTCTTTTGGATGTCTATTAAACGCTCTGCAATAGTTGTGATCGCCTGTGTGGATGCGGTTGAGTAAATTCCTTCTTCGTCAAGCGCCTCAACAGAAACCGTGTTTATCAGGGGGTTGGGGTCTGTTTCCAAAACCTCTCTTTGGAGTGTGTATGTGACGCCTGTTGTGTTCCCGGCTGCCATGAACGGAATTGTTTCGTTGAGATCAAGCATAATGTCAGTAACGTTGATGCTGTGCAGGTCGAGGTCCGACGGGTTGTAGACCTTGATTTGATAGGTAACCATGTCGCCGACGTAGGCAAAGGCATCAGCGCTTTTTAGGACTCCAACTCCGTGAAAGTTTTGTTGACTCTTGTTTGCAAAAACATAGGCGAGCGAGGCGGCAACTAGCACTACTGCTATGACCAATCCTGCGGTCTTTCTCGTGTTCATGTTTATCACCATCCTTTTCTTGGGTTCTGATATTTCAAAGTTTGGTGAATTAATCTTCTAGATGAATCTTCTATACGGCATGCGCTGCTAGTTTCTATCGCGTGATATGCGTTGTTTTCAAGCGTAAGTATCCTTATTTTGCTATACTTATGCTTCTTTTAAACTTCTTAATTCATTGAGAAAAATAGACCTTAAATGCCTTACGTCGAAAGATATCAATGCACGCCAGGAATTCAAATTCCGAGAATCTTAAACCGAGTTCTGCTTGCTCGCAATCTCTCATTTCCTGCAGATTATCATGAAGTGTTCACTGATGTCTACAATACCTGGGTGTTCACAAGTCCTCAGGTGTGTCTCCCAAAGAATTTCGTTGTACTTTCCCATTTTGTAGACTTCGTTGTATTCTTTCTCGTGCGTTGAGAACGTGCCTTCCAGACCGACCATTTTCAAAATCCTCGTTTTGCCCCTGAATTCTCTTTCTAACTCTTCCGAAGTGTAGAAATGAGTCGGAGCGAAAGTTGTTCCACCAGACCAGTCTCCCGTGGTAGTGTACTTTCTGAACTCCTCTGGAGCCGACTCTATCTCTGGCCACAAGAACACAATCGTGTTCATGCACACAGCGAGCTTCCCGATCACCGAAACGAAAATCGGAGCACCAGCTTTGGCAACTCTAACAAGCTCATCAGTTGCCTTCTCTCTGTGTTCACTGATCATAACATGAGACAACGCCCCGCCTAAACAAACCACAGCGTCAAAAGCCTCATCGTTAAACATTGAAAGATCGTCTATAGAACCCTGAAGTATCTCTTTGACGTTCTTCTCAACCCCTGCTTTGACTATCTGCTCCCTCGCAATCTCCAACAGCTTCGGCGTCAAATCGAGCAATACGACTTCGTAGCCGAGCCTAGCAAGCTCAATAGCGTACCTTCCCGGTCCTCCACCAGCATCCAAAACCAAGCCTCTCCGAGGCAGATATTGTTTGAGAAAATACATTGTTGTATCGAATTCCAACCTGTTGTAAGGATGCTTGCTAAGCCTTTCCCATTCCTTCATCCCATATTCAGAATAATGCTTCCTAACAGCTTCTTTGACTCGATCCGCGTTCATTTCCATCAATCCCTCTGCTACTCAGCTATCTGGGCCTCCATAGTTTGGTAATTGTTCTATTCACTAGAATAATAAGCAGGCGGCTTCCCGTTTCTCAAGAGGCGACAGCAGTGTATAGATGGAAGTGGTCTACAATCCTGTTCGCTGTGCCTATCTTAGGCGGTTTGTTCCTAACACTACTCTCCGGGCTCTACATCGTGAAACCGTTTGTTTTAGACGCCGAATTCATCTATTTCGGCTTTCCCTTTCCTTGGCTGGAGGCGGGCAGAAGTACCTGGAACCCTAAGCCTCCGTTTAATTGGCAGTACACTTTCTTTTGGAAGCAATTCATCGTTGACTTCACAATCTACGGACTGCTAATCTTTGCTGGCGTATACCTCTACTTCCGCCTTCACAAGCAGCAAACATGGTATTCGAACACTTAACAAAGTGCCTATTTGGAGCATCTAACGATTCGTTAGGTTTAGCTTTTGTTGACATATTCTCTCTCCATTCTGATTTGGTCTATCTCTTTTTGTATCCAACTGCTTGAAGGTGTCCAGCCAATGCTAGAGCATCAGGTTTGTCACACAACGCTAATTCTATTTTGAGGACTTTTTCAAGAAATTCAGGTGCATCGTCTTTTGGGTAGGGTTTTTGAAGAGGAAATATCAACGGCATCGTTACCCCTTTTCCAATGATTTTCTCTATCTCAACTGCATTCTCCTCAAGTAAATGTTTAAACTCGTCTGGAGATAGCGTATACAGTTTCAACCGACCCGCCATCAAGAACTGAATCTCATTCGACAGAACCTTAGTAGCAAAGTCTACGTCCTGCATTAATGACAGCGCCAAGACGTATCGATTTTGACCAGAGATGATTATGGGGTGATTTGTTTTTAAAACCCGGACCAGCTCTTTTATCACTTCCCTCTGCTCTTTGATGAAGCATAAAGCGTGGTCGCAGAACACCATGTCAAAGGTCTCATCTGGGAAATCTAATTTTCGAATATCGCCCTTAAGAGCTGTAATCCGACCTTGAAGACCTTCTTCTGTGATTTTCTTTCTCGCCACTTCTAGCATTTCATCTGAGATATCGACTAGGACAACTCTGGGACCGCATTTGGCGATTGGTATTGTCCACTTCCCCGTGCCTCCAGCGGCGTCTAGTACTAGGGCTGTTGAATTCTTTGGAACGTAAGGCTCGGTGTGTCTCCATGTTACTGTGTCATACACGCGGAAGTAAAAAAGTTCAGATTGAGCATCATACGTTGGGGCTTTCTCATCATAGTATTTCCTAACCTCAAATGCCAATTGCATCACCTACTTTCCTTTCCTTCTCCTCAGAGGTTTCATTCAACAGACTAATTAAGACAATCTCTGATTCTGAAAAACTAACAGTTTGTTCGGAACTATTTGGATACATTAGAAACTTCTTGCAAAAACCTAGAAGGGATAGGTCCAACAGCGTGTTGATGGCACCATAGAGCAATTTGACAACCACACCCACACAGCCAACAGCCGATAACATAGAAGTAGTAGTCAACGTACACGCGGCGCGGACTACTACTTCTGAGCAAAAGCACCTCGGTATTATTACGGTTTCTAAGCGGAAGTTAATAACACGCGAAACGAAAATCAGCCAGCCAACATGAAAAGAAGAAGGCGCTAAGCGATTGTTTCCTTCTTCTTTTGAAATTACTTCACAGCCGCGACGAGGACTGCCAACCCGCCAAGTTGTTGTGGCAAACCTATCAGAGTCAACAACAACTTCAAAACAGCCACAGCCCAAAGCCACAACAAAATCATGCAGCAGCCCAGAACGGAACCTTACCCCTCATAAGAGCAACAAACTCATTCAAAGCAGCAAGCTCCTCAGAAGTAAGTCGAGTCTGAAACTTAGTCAGCATAGCCTTCGCATGCGCCTCAGGCACCTTCACATACAACGTGTCACCCTCATTGATATGCCTCCCAAAAACAGGCTTCTCCAAAGAAACCGCCACCTGCACACCCAACCTAGCTTCAGAAACCGCCTTGCCCTTGTCCTGAATCTGCATAATCTCGCCCAAATCCTGCCCATCAACGCCTACAAGCTGATACTTCGGCTTAATCGTTCCAGCCACAACCTCAACCCCAAAGATAGCCGGATGCGCCCTCCGAAACACGTAGCCAGGCAAGACCCGAAGCTTACCAGGCGTAACGAACTTCTCAAACTCCTTAGCCATCCGCGCCTCCTGCTCACCCCTCATCCAACCCGTATAATTCTCAATAAGATGATAAATGATGTTAGCCTCAAAAACCCGCACACCCATGTCCCGCGCCTCCACCTGCGCATCAGGCAAAACCTTAACATTAAAAGCCAAAACAGCGCCGTAAAGAGGCTCATGCTCCTTAACCACAGCCGCCTCAGTTATGTCCCGCTTGGAAACGTCTCCCACATCCGCCAGCCGAATGGGAACACCCTCACGCCTCAAAATCTCAGCAATGGCCTCAAGCGAACCCAAAGCATCAGTCTTTAAGACCACACCCTCAACATCCGTAACTATGCGAAGCTTCTCAACCTCCTCCCCAACCATCCTAACAAACTCGTCCACGCGGTCTTCAGACGGAACCGTATAGATAGGCGCACCAGCAATAGCGTCTTCCAAATTCGGCGCCGCCACCTTAATCCCACTAGCAGCCGAAACAGCATCCACCGAAGAAAACTTGTCCCGCGGATCACGAATCTCATCCAAAGGCTTAGGCAACAAAACCGCCCGCACCTTCGTCACGATGGGCTTCTCCTTGCCACCCACAACAACCGTGTCGCCCCGCCGAAACACACCATCATAAATTATAGCGTTAACCGTAACGCCCAGCCCAGGCTCCTCCTTTACCTCCAAAACGGTGCCGCGCGCCGCACCCTTCGTCGTCCGCAACTGCACCCGCAGATACTGCTGCGTCAAACCGATCAGAACAGCCAGAAGCTCAGGGATACCTTCACCCGTCTTGGCACTTGTACCCACAATGGCAACCGTCCGAGTGAAATCCGTGATTCTATCAAACCTGTCAGCTCGCAATCCCTGCTGAGAAAAAGAACCAATAATCGCATACAGATGCTCGTCAAAATCCTGCTTCACATAAGTGTCTTGCCCCTCATAAGACTTCAGAAAAGCCACGTTCGGCTTAGACACCCACCCCGGCAACCGGTCAACCTTGTTTGCCACAACCAAAAACGGCGTTTTCCTCGACCTCAAAATATCAACACACTCGTAGGTCTGCGCCTCGAAACCCCTCAAGATATCGACTACAAGTATGGCGATGTCGGCTACGGCGCCGCCCCGCTTCCGCAGGTTCGCAAACGCCTCATGCCCAGGCGTGTCGATGACAAGCAACCCAGGAATGCGTATCGCGCTCTTCAACTGCTTCATCAAGGGTCGAGTCAGCTCCCTAAGAGTGGCGACAGGAAAGAAACTTGCCCCAATGTGCTGGGTTATGCCCCCCACCTCCCTTGCTTGAACACTGCTCTTCCGAATCTTGTCTAACAAAGAAGTCTTTCCGCTGTCTATGTGACCCAGAACACACACAATGGGCTGACGAACAGGCATGCTTAAGCACCCTTAAACAGACATCGAGGCCGCTGCGCTACTCTGTTACCTTTCTTTAATCCAGAAGCTTGTGGGGTTCTAACGTATAAATGATTTCACACAGAAAACATGCAGAGACGCCTTCCCCTAGAGCAGTTTGGCTTCCCTCAATCCATTCAATATTTTTTGGAAAACCAACTCAATAGGCGAGTCAACCTCAATGTTCTCCATGGTTACAAACGTGGTCTTCTGTCTCTTGTAGTAATCAATCAACGGCTGCGTTTGCCTTTCATAAACCCTAAGCCGCTCCCTAATCACCTCAGGTCTGTCATCCTCGCGCTGATAAACCTCTGCACCACACTTATCACACTTCAAATCCACCTTGGGCTTGGGCGAATACTTAATGTTATAAATGGCACCGCAGTTCCCACAAATCCGACGATTCGACAAACGCTCAACAATCACCCACTCCGACACAACCAAATTAATAACGGCATCGACTTTAGCAACCCTCTCCAAAGCCTTGGCCTGATCAACAGTGCGCGGGTACCCATCCAAAATGAAGCCACGCCGACTGTTTGGCTGACCGATTCTCTTCTTCAGAACCTCTATCGCAATCTCATCCGGAACCAACAAACCCCTCTGCACAAAATCTGCAATTCTTCTTCCCAGAGCTGTTTTCTCCTTTATCTCTAGGCGAAATATGTCGCCCGTGGCTATGTTAGCAATCTTAAGTTCAGCTGCCAATCTGGAAGCGTAGGTGCCCTTACCAGCGCCTGGCGGACCAAAAATTATGAAATTCACTAATATTCCTCGCCACTAGAAAGATTCGAGCTTGTGGTTCAACAGTTTGTTCCCCTCTTTGTTAAATTGGAATTCTCCCTCGAATTTTTTTCCTTGCAGTAGCATGGGTAGCCAGTATCGATCGTCTTCCCACATTTCTTCATAGGGGATTTCGTCAAAACCGATCCATCGCAGAACACCTTCTTTCCCTTCGCGAATCTGTCCTTCAAATGACTTGGTTGAGAAAACATAAACAATGATGTGTTCGTCTGCATTCTCAAACCAAAATGTGAGAGCACCGTGGTATTCTAGATTGCTCACCTTCAAACCCGATTCTTCATAAACTTCGCGGGTACATGCTTGTTCCGGGCTTTCACTTGCGCGGATTTTGCCTCCCAAGCCGTTCCACTTTCCACCGCCAAAAAGGCCTGCAGATTTTTTAATCAGAAGGAGTTTTCTGTCGTTTATGATGTGGCAGAGAGTATCACATCTAACCATACGATTAGGCTCGCCCTTTCTCTTCTTTCCCATAGTATTTTGTCCAACGCAGTTTGCGGGCGTCCCGTCCCAAGTCTAGGCTGTTTTTGCGGCATTTGCTGGAGCAGAACCAGAACAGGGCGCCGTCGTTGCGCACGAACATTATGCCTGTTCCAGGCGGAAAGTCTCTTCCACAAAAGGAGCAACGGCGGGGTTTAGGCGTAGGACGGTCCTCCTCTAGTCTATTTAGTGCTTATCTGATTTTCTTGGCTTCGCGTTCCGTTTCCCTGAGCATGAGTATGTCGTTTTCTCGAACTGGTCCCTTCACGTTTCTGGTGATGATGCGTCCCTTGTCTCTTCCCTCTAGAACCCGCACTCTAACCTGGCTGATTTCACCTGTGACCCCTGTTCTCCCGATTACCTGAATGACCTCAGCTGGCATTAAGACCTCTTCAGCCTCTTCTCTTTCACTGGTTCGCCTTTCAGCCGCGCCTTCCTTGCTCATTCGCTGCTGCCAGCCTTCTTGACCTCATCGAGTCTTTTGCTGATTTCCTTCACTAGAGGCGCAGCGTCGCCCAACTCAACTATGCAGGCGGCGGCTGCGGGAACATCAATACCAACTGCTGAACCGATTTTTTGTTTGTTGGGCACAAAAACGTATGGGATCTTGCGTTCGTCGCAGATGAGGGGCAGGTGAGCCACTACCTCAGGCGGGTCAACGTCTTCGGCGATCACCACAAGTTTGGCTTGCGCTCGCTCCACAGCCTTGGTTGTTTCGTTGGTCCCCTTTCGAACAGAGCCTGTTTGAGTGGCTAGTTGTAGGGCTTCATAGGCGGCGTCCGCTACCTCTTTTGGCACGGTAATCTTTACATAGAATGGTTTGGACATTTTGCCTCACCCTTTTATTTCCAAGTGCAGAGTCTTATCGACAACACCCATTTATCAAGGTTTCGGGTTCAAACATCGACTCTTTTTCTCAAGCTTTTGTCACCTGTCAAGCATGTTTAGGATTGACAGTGTTGCATAAACTGCTTCTTCGGTTCGCACGGTTTCGGTTGCCTGATTTGGAATTGTGTTGACAACAAAATCCACTGCATCGTCAAGTCTAGCATGCTCGCGTGCGACTATTTCATACAAGCCTTGGGTTGGTGCGCCAAACGCAACCAGAGTCCGATGAGAGTTTTTCCACCTTCCCCTCAACTCATCCCAAACAGTGGTGATGGGCTTTCCATTCCTTGAAGTGGCTATCACAAGGTCAAACTGTCTTTTGCTGAGGAGTTGCCCGAAGGAATTATCAGAAATCGACACTTGATAGCCCCAGTAAGCTTTGATTTCTTTTAAATCAGCCAGAACTGCCTTCGGATGTTTGCCTGACTCAGTAATCTTTACCCTGACACGTGCATTGATTTTTATTTTTGATGCCTGAAC
>Ga0315310_10002817_pt1 | contig 10827 bp, 12 predicted proteins | sample TDP5_MG_FD_203630 | JGI IMG/M metagenome (GOLD analysis project Ga0315310, IMG submission 203630) | Freshwater sediment microbial communities from Lake Towuti, South Sulawesi, Indonesia - TDP5 | ecosystem: Environmental > Aquatic > Freshwater > Lake > Sediment | place: Indonesia: South Sulawesi...
TCGGTTGAAAAATTGTCCATATGATATGAGAACAAGTCAGTGAAAAATGTGAATCCAAGAAGAGAAGAGAAAGAGTATCAACTCGAATGGCGGCGTTTCTGGTGTCGTCTTTTCGGGGTTGTAAGTGATCTTCGTCGTGAAACTCAGAAATGAACCTAAGACTCTGCTTTCCTCACTAGTAGTTTGATGCTATCGTACTCTGTCTGCATGTTATCTTGTGTAACCTTTTTGCGACAGGAGAGGAAGTTACCATCCTGGCATGACAAAGAATAGCCCCGAGCTTTGAGACCCTTCAATAACTCAAGGTTACCTTCCAACAGCGATAGATCAACTTCCGTGTATTCTCTACACAATTGGATGACCACTTCAAAGAAAAAAGAAGGTTGGTCAGAGCGCAACAACTCTGCGCCCACACCTATTCGATAGGTCCGACTCTTTTCCAAAAGTCGATATGATTCTTTGTCCTCTGATTTCCTTGCCTCGTTGAATAGCTGCTCGGTGTCGATTGGTGGTGTTTCTTTCAACGCTAATTCCTCGCTATGCCCTTTCATGTCTTCTGAACAGAAGTATGCCAATGACTAGGATAACTGCGCTGTATATGGATACGATTACGAGATCGAGCAATACCGTTGGGCTGAATATTGGTGCACCTCTTAGTAATAGAGAAGTCAACGCGTTGGTCACATAGTAGCTGGGGACGAATTGCCCAGCTGACTGTGCGGCGCTCGACAGTCCAGCTGTAACAAAGGTGCCTAAGAACATCAACGGCATTATGAATATGAATGCAACTCCAGTGGCAACTCCAGAAGACTTTGATATCGCTGCAGTAATCAGACCAAATCCCACACAGCACAGTGAGAAGATCGAGACCATGACGAATGCGAAGACAATACTACTTGCATCAGACATCGGGCGGTAACCGACAACAAATGCCATCAAGAATACGAGAGCAGCTTGAATCAACGCAATGACCATGTTAGAAACGGTCTTACCTATCATCACTTCTCCACCGGAGGTAGGAGTAGCGTAGAGTCTGCTGAGTAATCCATTCTCCCGCTCAAATGTGAGAGATTGTGCGACGATCATGATGAGGAAGATTGACGCAAAGGCGAAGAGCCCGGGTGCAAAGTAGTCAAATGTAGTGAAGGCTCTTACTTGAACAAGCGATGGAACACCGAGTGTAATAGGTCCTGAGCTAGCACTGGGCAAGGTTCCGTATATGGTTTTGATTAGAATTTGTTGCATTAAGGGTGGAATTGCCGTAGTTGCGAACATTGAACCCTTGTCCAAATACAGTTTGACTGTCGTGTTTGTCCAAGAACTCGAATTACTGGGGGATGCCCAGAAGGAATAACAGCTCTGTCCGAAGTCGGGCGGAATTATGGCATAGCCCTGAATTTTTCCTTGAATCAGGTCAGCTTGAGCACTATCGTTAGTAGAATAGAACTGTACCCGTAGTATCGAGCTTTCCGACAGGTTTCCGATCAGGTACTGCGCCCATTCTGGATGTGATGTACCCTCATTCATATTTATAACGCCAACCTGATAAGTGGTCGATTGACTTCCGCCGACGGCTCCGAAACCCACTCCGAAAACTAGTGTGAAAATCACAGGGAACAAGAAGACCATGAAAAGTGATGCCGGTTCGCGGGCATACGCTTTCAGATCCTTTTTCGCAAGCGAAGAGATACGTCGTAGTTTCAAATCATATTCCCTCCCTTATTCTTCTTCCAGTTAGCTGAATGAACACGTCCTCTAGATTCTTGGCTCTATGTTTGTCCTCGAGTTGTTTTGGTGTTCCAAGTGCGATGAGTTTTCCGTGATCGATTATGGCAACTCTGTCGCAGAGTTCTTCGGCTTCTTCCATGTACTGTGTGGTCAGAATCACGGTTCTGTTCTTCTTTTTGAGTTCCTTTATGAAGTCCCAGATGGCGTGTCTGGATTGGGGGTCCATGCCGACTGTGGGTTCGTCTAGGAACGCTATTTGGGGGTCATGCACCAGGGCCATTGCTAGGCTTATTCGGCGCATCATTCCTCCACTGTATTTTCCGACGCGTCTCTTTGCATCTTGTGTCATACCTACTTTCTTGAGGAGTTCGTCCACGTTTCTCTCTAGGCTGTTTTTCGGTATCAGGTGGAGATCTCCAAATAGCTTCACATTTTCCCTTCCGCTAAGCGACGGATAAACCGCTGTTACTTGTGGTGCTACCCCGATCAATTCCTTGACTTTCTTTGGTTCCTTCAAGACATCGTAGCCAGCAACATAGACAGAGCCGCTTGTTGGTTTCAACAAGCCACATAGAATATTGACAGTTGTGGTTTTTCCTGCGCCATTTGGTCCAAGTAGCCCAAAGAGTTCTCCTTTTTGGATTTCGAGGCTAAGTCTGTCGACAGCAGTTACGTCTTCATACTTCTTTGTGAGGTTCTTGACGACTATCGCCATTCCATCTGAATGCTCCTTGTTTTTCTCTTGTTCATCTGACTCTCTTGAGATTGATGTCTTGCCCAATTGATTTCTCCTCCATGAACCATCACTGACTGATATTTGGACGAATAGGAACTTATATCTTTGTTTACCAAGAGAGACAAGAAGAAGTAGCAATGTCATTCGAAGAGGTGCCTATTTTAACACAGCCAGTTGAAGAAGTGCCCTCAACGCACATGGCGAATGGCGAGCTGATAATTCACCGAGTTTTCCGTACAGTAGGCACGCCTTTTTCTATGACCAGCTTATCTCTCCACGTGTCAGTGATGTAGCCTGTGTAGAGGACATGTGGCACAATCCTCTCAAAACTTTCCTCTCCTTCAAGGCGCGTACAAAGATCTTGGAGCTCCTTCATTGAGTTTGTCCACGCGAACGAGAGAATGAAATTTGGAAGATTGCTGAATTGCCAAAGGAACATCACATTTGGGAAGTACTTCTTAAGAACATCGCTTGCCTTACTCTTGTCAGTTGATGCCTTCAAGTCGAGATGGATCATGGTAATTATGTCGTTCGACTTGTCTGGATACCACTCCATTGAGAGCTCAATCAAATTTCCTTGAACCATTCTTGAGAGCCTACGTCGGACCGTCTTGGCTGATACGCCTAGCTCTTCCGCGATGTCTGGAACAACTTTTCTAGAATCCTTGCTCAGAGCGCATATAATCTGGTAGTCTAGTTTGTGGAGCGATTTCTCAAGATTGGATAAGGGTTTTTCCGCGCCGACGACTATGCCAACAGTTGGATTTGGCATCTTGGCTTCGTTCTTGGCAAAGGCAACATAGGATTCAAGTTGAGAGATGTTCCGAAGATATGCTCCTATGTATAAGTAGTTTCCTCCGGCAACGCCAACCCAGTAAGTGGAATCGTTGCTTTGAAGCTTCTTGATGAGCTCCTCCCCAGGCGACGCTTCTGAACTACCGAAAATCACAGCAACAGAGCCTTCCAGAGCGGAGAGGCTAATCTTTGCAGTAAATGCACGGATCACGCCTGACTCCTTCAAAGCCTGAACTCTCTTATGAACCGCATTGACAGACAGACCAAGCTGACCAGCGAGGTCACTGTAAGGAAGCCTAGAATTAGACAAAAGGAGTAAACAGAGCATAAAATCTGTCTGATCCATACGTCATCAACTAGTGTATCTATTTGGCATGTGATTCTTAAACCTTAAGGAACACAGAACTCGCCAAATCACTTAATTTGCACGACTAAAGTTATTAAGGAGAGAATGAATAGAAAACCTGCGAATAATTCGATATCAGAAGAGGATATACAAGTCAGAATTCTTTCAAGGAGAGACGGACAACATGGTCGTCTCAATAAAATGGGTGAGCCACTCAGGCTTCCAGATCAAAGGTGAAGGAAAAATCATCTACACTGACTTACAGGAGGGAAGCGACGTCTCCGAAAAGGCAGACCTAATACTCCTAACACACTCGCACCCTGACCACTTTGATCCTTCAACGATTAAGAAGGTCCGTAAGAAGGATACGACAATAATTGCACCAATGGACTGCGTACCAAAAATCGGTGGAAGCGTCAAGACACTGAAACTCGGAGAAGAATTAAAGATCGAAAAGCTTAGGGTCAAAGCTGTCACGGCTTACAACTATAAGCGATTCAGATCTCCCGGCGTTCCTTTCCATCCTGAAGGGTATGGAGTAGGCTACTTGATAACACTTGAAGGTAAGACCATTTACCATGCCGGAGACACTGACTTCATTCCCGAGATGGCAAAAATCGGACCCGTTGATGTGGCGTTGCTCCCAAGCGGAGGAACATACACAATGGACAACCCTGAAGCCGCAGAAGCTGCAATAGCAATCAAACCCAAGGCCGTAATACCAATGCACCGCTGGGACACAGACCCCAAAGTATTCAGAGACTTGGTGGAAGCGAACTCAAAGATAAAGGTCCTATTGCTGGAGGAAGGCGATGAATACCAAGTCCCATAGTCAACTTGCGAATTAAGTGGGGCGTCGATCGGAGAACCAAGAGTGACTTTAGTCATAGTCATCGGTCCTCCTGAAATGACCGGTAGCGTAAGGCGCTTCTCCGAAGCGTAAGAAGGCGTATAAAACACGTCATACTATCTTATCCGAGGAGGAGAAAATGATTGCCCGTCAAGGAATTCAGGTGCGACGCATGTGGTATGTATTTTATGAGCAAGAAGGAAATGGGCGGCCATGTCAAGAAGGCTCATCGACCAATCGACCTAAGAACCAAACTACTACCCTCACAGAGAAAACCTCCCTACCATTAGGGAGAAAACCACCCATCCACCGTCAAAAAGATGAGACCTCTAAGCGATGACCAACAGAACCCACGAAAAAGATCAAACAAGGGACAAACCCGACCAAACCGAATTGAATCCGGCGCCCCTTTGATCTGAGGTTAAATATTCGCTGTTTCCTGCGTTTCATCTTGTCTTCTTTTTCTTCTAGTGCTTAAAGGCTTTCAGTTTCAGGCTGACTTCTTTCTTGGCGGTTTCGACAGGCTCTCCCAAAACCTCAATTCTCTGGAGATCTCCCTCACCCAGTCCTCTCCGCATAGCCTCCCTTATCACTAGTATCTTCTCGGGATCCATACCAACGAGAGTAGCTCCGATCGCTTCGACGGCAATGGCGTCCTTGCCGACCAATAGAACATTAGTCTTCACTCTCTTATCTAAGGCTGGTCGTGGATAAGTGTAGGTACCATCTAGGACGGCAAGATCTATACCACCAATCGCCTCATAGACATCAAGTAGAACCTCACCCAGCTTCTTGTGGAACCTAACCTTCTTTCTCTCAGGAATCAAGCCTAAGAGGTTCTTCAGGATAGTCCCCTTCTCATAAACGCGCAGCGCATGGACGCTTACGAAAACATTGGGCTTAAAGAGTACATGAGATAAACTCATCTTTTCATTGGCAATCCCCGCTTCATCTGTGTTAGAGTCATTAGAGAGATCAACTGGGACAACTCGCTTGGTGAACGTCTCCTTATAGATTTGAAGTCGTTCCAAAGCCTTCCCTTTATAATTTTCTGACTCAACAAGATAGACCTGGGGAGCGAGACTAAAGCTATCGATTAGGGCGCTAACCACACTCACTTCTGGATGATTTCTTTTCTTGTGATCGTAGATCCCTGGCTTGATGACAACAGATCTACCTTTGGTATTCAGGTCTCCTATGTTTCCGATGAGCCTCAGCCCTTCCCTAAGAGCTGCTCTTCCATCTCCATTTAACCTAAGTATTGCAACCTTTGAAACCATATCCTAGACCTCGCTAAGAGCCGAAAACCTATTCTATTGCGGTGCATCTTAACGTGAAGTGAAAGATGACGGAATAAGCATTCATCTACGCATGTCACTGACCGAAATAAGTCTTTCCGACCATTGTGGCAAATTCAATTACCAGTTGACGAAATTAGCCACCAAATGGCAAATTCTTGTGCCACCGAGCCGAGAGTCCTGCCAAGTCTAGGGAGCTGCTGAGTATGAGTGACTACGCGAAAACTGAAAAGATACTGAGGTCACTGGCTTCCAAGTCAAGACTCCAAATCTTGGAATGCATACAACATGACGTCTCTAATCCAGGTGACATCTCAAAGGAGTTGAAGCGACACAGATCAACAATTGAAAAGCACCTAAGGGTTCTTTCAGCTGGAGGGATAGTTGAGGAAGTTCCTTCGCTTTCAAAAGGGGGTCAACTGACAATCCGCTACGGTATTAAGGAGAATGTGAAAGAAGCCTTGATCAAGATTCGAGAAGTTGCGCAGAAGCTTTAGGCGCATATATACAAGGATCTTCGTTTGGAGCGCACAAGGAAAAATATGGCTTCTTTAAATTCCGTTCTTGTCTAGTGCGCTGTGGAAGCTTGGCTCTTCTCACTTTTTCGGAAGGGATGTGGATAGATTTGGCGCGCTGGCATGGGAGCCGTGCTTTATTGCCTCAAGTACTGTTGCTGTCGCTCTATCCGTGCTAAGTGGAACTAGTTTCTGTGGACTCACTTTCATCAGATACAACAACGCACCTGCACTCTGCGACAAGTTGTTGCATCCATCACTGAAGTATACGTTGTTTTTGCCAAGCCTCTGCTGCAATCGTTCTCCTACTTCCTCGATTGCGCAGTGCCCCACTACAAGAACCGGTCCCTTCAACTGGTCAATGACCTTCTGGTCGTGTCCTTTTCCAATGACCATCTGGAAGCCGCCTTTGCCATCGTAATCTAAGTAAAGAACTTGAACGAAAGTGAGGGGGTTATTCTTGCAGCCCTCTCGACAAACTAGCTTCTTCCCTTGGACTATGTTCACGTCAGGGGGAAACTCAGGATACAAGTCCGTGGGATACTTCTCCTTGAATCTAGATAGATCTCCAACGATGTCGATGTCCTCAATTCCTCTGACTCCAACGCCCATCCGGCGCTCAATAGCGATCTTCAAGTGAGGCACATCTTCGGTTGTCAAACCAAAAACACGTGCACCAACTAAGTCGGTTGCGATAACATCAGTACCGCCGATTAGTATTCGGAAAGGCTTGACACACTTGTTCGCAAGTGCTGTAGGTGGATAATGGCCGTGCACAGTTCCTTCGATTCCCTCGATCAACGTGAAATCAGGTTGGACATACCCCAACACGTCAACCAGCTTAGAGTGCAGATTATAGTTGTGGTCAAACTTACGATCCTGGTGGCGAGGAAACGCCCACTGGTTCTTTATCCCCAGAGTCACTCCAGCCATTGAATGGGTTTTCAACTTGGGAATGCTAACATAGAGATTCTCATCTCTTCGCTTGACCAACTCTCTGACTACCGTGCTTGACATCTCGAAAGTGGTGAGATCATATCCGCCAGAGGGGCTCAGCGTTGCAGGTGGTTTCCCTCTGAACTCAAAACGCTCAGTTCGTTCTTCATCCAGAAAGATTGGCTTGGCACCCGTCTGCTTACAAATGTCTGCGTATCCGTTTGCTTCAAAGACTAGACGAGTGTAGTTCCCTTGAGTTGAATTCTCCACGACGTAGACATTGTTTGCACCCGCCTCGAAGAAATACCGAATAACTGACTCCAAGACTTCCGGGCGTGTGTAGCAGTATTTCTTCGCATCAATCGCGTTCGGCTTAAGGTAAACATCTCGACTGGCTTTCAGCATCTTGGCGCCTCCGCCAAACTCCTCAAAGATCTCTCGAACCGCTTGGGTCAGAGATCTCTTGAAGGCGAAGTGATCATCAGGATCAACAGGAACATCTTTTACGACAACTTTAGTCTTAGCCATGGACTCGCATTCCCCTTTTCTCTTCTCGTTTCCCATTCTTGACTAGAGTTCTGCTGAGTAGCAACATAAAGAGATTACTATTTAAACATAGTAGCATAATTTCAATTGAAGTATCTTGATCTTTGATCTGATCCAGCTTTACCGGCAAAGGTGATGCTCAATTTCAATGTACATTCAACTGTATTTTCACTGCGCGTCATGTAAACAAGTCCTAGGGAACGTGAGGGATCGCGTTCAGATCCACCTACTTCCGCAGCCGAATCAAATCACACGCACGGAGGATTTTGCCTTCTTTCCGAGTACGATCAAGGTATCAGTCGTTAACGTCGACGAGTCAAATGAGTTGCTAAAGCAGTTTGCGACGGAATTGAAAGAAGATTTCAACATCAAGGTGACCTGGGTTGCGGCAACTGCAGAAAAAGCTCCGGCGAAGGTAGGGCCGAAAGTAGAACTGCGTCCGTTCCAGAAGGAGGAAAGCTACACACTATGAATTGTCCCAGATGCTGTGATAATAAAAGCAATTACCTTGCACGGTCTTTTCAACGGATTCCAAACGCTGCGCCAACTACTCGTAAATCCCTCGCGCGCGCTCTCTACTTTGTGGCAGGAAAAAGGAAAGCAAGCATTGCAAGACGAATAGCTCCATTTATTCTCAAAAGCATAATGGGTCTAAGATAAGCAATTAGGAATGCCAGTGTAATCTGAATGAGACCAGATTAGAGGCGTTCTCATGAGTAAGAAACGATCTCCAAAGAGTGTCTTGCCTGACGATAGGTCAGGCGTAGGAGCGGACAAGTTTAGTCAAATCGCTTTTCGGCCACTAACCAAAGAAAACTTGAAGGCAGTGTATGAGCTGCTCAAGCGGAATGAACCATTCTACTCGATTCCACTGGAATTCTTCAGACGAGGAACCTTAGGTGATGAAGCATACGACCCCAACCTGACCTTGGTTTTGCCGCACCCTGATACCAACAAACCGATCGCCGCCTTCATCGCCGTGGTCAAGAAAGGCTGGGTAAGAAAGAACTGCTATCTGAAAGCATGCGTAGTCGACAAACCATATCAGAGGCAAGGCATTGGATCGAGGATGCTTGAGGAAATCATGCATAGAGCGAGGCGCAAACTCCATTGGTACGATGATATACGCTACGGGGATAGTGCCCCTAGGTATTGGGAACCTGGCGTCGACTTACGTCATACTTCCTTGATCTTTTTCCTCAAGAAACACGGATTCGAAACTCGCGGCATGCGCTACAACCTCACATGCCCCTTAGGCGCAATGACCCAGAAACCAGAATCCGAGAAGAATGGATTCAGATTCGAGCGCGTCAAACCAAGGGACTTCAAAGCTACTGTGCAATTCGTGAAGAAGAATTTCCGACTTGGCTTCTGGTCCAGAGAAGTGCCGATAACATATGAGAATAACCCACCGACAACCTTCATCGCAAAAGACAAATCTGGAACTATCGTAGGCTTTGCGTCACACGGCACATTTTTCCCGGGATGCTTTGGTCCGACGGGCGTTCAGAAATCGTTGCGCGGAAGAGGAATCGGCGGAGAACTCCTGCACTGGTGCCTCTGGGACATGAAGCAAGCGAGAATCGACACATGCACAATCATGTGGGTAACGGGGGACACTATCAAATTCTACTCAAAAGTCCTCGGCGCTTACATCAACCCCGTTTTCTATACGATGAGCCGCAGAATATAATGGAGATGATAAAGATTCCCAAGAAAACGTACGAGATCTGTGAAATCCCTGGGGATGGCATAGGACCAGAAATAGTCTCTGCGGCAAAAGAGGTCCTGCAGGCCATCCAGGATGTTGCTGGATTTAAGTTGAGATACCACTTGGCACCATGTGGAGACAAGGTGAAGGAAGAAACTGGAACAGCAATTCCAAAGGAGTCAATTGAAATCTTCAGGAGAAGCGACGCTGCACTCAAGGGACCGGTAGGAGAGAATGTGCGAGACTTCGTCGTGGGCTTCAGACAAGAATTCGACCTATACGCCAACATAAGACCCGCGATATCATATCCATCGATATGTCCCCCAGCCCTGAGACCTGACATAAACATTGCAGTAATAAGAGAAAACTCAGAAGGACTGTACAAATCAATCGAAAACGAAATAGTTGATGGTGTCTGGACCGCAACCGGTGTCTACACCGTCAAAGGGTCGGAAAGGATCGCCAAGTTCTCCTTTGAATACGCGAGGAAGAGGCTAAAGCAAGGAATTGGAAAGGGGGAAGTCGTCCTTGCAACTAAGAAGAACATCTTCAGGAAGAGCCACGGAATGTTCTACGAAGTATTTGAAAGCGTCTCACACAAGTACCCAGACATTAAGTTCACTCACTACTACGCAGACGCAGTCTGTGCTTACCTAGTTAGAAGACCTCAGGATTTCGATGTAATCACCTCAGAGAACCTGCTCGCCGACCTACTTAGTGACTTGGCTGGTGAAGTGGCGGGTGGACTCGGGATGACAGCTGGAACGAACATCAACCTAGAAACAAAGATGGGATTATTCGAACCAACGCACGGCTGCGCCCCAGATATTGCAGGCACAGGAAAAGCGGATCCAATCGGGCAAATCAGAGCCGCTGGACTAATGCTTGAATTCCTTGGCACAGTCCACAACGATGAAAAGTGTACTAAGGCCTCCGCACTGGTCGAGAAAGCAATAGAGCACCTGCTTACGAGAGAAAAGAAAGACAACTTTCCAGTTGAGTTAGGTGGAAAGTCAAATACCGCTTCCGTAGGACGCAAGATTGCAGGATACATCAAAGACGGGACTGTAGCCATCAAATAGAAAAAGTTCCGAGATTTTCATTCTACGACTCTCGAAGCGAGTTCTTCTATTCGACGCTTAGAATAGCCTGTTGTCTCCTCAGGGTTCGTTGGAGAGTCTGAATGTCTAGGTCGCGCACGATACCATTCCCTTTAGCGGCTAGTGCTGCTGCGGTGCCCGCCGCGTGTCCCGTGGCTAGGCAAGTTGCTGCTCCCCGTAGAGATGCATTAGCTTCGTGGTCGCTGGAAATACAACGGCCTCCTACTAGGAGATTCTTGACCTTTTTCGGGATGAGCGCCCTGAAC
>Ga0315310_10002818_pt1 | contig 10820 bp, 14 predicted proteins | sample TDP5_MG_FD_203630 | JGI IMG/M metagenome (GOLD analysis project Ga0315310, IMG submission 203630) | Freshwater sediment microbial communities from Lake Towuti, South Sulawesi, Indonesia - TDP5 | ecosystem: Environmental > Aquatic > Freshwater > Lake > Sediment | place: Indonesia: South Sulawesi...
CCTTGCCCATATCCCATATCCGTACCAAATATCCCGCAAAATCTTATAAAAAGGCTTTCCTTATGGGATGTCGGTGTAAACCATGTCGTTGGCTAGGGGTAAAAAGAAATACGCTACCAAGTCGAAGACTATGGGAACAAACTGGGATGACGCGAAGGATAGAATGAAGACGCACTATCCAACCGAGATGGCGAGGCTGGCTAAGGAGGCTGGAAGAACACGGGTTAAGTCCGCTCGGGAAGCAGCCTACAAGGAAATGATTGACGTAGTAACGGCCGCAGACTTCGCGGCAGCCGTTGCAGGGAAAGAAGACAAGTGGTACGATAACTACGTGGACGCAATGTTTGAGTAGCCTAACAGCTTTCCTAACCTTTTTTTCTTAATTCTTTTAAAGTGAAAGACCCACTTAAGAGTCGAAAGTGAAGGGTTACCCTAATGTCTGTGATTGAACCGCCAATAGAAAGAGCGAAGGTGTTGGCCACCGTTCAGAATGTCTTCTTCGGAAGGTTCTACTCCACGGACATATTCCTTTTTTACAGAGCCTTGTCTGGACAATATTACAGGTCGCCGGTGATGGCGGGAGCGATGCTTTTCACCCAAGTGTATGGAGACGTACTTCAGTTCATAGGTCCTCTCCCTCCAACAGACAGGGCTGTTGCGTTCCTAGATGAAATAACCATTTTTTGGACTAACCAAATCAAGCGAGATCTCGGTCCTCTCTTTCCCGTCGAGGAGCTGTGGGAGGGGTGGGACGTGTTCACTTGGATGCTTGAGCAGGATTTGAAGGAGAGGCCTCCCCCAACTCCCCTGCCTCCACAAACCACGCACATCGAATCAGTCAAGCTCACAGATGAGCAGATTCAAAAGTTGCCTTTCAGCAGGAAAGTTGCATACTATTCTTATAGGGGAGATGTGGATTGGTCAGAGCAAGTTTACAGGTACGCCTCAGTGTATTTTCCAGAGTTTTTCACCGTTATAAGAGCAGTCTGGCCGGACCATCTTAAAATCTTCGAGTTCTACGGAAACTGGGCTAAAGAGTGCTTTCTCAGAGTTCCAGCCAAGAACGAAGACCGAATAATGGGCAAAGTGATTCTTCTATCCAACTACCGCTTCAACATGATTGTTCCTGACCTGCTGTTCCCATTACATGAGGCCTTCCAAAAAGAGGACTTCAGAAATGGCTTACTCGAAATAGCATCCCACATAAGAAAAGAAGCAGAGGAAATCAGGGTAACGCCTATCCCTCCTAAGCTATAACGTGGCTTTAAAACACTCTTCCTCGCCTTTCCCTAGTTTGAGGGGGGCGGATTTGAACCGCCGTCTCAAGGTTATGAGCCTTGAAGGATAGACCTGGCTTCCCTACCCCTCATCTTTTTTCCTTAAACTTATTAATGGCAAAACCCTTTAAAACTTACTTCTTTTCTATTTATCGAGGTTACAATGTCTGTCATGAATCAATGCTTCGTTTGTGGAACCTACTACAAAATGGGTGAGAAAGGTTCTAGATTGGTCACGTGTTCAGATACGTGTCACGAAAAATTCGTGGAGCGTCTCATCCAAGAGTTCGGAGAGTTCAAGAAGGTTTGTAGCCTAGTTACTGGGAAGTGTTACCGGGTTCCCACAAGAGTCATCATCGAGAGGGGTCTAACACATGAGGAGCTTGTCAAATTCCCGGAATGGAAAGATTGATTTTGATGAGGAAACGACAGAGTTCCTAGACGCTTTAAAGCCTTCAACTAGGAGGACCTACAGGCCGGGCTTGTCTGCGTTCCAGACGTATTACGGTAAACCGTTAAGGCATTTCCTTGACGCTGTTGAGGAGGACAGACGCAGGTCTAGGCGTGAGAGGCGCAGGGTTGCCAGGAACACGCTTAAAGGTTTCGTTGAGTGGATGGAGAAAGGAGAATTTAAGCCTAAGTCGATTCGCACATATGTTTCAGCTGTCCAGTCCCTCTGTGTATATTACGAGATCCCTGTTAGCACGCGCTACGTGAACGTTCCCCCCTCCATCCCGGTCTCCACGAAATTTCCTTGGACCCTTGAGAAAGTCGCAGAGTTGGTGTCAATGATCAAAAATCTAGAGATTAAGTCTATGGCCATAAGCACCTTTCAAGCTGGGCTAGGCATTTCAGACCTCTTGGCATTAAGCTATTGGGACATCAAATACGAATACGAAAACGGCATTGTGCCATTGTGTTTTGATCTTGCAAGGATTAAGACCGATGTTCCCTTCATGACATTCATAGGCGAATGGGGTGTACATATTCTTAGACAACACCTCAAGGGAAAGAGGCTAACCCTTAACACTCCAATATATACGATAAGCCACAGGACGATTGACAGCTACTTTGAGAGGCTCGGCCAGAAACTATACGGAGAGTATGTGGGGCAAAATCCAATGAGACCTTACACTTTAAGGGCTGCCTTCCGCACGCTTCTAGGAGACGCTGGAATGGACAGAGATGTTGTCAAGTTCTTCATGGGGCAGCGGCTTCCAGAACAAGATAGGGTTTACCACAGCCGGTCGAGGGATGGATGGCGAGACCTTTACAGAAAATATAAGTATGCCCTAACACCTAAAAACTGGAGCACGATTTAATGGTTGAGCCTCTGCCCCTTGGAACAGGTGAAGCCATAAGGTCTTTCCTCTTAAGGGTTCGCATGGGAAGCCCATACGACTTCTACAAGGAGTTCAGAAGGGTTAAGCCCACGACAAGCTACGACTCTGTGAGGCGTTACTTCTACATTCTCCGAAAACTGGGGCTAATCGAGTTTGTAACCACAGCGCCAAGCGAGAAGGGAGGTTTCCCTAAACGCTTATACTGGGTTGTTCCCGGAATGGAGGAAGATCCCAGATGGGCTTACCCGCAGATAGCATTGTATCCGATAACAGGTTTCGGTGGAAGACACGGTAGGCGGTATAAAAGATGGGTTGAGAGGGACAGGCCTAGCCGTGAGCTCACACGGCTGATGAGGAAGTATGAATTAAGCAGTTCTTAAGATGATTAGGAGAGAATGTGCATAAATTATATATAAAAGTTCTATTTACCTTCGTAGTTGTCTACACAGTAATATGGGGAGGTGATAAATCTGGTTAATGAGGGAAGAGGGCGACTGTTCCGAAGAAAAGACGGCAAATTCTTAATATACCTTCCGAAAGACCTGTGCGAGGACAGCATGTTCCCATTTAAAAACTGGGAAGAGAGCAGAGAAGGAGGAGCTAGAAGAGGGGTAAAAGACTCCATACGTGTGAAGATAAGCTTCAAACCAGAAGAAGAAGAGCCGAAGCTGCTGATAGAGGAATGGAAAGAAGAAGGATAGGGCTTCAGAGGTCGGACAGGTTCCTGACCTGCCTTAAGTCTTTTCTTTGTTTTTTAAAAATTTTTTTAAAAATTAAACACGTAGTTTAATACATGCTTTTAATCAATATTAATAGCAAAAACGAGTTTGCACGTGTGAAGTTTGTTTCGGTTCATTATTTTCCCATGCTTCTTGTTACGTAATCCTTAAATTTACGTAAAGCCTTATTATAATAGGTTACGTAAGTTTCTCGCTTACGTAACTTAAAGGGCTGTTCGCCTTACCACGCTAAAAGCTGGTTAAAAGGGAGAAAAAGGCGAATAAGCCATAAAAAGGGTGGAAAAATGGAAAGCGAGCTAATAAACGATTTTCCGATTAGCGAGATTAAAGGCTTTTTCTACGAGAGGCAAGTGTTCGACAAGGAAAGGCTTAACGAGTTAGCTACTGACATAGCTCAAAAGGGCGTCTTAAAGAACGTTGTCATATCTCGTAAGCTGTTGAACCACAAGACTAAGGCTTTAATCGGCGAAAACATGGTTATCGCTGGTTTCAGAAGCACTAAAGCCAGCGTTATGGCTAAAAGGAAAACTATTCCAGCGAGGGTTTACGAAACCCTAACAGACTTAGAGGCTACTGACATACTTCTCAGCGAGAACATACACTTTGAGGATATGAACGACTTCGACATCGCACAGAACCTTAACCGTTACGTTGATGCGGGGTTAAAGCAAAAAGACATCGCCACAAGGATAAACAAGAGTGAGCCTTACGTAAGTCAGTATTTGGCTTTACTTAAGGATTCTGAAGCTATCCAAAAAGCCTTAACAACTGAACCAGAGGCTTTTACGGAAAAGCACGCAAGACTTGTTAGGGCATTACCGCCAAAACTTCACGAAAAGGCTGTTGAGCTTGTGCAGGGAAAAACCGTTAAAGAGGCTAAAGGGGTTGTTGAGCAATTAGCGGAGGAAAATAAGGCTGTTGTGCTGAAAGCTCTGATTAAAGAGCTTGAGGACAGACTTAAAGAGTGTGATGAGGCTGAAAAGCAGAAAGCAGAGTTAGAAAGGCAATCCGCAGAGATTAGCGGTAAAATCAAGGCTTTAACACCGTCAAGCATGGAGTTAAAAAGGCTTATCGCTAAAATTGAGAGGATAAGAACGGGCTACTTCCCACGAAAAGAACGTTTAGCAGAGCTTAAGGCTAAACGCACAGAATTACTAAAGACTATGCCAAGTTTCGACGTTTCGCAGGTCGAAAAGGAAAGAAAAGAGGTTTACGAGGTTATAGCCAAAAAAGAGGAAAGAATTAAGGCTATAAAAGAGGAATTGTCAAAACTACAAGAGGAAAACCGAAAGCTGAAAGATGAGGCTAAGAGGCTAACGGAGAAAATCGAGCTTGTGAACACGACTAAGCATGAGCTTAAACGGATAGATGCGGAAACTAAGGATTTACAGCCACAGATTAAAGAGCTTGAGGCAAATCTCGGAAAGGAAATTAAGGACTTCGACAAACTTGTGGAAACGGTAAAGACAAGCGAAAAGGACACCTTAGAGAAGCGTGAAGCCCACTTTAAGGAGCTTGCAGAGGTTAAGGAGAAGATTAGAAGCCTCAACGGAAAAATCGCTAATCGGAGCATGGTAGAAAAGCGAATAGAAAACCTGAAGAAAGAGCTTAGAAACCTAACGAAAAAGGCTTAAAGCCAAATCTAAGCCCTTTTCTTCCCTTTTTTCTCATTTTTCCGTTATAGTTTTGCCATAAGCATATTGAAAGTTTAAGCCTCGAAACCTTGCGAGTTTGAACCCGCAGGGCGAGAGCTTCTTTAAGGCTTTTTTCTGCGAAGCTCCTCTCTTTCGGTTTTTCTTCCTGAGGCCACTTCAGCAAGCCTGATGTGGCAGGGTGTCAAAACATGGAAAACAGGAAAGAGGTTTTGGAAGGGCTATTGGAGAGGCTTGAGCGTGGAGATCCCCTGATAATCGTGGGCTTAGACCATCCTGACATACCGAACCTGCACAACTTCTATCCTAAGAGGTATTGGGAAAGCATAGTGCATAGGGGCTTCGGCAGTTTCGAGGGAAAAACCGAACACGGAACATTCAGCTTCTACGGTGGCGGGGCTATGAATCACCACCATTTTAAAGACGGCTCTTGGCTTTCATGGAGTTCCTTAGAAGTTTCAAACCCTGAAGTGCTTAAAGACTTGGAATACGACTGCCAAAAAGTCGCTAGCGTGCTGAGGCAAATCATAAATTCCATGTCGAAAGACTATATCAAGCGAGTTAGCCGAAAAGCTCCGATATTTCAAGGCAGAGCCATTATTATTCAATCAGCTCACAACAGAACAGTTATTCCTGTGCCTGACGCTCTGATTTTATGCGACGCTTGTAACGTTGAAATCAAGACAGAAGAAGTAAACCTACTGATGATTAACGGCAGGGTTTGGGGGGCTGTGTGCGAAAGCTGTCGGTTGCGTCATCATAAGGACTTACCAATAAGGCGTGAAGAGGTGTAAATAAATGGGTTTTCTGGACACGTTAAAAGGACTATTCCGAAAGAAGAAGCAAGAACCGCCTAAACGAGAAGTCGAGAAATGCTCAAGAACTCACACGACGATTAACGAGATAAGACGCACAATAATCGCCCAACGAAATATCGAAAAGCGGAAACGGAGCCAATACAAACACTCCAAGTTTTTCAAACAGCGGCAGCCCACAACAGCAAGAAAACTGTGGAAACCAGACAAAAGACCTGAAGATTAGCTCTCAATTTCCTCTTCTTTTTCTCTCCCAAAGCCCGTTAGCGAAGCCTATCGGGCGGGAGGTTGATCAGAATGAGCTTGTATGAACAAGCCATAGAGGAGTGGAAACAGCAAGATCCGTATCTGGAAAATTTCGAGGGTTTTCAGCGGTTCTTGGAGGAGAAAGAGAAGCAGAAAGCTGAAAGCGACGCATGGCAAGAACGTGAGGAATACTGCACAAAAAAGCTGAAGGATTTGGTGATTAAGGCTGTTCTGATAAGGGAGTTCGGCGATGTTGAGGTTTCGCCCGTCTGCACTTGGGAAGACTTCTACGAGATGGCTCACAGGTGGGTTCAAATAGACAACGGCTTAGGCGATTGGCTTCCCTTCGACAGCTTTGGAGTTGGCAAGATTAAGCATACGCTAAACATCACGGTAAGCCCGAAATTCGCCTACGACTATTGGAGAGAGAACATCGCACATCCAGAATGGTTCGGCGACTGGGATGTGGCTTTCGGAGCTAAAGGTTACTGTGGCGATGGCTATCGGTTGAGGATGTGGTTGGCTATCTGCGTTAAATTGGGCGTGGGGGCTGAAGCCTTAGAGATTCTCAACAATCTTCCAGAGGAGATGCGACGCAAGGGGATTCCTGACCACATTAAAGAATACGTTGAGCATGAGGCATGGAAAGAAACCTACAAAGAGTATTGTAAGGACTGTAAAAGGGATACTTGTGAAGGCTGTGTTCCATACGTTCCTGAGATAAGGCAACACGAAAGCTAACCATATTCTCCCTTTTTCTTTTTCCGCCTAAAGCCTGTTAGCTTAGCCTACAGGCGGGCTGGAAAGCCTACCCTTCGGAGAAGGGTTAGCCTCCAGAATTTTGAGGAGTGATGGTAAATGCCAATCCGCTTTGTAACGCCTAAGATAAATGTTGAAGTGAATAGGCGACCGATAAACCCTGAAAACATCGTGAAAAGACCTAAAATCGTCAAGAAAGACAGCAAAGGCAACGAAGTCAAAACCATGTATAAACCAAAGATTTTGGTGGGAATCAACGAGGAAGACGGAAGCCCAATCTACCGCAACCTAGTCTGTATGTGTCCTCTATGCGATCCCGCCGAACCCAAAGAGGACTGCCCTATTTGCGGCGGTGGAGGAGTAGTGGACTTTTTCAGCAACTACGAGAAGGTGGAAACCGTGAATGGGGTGCCGGTCAGCGACAGCGAAGAAACAAGCTATTTCATAGTGCATGAAGACGGGATGGAGGAGCTTACAAGCAAGTTTCCACGTAGCGAGGTTCTGAAAGTGCAGATGGAGATGCCCAGAAGCAAACTGCACGAGTTCTACTTTGACGGTGGCTGGGACGAGCTTGAAAGCCTGATAAAGACGAAGAAGGGCGAGAAGGTTCACGACAGCTTTGTGGAGCAGGAGCTTTACAGAGAGGCTGAAAGATACGTAGCCGAGGGCATTATCGGGGCAGGGAAGTTCGTCAAGGCTGAGGGCTTTCAAGAGTGGTTTTTCATCTGCTTCCCCACGATATTGGACAACGGAAAATTCGGCTGGCTCGTGGGCTACACAACCTGCAAAATCGAACAGTCGCACCTGATGGACATTCCGACGGGCAAAGAGGTCAAAGAGGAACAGAAGATACCCGCAAAAAGCTACCTTCCAGACCTGAAGGCTCTGGCTTCGTAGAGGAGTTTTGTCTCCTCTTTTTTCTGTGTCAAGGAGATGCTTAGAATTGAGAATTGAAATGAGAGAACAGAAGCATTTGTGGATAGTCTTCAATCCTGCAAAAGGCGACCCCAGAGAAGTTATCATAGACGAGGAACATAACGACCTTCGAGTGTGCGATGGACTTCACGTTGTCAAAGTGCGATGGGAAAACGACAGACTGAAAGACGTTCTGGTCGACGACATTTTCGTTTGGCGAGGGAAAAAACGTGGGTAAGTTCATGTTAGCACACAGGGGCGACTTGGGCGTTCTGCAAAGGTCAGACATGGTTGGAGAGCCTAAGCTCGACGGGACCCGATGCCACATAAAGAAGACGCCCACAGGTCTTGAGATGTGGAGCCGAAACACCAAGGACAACACATACAGAGTGAACTATGCGGAGTTTCACAACCTGCCCGAAGTCGAGCATGACGTCAGAGGCCTTAACTGCAAAACCGTGTGGCTTGACGCAGAGCTTACGTGGTTCAACAAGTTCGGAAGGTCAGTAATGCGTGGAAGCCAAGTGAGATGCGGAACAAAAACGCGGACTGCAGTCTTGGAGGCGATGAAGATATACCCGATAAACGCTATGGTTTTCGACCTTTTGGAGCTGAACGGGGAGGACTACACCAAACAGCCGTTCACAACAAGAAAAGCCACACTCAAAAAGTTGTTGGCGGAGCAAAAGAGCCTCGACAGCCTCCGCTACCTTGACTACACGCCTGACAAACAAGCACTATGGGAACAGATGTTAAGCATACGAGGCGAGGGGATAATGGCTAAAACCCTAACGGGCAGGTACGAGTTTGGAAGAAGCCGAGAGTGGCTGAAGCTCAAGAACGAGAAAACAGCCATAAAGAAGGTTGTGGGCTACACTTTGGGACAGGATGCGAGAGCTCCTTACTTCGGAAGCCTCGTTCTGATGAATGATGATGGAACTTACGGCGGTAACGTCGGCTCAGGGTTCGACACGGAAGAGCTTGAGTGGTGGAAGAACCAGCTGTTATCAGCGAATCGAACGGACAAGCCCTTTCCCAACAGCGAGGTCGGAGAAGAATACGTAGCCGTCAAGATACCCATAAAGGTCAAGGTCAGATACTACGAGGTTACAAGTCGCGGGGTTCTGCGTTTCCCCGTCTACATAGGCTACGTCAAATAACCCGTTTTTTGCCTCTTCTTCTTTTTTGCGCTTTTCTATCCCCTGAAGCCACTCTCAGCGAAGCCTGAGGCGGCAGGAGGAGTGAAAATTGTTTGATGTAAACGAGGCAAATGTTGAAACTCAATGCGAAAACTGTAATGGAGTTATATCTCCGAAAACAAAGAAACTACGCTACAGAAAATTCTTAGGCGTCAACTCCGTCAATGGAAGCCTTTGCCGAAGCTGTTTCATCGAGCTCGCACAAAAAATTTTAGGACACGCCACGACCTATAAAAGTACATGATTTTTGAAATCGCGAGTTCTTAAAAGTGGTATCACCTTTTCCTTTTTCTCTTCCCCTGAGGCTCCAGATTGGCGTTAGACCAACTGGGGCAGGAGGAGTGAGATATGCATTTTGAAGTGTTGGGACGTAACAGGCGATACACTACCAGCATAGAGCTTGTCATGGCAGACATCATTGAGATCAAGCGGAAACCAAACCAAGTGTTCACTTTCAAAGACCCGGAGAACTTCGTGAACGCTCTGATAGGGCATGATTCTGTTGTTGTTCACGTGGGGAAGGATTCAGAGGACTCAGACGTTTTGAAGGCATATTATTGGGAGCCCGGCTACGAGGAAGCAAAAAAGCATTCTGGGTTCAGAGAGGGCGGAAACATTCTCCCTACAGGCAGCCTAGCTGTCTTAGAAATGAAAGACGCCTTCGATCTAGAAGGACAATTGACCTATCTGCAGGGTGAAACCAGAAGATGGGTCGCTCTCTTTAAGCAGGTTGCGGCGCTTTCAAGGAAGATAAGCGATATCAATAGGGAGAACAAGTACGCCGACGAAGAGAGCTTCGAGTACATGAGCCCGGACGAGCTTGAGAAAGTGCTCGAGGAAATGAAGGCTGAATACGAGAGGTTGACTAAGAAACCGAGGGCGGAGGTCTAATGTCGCTAGTAGAAGAATGGAAGAAGCGTGACCCCCTATTAAGTGACCTGGAAGGCTTTCTAAGGCTGCTCGAAAGAGTTCAAAGATTCCAAGAGCTACACTCGCAGCTTACAACTTGGCACGAGAACGGAGGAGGCCCGAAGGAAATCAAGATGTTCAGAGGCATAAGCGCGATTTTCGCACTCAAAGACAGGGGAAGCCCTCAAAGGTATGGCGGGCTTTCCTATATTCCCGTAAGCGACCTTTTGGCTTTCGATGGGCTAAAGGAAAAGCTTGAGGCCGGCGGCGACCTCTTCCTCTGTTTCGAAGTTATGCACGAGGAAACGTTAGACCATGATCCTGAGAGACCTCATGTTAGGGGAACTTTCTCAAAATACACCTACTACGACTGCGATTGGGAACCCGTAGCGAAACCAGAATTCATGAAGAAAATCGAGGAACACCTGCGGAAAGTCAGCGAGTGGTACAACAGAGGAGCAGAGATGACAAGTGAGCCTTATCCAACTCCGCCTCTTTGGAGGGGAGAAAATGAGCCTGGCTGAAACTGTTCTTTCGGAGTGGAAGCAGCAGGACCCCTTCCTCAGCGACCTTGAGGGCTTCGAGAGTTACTTCAGCAAGCGGTATCCTGTTCTGGAGAAAGAGGCTAGGAAAGAATTCGAGAGACAGATGAACCTCTTGGTGAGAGTTTTCACGGCTCCGATTATTCTGTGGAACGGTCCTTGGATGAAGGATATCCCTGAATGGCTTCTTGACTATATCAAAATCGACCGTTTGATTGCGTTGATGAAAAAAGAGTACGACCGCTCAGCCACGGATGCGGAAGCCCTTGCTTACATGATACCTCGCGCGATGGAAAATCCTCTCGGTCATGAGTGGTTCAGAATCTACCTTTACCTGGGCACCAAGGTAATGAGAGAGGCAAAACGGGTTGAAGTGCCGAAGGACGTTGCTGTTGAGAGCCTAGACGACTACGAGCAGAAGCT
>Ga0315310_10002819_pt1 | contig 10818 bp, 8 predicted proteins | sample TDP5_MG_FD_203630 | JGI IMG/M metagenome (GOLD analysis project Ga0315310, IMG submission 203630) | Freshwater sediment microbial communities from Lake Towuti, South Sulawesi, Indonesia - TDP5 | ecosystem: Environmental > Aquatic > Freshwater > Lake > Sediment | place: Indonesia: South Sulawesi...
TCACTAGTGTATTAAAAAATCCTCCCGGTGCTTGGGAGTTTTGGGCGGTGTTTGTCTTAGCCCTTTTTCTTGTCGTATCGAAAAGAAGGGTGGATCTTCAGCAAATAGAACAGGAAAATGTATTAAATTGTAGGACTAACTCCTCTTTATATTCGAAAAAAATGTTAGATCAATTAATTTTTCTTATCTCTGCCATTTTTCTGATGGGCTATTATTTATATGTAATCCTTACTGATACAACTGGGGGCTATCTTTTATTGACAATTCCTGTAGCAACATATTTAATGTTTAGATATCTATATTTACTATTTTCCAATAAAAAACCTTTGTTAACAACTAAAACCCCTGTAAAGGATCCTGGTATGATTATAGGGAGTGTTGTTGTCCTTATTTTATTTTTAACAATTAAATATCTCGGAATTTAAACTTTTAATCGAACTTATTTTTTAAACAAACGACTTAATGTTTTAAAAGTGGTTATTATCAGATAAATTCGTTGCTGTATTCCTCGAATTTTCACATGAATGAAATTACGGAGATATCTGATAACCATTTTGGGCCGGCAGTAATATTGAATATATGCATATCGTATGAATCTGTGAATTAGGGCGGGATCAATGGTCGTCATAGTTTGGTTCATCGCCGCTGTCCCTAAAAATGGAATGAAAGGGATAAATTCTACACCATCACTATCTACCTCTTTACTAAATTGAATGGTACTATAGATTGATTTAATGGATTCTCCTGGCAACCCAATAATATAGATAGCACCTGTGTAAATTCCATATTTATTTGCTAAAGTAATTGCTTTTTTAACTTGTTCTTTCGTAATCCCCTTTTTAACATATTGTAATATTCGAAAATCACCTGATTCCACTCCAAAAGTAATTAATTGACAGCCTGCTTTTTTCATTATACGAAGCATTTCTTCATCTACTGTATCTACGCGTGAATTACAAAACCAGGTAATTTTCAAATTATTCTTTAAAATTTCGTGACATAATTGCAAGACCCATTGTTTATTAGCGGTAAAGGTATCTGCTCGAAAGAAAAAATTGTGTATATGTAATTTTTGAACCAATTGTTTTATTTCTTCAAGTAGATTACTAACACTTCTTTCCCTTACTTTGAATCCATTCAACACATTGCTTAAACAAAAGGTACATCCATAAGGACATCCTCTAGAAGTTTGGATTGTTGTGAATATTTCCCCTGTTATAGGGACGCGATAAAGTTCATTTCTGATCAAATGGTGTGCTGGAAATGGTAATGCATCTAAATTCTCAATAAATTCCCGGTCCTGGTTTCTCTTAATAGTGTTATTTTCACGAAAAGTGAGCCCTTGAATATTCATCAGAGGTAAGGAAGACCCAATTAATTCCTGAAATGTTTTTTCTGGTTCTCTTCGAATGGCAAAATCAATAAAAGGGGCATTTTCTAATATTTCCACATCTTTTATTGTGGGTGCATATCCGAATACTATGATTTTTGCACCGCACTCTTTCGCCAACTTTAAAGAAATTAAATCGGATTCTAAAGTGTCTAATGATATATTGGCAATAATCCAATGAGGCTTCCATCGATTTAGAAACAATTCTAACTGTTTTAAATTAACTTTTTCGATTGGAGCATCAATTATTTTCGTTTGAAAGCCCAACTCCTCGGATATTGCAGCAAGTCCCATTAAACTTATAGGCGGCCTTACTACTCTATTAAGATGCATTTCTACTTCGTTTTGACACCGATCTTCCTTATAAAGTAGCAAATTCGAGGGGGGATTTAATAAAAGCGCTTTGACCATAAATCACCTTTTATTGCCTGAACCTTTTTGATAGAAAGTCCCAATTTTATTTACCTGTCCCGCTATTTAGGTTTTACAAATGTCCTATTTCAAAGTCGCGACAATAAAAAAAGAGTAGGCAAGAACTATCCAAAAACTGGATCTTAAAATTGTATCTAATCTACTCAATATTGGGAAAAATATCTTAGGACAAGCAGGAAAGAAGAAAATTCCTTTCAAGTTAGAAATTTTCAGGTTAAAATTATTAATGAGCCTCTTCATAAACCAAAGATTATACATGTGATCTTCAGGCTCATTATAAAGCACCGGAAAATGGGGAAAAGAAACATTCCGATTACTATAATGAAAGCCAATTTTTTTATTAAATAATCGCAAAATAGTTCGAGGAATTATATAATAAAAGACTGAAAAAAGGTTCAAAGGAAATAAAATATTTGGAGCTGTTATTATCAGGGAACCTTGTTTTGTTATCACTCTTACTTTTTCTCTAAAAACCTTCCAAATAGTTTGATATGGGTGGGGGAGATGCCGAAGTACCTCAATGCAATTAATAATGTCAAAAACTCTCGTTCGAAAAGGGAGATACTCAGCATCAGCCAAAACAAGATTAATAATATTATATCCCCTTTCTTTTAACTTATTTCTTGTAACTTTTAACATTTGAATGGAACTATCAACACCGATTACAGAATGGCTTTGCTGAATAAATTTTTCCATATATATCCCTGGTCCAACCCCCAATTCCAGAATTCTTTGTCTGATTGCCGTTAAAATTACGTTTAAAACTTGTTTTTTGAGCAACTGATGAAAATATTTATCACGACCCCAAATTTCATTTTCATAGTGGGCTGCCCATGCATTAAAATGTTTTATTACTTCACTTTTTTCTTGGTTTGACATGGAATAAGTAACCGTCTAAATCGTATTTTTAATATTTTCAAGGGAAAAATTACTGAAATAATAGATTGTTAAAATTTTTCTATTTGATTTTATTTAAATTTGTTGAAACCAGAGAAAAACATAAAAAACGAGTATTTTCTGGAAAACATATAGCATTTAGACGATTTTATACCGAAAGATTGTGTTTAAATAGTCCAAAAAATTTGAAAATATTTAAGATAGTCCAAATTTTTATGAAAAATAATTTAAAATTAGTTGGAACAAAACTGCAATATTTTTGATTGGGTAAAAAGGTATTAATTTTAGCATTCTCATTATTTGTTTTGGTCGTAAAATAAATTCTCGATAGGCATCTCGGGGTAAAATTAATTTTTTAGAGCCCTCCGTAAAAATTAATCGGTCTCTTTTCCCATAAAAATGAAACCATTCATAATTAATTGTATTTAATTTATTTTTTTCTATCCATTCATCACAGAGCTTGGAACCCGGAAGCGGACTTGCAAGAAAGAAGCCAACGCTATCGAGAGGAAGGCTTTTGGCAAGCTGAATTGTCATTCGCTCAGTCTTATAAGTTGCTCCAGGTAATCCAAATATAAAAAAAGATGGAAGGATATAACCTAATTCTTTAGCTATTTTCGCAATTTTGGGAATTTTTTTTAAATCCAATTTTTTATTAGCATTATTTAAAATTTTTTGGGATCCCGATTCGATCGCAAAAGTTAGGGCATAAAATCCTGTCTGCCTCATTAATTTAAGAATATCTCTATTTAAGGAATCAATTCGGACTCCGTTAGGGCAAGCAAAAGTTAAATCAAGTTTTCTGCGAAAGATTTCCTGGCAGAATTCAACTACATGTTTCTTTTGTAAGGTGAAATTATCATCCCAAATATGAATTTCTCTAATTTTAAATTTCTGTACGAGAAACTCGATTTCATCACCAACATTCTGCGCACTGCGTCTTCGAAATTTATGCCCCCAAAATTGAGTTGAGGAGCAATAGGAACAGGAATATGGACATCCCCGTGTTGTTAAAATAGGGGCTACTGGAGGGCGTTTAATCATATGTCCATGTGGAATCGAAGGATATTTTAGAGGGTTAATCAAATTCCAAGCAGGAAAAGGGAGTTCATCTAAATTCAGTATTGGTTCTCGAGGTAAATTCAATTTAAATTGATTCTTTTCAAGGTAGGCAATCCCCTTTATCTTCTTTCTGGCTTCATTATCCTGCCATTTATCCATGAGTTCTAAGGTCGTTAATTCTCCTTCGCCTACGACGACAATATTGGCCCCACATTCACGCATACTAAGTTCAGGTAATGCACTCGCATGGATTCCCCCTAAAATAATAGGAATTTTAAGTAATTGGAGATGCCGCGATAGGGAACGCATTTCAAGGAAGTATGGCGATAATGCCGTGATGCCAATGACCTCGGGATTAATTTTCTTTACTTGGGAAACGATTGCGGGATAAGATTCTTTCCTTATAGCACAATCTAATATATCCACTTGATGCCCATGGGCTCGAAGGATCCCTGCAATATAGCCCAATCCAATAGGCGGATTCGGGTCTGAAATTAAGAGATTGATTTTAGGGCGCATTAATAGTAAATGGGTCATTAGAAATCACTAAAGGTCTATTCAATAGTAATGAAGTATTTATCAAGTTAAAATATTTGTAAATACAAACTCTTATAATAATTGATAAATTCGTCTCTGAAGTTTTTTCATTAAAATCGGGACAAAAAATAACTTAATTTCAATAAATTTCTCAAATATATATCTTTTGAAATAATTTGAATAATTAACGAAAAAATTAAATTATTTTTCATCTTAAATGTTAAAAAATTATTTAAACCTTGAAACTTCTGGCAATTAATATAATTTTCTAAAGTCTTTTCTTTGTGAGGGGATAGCAATATTCGTTCATCTTCATTAATATAAGGAATAACTATTCCCAGATCACCTATTAAATATTTTGCTTTATAATTGATATTATTTTCATCTAGTGCAATTTTGGAGAATTCATGTGAAAAAATTATGCCCCCCTTAACAAGTTTCGCAAAAATATTATTCAGTATATCTTTTGCTGATCCATATAAATCCACATCCATTATTAACAAACAAATTGAGTAATTAAATTTCAATAAAGACTTATTATACCAACCTTTAATGAATTCTACCTGATCTGGCTTACCAAATCTATTTATATTTTCTTTAACTTCCTCAAGATCACCTTTAAAATCATGAGGTCTATAATAACTCTTTTTACCAGTGGTTTCATAATTTATAGGAAGTCCTTCGAAAGAATCTGCAATAATTAACTTTTTACCTAAAAAATTGCACACCCAACTTAAACAACATGATGAAAATCCCTTAAAACAACCACATTCCAATACATCCCCTGCTACTCCATAGCTATTAAGAAAATAAAGATACCTTGCAATATACAATAATTCTTGTGGGCTTATTTGGATTGAATTATAATCTTTTTTATTAATTCTTTCGGGATTTATTTTTTTAAAAGTTTTATAGATTTCATTAAAAATTTTTGAAATTTTTAACAAGAATGCGAGATATCGTCTTATTTCAGAACTTTCTCGATAACCTTCTTTTATTAACCAAATTTCAAATTCATCATTCTCTTTTTTCAGCGGTTTTTCCTTCGTACTATGTAAAGAATGCGTTAATATTTGATTTCCAAAACGGTTTGATAATTCAATATTTTTACGAATGAAATCAACTATTCCTTTTGGATAAATCATAAGATTTTCCCTTTTTAATCAAATTGATAATAATTGTAGCTTTATTTAAAACTTGAGTTTAATACTATTTAAGTAGAATCACTCCGATCTCCCGATTATAGATGATGCTGAAATCACATCTCGCATGAGAAAACTCCGAAGAATTCTTTTTGATAAAAATATTCTTGTATCTCCCTCTTCAAGGAAAATTAAAAAGTTGAGAATTTATAAAGCCGAATGTATCATTTATAAAGCCCTATGTATTAGTTTTCATTAGAAATTACTTAAAGTCAGTATTATTTGGAAAAAAATGTTTTTAAATCAGAGACTATGCAAAGCTCCAATATTAATCTCTCATATACAGTTAGAGGTTTAAAATTAAGAATTATATATTACTCAAAGTTTATGCCTCTTGCCTTTTGGATTTATCTATTTATTCCACTAGCAATTACAGAATTATGTAGAATTTTAAAAATCACAAATCTGAATATGCCTCTCCCACTTTGGGTCAATTTAGAGCCGACTACCAAATGCAATTTCAATTGCATCACCTGTTCTCGAATATCATTGTCGCCTTCACGTCTTAATAAGAGCCTTTCCTTCAATGATTTCAAACATATTATCCATGAAATCCCGCAAATAAAAAGGATTCATATGCAAGGCTTAGGAGAACCACTTTTAAACCAAGATATTTGGAAGATGGCAAAATATGCGAATGCGAAAGGGATAAAATTAACGACAACGATAAATGGTAGTTTAATTAACCCGCAAAATGTAGATAATTTACTAAAATATTTTAGCGGCATTGCAATATCAATAGATTCAGTCAATGAAGAAAATTTTAATAAAATCAGAATAGGGGGTAATTACAGGCAATTAATTGCCAATATTCGATTTTTATTAGAAAGAAAAAACCGCTTGAATGCCAAAACAATTATTATCTCTAATTATGTAGTGACACACCTTAATTTTTCCGAATTGGAGGATTATTTGAAATTTTGCTTAAATTTTCAATTGCATAGTAACATTGACGAGATCAAAAATTTGTATTGTCCTTATCAGAGACAATATAAAGAAGAAACTGAGTTTATCAAAGAATCAAGGAAATTTCACAATAAAATTGTCACTATAATATCGAAATATAAAAAAGTTTTCGAAAAAAATAGTCTATATTTGAATTATGAATCAATATATAAAAGAAAAAAAATTTGTTTCTTTCCATTTATAACTTGCTTTATTTCATTTGATGGTTTTGTGGCTCCCTGTTGTATGCGGCAAGATCCCGCTGCTATAAATTTTGGGAATATTTTTAAAACGCCTTTCAAAAAAATATGGAATTCTGTTAAACTTAAAATGTTTAGAAACACTTTAATCAGAAATCTACCAAATATTGTATGTGATAATTGTCCTGATTAGGTATTGAAATATCTAAAAACAACAATTCTAATAATTTATAGTAAAGAAGCTTTGTTAAACATTTTTCACAACTTTTCGCAATAATCAAAGGGAAATCCTTACATGTATTGTTGATTTCTATTTATAGTTCTCTCTAAAAAAATTAATATAGTCTCAAAATTAAAAATTTATATGTGATTTTTCCAATTACTAAATTGTACAGAATTTATAAGATTAAATACTCATACTTTCCTATTTCATTTTTGATTTATTCAGCAATCGAAGTCATAATAGCAAAATTATATAGAATTTTAAAAATTGTGAATTCCTCTATCCCCCTTCCCTTGTGGATTTATCTAGAACCAACTACAAAATGCAATCTCAATTGCATCACTTGTTCTCGTACATCGTTAGCCCCCTCAAGTCTTAATAAAAGCCTTTCTTTCAATGATTTCAAATATATTATCCATGAAATCCCGCGATTAAAAAGGATCCAACTACAAGGCTTAGGAGAACCACTTTTAACCAAGGATATTTGGAAGATGGCAAAATATGCGAAAGCAAAAGGTATAATATTAACGATAACAATTAATGGCAGTTTAATAAATTCGAAAAATGTTGATAAATTACTTACATATTTCAGAAGTATTGCAATTTCATTAGATTCAATAAAAGAAGAAAATTATGATAAAATTAGAAAGGGGGGCAATTTCAGAAAATTAATGAAAAATATTCGATTGTTACTAGAAAGGAATAAACAATTAAATACAAAAACGATCATTAGTTCTAATTGGGTGGCGACACACCTTAACTTTTCAGAATTGGAAGAATACTTGAAATTTTGCTTAAAATATCGATTGAATAGTACTGTAATTGATATGGAAAATTGGTATATCCCTTATCAGAAACAATATAGAGAAGAATCTGAGTTTATTAAGGAATCTAGGACGATCCGTAAGAAAATTGTAGCTATTGTATCGAAATATAAAAAAGTTTTTGAAGAAAATAATATATATTTGAGTTATGAATCGAAAGGAAAAAAGGATTGTTTCTTTCCATTTATTACTTGCTTTATTTCATTTGATGGTTATGTGACTCCCTGCTGTATTCGACAAGATCCCGCTGTCATAAATTTTGGGAATATTTTTAAAATGCCTTTCACCAAGATATGGAATTCTAGAAAATATAAGATATTTAGAAACACAATGATCAGAAATCTACCAAATATTGTATGTGATAATTGTCCTGATTAATTTAATGAATTGCTTAAAATAATAATAGTAATTAAGGGTATTCAGAGAATCCGAAAAATTGATTAATCCTAAGTATTTAAAATAAAATATATAATTTCTTTTAGTTGACCTTTAATTTCAATTAATAAATTAACTTCATACCACTCAGATTTTAAAAATTTGGTGAATAAAATTATAAATTTACTCCAAATTCTTTTAAATAGGTGATTTTAAGCGACTCATATTTTATTTCTTCGTCCAAAAATTCAAATTCGAACTGCACAGCCGAACCCACCTCTGGGACTTGGCTATTTAGCTAGTATCCTTCGAGTTCATGGGCACCAAGTGGATATATTAGATTGTGCTATCATGAAGGAATCTTATTCACAAATTTTTTCTCGAATAAAAGCGATGAATCCTGATGCAATTGGTATCACGGGACTCTCTTCTTATTATATCGAAATGCGCCGATTAGCAAAAATGCTCCATACTCTTCAAATTCCGATTATATTGGGCGGAGTTCATGTTACTGCCCTCCCCGAACTCAGTTTACGAGAATGCAGGGCCAATTTTGTGGTCGTGGGTGAAGGGGAATTAACGATCTTAGAGCTTATGGATAAATGGCAGGATAATGAAGCTAGAAGTGGGATAAAAGGCATTGCCTATCTTGAAGAAAATCAGTTTAAATTTAATCAATTACGAGGGCCTATTCTAAATTTAGATGAGCTCCCTTTTCCTGCATGGGATTTGATTAATCCCCTAAGATATCCTCCTGCGCCCCATGGCATTGTAATAAAACGCTATCCAGTTGCGCCTATTCTAACGACTCGAGGATGTCCATATTTCTGTTCCTATTGCGCTTCGACTCAATTTTGGGGGCATAAATTTCGAAAACGCACTGCAAATAATATTGCTGACGAAATCGAATTTCTCGTGCAGAAATATAAAATCAAGGAGATCAATATCTGGGATGATAATTTTACATTGCAAAAGAAGCATGTGATAGAATTCTGCCATGAAATCCTACAGAGAAAGCTTGATTTAACCTTTACTTGTCCTAATGGAGTCCGAATTGATTCCTTAAATCGTGAACTATTGACATTGATGCGCCGAACCGGTTTCTACTTATTAACATTTGCCATTGAATCCGGATCGCAATCAATTCTTAATAAGGCAAATAAAAAATTAAATTTGAGAGTAATTCCAAAGGTACTAAAAATCGCCAAAAGCTTAGGCTATATAATCCCTAGTTTCTTTATATTTGGGCTTCCTGGAGAAACTTACACGACCGCACGAAGAACGATTCAATTTGCAAAGAATCTTCCTCTCGATACAGCATCTTTCTTTATTGCTAGCCCCTTACCAGGATCTAGACTTTTTGATGATTGGGTTCAAGAACATAGTTTAACTAGGGTCAATTATGATTGGTTTTATTTTCACGGTATTGAAGAACAATTAATACTTTCGGATCACCAAAAAAAATTAAATTTACCAAAAGATGCCTATCGAGAGTTTTTTTTTCGGCCAAGACAACTAATTAGAGTACTAAAATTATCTCGTTTTACTCCAAAAAACCAAATTATACAAATCATAAAGCGTACTTTTCATTATATTATTGGATAATTAAGGATATATTCTGATAATTAAGAATATATTCGGTTTTACCTGAGAATTGATTTGTTTTTCATAATGGTGATTAAATAAATTGATACTCTCATAAGAAATAAAAAAATATCTTCTTCACTTTTTTATAATTGCCTATTTGTTTGAAACGCTTTAAAAAATGAACAGGACTATTAAATGTAATTAGAGTAAAAATGGATAAATTTTTTTAGAAAATAATACTGATTTAATTTAAATAAGAAACTCAACCGTGGTGCGAATGAAAATTTCAGTAGTGATTCCCACATACAATGAAGAAAAAGGTCTCGAAAAATTTCTCAGACAATTTAATAAGCAAACACTGCCCCGAATCGAATTTGAAATCATTGTTGTCGATGGCAATTCTACAGACAGAACACGAAAAATCGCTGAAAAATATGCGGATGTTGTAATTATCCAAAACAGTAGAGGAATAGGTGGTGCAAGAAATGATGGTGTTGAAATAGCCAAAGCAGAAATTGTTGCCACCACTGATGCTGATGTAATACTTGCACCTTCTTGGTTGGAACGAATTTACCAGTACTTTGAGAAAGATAAAGATTTAATATTACTTTTTGGTTCAAACTACCCTATAACAAAGAGTAAAGCAATCCGGCTTGTTTCATGGTCAAAGCGCATAATGAATCAGATCTTTTCTATATTCCATATCGCCTATTTGGCGCCAGGATTTAATACTGCTTTCCGGAAAAAATATTTTTTAAAGGTCGGGGGCTACTCCGATCTTCCAATTATGGATGATACTGAAATTACCTCTCGAATGAGAAAATTAGGAAAAATTCTTTGTGACAATAGTATCTTTGTATATACTTCTACAAGAAGAATTGAAAAGTGGGGCGCTCTTAAGACCGGATATATTTTTATGACCAGTTATCTTAAATTAGTCTTATTTGGAAAAACGGGAATTCGTGTCAAAGATTGGACAAAGCAAAAATATTAATCACTTATAAATATTTAAAGGATGAGGTTATCAAAAATTATAAAATCTATAAAATTTGTTCTATTCTTTCGCAAAAGATGAGTCAATGGCTAAAGAATACGGGTGTAACCCCACACCCTCTATCCCGTCCGCGAACGCGTTCGGGACTGC
>Ga0315310_10002821_pt1 | contig 10818 bp, 10 predicted proteins | sample TDP5_MG_FD_203630 | JGI IMG/M metagenome (GOLD analysis project Ga0315310, IMG submission 203630) | Freshwater sediment microbial communities from Lake Towuti, South Sulawesi, Indonesia - TDP5 | ecosystem: Environmental > Aquatic > Freshwater > Lake > Sediment | place: Indonesia: South Sulawesi...
GGCGGATTTAGAGCGAGGTTTTTCTGACCGAGCGACTCCGAAAACTATCCCTTCATCCCTCACCATTTTCTACTCATTGCCACATCAATACCTTCAGTAATTATTGTCTCTACCACCTGGCATGCTCTTCCTATCATCTCCTCCACGAGACCCTCTTCCTGTTCACTAAATTTCTCAAGGACATATTCAACGGGGTCGAAATCTTCTTCCGGCCTACCAATTCCCAGCCTCAGGCGAGGAAACTCTCTTGAACTTAAGGATTCAATTATAGATTCTAATCCTTTATGTCCACCAGATGAACCACTCTTTTTCAACCTCAACTTTCCCTTCTGTAGATTAAAATCGTCACAAATAACCAGAATTTCTTTTCTCCCTATTTTGAGCCACTCGGATAGAGACTTCACTGCCTCCCCGCTACCATTTACAAAAGTCTGGGGCTTAGCTAGAACAATAGTCTGGAGAGAGAAACTTTTACTTAAAGCATTGGATGTCCGCTTAAAAGTTTTGCGGCAAGAAACTGAGGAGAGTTTTTTCTCGCCAATCAGCGAGAGACACTTGTCTCTGGTAAGCTTTATTCCCCATTGATTAGAGAGCGCGTCTACTACTCTGAATCCAAGATTATGTCTTGTATATAGATACTCTTTTCCTGGATTACCCAAGCCAACGATAAGCCTCACTCTTTAGCCCCTTCTCCCTCCTTCTTCTCTTCCTCTTCTTTTTCCTCTTCCTCTTTCTTCCCTTTACCAATAACCTCAGGTTCTATAGCCTCTTCAGGAGCGACCTCCTCAGCCGGTTTCTCCTCTACTACAGTGGGAGCAATAATACTTACCACAATCTTTTCAGGGTCGTCTAAAACTTCTACACCTCTGGGTATTTTTAAGTCCTTAACGGTTAAGGTTTCTCCTGCTTCTAGTGAAGAGACGTTACAAATTATCTTATCTGGTATTTTCGTTGGTAAACATTTTACTGCAATTTCGTGGACAACATGGTCGAGCACTCCACCGCTTTTCTTTACTCCAGGAGCTTCGCCATAAATTTCAATTGGAACATTAACCCGAATCTCTTCTCTCAAAGATATCCGATATAAGTCGACGTGGAGCAAATTCCTCGTTACAGGATCTGTCTGAATCTCTTTAATAATCACTGGTACGGGTTTTTCGCTTGCTCTGGAGTGGCCAATTGTTGAGTCGGAAATATAGAGGGAGATAATCACATTCTCTCCATACTCTGTGTGCAGGGTTTTTAGAAATTCCTTCTGGTCAATAACTATGGATAGCGCCGACTCTTTTCCTCCATATAATACCGCCGGGAGCTTTCCTTCTCGACGCAGTTGATGGGTTCTGCCCTTGGTGGTGTTCTCCCTTGGTTGCACATTTAAGACCACTTCTTCCTGAGCCACTTGAAACCTCCAAAAAAGATAACCCCTCCGGGGTTACTTCCATAGGGGCTTCGCCCCTCTGGCGCTTCAAAATGCTCCTATTGGTCGCATTTTTCCGCTGTCACCCCTTGAGGGAAACCAGATTGTTTCCCTCAAACTCCCTAACCCGCATCCCGATTTCTAACCGGGATGCTAAAGATATTTACACGAAGAGTGTACTGACTGAAGCCTCTTTATGAATTCTCTTAATCGCTTCTCCCAGAAGCTCGGCAACTGAAAGGATGGTAATCTTCTTACATTTCTTCTCATCTCTTAAATTGATCGAATTGGTAATCACCAGCTCCTTCAGTTGAGACTCCTCAATCTTTTCGACCGCCGACCCGGATAGGACTCCATGTGAACAGGCAGCAAAGATATCCCGAGAACCCTTCCCCTTTAATGCCTTGACCACTCCTGTGATTGTTCCACCAGTATCAATCAAGTCATCCAGAATAATCACATTTCTGCCTTCAACTTCGCCAATGATATTCATTACTGAAGCCTCATTTGGTGCTGGACGACGTTTGTCCACTAATGCCAGTGAAGCTTTTATCCTCTTAGCAAAGGCACGAGCGCGTTCCACTCCTCCGGGATCGGGTGAAATTATTACTAACTTCTTTAATCTCTTTTTCTGGAAATAATCGAGCAAAACCGGTGTGGCATAGAGATTATCAACAGGAATTTTGAAGAAACCTTGAATCTGAGCAGCATGGAGGTCCATAGTGAGAACTCGATGGGTTCCCGCTGCTGTAATTAAGTCGGCGACCAATTTAGCTGTAATGGGAACACGGGGTTCGTCCTTCTTGTCCTGCCGGCCATAACCATAATAGGGAATAACCGCTGTAATCCTCCTCGCAGAAGCTCGGCAAAAGGCATCAATCATCGTCAAAAGTTCCATTAGATTATCATTTACCGGGGGACAGGTGGGCTGAACTACGAAACAGTCGGTTCCCCTAACATTTTCCTCTATCTTCACTCTGCATTCACCATCAGCAAATTGCGTAACCATCGCTTTTCCCAGAGGAACTTTAACATATTTACATATCTCTTCTGCCAGTTTAGGATTTGCCCTTCCAGTAAATATCTTTAATGCATTTCCCATAATAGTAATTCCTCTCCTATAAATTAACTATCTAATTGACGCGAAGCTTTGCTTCGCTACTCCTTTCTAACGTAGAACTTCGCCTCTACTACTATATCTTTCTTTTTCTGTCCTTAATTACCTGCCTTGCTCTGGCAATGGCTAATTTACCCGCAGGTACATCCTCTGTAATGGTTGAGCCAGCACCAATGACCGCACCCTTTCCAATTTTGACCGGAGCTATAAATTTTGTATCCGAACCAACAAATGTACCGTCTCCCACCCTGGTTATGTTTTTCCTCACGCCATCAAAATTACAGGTAATTGTTCCTGCACCTATGTTAACACCCTTTCCCAAAAAGGCATCTCCTATATAGGAAAGATGGGAAACTTTTGTCCCCTGACCAATTTTCGATTTTTTCACTTCACAAAAATTTCCTACCCTGGCATCCTCTCCCACGACCGTCCCCGGTCGAATGTGAGAAAAGGGACCGACCTTTGCTCTTTCAGCAATTCTGGCACCATAGATAAAGGAAGCCCGGACCTCCACTCCATTTTCTATCTGGCAATCCTGAATGAAGGCATAAGGACCCAGTTTACAATTCTCCCCAATTCTCGTCTTCCCCAAAATTGTCGAACCAAGATAAATAATCGTGTCTTTCCCAATCTTTACTGTGGAATCGATAAAAGTGGAGGGTGGGTCGATAATTGTAACTCCAGTTAGCATCAAACGTTCCAGGTTTTTCATATTAATATATTTCTGAATGTCTGCCAGTTGTTTCCGATTATTTACTCCCTCAACTTCGCTGGAATCCTTAGTCATAACCATTCCTATCCTCTTGCCCATTTCCCCTAGAATCTCGACAGCGTCCGTGAGATAATACTCACTTTTTCTATTATCAGGCCTAATCTTATCTATCGCCTTAAATAGATCCTCTGCTTTAAAACAGTATACCCCACCATTTACTCGATTAATTCTCTTCTCTTTCGGGGTAGCGTCTTTCTCCTCCACTATCCTTACCACTTTCCCATTACTATTCTCAACAATCCTTCCATAGCCAGAAGGATTTTCCAAAGTAGCTCCCAGGATAGTCAGAGAGTTATCCTCTCTAAAATGGGTTTGAATTAGCCTGTTCAGAGTTCTTCCAGTCAAAAGAGGAAGGTCGCCATAAACTACCAGGACATTGCTTTTATAATCTTTCCAAATTTTTTTCACTTGAAAAACGGCATGTCCCGAGCCAAGTAATTTGGTTTGTTTAACAAATTCAATCCCTCTTTTCTTCAGGGGTAGATAATTTCTTAAGGCTTCGATTACATTCTCACTCTTATATCCTACCACCAAGTAATTCTTCCGGCAACCAGCCTTGAGGACAACCTTCAATACATAAAGGAGCATCGGCTGACCGCATATCTGGTGCAAAACCTTGGGCAAGGTCGATTTCATTCTCGTACCTTCCCCGGCAGCAAGAATAATGGAAACCAGATTTCTCAAAATAGTTCACCACCAAATAATCTTTCGTCACCCTAAAGGGCGACCAACCAGAATAGTTCGTAGTCACGCTCACTTCGTTCGCTTTAGTTCATCGTTCATAGACTACAAACTAATTATTTTTTGGTCGGGCATCGTTTACGGTGCCGTCTTTCATCACTCTAAAGGGCGACCACAAGGGTCGCCCCTACTGGGGAGATAGGATTCGAACCTATGATGGCGGCTCCAAAGGCCGCTGCCTTTCCGCTTGGCTACTCCCCAATCTATGAAAAGTAAAGGGATTTATTTCTTCTCTTTTCCTTTTACAGATTCCTTTGTTGATTCTCTTGCTGGTATTTCACCACCCCCAAACTCGGTTCGAAGAGGAGTCTCCTTAATCTTTTCTTGATAGGCAGTCAGAACTTTCTCCTCAATCATTCTCCGAACTTCATTCTTTATGGGATGAGCTATGTCCTTATGACTGCCATCAGCCATTTTTCTCGAAGGCATCGCCACAAACAACCCATTCTGCCCTTGGATCACTTTTAGATTGCGAACCACAAAAGAGTCATCGAAAGTCACCGTAACAAACGCTTTTAACTTCTCTTCATTCCTCGGGTAGACTCGCACCTCCGTAATCTGCATCTTTGCTTCCTCCTTTGTCAATCATCGGATGCTCAATAGGGCTAAGACTCGCGCGCCAGCAATGGCTAATTGGTGGTAATGAATTACCATCATTGGCAGCATTTAGTCGGAACTCTGAAAAATAAGTTTCCAGACAAAACCGACTGCTAAATCGCACCCTTCACTTTGAGCAGCTCTAAACTGTTCTCACCAGCCAACTAGAAAATTTGTACTTCTCCATCCTCTTCTGCAATTTTTCCCCTACTCTTTTGTCCTTCAAAAGAGCAAAAACTGTCGGTCCACTACCCGACATTAAAGCACAATCAGCACCTCCTTCCAGAAGATTTTTTTTTATTTGAGCAATAATTGGATAGTGAGCAATAACAGCTTCTTCTAACCGATTATAAATCAACTTCTCTATGCCGTTGCCCTTTTTCAAAATCTTCCCTATTTCGCCAATAGTCAGAACCGAGCTTCCTGAAAGAGAAGTCTCTCTTTTTCTTTCAGATTGAGAATGGTAAGTTTTTATTTTAATAATATTTACAGGCTCTGTCAACCTTATTTTATCAAGCTGTCTATAAACCCACTCCGTAGAGAGCATAAAATTGGGCTTAACTAAAAGAACCCACCTCTTCTTTATCCCAGGAAGAGGGGTTATTATCTCTCCATACCCTTCACCTAGGGCAGTATGCCCGTAAAGAAAGAAAGGGACATCACAGCCAAGTTGTACTGATATGGGAAGCAGAGTCTTGGAGGCATAATTTAATTTCCATAGTCTATTCAATCCCTTCAAAGTCGCTGCCGCATCAGATGAACCCCCACCCAATCCCGCACCCACAGGAATCTTCTTTACAATTTCTATCTTTATGCCCTTTTTGACTCCCGCATATTTCTTCAATAATGATGCTGCTTTATAAACAAGATTTTTCGGGCCTTTGGGAACTAAGGGATGGCCACTGAGAACCTCTATCCCCTGCCCTTTCGTATTGGATAAAATGAGCTCATCATATAGACCAATAGTTTGATAGATTGTTTGTAGCCTATGGTATCTCCTTCGAAGAATAGAGAAATCATCCCATACCTGTAAATACAAGTTTATCTTACCATAAGCTCGAATTCTCATTCTTTCTTCAATTGTTCCTCTAAGTTTCCTATTTTCTCTATTAACTTTTCATTACCTGCATTTAGTTCTAATGCTTTATGATATGCATCGAGAGCTTTCCTGGTTTCACCTAATTTATCATAAGTATCACCAAGATGTTCATAAATTACAGGATCCTTCATCAATTTTATTGCCTTTCTCAATTCTTCTTGAGCTTTTAAATACTTCCCTTGCTGAAAGTATACCCAACCCAGGCTATCAATGTAGGCGCCGTTTTCAGGGTCGATCTCCAATGCCTTTTGAACATATTCTAGCGCCTTCTCCAAATTTATCCCGCGTTCAGCCCAAGAGTAACCAAGGTAATTACGCGCCTGAGCATGGCGGGGGTTAATCCTGATTACTTCCTCCAGAGCTTCATAAGAAAGATCGAAGTTCTTCAGCTGGTCATAACAAATACCGAGATGGAAATAGGCTTCTACATTCTGTGGGTCATATTTTATTGCCTTAGAAAAAGCATCTACTGCCTCAGAATATTTCTTTTCTTCCTCCAGGCAAAGTCCCCAAAAATACCAGATATTGGCATCATCGGGTTTGAATTCAGATGCTTCCTGCAAAACTTCCTTCGCTTTCTGATAATCGCCTTTCTCTAAATATATAATTCCCAGGTGTAGATAAGTCTCCACTACATCTTTCTGAAGGAGATTGATCCGCTCAAGATATTCAATTGCTCGGTCCCAGTCTTTCTCCTGCTCGTAAATTAAGGCTAAGCTGTGGAGAGCTCTTAAATTATAGGGATCTATCTCCAAACTCTTGGAGAAATTTTCCTTTGCCTGGGAAACATCCTTAATAGAGAAATAGAGCATACCGAGTTTATTATAAATTTGCGCATTTTCGGGGTCGATTTTGCTACATTTTAAATACTCCTCTATTGCTTTTCTGTATTTACCCTGGAATTCGTAAATTGACGCCAAGGAAAGACGAGCTACCCATTGCTCCGGAGCTATCTTAATTATTTTCTTATACTCCTCAATTGCCAGGTCAAATTTTTTGAGCTCTTCGTACATTCTCGCTAAATCGAGCCTAGCTTCCAAATCCGCGGGATTCAACTCCACTATCTTTTTATAAAATTCAATAGCTTCTGAGGATTGACCTTTCCTTCTGTAAATCTCTGCCAAATATTGGTAAGCCTCCCGATTATTTTCTGCAAGACTCAAAGTTCTATAAAACTCCTCCACTGCCTCATCGAACCGACCCAAAGCATAATATACTTTTGCCAGCTCGAGGTGAAGAAATGGTGAATTACTATCCAGTTCCACCGCCTTTTCATACTCTGAAGCAGCAGCTTTTATATTCCCTTCCTCATAATACATACTCCCTAAAAGGTAATGGAAAAGCGGCCTGTCCTCGACATCAGTTGCTTTGACAGAGACAATTGATAACGAACCAATCAGCAAAAGAACTGTAACTAATAGAAATATCTTTTTCATCTTAACTTGCCGAACAATCTGAAATTTTGCCTGCCAGCGTCATTGCGAGCCGCATACCCCCTCCTCATCCTCCTCCCCCCTTGAGGGAGTGGGAACCCCCGGAAATAAGGTGGGGGGTAAATTGAGTGCGGCAATCTCGAGATTGCTTCGGTCGCTTCGCTCCCTCGCAATGACAACTATTTCTACGTCTTTACTCAATCTTATTAATTACTAGACCGCTCAACAACTTGGGATAAAAATATGTTGACTTTTTGGGCATTATCTCCCCCACCTCAACTATCCTTTTAAACTCAAACACTCCTATCGGCCTAAGGAAAAAAACCACACAATGTGAACCATCTTTTACTCTGGTAATAATCTCATTAATTTTCTCAGAATAGGTTATACTTTTTTGATTCTCCGGGGGGATTTTCAAAACCTTGTCAATAATTAAAGTATGTAATATTACTACATCGAGTGGACGAGAAATCTCCGTTCTTCCTTTAATCAACCCCTCAGTAATCCCTTCATCTTTTAAACTTAACAGATAAAATCTACTTCCACCCGTATACATTCCTATTCTGTGCCCTACTCTCTCATTTTTCATCTGGCTTAATAGCTCTTTTAGGTTAGAAACCACTTTTACATCAAAATATTTTCCGACTTCTACAATTAATCTCTGCTCATCAAATTTCTCGAAGTTCCTAACCGCTCGATGAATAGGCAAAATCTTAAGCCCACCGTTTCTCATGTTTACGAAATATGACATCACATAGTTATAATCCTCGTAAGCCGTATGGTGGGGATTACTCTTCCTTAACTCGTTTCGATACTCCAGGGCACTCTCATAACGATGGTGACCATCAGCAATAAATAATTTCTTCTCTCTCATTTCTTCCACTATCCAGTTAAGTGAGTTCTGGTCGTCTATTCTCCACAACTTATGTCTAATATTTTCTCCATTGATAAAATCGATTACCGGACTCTCATTCCTCTTCTCCTCCCACAATCTATCGACTTTATTTTCTGGGTCCTCATAAATGGTAAAAATTTGGGAGAAGTTTGCCCTGCAGGCTCTGAGAAGATTTAACCTATCTCTCTTTGGCTCAGCCATTGTTCCTTCATGTGGTTGAATTATACCCTTAGAGAAATCTTCTAACTGGGCAAGAGCTATAAAGCCACGCCTGTTAATAGTTTTCCCTTTGCTCTGAGAAGTATCCACTTCCCCGAATATATCCCTCCTTAACTCAAATTCCTCCTCCAGAAGATAGATAGAAGGTGAATCGTCTCTTATTAGTATTTCTTCTTCAAGCCACGTCTGGAAAAACTCAGCTGCTCTGGTATATCTATTATTAGCTTCATTATCTCCGGGAAAATCTTTTCCTAAGATGAGTCTGATTACATTGTATTGATTCATTTCATAGTATCTCTCCTGTGCCTCACCAGAGATGATGTCGTAAGGGGGGGCAAGGACCCGCGACAGCTCCTTTATCTTTTCTCGATTATAGAAAATACCTCGAAAAGGAATAATATTAGCCACCGTCACCCTCTTATAAGAATGAGAAAAAGTAGCCTGTCCCCTTTTTTATCTGCTTCCGGGTTTTTCTAAAGGAATTCCCTGTTTACAAATTGGGCAATCACGAGCAGAATAAGTCTCTATATTTATTCTCAGGAGGCTCTTTAGGGGTAAATTTAGAGTAGCCAGCTCATCTGAAAAGGAAGGCTGGCTACGATCAACAATTGCTCCAATTCCTTCGACCTCTCCTCCCATACCTTTCACAATTTCTACTATCTCTTTAACTGAGCCACCCGTAGTGATTACATCTTCCACTATTAAAACTCTCTCCCCTTTTCCTATTTCAAACCCCCGGCGTAGCTTCATCTTCCCCTCTTCTCTCTCGCAAAATAATGCTCGACAGCCCAAAACTTTAGCCACTTCCTGACCAACAATTATTCCTCCAATAGCTGGAGAAACGACAGCATCTATCTTTGACCCGCGAAGTTTAAACCTGGAGGCAAGTTGGCTGCAAAGCTTTTCAGCCAAACTCGGATATTGGAGAACCAGCGCACATTGAAGATATTTACCCGAATGTAATCCAGAAGAGAGCCTGAAATGTCCGGAAAGAAGCGCACCGCATTTCTGAAATATCTCCAAAATCTCTCTCTGGGTCAATTCAAATCCCCCATCTCCTCCAATATCGCTTTAACCGCCCTAACAGGGTCGGGAGCTTCTGTGATTGGCCTTCCTACAACGATATAATCGGCTCCCTTCTTTAAAGCTTCGCCGGGAGCCATTACCCTCTTCTGGTTGTCGGGGAGAGACTTCTTCCCTGCTAGGGGTCTTATTCCCGGAGTCACTATAATGAAATCTTTTCTGGTAGCTTTCCTGATGAGCTCAACTTCAAGAGGAGAAGCCACGACGCCTTCCAATCCTGCGCTTTCAGCCATCTTCGCCAGAGCTACAACTTCATCACCAATCTTTCTGGATATTCCCAGTTCCTTCATATCGAGAGAATCTATGCTGGTCAAAATTGTAACTCCCCAAAGGAGGGGTCGGGGATGAATTGAAGCTGCCTCCTCTAACATCTTCCTCCCTCCAAAAATAGAGAGAGTCAAAGAGAAGACCCCATGTCTTTGAGCCATTCTGACAGAATTACCCACCACATTGGGAATATCACAATACTTTAAATCTAAAAATACTTTCCCTCCTTTTCTTACTACCATATCTAAAACTTTCGGACCCTCACTAGTGAACAGGAAACTGCCAATTTTAAATAACTTCACATAGGGAATTAGAGAATCGACTAAATTCTCTGCCTTTTCTATTCTTTCCACATCGAGGGCTACAATGAGCCTTTCGGACACTTCAAGCTCCCCACTATCGATTTTATATCTCTAATTTTATTTTTTACCAGGTATGCTCTTATTCCGTCAATAACTTTAATTGGGGTTCGGGGATCAACGAAGTTACCTGTGCCAATGGCAACAGCCTTGGCGCCAGCAATAATAAATTCCAAAGCATCACCAGCGGCCATAATTCCACCCATACCGATTATGGGAATCTCCACTACCTTATGAACTTCATAGACCATTCTGAGAGCAATCGGCTTAATTGCCGGACCCGAAAGTCCACCTGTAATCTGGCGCAGCATGGGCTCTCTACTTTCCACATCTATTGCCATGCCGAGAAATGTGTTTATCAGGGAGATTCCATCTGCTCCCGCCTCCTCGCAGATCCTGGCAATAGAGGCTATATCCGTAACATTAGGAGAAAGCTTCACTATAAGAGGTAGGCTCGTCGCCTTCCTTACTCTACTCACTACCCGATGAGTCACTTTGGGATCCTGTGCGAACATAAGTTTCCTGTTATATCTAATGTTGGGACAGGAAAGATTCAATTCCAACCCGGAAATCCCTTCTCCTCTCAAAGTCTTCGCCAGTTCAACATACTCATCGGAGGTCTCACCAGCAATACTCACAATTAAAGGAACATCGTATTCCCTCAAGAATGGTAACTTCTCACTAATGAACGCATCTACACCAACATTTTGTAGACCAATAGAATTTAGAATTCCCGAGGCAGTCTCCACAATTCTGGGAGGTTCGTTTCCCAGCCTGGGCTTTAAAGTAATGGTCTTGGTAACAATTGCTCCTAACCTA
>Ga0315310_10002823_pt1 | contig 10816 bp, 11 predicted proteins | sample TDP5_MG_FD_203630 | JGI IMG/M metagenome (GOLD analysis project Ga0315310, IMG submission 203630) | Freshwater sediment microbial communities from Lake Towuti, South Sulawesi, Indonesia - TDP5 | ecosystem: Environmental > Aquatic > Freshwater > Lake > Sediment | place: Indonesia: South Sulawesi...
GAAAAGGACTTATCAGCCGAAAATTAGAAGAAGAAAAAAAGTTCATGGGTTCCGAAGAAGGATATCCACTAAAGCGGGCAGAAGGATTTTGCAGGCAAAAAGAAAAAAGGGGAGAAGAAAGTTATCTCCTTGAGAGAGAAATTTCTCGGGTTATGAAAGAGTTTGCTTTTGGGGAAATTCAGAGGATAACTCGCGAGGCTGAATTTAAAAAAATCATGCGCAGAGGCAGATCATTTGCCGACCAGTATTTTGTTGTTTATGTGCTCGAGAGTAAACCGGACGTGAATGGGATTAGCGGTTCAGCGAAAAGAGTAGACCAGAGAGCTGCCCGGCCCAGGCTCGGTCTTTCGGTAGATAGGAGGGTGGGTAAGGCTGTAATGCGCAATCGGATTAAACGCTGGATGCGAGAAGCGTTTCGCTTTCACCAGTCTAGTCTAAAGGATAGTATTCAAATCATCTCGATTGCCCGTTCCTCTGCCAGGGAACTAATCCACTACCCTGAGGTAGAAAAGAGAATGGTCGCTCTATGGAGTAAGGCTGGAATAGTGAGGAAGTAGAGGGAATGATTGTACGCGTCCTGGTAATGGTGATTCACTTTTATCAAAAGATTTCTACCTTTTTTCCCAGAGTTTGTCGTTTCTATCCTACCTGTTCGGAGTACACCGTTCAGGCCCTCAAAAAATATGGAATAGTGAAAGGAACATTCTTGGGGATAAGAAGGCTGGTCAAATGTCACCCTTTCCATCCCGGAGGTTATGACCCTCTAAGATAAATTCCACTCTGAACTAAGAAGGGCAATTCGATGGAAAAAAGAACGATACTTGCTGTCATCATCTCCATGTTAATTCTTCTGGTTTGGTCGAGATTTTTTGCTCCCCGACGGACTCTGCCCAGGGAAAAGGAAGTTTTTACTGCACCAGAGAGAGAGACAATCCCGGAGGAGATGGAGAAGGAAGTGAAAATTCGCCCAAAAGGGTTGGAGCTCGCTAGAGAGGTCAGGCCAGTTTTGGTAATTACTGACACTTCCCGGATCGTCCTCACCACCCAGGGAGCAAGGATTCTGGAATGGTCTATTAAAGAGAAAGAGGGTGAGGTCGATCTTGTTCTGGAAAACTTTCGCAGTCAGGGGATGTTGCCTCTCGATTTGGAAATAGAAGGTTTCCCGCATCTCTCCGCGGCCAATTTTGAGACGGAGATGGAAGAACTCATTCTGGGGAAGATGGAAGGAGGGGATGTTCCGTTCAATTATCGGTTGGACGAGGAACTCCTTCTCTCCAAGATATACAAGTTTTCTCGGGGAGGCTATCTGCAAGGTATTGAAGTGAGAATTCATAACCAGTCTAAAGTTCCTAAAGAACTGGGGAGTATGTCTCTTTCCTGGGGACCGGGATTGGGCACAGATCAAGCCTTGCTCAAAGAGAACACGAAGATGATGAAAGCACAGGGAAGGATTGAAGGCGTAGTTGTAAGAAGGTTGAAACCAAATACTTATGCCGGCAAAATAGATTGGATAGGCATCACCAACCGGTACTTCCTTGCGGCATTCATTAACCGGGGAGGTAATTTTTCCTCGGGCAAAGTGGAGAGTTTCGATAGGTATACTCCCATCGTCAGTCTAAGTGTGCCCTCCTCCATCTTAGCGCCGGAGGAGGTCAAGAGTTACAGAGTTGACCTTTTGGTCGGGCCCAAGGACTATAATTACTTGAAAACTCTGAATATCGGTTTGGAGCGAACTCTCGACTTTGGCCTCTTTGGATTCTTGAGCGTAATTTTTCTTTCCATTTTGAATTTCTCCTATCAGGTGACTCGCAACTATGGGTTGTCTATAATCATTTTGACCTGTATACTGCAAGTATTCACTTTTCCTTTGACCAGGAAAAGTTTCAAGTCGATGGAAGCAATGAAGAGCCTTCAGCCGAAGATAAACGAGTTGAGGTTGAAGTATAAGGATGATCCCAAAAGGCTTAATGTGGAAATAATGAATCTATATCGGTCCAGAAAGATGAATCCTTTCAGTGGTTGTCTACCGATGCTTCTGCAGATTCCTATATTCTGGGCACTATTCACGATGCTGAGAAATGCGGTGGAGCTACGCCATTCACCTTTCATATTCTGGATTAAGGACCTCTCTATGAAGGACCCTAAGTTTGTTTTGCCGATTTTGATGGGAGTCACGATGTTTGTCCAGCAGAAGTTGACTTCCACGGGCGACCCGGCTCAGTCTAAGATGATGGCGTTTATGCCGGTCTTATTCACGGTTATCTTTTTGAATTTCCCTTCGGGGCTGGTTCTCTATTGGTTAATGAATAATATTCTTACCGTGACCATGCAATTCCTTATGCATAGGACGGTGAAAGTTAAGGCCTGAATTCTTGATTTTGTTACAGGAGATATTTCAATGGAAGAGAAAGAATTTAGTGGTAAAGACGTTGAGGAGGCGATTAAGAAAGGATTAGAGGAACTCGGCCTTTCTCGGGACGATGTGGAAGTAAAGATTCTGGACCAAGGCAAGGCGGGATTATTTGGTCTCATGGGAGCAAGCCCGGCTAAGGTTAAGTTGATAGTGAAAACTTCGAAAGATTGGGGAGGAGAGGAAAAAGCGGAGGTGGTTCAGGAGAAGCCTTCTGGCATCGATCTCGTTTCTGCTCAAAAAAGAGTAAAGGAAGAACTGGATGAAATTCTAAAATTGATGGGCATAAAGGGAGAAGTGGAGATGGCGGTAGAAGACGGGAAGGTAATGGCGAATATAAGGAGTGAAAGCGGGGCAATTCTAATCGGAAGGAAGGGCCAGACCCTGAATGCCCTCGAGCTAATGGTGAATCTGATTGTGAACAGAGACGAGAAGACGAGGGCAAGGGTGATTGTAGATAGTGAAAATTATCGCGAGCGTCGGGAAAAGGCACTGGTGAAGATGGCCAGGGAAGTAGCTGAGGAAGTGAAGAGAAAGGGCGAGCCGCGGGAGTTGGAGCCGATGAACCCCACGGAGCGAAGGACAATCCATCTTGCTTTGCAGGACGATAAAGATGTCCAGACCACTTCTACCGGAGAAGGGGGCCGTAGGAGAGTGGTGGTGTCTCCAAAGAAGAAATCAGAGAGAGGTTCGATTTGAAGATTGAGACCGAGGATACAATTGTTGCGATTTCCACTCCTATGGGAGAGGGAGGAATTGGCATTGTCCGCTTAAGTGGGAGCCAGGCTATTCCGATGGTGATGAGACTTTTCGTTCCGAAGAGGAAGAAAAATCTGGTGAGCGTAAAGACATTCACTATTCACTACGGACATATCTATGATAGAGAAAAATTGGTAGAGGAAGTTCTCCTCAGCGTGATGCGTGCACCCTATACTTATACCCGGGAGGATGTAGTAGAGATTTCTTGCCATGGCGGGATAGTCCCTCTCAGGAAGGTTCTCGAATTATGCCTGAGGGAAGGGGCAAGGCTGGCAGAACCCGGGGAATTCACCCTGAGAGCTTTTCTGAACGGGAGAATTGACCTCGTGCAAGCAGAGGCCGTCTGCGACATAATCCGGGCTCAGACTGACACCGCCCTAAATTGTGCTCTCCATCAGCTGGAAGGACACCTGTCGAGAACTGTAAACAGGATTCGGGAGTGGATAATCGACCTTCTGGCCCACATTGAAGCCTCTCTTGACTATTGTGAAGAGGAGATCCCGGAGCTCTCCCGTGGGCAAATACTGCGCCAGATGGAGAAGATATCTCAGGAGATAGCGGAACTTCTGAAATCAGCTCAATCGGGAAGAATTTTACGAGAGGGGTTGAAGACTGCTATAGTGGGCAAGCCCAATGTCGGCAAGTCCTCGCTTTTGAACGCCCTCCTGGATGAGGACAAAGCAATTGTAAGTGCGATTCCTGGAACAACGAGGGACGTGGTTGAAGATACGGTTAGTATCTTCGGCATTCCAATGAAGATTATGGATACTGCCGGACTCCGACATGCCCGAGATGAAATTGAAATGGCAGGTGTAGAACGGACGAGAAAGTCCATAGGAGTTGCAGACCTCGTGCTTTTTGTGATCGATTTATCCGTACCCTTGAGCGAAGAAGACTGCCATATTGCAGAGAATCTTGTGGGCAAGAAAACTGTGTTAGTAGCTAATAAATGTGACCTTTCTGAGATAGTATCTGAAAGGGAAATCCGGGAAATGTGGGAATCATGCTTTGCGGGATTTCAGGTTGAAAGGGAGCCATTATCGGTTAACTCGGTTAACCCTGGATATGTGAGCTCAAGCAACCCTTTTAGCGCGCGGAACCCACCGTTGCTCAAAGTCTCAGCTACTCAAAGAATAGGGATAAAGGATTTACAACAGCTAATCTACCATTTATTCATCAAGGGAGAGATAAGTATCTCTGATGCTATTCTGGTTACGAATGTGAGGCATCAGGAAGCTTTGCTGCGAGCCGGTAAATCCTTGAAAGATGGAATAGAATCCTGCAAAAGAGGAGAATCAGAAGAATTCGTAGCCCTCGATTTGCGCCAGGCACTGGATGCGCTGGGAGAAATTCTAGGAGAGACTGCTACTGAAGATATTTTAAGCAGGATTTTCTCCAGGTTCTGTGTAGGTAAATAAGCGTGCCGGGGAGCGATTTTTTTGGAAAATTAGAACAGGAAGTTTTGGTTTGACGAAGATAAGAAAACAGTCGACTGTTCACTTTTTACTCGCCACCCTAGTCTTTTATGGATTGACTCGCTCAGAGGGAAAGGAGTTTCCTAGGTCAATCAGGTTGGCATATCGTCCCGAAGCCGGGACTTGTACCAACTATGAGATGGTGGTGGAAGCTTCCGCCAAATTGGTGGGTACGGAGGAAGAAATTTATCCTTCTGTTCCGCAGGAATCGACAACTTTTGGTAGGTTTCTCTTTTCCCATAAGGTCCTGGATATTACTTCCGAAGGTAACATTCGGGAAGAACTCACTTATACTGATGCTGAGTTGAAGATGGAGATTGCGGGAAAAAGGGAGAGCCTCCATTTTGCCGATAGGCTGAAAGGGAAGACCATATTGATGGAAATCGGCCGCGATGGCCGGGTCATCTCTGTAAAAGGTCTGGAAGAATTCTCAGAAGAATTGAGGGATTTGGGTATACGTGATATGTACATCCAGATGAGACCAATCTTTCCCGATAAAGAACTTAAGGTCGGAGATGGCTGGGACAATCGTACCGAATCTGCTCTTCCCATCGGAGACATGCTGGTTAGGACGGAAGTTGATCAAAGATACACTATTTCTGGCTTTGCGGAAAAAGGAGACAACCTGTGTGTTTTAATCGGAGCTAGTATAGAAATCAATACTACGGGCACAACCCCCGAAAAGGGGGAGTTTGACATAGACATAGATATGGAAGGTAAAGGAGACGGCGAGATACTCTATTCAGTCGAAGACAGTCGGGTCATCTCTTCACGGATGGGAATTGACCTAAGGAGTTGGATCAGGAGTTCGGCATACAGAGAAGTACGGGAAATTGAGATGGAACACAGAGTCGAGCTGCTACTGGAAGAAAGGCCGGGAGGGAAATGAGAAAGCTCTTTGCGCTCCTTGTGGTCCTTGCTATTCTATTCATCGTATACGATTCGTTCATCAAGGATCGCTGGCTAATTGATAGGGGTATTAAGAGGGCGAAACAGCTAATAGAGGAGAAGAAGTTTGAGGAAGCCTTTGATTATGTTTCCAGGGAATATCGGGATAGGTATGGTAACGATTACCATAGCCTAAGGGTGAAGATAATGGATTTCCTCGACGAATTCGGTGACTTCAAGATTAGTATATTAAGAAAGAGGAAAAAGTTTGAGGGTAGGAAGTGTGACCTCTATCTATTTGCCGTGATTGAGGCCTCGCACGGAGAACTGGGCTACCTTAAAGGAAGAGAATTCTTGAAGGTCTCTCTGATAAAAGAGAATGACGGGCTGTGGAGGGTCGTGGAAGGAGAAGCTCTCGATTATCCCCTTTGAATTAGATAGAGCTGTCGCTCTGAAGCTACAAATATAGCGCTACAGTCAAGGAGAGGATAAAGAAGGGTCCTGACCGCGGGAAATAGTGGGAGTAGAGAATCGTGAGGAGCCTAATTATCTATTATTCGCGTACGGGGAAGACAAAATTTTTGGCAGAGAAGCTTGGAGAAGAACTGGGATCAGACCTCGTGGAGATAAGGGACCTCAAAAAAAGAGGTGGGATTTTCGGTTTCCTCAGAGCAGCGCTGGAGGCCAGTCTTGGTCGAAAGACTGAAGTGGTCCCTAATAGTATTGACCTGACTGAGTATGGAATAATTATACTGGGCACTCCGGTCTGGGCCTACAGTCCTACTCCTGCCATTAACACCTTTCTGGACGCCTGTAGTTTGGCGGGCAAAAAAGTGATTCTATTAGTTACTTCCAGAGGAGTGGGATATCGTGGGGCACTCGATATTTTGAAGAAAAGAGTTGAGGAAAGAGGTGGTGAGGTGGTCGGGCTCGGGTCAGTGAAGACCTGGTTCAGAGGCGAAAAGCACCTCTCCCGGGTTGGTCGTGAGCTGGCAAAATTGTGGAAGGCCGAAATCGGAAGCCTGCGGAATAGACTTATCCCTTCATAAAATTTAAAGGAGGAAAAAGAGATGAAGAAGTTTTTGCAGGTCTTCTTTAAATTTGAGGAACAGAAGACCGATGTGAAGACGGAGGTAATGGCCGGCATAGTGACTTTTATGACTATGGCTTATATCATTGTAGTTAACCCGGCAATTCTTGCCGCTGCCGGCATTCCCAAGGGACCTTCAATGGTGGCCACCATACTGGCAGCATTTTTTGGCACAATAATGATGGCCCTCTATGCCAAGAGACCATTTGCCCAGGCTCCTTACATGGGAGAAAATGCTTTTGTGGCATTTACTGTGGTTAATATTCTTGGTTATAGCTGGCAGACAGCTCTGGGAGCAGTCTTCATTGGCGGAGTGCTTTTCACAATCTTGACCCTGGCTGGGCTGAGAAAATGGCTGGCCGAAGCAATTCCTTTGAGCCTTAAATACAGCTTTGCTGTAGGCATCGGGCTATTCATAACATTTATCGGCCTGAATGAGGCAGGAATAGTCACTCTGGGAGTACCTGGGGCCCCGGTGAAAGCAGGGAACCTGACCAGCCCGGCTGGACTGGTAGCCATATTTAGCTTTATCCTTATTGGAATCCTGATGGTAAGGAGAGTAAAAGGTGCCATACTGATCGGGATACTTGGCGCTACATTCCTTTCGTTCTTGTTGGGAGTAGGGAAAGTTCCGGAAAGATGGGTTAGCTTGCCGCCCAGTGCGGCCCGCTATTTTTGAAACTGGATATTAAGGGGGCACTTACCTGGGGGCTATTTTCCGTAATTCTAACGCTTTTCGTGTTGGGCTTCGTGGATACGCTGGGAACCCTTATTGGTTGCTCGGCTCGAGCAGGCTTGCTGGACGAGAAAGGCAATCTGCCAGAAATCGAGAAGCCAATGCTGGCCGACAGTCTGGCAACAATATTTGGCTCCCTGGTGGGGACAAGTACAACTGGCACATATATAGAATCTGCCGCCGGCATTGAGGAAGGAGGAAGAACAGGGTTTACTTCTCTGGTAGTGGGAGTCCTCTTTTTGCTGGCTCTATTCTTTTCGCCCTTCCTTATCGCGGTCCCGGCTCAGGCTTATGGTCCTGCCCTTATCATCGTGGGTCTTCTGATGCTGAGCCCTGTTACCAAGATCGATTTTGGCGACTACACCGAAGTAATCTCCGCCTTCGCCGTGGTTATTTTGATGTGCTTTACTTATAATATAGGAATTGGTATGACCGGGGGCTTCGTTCTCTATCCATTTTTCAAGATAATCTCCGGAAGGGTGAGGGAAGTCCGTCCCGGACTCTGGTTTTTGGGGGCCTTTTCTTTGCTTTTCTTTATCTTCTACCCTTATTGAGTTGAAATTGTTTCACGTGAAACATTTTGGGGTCTGCTTTAGGGGAAGGGGAGAATTGTTTCACGTGAAACATTTTAGGGAGTCTAATCGGGCATAGGCAAATCAATGCGAAAATTGAGGTTCGGTATAGCTCTGGGTGGCGGAGGGGCAAGGGGTATGGCACACATCGGGGTTCTGAAGGTCCTGGACGAAGCGGGAATATCCGTTGACGTTATTGCCGGAACCAGCTCGGGGGCCCTGGTTGGTGCGCTATATGCCTGCGGATATAGAGGCTATTCTATTGAGAGGAAAGCTAAAGAATTCTTGGAGAGCAGCGAATACAAGCGGGCAAGGCTCGAATTCCTCGCAGACGAGCTGGAGGAAGGGGAAGCAAAGCCCATTAAGAAGATTATCTCCTATGCCAAGTGGAAGCTGATCTATAATCTCAGCCTGGTGAAACTTGCCCTGATTAGTGAGAAAAGGATTGAAGCCATAGTGAACAGCCTCCTTCCAGATAAGAACATAGAAGAGTTAAATGTTCCGTTTGCTTGCGTAAGTACCGACCTTGCGACAAATGGAGAGCTCCGGTTTACACGGGGTCCGTTGCGGGAGGCGGTGCGGGCAAGTGTCACGATTCCAGGCCTTTTTCCGCCCTTTAGGTCGGATGGTAGAATATTGGTTGATGGAGGCGCGGTGAACCTGGTTCCGGTAGACCTTGCTTTTAGTCTGGGCGCCGATTTAGTAGCGGGTGTGGATGTGAGCGGCTCTTTCCCGCGCGGCCAGCAAGAGCTAAAGACAGGGCTTGACGTCATCCTCAAGACCACTTATATCTCGGGAGTGCTTCTGAACCGTCTCCAGTTGAAAGATGCGGAGATAGTGATAAGGCCGGATGTGGCTAATGTTCACTGGGTAAATTTCAGGAAATTGGAGTATTGTATAAAGAAAGGGGAGGAGTCTGCCAGAGCTCGATTAGGGGAAATTCGCAGGTTAATCAGGAAAAGTAGAGCCAGGACGATGTGGAAGAGACTCTGGGATAGGGAGACCCTGAGAGGCAGGTAGTCAGACTCTTTTTCTGGAAGGAAGTATCTCTTATGGATAGCCTAGCTACCTCGTTCAAGGAAAGAGCAAAAGAGGCAGGGATAACGCTCGAGGAAGGCCAGATAGAGAAGTTCCTTCTTTTTTTGCAGGAGCTCAAGGATTGGAATAGAAAGTTTAATCTTACTTCTATAGATGATGAGGAAGAAATTTTGGTCAAACACTTTGTAGATTCTCTCTCTTGCCTATCTTTAGTTCCGTCTGAAGCCTATGGAAAGGCAAGAAAGGTCATAGACGTTGGCTCGGGAGCAGGATTCCCGGGAATACCGCTCAGAATTTACCGGCGGGAGCTTCATGTGACTCTGCTAGAAGCTACGGGGAAGAAGGTAGAATTCCTAATCCATATTTCTCGCAAACTAGGTTTGGAAACGGATTTACAGATAGTTCACGGGAGAGCAGAGGACTACGGCAAGAACGCGGAGCACCGGGAGAAATATGACCTGGCAGTCTCCCGGGCCGTCAGTGACTTAGCCGTTCTCGCTGAATACTGTCTCCCTTTCGTTAGGGTGGGAGGAATTTTCATTTCCCAGAAAGGTAGACAAATTGGCGATGAACTGAAGCGGGCCAGAAAGGCGATCGAGATTCTTGGTGGAAGACTGAGACAGGTTCTACCTTATAAACTCCTATTGCGAGGGCAGGAATTAGAGAGAAATCTGGTAGTGATAGATAAAGTGGCGAAGACGCCCGAAGAATACCCGCGCCGGGCGGGAATGCCAGCAAAAAGGCCGATTAGATAGGTTCGGGTTTCTATTTTTGAGATATTTTTTTGTTGTAAATTTCCTTTTTTTTTGCTAATATTCTCAAAACCGCAGAATCTAACGGAATAGCCGGAGCAGCATCCGATGGCCAAGATTGTGGCAATTGCGAATCAGAAGGGAGGAGTGGGCAAGACAACAACGGCCATAAACCTTTCCAGCTGCCTCGCACATTATGGTCAGGAGACGCTTCTTGTAGATATGGATTCTCAGTCGAACGCTACAAGTGGTCTGGGAATAGATAAGGATAAAGTTAAACATACTATCTATGAGGTACTTCTGGAACGGGCTTCAATTGAAGATATTCTAATTCCCACCGAGATTGACTGGCTCGACCTGATTCCAGCAAATGTGGATTTGATTGGCGCAGAGGTGGAGCTAGTAGCGCTCATTTCTCGGGAGACGAGACTGAGCAAGGCGCTTAACGGACTGGATAAGATTTACAAATACATTCTCCTGGATTGTCCGCCCTCTCTGGGGCTCCTCACAGTTAATTCGCTAACCGCGGCCCATTCGGTAATAATCCCCATCCAGTGTGAGTACTACGCTCTCGAGGGTTTGGGGCAACTAATGGAAACTTTGAGGTTAGTAAGAGAGAACCTGAATCCCGGACTAGAGATTGAAGGTGTTGTTTTGACTATGTTTGACGGCAGGCTCAGCCTCTCTTCCCAGGTAGTTGAGGAAGTAAACAGGTTCTTTAAACAGGCGGTGTACCAGACGAAAATTCCGAGAAATGTGCGACTTGCCGAGGCTCCTGGTTTTGGCAAACCTGTTATCCTGTATAGTAGAGATTCGAAGGGCGCACAGGCATACCTTTCGTTGGCTCGGGAGTTCCTCGGGAGAAATGGAGTGGAGATAGAAGAGGAGAGCTAAATTTCTGGAGGTAATTGAAATGCGCAAGGCGCTGGGCAAGGGGATAGAGGCATTGATTCCAAAAATATCACGGTTAACTCCTATGGAGGTTGTGAGTATTGATATTAATAAGATAAAGCCTAACAAGTATCAGTCCAGGATGCAGTTCGACCAGGGGAAGTTGGAGGAATTAGCGAATTCTATAAGGAGAGATGGTGTAGTT
>Ga0315310_10002824_pt1 | contig 10815 bp, 9 predicted proteins | sample TDP5_MG_FD_203630 | JGI IMG/M metagenome (GOLD analysis project Ga0315310, IMG submission 203630) | Freshwater sediment microbial communities from Lake Towuti, South Sulawesi, Indonesia - TDP5 | ecosystem: Environmental > Aquatic > Freshwater > Lake > Sediment | place: Indonesia: South Sulawesi...
CCAGGCGGCCCAAAAAGCAAAATGCCTCTCGGCCAACCAAGCGGGAACAGATCAGGTCTTTGAACGGGGTAAACTATGGCTTCTTTGATCGCCTTCTTAGCTGGCTCTAGCCCAACTACCTCATCCCATTTAACCATTGGCTTCTCTTTAAGCACCAATTCTTCAAACGAAGCCTTTTTCTGCTCCGACGACGGCGTGCTACCGTTTGCATTCTCTTCGGCAGGAGGCTTTTCCTCGCCTTGCTGTGGCTCAAACGATCCTCCGACGCCTTGTATTGCACGTATCCTTTCTTGGTAAGACATTGCTCTCTGAATGTATACCTTGTTTAAGCCATAGTCTGGGTACAGCTGAACGAGTTTCAGCAGTGTTTCAATGGCTTTCTGATACATGGTGATAGCCATGCCTTTAGAGCCCTGCTTGTCCAAGCGAACCGCTTCAATGGCGTAGCTGGTCGCAGCTTTTTCCAATTCTGAAGAAGCGCTCACGTATATTCACCTTTGAATCACTATTTTTTGTTTCTTGCCCAAGCTCTCCACCGCCTTTACAACGTCCTCGTGTGGCACACTCAGTTCGCTTGCACACTGTTCCAGATCGATCTCACCTCTCTCTTTGGCATACTGTAAAATGACATCTTCAAGAGGTTGCTGTTCAATTCTGTACGAAACCTCGCGAAGCTTCACATCTTTGTAGGTTATGTAAGACTGAGGCTCTTTCTGTTCTCTCTCTTCCACCGGCTGAGTGATCTCAGAGCACGTGGCGGACAGCGCGATCATCTGTTTCTTCATGCCTTCAGAAGGTGCCTCAGCCTTTCCAGTAACAACCGACATGGGTGGTGCAGGCAGATCCTCGACGAGTTTCTGTTCTAGGTAAGCTGAAGCTTCTCTGAGTATTTCTTCACCAGCCTCGGTCTTGTGTATCAGCGGCGCTGCATCTTCAGTTGAATTCATCCTTGTGACTGCTAGGGTTTCACTTATGCTTTCGTTGACTCTCTGTAGTTCAGCCGCTACGTCAGGCATGACATTAACCATAGTCTCCGTTAGCGAACGAAGACTTCTTAGCGCAGGTTTCAGGTCAGCCATGATCTGACTGACTTCTTGTACAGTCTCAAGCCGTAGAACAATGCGTTCGAGAGCGAGTTGACATTGCGTTATCATGGTGAGGACTTTGCGTACCTCAGACAATTCATTGGCACATATTGCCGCACGCATCTGACGTTTCATCTTGATCTGAGTGACGCAGGCGTTGAAGAGCGCTTTGTCTCTTTCACGCAAACGAACTGTAACTTGTTCAAGATGCAGCTGTTGAGTCCTTAATCTTCGAACGGTTTCGGAAATAACTTCGCCAACTGGTTGTGGTGGAGGCTGGAAAATTCTCACCAAGCTTTTTCGTTGCCTCCACTTTGATTTTCCGGGTTTAGCCCGTTTTGCTTGCGCTCTTTACATGTACAACAACTGGGGGTTCAGGCAAGGGCGGTGTGGATGTTGTCTTCGTCTCAGGTTCTTTCTCGAGTGTTAAAGAGTCACCGAGCATGAGGTTGGAGAGTTGACTTCTTAGGGATTCTAGGTCTGTTTTCTCGGAGTTGATTTTTTTCAAGCCGTCCTGAACTATTTGTAGGGCGGTTTCGTAGGCTGCGTCGTCTATTCTACCTATTTCCCGTTCAATCTCAACATGGATTAGGGCGGAGTTGAGTTCCCGTATCTGTGCGTTGCATTTTGTGATTTGTTTGTCTATTCCTTCCATATTTGTTTGGGCGTCGGCTTTCAACTGGTTTAGGGCGCCTTCAAAGTTCTTGTGTAATTCAGCGAACATTTCAGATGGGATTTTCTTTTTGTCGACTAATTCGCTCAGGGCTTGGTCTTTTCTCCAGATGAGGGGGATTTCGTCGCATAGGGCTTTTACTCGGAGTTTGATTGAAGGCATGAGTGTGATTTCGTCGCCTTCCATCTTGAATTGTTCGCTTGAGTAGCGTAGGAATTCGCCGTCTCCATGTTCCACAAAGACTCCGTTCACTCTTCCATTCGGTGTGACAGCAAAGGATGCTATTTTTCCGACTTGTCTGCCGTATTCGTCTCGAACTTGTTTGCCGATGTATAGAAAAAGGTTGGATGTAGGTCTTGCTGACATTTTTTCACCTCATTTTGGTCATATGTGGCTTAGCCTTGGGTTTCTGTGGTCGCTGTCTTTTCTGCACCAGGTATAGCTGGCATTCCTGCGGGTAGGTCTGGGAATTTCTCTTTGATTTTTTGTTCGGCTACGGATGCTGCTTCGTTGAGGATTTTTTGGGCGTCTTCGTTGGCTGATTCGAAGTTTATGGTTAGGCCTGTGCTTTGTCCGGCGTCGATTATGATGCCGTTGAGTAGGTTGCCTATTTGTCCTAGCTCTCGTTCAGCTTCTGGGAATATGCTTGACATGCCTGTTCTGACTGTGCGTAGGACGCCGACTGCTGGCGCTAGTGTTGAGACTACGTCGCCGAGTTCGCTTACGGTTCTTAGTCTTAGGACGATTTGTTCTAGTGCTAATCGTGCGTGCATGATCATTTTTTCCATTTTTCGGACTTCGGCTAGTTCGTTTGCGAATACGTTGGCGCGTGGCATGTCGTGTTTGCTGTAGGCTTCGACTATGCGGACGAATATTGTTTTGTCTCGTTCGGTGAATCTGTCAGATGCGTTGTCTAGGCGTTGAATCTGGAGTTCAATTCTGCGTACGGCGAAGTCTAGGCGTGGCTTGAGTGGTCCTGGTGGTCTTACTGCTTCTTTGAGTCTTGATTGGATGGGTGTGGTGTCTTCTCTTTCTCCCCATTTTTTGGCGAATCTTTCTGACATAGAGTTTTTCCTCCGACAGTTGATAGCGTGAGATAACTGTATTTTTACGCATCTAACATGTGGAGATTACTGGCGTATATATGTGGGTGTATATGCTCTGGGTTTTTTTGCTTTGTTTGTTGATTTTTGGTACGCAAATGTGTTAGGCTTAGGGGCGGTTTTTTACGTTTTTGTGTAAGTTAGATAGAAAAGGTAGTTTTTGGGCTTAGTATTTTTCTAGGGTGAAATAGTATGGGTGAAAGAGTTAAGATGATTGGGACCTTTGCTGTGCTTGGTTTCTTTGCGGGTCTTGTGGCTAATGCGACTTGGAAGCATGTGATTCCTTGGTTGAGTACTGTGGTGTTTCCGACGGTTGGTTTGGAGTGGGTTCTCAGTGGTGTTGCTGGTGCGTTTATTACTTTGGGTCTTGTGACTGCTTGGGCGTATATTAGTGGTCCTGGTGACTCGTAGGGCGTAGGGGTTCCTTTTCTTTACTTTATTTCTTTTCTCTTTGTTTGGTTAGGTTAGACCCGTTAGTGTGAGTGCAGAAAAAATTTTTTGCGGTGGAAGTTGGGTTTTTCTGTTTGTGTTTTGAGCGCTGTTGTTGTTTCTGTTTAAGGGTTGGGTTCTGTTTACTCGTGTTTTGGCGTGACGTTTAATGTTGGTTAGCGTGAAGTTTGCGTATGTTGGTTGAGGGTTAGGGTGAAGTGGGCTTCGAGGTTTGCGGGGTCGTTGCGGGTAAGGTGTATGATTTGCTGATACTTGTTTTCTTTGAGGAGTGTGTTGAATGTGTTTTGCACGGGTTTTTCTCGGCTGCAGAGTAGAATCTGGTTGTCTGGGTTGGTCCAGATTGTGAGTCCTCTGGTTCTTTGTTTTTGTATGACGTTTAGGTGTGCTTGACTTGTGTCTTTGTGTATGAGGATGATTGTGTTGCGTCCTTGTGCTTGTTCGTATAGTGTGTGGGTTGCCTTTGTTGGGTCTTGTGTTTTGGTTAGTTGTTCTTCGTAGTGGTGTGGTATGATTTCGGAGTCGATGAGTTTGATTGGTTCTGATTCGAAGTGGTGTTTTGCTTTGAGTTGGGTTTTGAGTTGTTGGTAGTCTTCCAGGTATCCGTTGTGGGCTGAGAGTATGTTGAGGCTGTGCCTACACTGTGGTTTGTAGGGTTGTGTGCATTCAACGTGACTGATTGTGTCTGTGAACTCTGGGCTGGCGCGGCGCACGTGGCTGAGGATGAGAGTGGATTGTGTCGTTAGCTCTGGCAGTTGACGCTTCAGGTTGTTGACTGGTGAGCCTTGGGTTTTTCCCACTTTGACGAGAGTGAATTCATGTTTGTGGTTTAGGTAGGCTATGCCTGCGCCGTGTCCGCCCACGGGCGTTGGCTCGTTGGGTTCCTGTTCTGTTTCTAGTAGGCGTAAGACTTGTATGACTTGCATGATTGGGACGGGTTGGTGTCCCATGTAGGCGAATATGCCGCACATAATGCGTAACGTTGCTTGGCGGGTCTTTTAACTCTGTGGCTGAAAGGCTGTGTGGAAGAAGAAGGCAACCTGCCCTTAAGCTTGTCTTCTACCTGAGGGTTTTCTTGTTTTGAAGATGATGGTGTACGGGGTCTTGCACCATATGTCATAATACTTCGTGTAATATTCCGATACGTATGGAATCTTTTTTCGCTCCTGTTCGCTCAACGCATTCACGTTGTAAGGTTCAGGTTCCAGAATCCTCTCAACATGAAAGCCAGTGTTTACAAGGGTGTCGAAATAGTCTTGAAGTGTTCTCTGACCTGTGTTGAATGTGGCTGTCCTTCCCTCGATGCGCCAGTTCCATCGGTGTTTGCTTCGGTCAAAATAGTTGCCAACTGCCCACATTCTTCTTTTTCCGTAGCGGACAACTCTGCCTCTGTGGGCAATGGGATGAACAACAGCGAGAACGAACAGCCCAGACTTTTTCAACACTCTGTAGGTTTCTTGGAATGTCCTCAGGGGGTCATCGACGTAGTCAAGGGCAAATGAGGAGAGAACGATGTCGAAGCTTTCATCCTTAAAGGCGCTGAGGTCTTCCATATTGCCCACACGGAAAGCGACGTTTACCTGTTCTTTTTTTGCGAGTCTCTGAGCGTGTTTGATTTGCTCTTCTGAGAGGTCCAACCCGACAGGTTTGGCGCCCCATTTGGCGAGAGCTATCGAGTTCTGTCCTCCGCCGCAACCGATCTCCAAGATCTTCTTGTTCTTCACGTTTCCTAGTAGCTTGAGCTCAGACTCGCCTGGGGAAATCGGTCCATAATGTACATCTTCAAGCGATATTGTGGTCTTCGCCTGATAACTTCGGGATACTATGTTCCAGCCGTTCCTAGCTGACATTTCTGCTCCGCCTTATTGACATCTGATGCCTTGAATTCTCGCACTATATTTTGAGTCTTTCTGTGTGTCTAGGATGAGGATCGTTTTGGTTGGGCTTTCCAACTTGCGGAGAAAGTGAGCAAGTCTAAAGTAGCTACGGTTGTTTAGATGGGCTTATGAAAGAAAGCAGAAAGACTTTGCTGGTTATGTTAGTGCTCGTGTTTTGCACGTTTCTTCCGACTATTGCTGCTGTGCCTTTCGCTCAAGAAGAGACCACTCTTGTGATTAGAGATGTCTTCATGCAGACTTCTATTGCGTACTTGTGGCTAAGTCCAGCAATTCATGTTTTCACAGTTGTGCTTCTGATTGCCTTGTATCTGTATGGGTCAAGAGTTGGCAGAGTTGTTGATGCATTTTTCGGGATTTTGTTTCTGTTCTTTGCTTTTGGCAACCATATTGCTGTGACAGAAAACTATGGACTTGTTGTGATAACTGGGAACTTGGTTCCTGTTTTGGTCGTGGGTCTGTTCTGGATGTGGGAAGTCTACAGACCTCTCAATACGTATGTTTTTCAAAGGTTACCCGCTTGGAGGTATTGGGTGTTACCGTTTGTCTTTCTGGCTTTTTGGTTTCCGATAAACGCTGAGTTGAGCCCAGACTTCAATCCTTTGTTGTTGCTTACATCTTCTTTTGGTGTGATGTACTGTCCCACCACGCCACTCATCGTAGCTGTCTTGACGTTGATGTATCCAAGGGTTAACGTCTTTTTGCTCAGAATCACGAGTTTGGTTGGGCTGTTGATCGGTTTATTTAACGCCTTGTCGTTCTTTGTGATGCCTGGGTACACCTTGTGGAATTTGGCTCTTCACACACCGCTCATACTAATCTCAACTTATGGCCTGTTAATTCCAACTCTGGTGAAGAAGGATTTTTCTTGACAGGAATCATCGATGGAAAGGCAAAACGGAAAAGATCGGCACCGATGCAGTGGGAAAAAGAAGTTACGATAGGACTTCCATTGAAAGCTATGCGTATATATAAAGGAGCTTGCCAAGAGTCTGAAGCTCATTTTTAGATAGCCAGTTTTCTTCTCTTAACTGCTTCAGTCCTCTTTTTACTCCTATTCGCAACTTTTTCTGTCGTAGTATACTGTTTTGGATTCCAGCCTCTGTGACCTCTTTTTCAAACATGGAGTCTTTCTCGATCAGCGTCACAAGTTGATTAAGGAACAAGCTTACGGCTTTCGAACGAGGCTGAAGAAAATCCTTCATTCGTGGAGAGCCCATGGCTCCTTTCATTTTTGTTAAGATTCCCATGCCGCTTACGATAGATGGAGGATGCACAACGTACCTTTTCTTGGCTTCCCTCTCGTAACGAGCAAAATAGAAGGGCATATACACCAGCATGTAACTCTTTCTTCTTCTCCGCATGGCAATCGCATCAAACCGGTTTAGTGCTGCTCTCTTTGACTTTGCCAATTCATTCATCTGCTTTGTGATCACGGACATCGTGTTGCCCAAGGATGCTATTTCCTGTCGCTTCATTCTAATGTCTGCTTCTCGCGAAGCCTCAAGTTCCCTAAGCATTTTCTTGGCTTCTTCGACGAGGACCTCGCACCTCAACCTTTGTTGAGATATTTCAGAATTCCTAGCCGACTCAAGCCTCGCCACTCTCTTGTCCACTTCTCTGATGCTCTTCTCAAAAACAGGAAGCTTCTTCTTAAGTCTACTAAGCCTATGATTCCATCGCTTTTCTCCTCGTTTATTCCTACGGCGCCTGCAGGACTTCAGCCTAGTCTCACAACGGTGGACTTCAGCTCTTAGACGCCTCCACGTTTTCTCGTATCTGACACGGTCTTTGTGAAGAAGTCGCGATTGTCTTTGGAAGCGCCTAGATATCGCAGCGATTCTTTTGTTGTGCTTCACCCGAATTCGATGCGTTCTTTGCGTTACGCTACGTCTAACCTTTCTAATTCGTCTATCCGACCCTTTTCGAATCTGCCTGATTTCCGCTCGAACAGCCTTCACTTTTTTTCTAGTTGCCATGTTAAGCGTTCTCATACTTGCGTCTATGTTCCTTAGGTCCTCGTCAATTCCTGCCTTTGCATTTGAAAGCTTTGCAACAGAAGCCGAAATTTCGGATTTATTGATGATAGGAGGCAGAAACGCCTTAGAAGATGTTGGTCTTTCACTTTCCCTTGCTTCTGAAAGATATGCTGAAAAGTCTCGCATGAAATCAGGGGACGAAATGAGACCCTCTATGGTTTTCTCCTCTTCGCCAGCGGACTTCTCAAAGTAATCAGCGTTTTGAGAAAGAACGGCAGAATAAGCTTCACTGGTCCTCGCATTTTGAACATCCTTCTTGAAGGCTCCAACGTCAGGCAACCTATCGTGAAAAAGCGTGTGCTCTGCGACACCGAGCCCGTCGAACAACAAGGTTCCTCCATTCCAAGGAACCAACCATACAGGATAATGATTCTCAGCCAGAAAAACCAGCTTCTCATCCGACCTATTCAGAATATGGCCTTCACCCTTCTTCCTATTCGACTCTGTCAAGTAGAGAACAGCCGCCATCTCCATATCCTTGGTGAAGCCTTTGATTCCACTTCTTGTGGAGACAGCAAAAGGGAGAACGAGCTTGGTTTTCAATTCTCAGCCCTCTCAGAGAACATGGCGCCCTCTATGACAAGAATTCAAAAAATCAAGCGGTTAATCATTGTGAACTGAGAATCAACATTCTAGTTCCGCTTGAACATGCGAGCGCCTGAACAACAATCAACGCAAAGAGAAAACCACAAAAATAACATAGGCGAAGGACGAAACCATGCCTGAATGGAACATGATGAAATGGTTGCTGAGGCACAGTAATCATGGCTCAAGTAAGAATTTTGATTCATGAGTTTGGATGCTTCTATGGCTTCAAGAACGGTTTCCCTGTGCTTATTCGAGGACACCCTCTGCAGATGGCTGGCGAAGGTTTTGACCGCTTGCTTGAGGAATCATTTGGTTCTTCATGGTTGATTCTAGGCTCTTGCAACACTGTTTTGATCGAAAGCGAAAAGAGGATAATTGTCGACCCTGGAGCAAGAGAGTTAGGTTCATGGGGAGTTCTAGAGTTGAGGCTTAAGGAATTGGGGCTGACACCACGTGACGTTGATATCGTCGTTAATACTCATCTTCACGGAGACCATGCAGGAGGCAACTTCATTTTTCGTGGAAAGAAGTTGATAGTTCATGAAGAAGAAACCTTGCCTTCCGCACAAAGTAGCTGGCCTGAATTCACGAAAGCATGCATTGAGGCTTTAGAAGTGATAAAATATCGGATGATAGACAGATAACCAAAGGTGTTAAGGTCTTAACAACTCCAGGGCACACTCTTGGGAGCATCAGTGTAATCGCTCGTACAACAGATGGACTAGTTGCCGTAGTAGGTGATGCCATTAATTCAAAAGAAGAGTATCTAAGACGCGCAGCCCCAGAATGGACCGAGGACAAAGAAAATTACCTAAAAAGCATCGACAAACTGAAAGAATTAAACCCTAAAATGCTCATCCCCGGGCACGATTCACCATTCTACATCTAAATCCACAGTTGTCACCTATCAAGTCCAAAAAACATCACCAGAAAATTGTTTAATAAACTGCTTCGATGTTATGGAAACTAAGAGTGCATTTGGCAATTGTTAGCAAAGCAAAGTCCTAATGTTTACGACTTGTTCATCAAACCAATACGTGAAGCTTTAATCGAATTAGGCTTCTACACACCGACCGCGCCTCAAATTGCTTCTATTCCTTCGATTCTAAAAGGTGACAATGTTTTGTTGATTGCGCCTACAGGCAGCGGCAAAACAGAGGCTGTTCTATTGCCCATATTCTCCAATTTCATTCAACAGGAGGACAAGCACGGCATATCCATAGTCTACGTGACGCCTTTAAGGGCTTTAAACCGCGACATGGTGAAACGACTGTCTTATTGGGCAACCAAGCTTGGCATAACCATCGAAGTACGCCATGGGGATACAGAAATCAAAATCCGAAGACGCCAAGCACTCCGTCCACCCAACATGCTCGTTACTACGCCTGAAACCCTGCAAGCCATTCTGCCAGGCGAACGAATGCAGCAACACCTCAGCCACGTCCGCCATGTAGTAGTCGACGAAGTGCATGAGCTGGCAGAAGACAAACGAGGCGTACAATTGACCGTTGCACTAGAACGCCTATTCGAACTAACTGGACGTGAGTTTCAACGGGTCGGCTTATCAGCAACAGTAGGCAACCCAGAAAAAGTAGCTCAGTTCATCGCTGGCACGAGTCGACCTATCAAAGTAATCGAGGTTCCGTTGCCGAAGGGCTACCGTTACAACGTCGAGTATCCGATTCCAGAAGACACAGATTACGATTTGGCTCAGAAACTGCATACCGCACCTGAAGCAGCTGCACGCATCAGACGCATTCTAGACCTTGTACAGCAACACACCTCCACTCTAATTTTCGTAAACAGCCGAGCAAACGCCGAAGTCCTAGGACACAAATTCACCCAACTCGACCGCAGCGACATCGCCGTTCACCACGGCTCACTCTCAAAAGAAATCCGCGCCTCAATAGAAGACGAATTCAAAGCTAAAGCACTGAAAGCCATCATCTGCACCAGCACACTTGAACTAGGCATCGACATAGGACACGTAGACTTAGTCATTCAGTATCTGTCACCCCGTCAAGTCAGCAGCCTCATCCAACGAGTAGGACGAAGCGGACACAAACTAGACTTGGTTTCCAAAGGCATCATCATCACAGCCTTTCCAGACGACACCCTAGAAGCAGTCACAGCCGTAAAAAGAGCCTACAAAGGACAGCTTGAACCCCTAATCATCCATGAAGACGCCTTAGACGTCCTCGCACATCAAATCGTAGGCATTGTGATGGATAAAAGGCAAGCCCCAGTCGACGAAGCATGGAACACTATACGACGAGCATACCCATACCGAAACCTCACACGTGAGAAGTTTTTAGAAGTCGCCCAATACCTACATAAGCTGAGAGAAGTCTGGCTAGAAGGCGACACATTGAAGCGCAGCCGAAGAACACGCGAATACTACCACCAAAACCTAAGCATGATACCCGACGAACGACGCTACCCCATCGTAGACGTGCTCTCAGACCGCACCATAGGCACAGTCGGCGACGAATTCATGGCACTACGAGCCCGACTGGGCTTAAACATAATCATACGCGGCAAAGTATGGCGCATAGTCCAAATCGAAGACGAAACAGGCACCGTCTACGTCGTACCTGCCGAAGACCCATTCGCAGCCCTACCCGGATGGGACGGCGAAATCTTACCCGTGCCATTCAGCTTAGCACAGGAAGCAGGGAAACTAAGAGAAGAAATAACCCAAGAACTCAGAAAAGGAAACAAACCCGAAGAAGTTGCCCAAAAACTAGCCAAAGAACTCTCAACAGACAAATCGACAATACTCAAACCAGCAGAAGAAATACAAGACCAGCTGAAGGAAGCTGCTCCAGTCCCAACTCACAACCACATCCTCATCGAAGCCTTCGACAAATGGATCATAATCCACGCCTGCTACGGCGAGATAGTTAACCGAACCCTAGGCGCCATATTCGACGCAGTCCTATCCGATCAGGAACTAATAACGGGCTGGTGGAACGACGGCTACCG
>Ga0315310_10002826_pt1 | contig 10814 bp, 10 predicted proteins | sample TDP5_MG_FD_203630 | JGI IMG/M metagenome (GOLD analysis project Ga0315310, IMG submission 203630) | Freshwater sediment microbial communities from Lake Towuti, South Sulawesi, Indonesia - TDP5 | ecosystem: Environmental > Aquatic > Freshwater > Lake > Sediment | place: Indonesia: South Sulawesi...
ATCAATGCTTGCGCCTTCTCCCGCGAGTCCACCAGCCCGCGTTCGACAAGCAGGCGGTCCAAACGGATTTTGCCCCCAGCCGCATGCGCCATGCACGAAGCATACTCTCTGCACCTCAGGATGCAAAAAGAATCCAACAGCCTGGAAGATGTTGAATCCAGCGTGATTCACTCAGCGCAGAACGTCTACACAGAATATCCTGACCCGCGACGCGAGGAATGGGAAACGACGATACGGCCCGCATTAAAGAAAGTAGCGCTGTCGCGCCTCATGACAATGAGCGGCTTATCCCGCAGGGCGCTCCAAAAGGCGAGAGCCGCCCGCACCAGACCGCATCGCAAAAACCGGGAGTTGCTCGCGTCAATCGTGCGAAAACTTGGCGTGATCTGACTCGGCCCCCCATGCCCCTTATTGTGTTCTCAGACTGGGGGCAACGGTGCCAACTCCATGTGATCCCGCAGAAACTCACCTTTGTTATCTACCAGGAAGGTGTAACAGCCGGTCTTGAGGTTCTCCAAAATTTGTTCCCTATCGGGCGCATTCACGACCATGTCTTTGCAGACATGGTGCATGATTGCCCCTTGGATTTCATTTTGCCAGTTTTCCAGACGCCATTCATTGGGTCGGTGACAAAGAATTTTGTATTCCTCTGAGAGAACGTTGAGGTCAGAAGAGAATCTAGGCCTCTCGGTTAGTTGGATGTTGATGGAGGCGAGTCGAGCGGCGATCTCGCGGAGTTGAAGAGGCGACAATGGGCCACCGATCTTGCCCAATTCTTCATTGTAAACAGTCATTGCCGCCTGAGAGTCATTTAAGACAGCAATAATCGCGGTCTCGTCCATCCTCAACAGCATAGTTTGAGCAAACGAAAGGTCGCCGTAGTCGAAGCTCTCAAAATGCGGTCTGACTTTTGCTGGCAGCACAAGCAGTGAACCAAGGACTTCAGGGGTCAATTCACAGCCCGTATAGAAAGCCCTGGCGACACAGTGTATGTGGTGCAAGTCTTCCCAACTGTGGAGTTCACTAATTCTCATTTCGCCTTTTCGACGGTCGCGATGAAAACTCAGGTGCTTGTCCTTGAGATGAGTCTTGAGGAAAATCAGACACATCCAGCAGAAAAGTCGCCAAGGGCCGTTGTCTTTCAATTCCTGGGATAAACCCTCAGCCCCTCCTACAAGAATTTCGCGGATGGGCTTTTCGAATTTGTCCCCCATTGTGCTGTTGCAGCCCGCGCAACACGGAATCTTGAATTCCCCATACCGGAATCGTGTTCCGTTCGGGAGCATGAGGGTTCGGTCGTGCAGATTGTAGCGCCTGAGAATCCAGTCTGGAAGGACATGTTCATCGTTGAATGGGACGGTGTTCGGTTTTGCGCCGCAAATGAAGCAATCATCTCCTTGAGAGATGTCCGAGATGAATCGAGGGATGCTAAAGAAGAGAATGCGCCCCTTGCTGTCCAGTACGGAATTGTCGGACGTGGCGTGCAACATGAACGGCGAGGGCGCCTCCCGACTGCTCATCAGAAGATTACCAGTTCTGAACGAGCAGGTCAAAGTAAGCGCGGCGGGAGTCTGGCGATGATCTACTTCGACACCTCGGCGCGCTTCGAGTGCACGCAGCCGATCAAAGAGCGCATCACCAGGAAGGACGCCCGGAACGATTGTCCCTTCTACGCCATCCGCACCACGGTGGAACGGGAGACCTCCACCTCGAAACCCCTCGATGCCCGCAGTGCCTTCGAGAGCCTGTTCAAGAAGTAACAGCCAATCGTGCCCACGGATATGAGCACAGGTCCCGCTTCAACAGCTCCCCCCTTTTTGGGGCGTTACTCAGGAACTGTTCGCGGGTGGCGCATACATCGCACTGGCTGCGATGTGTGCGATCAGGGGAGGCGGTCCATGGCCAGCACCGACGAGTCCTCAAGGTAGTAGAACCGGAAGCTTGACCAGGGCCACAGGTCGGGAGTCGTGACCAAACCGCGCTTGACCGGGTTTCCGTGCATGTAGTTCAACTTTTCCCGACGCTTCTTCTCGCTCCAGACGTTCAGGTCGTAGAACCGCCGCTGCCAGACCCGATACGGGCCATCATGGTGCACGGTGGGCGGCAAGGTCAGCCGCTCCAACATCCTCCGGCACCAGGGGAACTGGCGATTCTGGCGGAGGTTTTGGACTATGAAGATGGCCGTGCGTTCCTTCAGACTCTGAATAATCCGCGAGGAGTCGGCTCGCTCCCCCGGCCAGATGAGCAGATGAAAATGTTCAGGCATCAGAACGTATCCGAGGATTTTGAAGTCCAGGCGGGCGCGGAGTTGGTGCAGGGTCTGAACAAAGTGCCGGCGAAAGCGCTCGGAATCGAAAAGACGCGCGCGCCGGTAGGTGCTGGCAGTAAGATAGTAAAGATGATTCAGCCCGTAATAATGGCGCGGGCGTGACACCCGAGTATTTTACAATCCCGGGTCGCACACATGCCAGAGAGCGGCATGTATGCGCCACCCGCCCTCAAGCGTATGCTTAACGCTGACAAGCTGGAATTTAAAGAACTCACAAGCGCTGCTTGAAGTCATTCGTCGAAATGTGTGACCATCAACACGTGCAACGGGTTATTACCGAACGCTTCTACATGAATTGGCTTGTCAGGAGTAAACGCCGTCCTCCCAATTGCCAAGGCATAGGTCCTAAACTGATGCGCCTCTAGGTAATCTGCTAGATCCCTGTTTTCAACAGACCTCATTTCGCCTACTACGAGTCTGCTGTCCACGAAGTCACATCCTGCCCCGGCGTAGCCACTATCAAATTCAATGACGATATACCCACTCGAAAATGGTGTCGTGGTCGTAATCGTTACTATGGTTCCGAAGGGAAACTGCTGATGCGGTTCGCCGCTAAACTCCGAGGCAATCCTGACCGCGCCCACGGGCAACTTCGCCGATTCGGTTCTCAGCTTCTCGGAAAAGTGCAGCGCTATGGGCGCTGATCGCGGAACCCCTCTTCGCTTAAGTCGCAATCCTAAACGTCGCAAATAGGGCGCGTAGTATGTTACGGCCCCTGGATTGATTCGTTCTGGCACGTGACCCTTAAGCTCTGGATACTTGAGTTCCGGAAATACGACAGTCCATGCCGATATTTCATCGGGGTCTTTAGCTGGGGGGCCGAGCCGTCGCAGAATCTCGGTTCGCAATTCCTTCAAGTCTTGGGCACAGCAATCGTTGAATTCATTTGTAAAACGCCAAATGGCAGCATTGGGGCTCATGCCTCTTTCAGCCATTGACCTACTCGCAAGTTCTGTGATCTTGTCTGCTTCCTCCATTGCCCATTGTCCAACCTGTTCGTCTGATATTTCCTTGTACGCCTCCGGGCCAATACCAAGACGAGGCCCTATCGCTAGCGGTGCCGGACTCTTAGGAGGTGGTTTCAGGATAGGTGCCTCGTGGCTTTTATACAACGGCGGCCGAGATACTCTGGGTGAAGGCTCTCCTTGAAGTTTTGGTTCAATCATGGGCGGTGCTTTGCTTTCCCGAACTGGCAGTAACATGCTTTCAATCCAGCTAAGCCCAAGTACAAGCACCATGCCACTTAATCCAAATACGAGCGCGCTTACCGCTAATTTTTCTCTTCTATCAACAGTGGAAGTGACTGCCCAGAAAGAAAACTTTGCCCATAGAATTAGAGCGGCCACCGAAAAACACACTTCGGTAATCCGGTGGCGGGGCGGCGTCATACTCAAGACCCCAAAGCCGACGCCAAGAAGCACCACAATAATTGTGCCAAGTACGGACCAACTGACGATGGCTTGAACCATAATGCTAAAGGTCTCATCACAAGCCTCCTTGCGTCAAGGTGATAATCCCGAAAATTCCCCAGTTTTTGGCGCTATAGATTTCCCCAGGTCTTGTTGTTCGGGCGCAGGGGGAGGGCACTTTTGAATCGCGCTCGCCAGAGCCAACCCTCAGCCAGACAGACACCGCAAGCGGCAAAATTGCACCAAAAATGGTGCAAAGGGGGGGTACACTTTTGAATCGTCCTATCTCCTATCCCATCGGCACGTTGACATGCCTGGTGGCGTGGCCTAAGATGACGCGCCAGGGAGGGTGGCACGCATGCAACTCAGCATCGGCACCAGGGAAAAGCAAGGTGTCACAGTGTTGGATTTGAGTGGGAGGATTGTGGCCGGGGAAGAATGCGACAGCCTGCGTAAGACCATCAAGGAACTGCTAGCGGGCAACAATAAGAGAATTCTTCTTAATATGCGAGACGTCTCCCGCGTGGACAGCACGGGGATTGGCAGCCTGGTTGAATCCGTCATCTTGACTGCCAAGCAAAATGGGGAGCTCCGGCTGGTCAATCTTCCCCGGTTGATTTACAACGTCCTGTCCACGCACCGGCTCTTGCAGGCGTTCGACATCTGCGCCAACGAAGAAGAGGCTCTGGCCAGCTTCCAGGACTGAACTTGCTACTCCTGCGGCCGGCGCTCCCCGTCCGCTGCGTGGGGCCGTGAGACCTGATGAGCCACGGACAGGGCCGGGTCGCTCTTGAGCTGCCAGGAGCGTAGGGGCCTATTCACAGAAAGGACGTGAGATGAGAGACGACAACGATAGAACGGAGAGACCAGGCACCCGGATTTCGCGGCGCGCTTTCGTGGGCGGAGCCGTTTCCGCCGCGGCGCTCACGATTGTGCCCCGGCATGTTTTGGGAGGGCCGGGCTACACTCCGCCCAGCGAAAGACTCAATGCGGCGTGTATCGGCGTCGGCGCACAGGGCACACGCGTGATGATGGAGTTCCTCGAACAGCCCGACGTGCAGATTGTTTCCGTATGCGACGTCAACAAGGAAAGCAGCGACTACTCCGAGTGGGGGACGAACGAGTTGCGCGACAAGGAGCGGAGGCTGCTCGGCAAGCCGGATTGGGGTGCCGATTGGAAAGGGTGCACGTGCGGCCGCGAGCCGGCGCGTCGGCTCGTGGAAGCCTACTATGCCGGGCAGAGTCCCGCGGGCCAGTACCGTGGCTGCTCCGCCTACAATGATTTCCGCGAGCTGCTGGAGAAAGAAAAAGACCTGGATGCAGTCATCGTCGGCACCACCGACCACTGGCACGCGCCCATCTCCATCGCGGCGATGAGGAAAGGCAAACACGTGTACTGCCAGAAACCGATGACCCGCACGATATACGAAGCCCGCAAGATGGGCGAGGTGGCGCGCGAGACGAAGGTGGCCACGCAACTGGCGGTGGGCAACCAGGCCTCCGAGGCCACGCGCTTGTTATGCGAATGGATCTGGGCGGGGGTAGTCGGTCCGGTGCGCGAAGTCCACAACTGGTCCAGCCGTCCCTTCTGGCCGCAGGGCCTCGAGCGTCCCAAGGAGGAAGAGCCCGTGCCGGAAGGACTCGATTGGGACTTGTGGCTGGGCCCGGCGCCGGCGCGGCCTTACAATCATGTTTATTTGCCCTTCGTCTGGCGGGGCTGGTTCGATTTTGGTACCGGGGCGATCGGCGACATGGGCTGCTACAGCTTCGACACGATTTTCCGCGTCTTGAAGCTGGGGCCGCCGGCGAGCGTGGAAGCCAGCTCGACGCGCGTCTTCCCGGAGACCTTCCCGCTAGCTTCGCTGATTCACTTCGATTTCCCGGCGCGCAGTGACATGCCGGCGGTGAGGGTCCATTGGTACGACGGGGGGCTCACGCCACCGCGGCCGGAAGGATTGGCAGAGGGCCGCGATTTGACCGGCGAGGATAACGAGGGCCTGCTGTTTGTCGGCGACCGCGGCGCGATAATGTGCGGGTTCAGCGGGGAAGATCCGCGGCTGCTTCCGGAAGCCAAGATGAAAACGTTCCAGCCTCCGCCCAAAACTCTGCCCCGCTCGATTGGGCACGACCGGGAGTGGATTGAAGCCTGCAAGGGAGGGAAACCGGGTGGAGCCAACTTCGAGTTTGAAGCGCCGGTGACGGAAACTATCCTGCTCGGCAACGTGGCCCTGCGCACGGGGAAGAAGCTCTATTGGGACGGACCTGGCATGAAGGTCAAGAACGTGCCGCCTGCCGAACAGTATGTGAATCCGGCGTACCGGCAGGGCTGGACGCTATAATTGCCCGCCGGTCTCGCGAGAGGCTTTCCTCGGCTGGCTGGGCGCGGTTGATGCGCACTTCCTCAACGAAGAAGGGCACCCGTCGCAACGAGTGCTCTTTTTTCATCTCAAAGCGAGCCGCACTAAGTGCGGCAGCGGTCTCTTCTGGTTTTCCTTTAGGGCCGCGGCGAGGACCCGTATTTCAATTCCGGGCGGACGGGGAATTCGTGGGCGAAACTCTTGATCTTCTCCACGATGCCGTCGGCGTCCAGGCCATACTTGGCGTGCAGGAGGCTGGGCGCGCCATGCGGGATAATCCGGTCGGGCACGGCGATGCGCAGGATGCTAGCGGGAATCTTGCGGTCGTGCAGGAGCGCGCCGACGCTCGCCCCAAAACCTCCGGCTTCCGTGCCCTCTTCCGCGGTCACCAGGAATTGCTTCTCCGCCGCCAGACAGCAGATCAACTCTTCGTCCAGCGGCTTCATGAACCGCGCGTTGATGACGGTGGCCTGAATCCCCAGCGCCTCCAGTTTCGCAGCAGCTTCCAGGCAGGGATAGACCATGCTGCCGAGTGCCAGGATGGCGATGTCGCTTCCCTCGCGCACGATTTCACCCTTGCCGATTTCCAGGCGCCTGAATTTCGGATCGAGCGGCACGCCGATGCCACTGCTGCGGGGATAGCGTAGGGCAGCAGGACCGTCCAAATTGAGGGCGGTGTAAAGCATATGGCGCAGTTCGTTTTCGTCCTTGGGCGCCATCACGACGATCCCCGGCAACGCCCCGAGGTAGGCGAGGTCGTAGAGGCCGTGATGTGTGGGGCCGTCGGCGCCCACCAGCCCGCCACGGTCCAGCGCAAAGGTGACGGGCGCGCGCATCAGGCAGGCGTCGTGCAATACCTCGTCAAAGGCGCGCTGGAGGAAGGTCGAGTAGATAGCCACCACCGGGCGCATCCCTTCGCAGGCCAGGCCGGTGGCGAAAGTCACGGCGTGTTGCTCGGCGATTCCCACGTCAAAGAAGCGATCCGGATACCGCTTGGCAAATTCCTCCAGACCGGTGCCCTCCGACATGGCCGCAGTGATGGCCACGATGCGGGAATCTTTTTCTGCCAGCTCGCAGACCGCCTTGCCGAAGACCGCCGTGTAGGAGGGGGCGGTGGCTGGAGCCTTGTGGAACGAACCCGTGGAGATGTCGAACTGCGTCACGCCGTGGTACTTCATGGGCAGTTGTTCCGCGTGGGGATACCCCTTGCCCTTCTGCGTGACGACGTGCACCAGCGTCGGCTTGGGGGAATCTTTTACCTGCGCGAGCACATTGAGCAGATCCTCGATGCTGTGCCCATTGATCGGCCCCACGTATTCAAATCCCAACTCCTCGAAAACCATGCCCGGAATCAGCAGGGTCTTGGCCGATTCTACGAGGTCCTTGGAAAGCCTGAGCAAGCGGGGTCCCAGGCGCGGCACCGCCAAGATCATCTTCTCCACCTCTTGCGTCAGGCTATGGTAGGCCTGGCCGTGCACGATGCGGCTGAGATACCCCGCAAAGGCTCCGACGTTGGGGGAAATCGACATCTTGTTATCGTTGAGAATGACCAGGACTTTCTTCTGTAGCGTGCCCAGATTGTTGATTCCCTCTAGCTCCAGTCCAGAGGTCAGACCGGCGTCCCCGACCACCGCGATGATGTGGAAGTCCTCGCCCCGCAGGTCGCGGGCCACCGCCATGCCCAGCGCGGCAGAAATGGCGGTGCCCGCATGCCCCACGTTGAAGGTGTCGTAGGGACTTTCATCGCGCACCGGAAAGCCGCAGATGCCTCCATACTGGCGCAGGGTGGGGAAGCGGTCGCGCCGGCCGGTGAGAATCTTGTGCACGTAGGCCTGGTGGCCGACGTCCCAAATGATCTTATCGCGTGGGGCGTCGAAGGTGTAGTGCAGCGCCAGCGTCAGTTCCGTGGCGCCTAAGCTCGAGGCCAGATGCCCGCCCACCTTCGACACGACCGAGATGAGGTAATCACGCAGCTCCTCGGCGACCCTGGGCAGTTCCTCGCGCGGCACCTTCTTGAGGTCGGCCGGGGAATCCAGGTGTGTCAAGTACTGGTATTCCATCAAGTTTTCCTTGTAATCAAGAAGTGAGCGATCTCGCGGAGCGTCTGCGCCCGGTCCCCGTATGGCTCCAGGGCCGCACACGCCTCGCGCACCAGTTGGGAAGCGATGCGCTGCGATTCCTCCAGACCGTGGACGGCGGGATAGGTGGCCTTCTGTTGTTGCCCGTCCTTGCCCACGGATTTTCCTAGCTGCTCCTTCGAGCCGGTAACATCCAGCAAGTCGTCGGCGATTTGAAAGGCCAAGCCAATCTTGGCGCCGTAGTGCGTGAGGCGGGCGAGGTCATCCTCCGGAGCGTGCGCGCAGAGCGCGCCGCAGCGCACGGCGGCACGAATGAAGGCGCCCGTCTTGGCGGAGTGAATGTATTGGAGCGTGGCGGCATCGGTCGGGCGCCCCGCGGCTTCCAGATCCACCACTTGGCCTCCGACCATGCCGCCACGCGTCCCGATGGCGTGTGCCAGCTCGTGGATGATGCGCGCGCTCCTTTCCTGGGGGAGGTGGCCGGGAGTGGACAGAACCTCGAAGGCCAGCGTCAGTAGCGCGTCGCCCGCTAAGATGGCGGTCGCCTCACCGTACACCCGGTGGCAGGTCGGTTTCCCGCGGCGTAGGTCGTCGTTATCGAGCGCGGGCAGGTCGTCGTGAATGAGCGAATAAGTGTGGATCATCTCCAGCGCGCAGCCCACCCGGAGCAGATTCTTCTCCACCCCGTGAAAGAGCCTCCCCGATTCCAGACAGAGGATCGGCCGCAAGCGCTTGCCGCCGGCAAACACGGAGTGGCGCATGGCCTGGTGGATGGAAGGCGGGTATTCCTCAGCGCCCGGCAGAAGTCTTTCCAATTCCTCGTCCACCCGGCGCCGCGCTTCGCTGAGATGCTGAGCAAGCGTGTCCTGAGGTGTCGCGCTCACGCCCGGTCCGGCTCCTCCGGCGCGAAGGGTTCCGCTGCCGCCTTCCCTCCGGCCTTTTTCATCAGGATTTCGACGCGCCCCTCGGCTTCCTCCAATTGCTTGTGACAAACCTCGGAGAGTTTCATCCCCTCTTCGTAGAGCAGCAGGGCCTTCTCCAAGGGGAGGTCCGCATCTTCGAGCTCGACCACGATGGCGTCCAAGCGCTCCAGGTTCTTCTCAAAGGATTCCGTCTTTGTCGGCTTCGGTTGTTGGGTCATGGTTCGCCTTGAGGGTGAAGTCTAAAGCATAAAGGTTAAACATCCACTTCATCCTTTACACTTCACACTTCAACCTTTTCTTCGAGGGCCTCTGCCACCGTGACGGCGGTGCGGGCCGCTGCGGGCGCCCCAGCGTCGAGCTGGCGGTGAAATCCTCCGGCAGGATTCCTGCAAGCGTGGCACCCTCATCCTGAATAGCCAGCCACTCTCCAATTTCTGGAGAGGACGCTCCCGCATGCTTTGAACCTGATTAGTCTAACACGGCGAACGCGTCCGGCGGAAAACCTTCGGCCAGAAAAACATTCCGTTTGGGCGCAGCGTACCGAAATCTCACGCTTTGCGCCCAACCCACCCACCACGAACTTCTGCGGGGGCTTTCGTCTCTAGTGCTTCGGTTCGCGTGTAGCCTTTTTCGCAAGTAACTCCGTGAGTTTTGTGCGCGCTTCGGGGAAGTCCGGCTTCAGGCGCAAAGCTTCGCGGTACTCGGCGATGACGCCGTCCAGGTCGCCCTTCCTGCCGAGCGCGAGGCCGAGATCGTAGTGCGCTTCGGGGAAGTCCGGCTTCAGGCGCAAAGCTTCGCGGTACTCGGCGATGGCGCCGTCCAGGTCGCCCTTCCTGCCGAGCGCGAGGCCGAGATCGTAGTGCGGTTCGGGGAAGTCCGGCTTCAGGCGCGAGGCTTCGTGGAACTCGGCGATGGCGCCGTCCGGGTCGCCCTTACCCGCGAGCGCAATGCCGAGATTGTTGTGCGCTTCGGGGTCGTCCGGCTTCAGGCGCAAGGCTTCGTGGAACTCAGCGATGGCGCCGTCCAGATCGCCCTTCCTGCCGAGCGCAATGCCGAGATTGTAGTGCGCTTCGGGGTCGTCCGGCTTCAGGCGCAAGGCTTCGTGGTACTCGGCGATGGCTCCGTCCAGGTCGCCCTTATCACCGAGCGCGGTGCCGAGATTGTTGTGCGCTTCGGGGAAGTCCGGCTTCAGGCGCAAGGCTTCGCGGAGCTCAGCGATGGCGCCATCCAGGTCGCCCCTTTCATACAGGTCTACGCCGCGTTTGTAATGCGCCGCGGCGTCGTCCCCTTTCAACGGAGCAGACCCTGCGCCCGCAAGGACGGTACAAAAAACCAGCATGGGAATCATGAGCCTCATGGCGGACCTCCAGACACTAGATCGCGGTTCGGTGAAACCGAGTTCCAGACAAGCTAATCACTGCCTAGATTATAAACCCCAATCCGGGAAGAAGTATCCTCATCGAAAAATGATTTTGCGAAGCCGGTAGCCGCGGCAAGCTCTTCTTGCCGCGGGTTTCTTATTGGAACAAACTAAAGCCCACGGCACACAAATGGTCCGGTGGCTGCTTGCTAAAAGGGTTCCGTGGCCGCCCGTGGCCTTATCGTTCGGCTCCCAGCCAGCCATTACGGACGCTCACCTGTTGGGCCGTGGCTCCGGGCAGCACTTCGATGGAGTACTGGTCGGGAATGGGTGGGTCAAGTATTACGGAAATGCGTTC
>Ga0315310_10002828_pt1 | contig 10808 bp, 9 predicted proteins | sample TDP5_MG_FD_203630 | JGI IMG/M metagenome (GOLD analysis project Ga0315310, IMG submission 203630) | Freshwater sediment microbial communities from Lake Towuti, South Sulawesi, Indonesia - TDP5 | ecosystem: Environmental > Aquatic > Freshwater > Lake > Sediment | place: Indonesia: South Sulawesi...
ATTTCTGGGTTGAAGTTGGGATGAAACTTTAGAAGCGCCACTCTTTCTTCAAAGTTGGGCTTCAGTCTCAGTTCTCTGGAGCTGTCTCTTTTTTGAAAGTCTTGGGTTAACATGATAGCTTCGTTGTTTTCAACCTTTGCGATGGGTTCGGCGTTAACTGACTTGAACGTGTCTCTTCGGCTGGTGTGGCACTTTCTCACCTTGGTTCCTCGATGTAAGATTGTTGTTTTGTCTGATGGTGTTTGGTGCATGGCTAAGACGACTTCGGCAAAGGGTGCTTCAGCGGCTGCCACTACGGCGCCAGTCAGGTTTGTCGCTGCGTCTGAGCTTGGTCTGTCGGCGGACCGTTGGGAGCCCACGAGAACAACGGGCACGGGCAGCTGCTGTAGCGCGAAGCTGAGCGCGGCGGCGGTGTAGCCCATTGTGTCGGTTCCGTGTGCCACAACCACTCCGTTCTCTCCTTTCTCGATGCGCCTTGCAACTGCTTTGGCCAGGTCTGACCAGTGTTTGCTGTTGATGTCTTCGCTGAAGATGTTGAATAGGATTTCAGCGTCTATGGTGGCGATTTCTGAGAGTTCAGGTACAACGCTGTAGAGGTCGCTGGCTGTGAGTGCTGGGCGCACGGCGCCTGTTCGGTAGTCGACTCGGCTGGCTATTGTGCCGCCTGTGCTGATGATGGCTACTTTAGGCAGGTCTGGTTTTTGCTTTGGCAGTTGTGGCGCAACGAAGGCGGGTTTGGCTCCAGCGCCGATTTTTTCGATTCTTGTTGCTGATGTTATGTGGACGCCTATGTTGTAGCCTGTTTTTAGTTTGATGACTACGTGTTTGTCGTCTCCGTACTCTGCTCGGGGAATGAGGATGCCTTCGTAGGTTTCGGCGTTTTTCACGATGCGGATTATGTCGCCGACTTCAGCTTTAGCCTGTTTTAGGAGTTTTAGGGCTTCGCCTTTATAGCCGAATGCTTCTTCGTTCAAGGTGTGTTTCTCCAACCAATCATCTTATATAACAATTTCATATTCAATGTTTGCTTTCTATTTATTAACTTTGAAAAATAACAAGTGAATAGTGTAGTCGTAATTGAGGAAGGTCGAAATGATCGTAATCATCAAACCTCACGCTGCGATGAGAATGTTGGATCGAGGCATCACAGAAGTGCATGTTCGTGAGGTTCTGCGAAGCCCAACCGAAGTCATTTCGGTTCGATATGGTCGGTTTGCAGCCTACCGAAAACTTCAACGAAGAAATTGGTTGTTGTTTATGAAAAGAAAAACGAAGATATAGAAGTGATTACAGTTTTATGGGTAGACGAAAGAGGTTGCGGAGGCTTGGCTTTGCTCGAATATGACCCGAGTTGCAACGCGCTTTATATTCGACTTAAGAGAGGAAAGGTTGCTGAAAGCGAGCCTATTTCAGACAATTTAATCCTTGATTTAAATCAGAAGAAAGAGATTGTTGGAGTGGAGGTGCTCGGTCCTGCTCCTATAGATCCGTCTAAGTTTTCGCTTCCAGTTAAGATTGTTACCAAGAGTCCCAAATCTACAGCGAAATAAATCTAAAGTTTTGACATGTAGGGTCCGTCGGGTTTGTAGCCGAACCGCGTGTAGTATTGTTTTGTTCCTAATGCGCTTATAACCACAACCTTTCGGCAGTTGTGTTCTTCGCTTGTGATGCGTTCAGCTTCGGCTAGGAGTGTTTCTCCGTAGCCTTTGTGTTGCCATGCTTTGGCTCTGTGCTTTCCAACTGGGACGAGTGGTCCGTAAACGTGGAGTTCGCGTACTATGCTGCATGGTTCAGTGTTTATCTCTGGTCTGTGCGCTTGGGTTGAGGGGATACGCAGGCGGAGGTAACCGATGAGGACATCGTTAACGGGGTCTTCGGCAGAGATGAAAATCTCCTCGCCCTCGGAAGCCTCGTAGCGTGTGTTTGAGATTTGAACGTTGTTTAGGTCGGGTTTCACCCCATGGCTTAACCATCTGTGCCCGACTTCTCGGCATCGTATGCATCGGCAGCGTGTGTTCTGTTCTCTTAGTTTCTGCAGGGCTAGTTGGCGGAGGTTGCCGTGTTTTACGCCTGCTTCGATTAGGTTGGCGGGTATGTCGCGTTGAACCCGCATGATTCGGATCCATGGTGGAATGACTTTCTTAACTTCAGCGATGAGTTCTGCTGCCTCTTCGGTTGTATAGGGTTGGTATTCGCCTTTTTTCCACCATTCGTAGGTTTTGGTTCCTTTCAGGACTAGGCTGGGGTAAATCTTGATCATGTCAGGTTTGAAATTTGGATTGGCAAAAATTGTGTGGAAAGCTTCTAGGTCGCGTTTATAGCCTGAGCCGGGCAGTCCAGGCATCATGTGATAGGCGACTTTTAGTCCTGCGTCTTTTAGTGTGCATGTGGCGTTGATTACGTCTTGAACTGTGTGTTCTCGGTTGACTAGGCGGTATATGTCGTCGTGTATGTTTTGGACGCCGAGCTCGACGCGGGTTACTCCCATGGTCAGCATTTGGTCTACTTGCTGTTGTTTTGCCCAGTCTGGGCGGGTTTCGACTGTTATGCCGACGTTTCGGGTTCGGCTTGTTTCAGCTTGGCGCTTGGCTTCTTTGAGCGACTGCGACTTTTGTTGTGTTATGGCGTCGAGGCAGCGTTGAACAAAGCGTGTTTGATATTGCTTCGGTGTGGCTGTGAAGGTTCCGCCCATGATGACTAACTCAACCTTGTCTACGTTGTGTCCGATGGCTTCTAGTTGGTTGATGCGGCTGCGCACTTGCTTGTACGGGTTGTAGCGGTTTTGTATGCCTCGCATGGCGGCTGGTTCAAACCCAGTATAGCTTTGAGGTACTCCGACGGTTGGTCCTCCGGGGCAGTAGGCACAGGGCTCTGTTTTTGGGCAGGGATAAGGCTTGGTCATGACGGCTACTACGGTCACGCCTGAGATGGTGCGAACCCGCTTTCGGCGCAAAAGGGAGACGAGTCTCTTTTCTTTAGGCTTTAGGCTGCGTATTAGCGTTGAGTTGGGTGGAAGAGTTTGCAGGTTGTAGGCTTGGGCGACCTGCATCTTGACTAGATTAACGTCTCTGACTGTTGGCTTAGGAATCTGCATTAGGCGATGTACAATTTCTCTGCAGGCATCGTGAACCATGGAACGAACCAAACAATAACATCAAGACGGATGCAGATAAATCCTATTTCTTTGTCTGTTACGGACAAGACCGTCGAGCGTGTATTCTGAAATCCTGACTCCAAAGAGTGAATACGAAAGCAGATAGAGGAGAATGGAGAAAATCAATCCGAGAGACGTATAGAGAGGAGTCTGCTTCGAGTTCAGTACTTTCAAACCAGCTTTCTCCAAGGAGATGTCATCAAGAGAATAAGAGAAAAGCAGTAAGCCATCCAGTTCGAATCGAGCGACTAGAACATCGACGAAGGCGCATCGCTGCTCGTCTGGGGCAGAAGGTTAAGCGTCGAGTTATTTTTTAAGCCGTACCTGTACATGCCAGTCCAGTTTATCGGACAAGCTCTTTGGGTTGACATCTATTTTGTTCTTCTTAACGTAGTCAGAGACCAGTTTGTTTACTTTGCTCTTCACGGTTTCAGATGCGAGTTCCATCACAAGCATTTTTCCAACGTTGTCACAGAGTTCAACACTCTTCTTATCAGTTAATCCGCGTGCTTTCATTCTTTTCACATCAAACCTTCTGTTATCACTAGACTGAGTATAAATAACCTCTCAAAAAATCCTCACAAAGACAGCTCTTCCCATGTATAGTGGCGCTTAAAACTTTAACTTCCAAGCCTCTTTCGGGCTTCTAAACCGATCAGTATCTCAACAGCTTTTTTCACGAAGTGGGAGCATTTTTCTTCACGTACGTTTGACTTTCGTAGTCTTTCGAGTTCTTTGGGGTTAGTTAAGTCGTATCCGATGAGTTCTTTGCAGAAGGGGCTGCCGCATTCTTTTGCGAATTGATCGTAGAATTTTAGGGCTATCTTGTATGCTTTTTCTTTTTCAATGCCTTTCAAGGATGGCTTGTTGAGTCCATGCTTCAATCCGATTGCCATTATGGCGCCTGTTAACGCTCCGCACAGTGAGCCGCGTCTTCCGATTCCTCCTCCGAAGGCTGTGGCGATTTTTGGGATTAGTCTGTTCTTGGGAATGTCGTAGTATTCTTGCATGGTTAGTAGGACGCTTTGGGCGCAGTTGTAGTCTTGTTTGAAGTAGTTTGCTGCTTTATCTGCGAATCGGCTTGTCTGTTGTTTCATAGTCCTCTCTTCCAAACTCAACCGTTACCTTCTTGTGAGCAGTCTTTTGAGTATTCGTCTAAGGTTTTACCAGACTCTAAGAAATCTTCGCACAAGTCTTTTAGGTCTTGCTCTGTCGGCTGTTCTTGATAGCCAACAGTAAAATCCTCATAGCGCTTAGCTAGCTCTTCTTTAAATTGCTCAAAGGTCATTGAACGTTTTGGCGTACCTCAAACCCTCTTTTTGTGTTTGTGACGCGAGGCTTCATAAGACTTGGGGAACTTGCATCTTGATTAGGCTTACGTCTCTTATTGCAGGCCTGGGAATCTGCATTAGGCGGTGAATGATCTCTCGAGAGGCGGCTTCCGCAATTAAACCAACCAGACGATACCATCAACACGGACAAATCCCATTTCTCTCTGCTGATTTATCTCTCAGTGTTGTGAGGAGATAGACCCAAAGATTTTATTCTTTGACAAATCAAAAGCACCACGTAATGACTCATCTAGAAGTGGATGCTGAGAGGCTTCCTGATTCGTGGAAGACTTCAGTTCGAAGGAGGTGGGGACACAGCTTACACACCATTTGTCCTCGCACCTGTTCCTTTCCTCCCAGACTTGCACACTATTTTATTGCGCGCTATTCTAAGGTTGGGGACACCGTTCTGGATATTTATTCAGGGAAAGGCACCTCGCCCTTGGAAGCTTGTCTTCTTGGGAGAAGGGGACTAGGTAACGATGTCTCTCCAGACGCTTTTGTTTTGACTTATGCGAAAACACATCCACCACCCCGTTCTAGTTTTTTCAGATATTTGGAAGATATAAGGGGCAGATTGCAGAAAGCAGATACCTCTAAAGTTTCAGACAATGTGCGGTTATACTTCCACCATAAAACTTTGGGCCAGATTTTAGCTATGCAAGAGGTGATTCGCGCTGACATCGAGCATTTTGACAAACGGTTAAGAAAATGCAACAATGCAATGTTTCTTCAGGCATTAATGTTGGGAATCTTGCATGGTAGAACACAATATGCACTTTCGCTACCAGTACCTCACTCATTTGCGATGTCACCTTCATATGTTAGAAGAAAAGTAGCTAAAGAGCCTGAAAAATTTGTGACACCAAAAAGAGATGTCATTGAATGTATTAGAATAAAGGCGAATTATGTATACAAGGACCCAATTCCAACCACGTTTAGGAATGGGGATGCCTTTATGATGGATGCAGTCAATTTCGACCTTGACGAAACTGTCGATATGGTATTAACCTCACCTCCTTATTTTGCTGCACACACTTACGCTTGGGACAATTGGTTACGGTTATGGTTTCTTTGTTATGATTATAAAGAGGTGGCTTCTCGGATATTACACACAAATCGTGAAGATGTTTATCTTGTGCACCTTCGAAAAGTGCTTAGAACAATGTATAGACTATTGAAAGATGATTCCAGATGTTTCATAGTCATCGGGGACGTGAAAGGGCATAGGCCTACTGCCTACCTTATCGCCGATCTTGTAGAAAAATCAATGGATATTGGTTTTAAGGTTCACAGGATAATAAACGATGCAATTGATCAAAGATGCAAATATCTTTATGGCGATAACTCTCACATCGGAATACAAAAAGACAGGATTCTAGAATTGCACAAGGGAAAACCTCCCAACCCAGAGATGGTCACGTGGTAGATAATACACATCTGGAAATACATTGTATCAATAATAATATGCAAGCCACAACTCTTTAGTAGCACTACTACACTTGGATTAGTATCGAAGTTATGGTAAAACCAGCGGGAGCACCTAAGGAGGTTAGTTCCTGTGCTCGGTAAGATGGATCTAAGTAGGATCAAAATTCGGCTTGATAACATACGCAAGAAAGCAACAAGCTCCGTATCATTTGAGCCTTCTGATGTGCCCATAAAATTTCAGGAACATTATCTAACTCCAACCATGAGCTGCTTGGAAGATAAAAATTTAAGTTACTCTCTAAATCCTGCTGAAAACGGTTTGATGAAGCAATGGAATATTTATGGGTATGACGAAAGCACGCAAGACTACAGAGCTCTTGAAGGAGACTTGATGTTTTGCAGCTCTTCTGTAATTGAGATTGAAGACAAGTACGTATTCAACCTAACTGTGCTTCCTTATTTCGTGACTTCTATGAAAAAGTTCAGTGGTAGACAGGATGAAGAGATACGCTTCACTGAGAATCCCACAAAAGAACGCAATGTGATAATGGTGAAAAGCAAGACTGAGGCGATCCTTGAAAGCGCAGAGTCCGGTTCCATTATTTTTATCGATGGCCCATTAGTGGGCGGAATGGCTTCTTCATACATGACTAAGATGGATGATGCGTTGAGAAAGATAGATTGCATACCCCTTTATTTTGTCAAGAACTCGGACAGTAGACTTCTAATTGAGAACGATCGACAACTTTCTAATGAATTCAACAGCGACTTCCACTGGGCCGCTCACCGACTGAAAGAATGTAGTCGATCTCCTTTCTTCAAGTACACAGATCGGCATAACCCAAGAAATTCGAAGGTCTTCGCATATTTGAAGGCACTGGCCGGCATGCCGGAGAGGGTTGAGATGCATGCTTTGACATACGAGAAATATGCTAGTCTTCTGCCGTCGCTTATGAACTTGATTGCTTATTTCTATGTGGTACAAGGAGATTATACAAACCCGCAAGTTCGGCCTGTCGCTATCGCAGAAAAATACGCAAGAGAAGGTTTGAGAATTTTGAATATCCCTGTTCTTCTGCTCAGATTGGGATTTCGTCCCACGATAAATCAGGTACGATTTGGGTGAAGGTGAAAAGTGTGTGGATAGTAACTGGAACTGAGAAAGATATGATAACGCTCGTATCTTCCAGAAAAGTCGATGCAATACTGCCAATAGGATCCTACCTAACTGTCACTGACAAAGACAAAGTAAAACACATACTGCTAGTTGAACGGTCCTATCAGAAGTCGCTTTTCGAACCCTCTCCTATGGTAGTTGACGTGGAGCTTCCCTTATTAACACAAGACCAAGAATGCAAAAACATCATATTGGCCAGGGAGATTCGCCAATTCCCATTAAGACAAGACGGCATGTTCAGCTTTATTAAACCAAATGAAGCTGCAAGGCGGACCACCCAGCAAGAGATAGATGAGGTCTTCACCTCAAAAGAAGGATATCCAGTTTTTCTGGCCACGAATTTCCTGAGACAAGACTCCGCTCTTAGAGAGGATGAAGGGCATCTGATATACGTGCGAATACCATTCGAGTCCCTTTACTTACAGACGATGATTTGTGGCCAAACAGGTTCTGGGAAAACTGTGGCTATGAAGCACCTTATGGAACAGTTTCTAGGACACGAAAAAGGCGCGGTGCTTGCGATCAACGTTAAAGGCATCGACTTGTTGACCATGGATCAAGACACGGAGATTACGAAAGAGAAGTTGAAAATACAAACGGAAGAAGAATGGAAAACCCTAGGGCTTTCCAGAACGGAAGCGGGAGAGTTCAGCATATACATTCCCGCATCTAAACAAAAGCATAGGGAGGGTGTCAACCGAGACAAAGTTAGATTAATAACCCTAAGGACACGCGATCTTGAGCCCAATGCTCTTCTTGGTGTGCTCCAGAACATTACTGATCGAGCCGCTGAAGCCCTGCCGAACATATTCAGATATTGGAAAGAAAAAGCTCATGAAGAAATACAGACTTTCAGAAACTTCATCTCATGGTTTCAAAATCGTGCTACAAAGGAGAACAATTACCTATTTCCAACGATCTCCCAAGCAGGTGAAGAAAGCGAAGTTCAATTACATCAGGCAACTTGCGGTGCAATCTCAAGGTCTCTCGAAGCCGCCAGAGACTTCTTCGATAGCCAAGAGGAGACGTGCCTGGCCATAAAAGAAGATAACATAATGGTTCCAGGGAAGCTATCAGTCATAGACCTGTCAAACAAGGATACCGTTATATTTGGGGCTGTTTTGCTTCGTCATCTATTGTCGAGGATTTATGATTCAAAGACTGTTAGAGGTCAGTATTCGGACTTGCCGGTTCTTATAGTAATCGATGAAGTGCATCAATTCTATGGGTCTAATGCTTCGGCACAGGCCTTAGAGGAGTTAAATGCGATTGCGAGAATGGGTCGGTCTGAAAAGATTGGGGTTGTTTTTGCATCGCAGAATCCTGAAGATTTACCAAGCGGGTTGACCGCGATTGTCAATACGCGAATATTCTTCAGATCTCTCGGAAATGTAGGCAGAAGATTTGACATCAAAGATTTTGGTGTCGAACTATCTTCACTTGAAAATGGTTTTGCAGTAATGTCGAGTGTCGCCTTGCCACAGGTTAGGTTTGTGAAGTTTCCTATATCATTGATGGGAGTGAAAAGTTGAGGCCTAAACTATACGCAACAGAGCTTCTGAAGAAGCTTCTCACAGAGAAAGAACTCAAGAAACTGGAGATAGTGTGGGATGACAAATTGGAAGTTGATCAAAAGATAGAGCAAATGTTGGAGGAATGAAATTGTTTGAGTTCAAGATGAGTTATCTTGAGCCAGGTTACCACAAAGCTGGCGATGCACCTTTCAAGTTTCCACCAGATGGAGTAAGCTCCAAAATTGAAGCTAACCTAATTGAGATTGAAGGTCGAAATGGTTCTGGAAAAACGACATTGCTGAATGTTTTGGCGCTGGCCTTAGGTTATCTTGATCGAGAGAAGGCGCTGGAAACAAAACCTGCACTGAGACGTAAACTTCAAGACCTCGAAGAGAATCAGACACTTGAATATGATTTTCGAATTGAGTGCGACAAACCCGAGCCATTCGAGTTGAAAATTGATAGAAGAAAAGGGCAAAAGCAGAAGTGCTGGTTGAACTCGAAACCGAGCGGCCCGGAAACTCTTGCTTCTGAGCTGGATGTTGTGTTCCTTACTGAAGATGATCCAAGAAAAGTAGTAAGCGCGAGCTTAGGAAAACTTGGCAGATACTTTAGAGATCTAGACAACAGGCTACATGTGGTTTTGGAGTCAATTACAAAAGAAGTCATAGAGATCGGAGAATTTCGCAATTTCAAGAAGAACGAGAAAAGCCTTCTTGAAGAAATCGAAGTTCATGAAAAGCGAACTGGAAGGAGCAAGTCCACCTTCGCTGAACTGAAGCGAAAGCTCAACGATGTAGAACTGAGAGATGATATCAAAGAAAAGCTAGAGCTATTGGAAAAGGAAGAAGAGATCACATCTGACTACGAATATTTCAGGAATAAATATGAGCAATTGAAGGATAAGAAAGAGTCAGATGTTCTTCACAATCTGTACAAAGAAAGGGCAAAGCTCTTGGAGGCGGACAATGAACTCAAAGAAATCGGCGGGAGAATACTACAGACATGTAATTCGCTTCAACAATACGGAGTGATGATTAATGGAGGCAGACTTCTTGAGGACGATTATTCAGAGTTAAATAATCTCATGAAAAGGATCAAGCTTGAGAAGCAAAGCGAAACGACAAAGATCGCCTTGGTTGATGAAATGATTAATTTGCTTCAGCACCATTCGGAAGAGGAACTAGTTCCTTTAATCGACAAGACTGTGAATGAAGCATTGAGGGAACTTTACAAAATAAAAGCACGCCTTTCCTTTGACAGAGTCTTCGCTCTACTTAACGCACTCGAACAGACCTTACTGGAGCGCAAAGGCATAATGAAGCGCCGTAACAAAATTGAAGACAAAATACTTTCCTTGTCACAAAAATCCAAGGACCTCAGAAGTGTCGAAGATGTGGAGAAGAAATTCACAGAGGCTGAAAGACGGTACCTGCGCTTACAGAACGCTCTTCAACAAGACAAAAGTAATGTGCTGTCGAAGTGGAAAGAACTCCGCTCTGTCGAAGGAGATCCTGAGGATGTAAGGAGACAGATGCATGAATTGGAGATTCAGATCCAAACCGAGGAGAGCCTGAAAGGAAAATGCATAGAAAGCCTTCGGATTTTGCGAGAAAATGCATCCGCAAAACCAAAACATGAAGACAAAGAAAAAGAACTGCAGACCCTCAGGGACACTATTACGAGAATGAGAGAGAACCTCTTTCAATGGACACAGATTTTGGCACAACCGACGGAAGCTCGAGAACAATTCACATCTATGACAGGCAGGCCAGGGTTTGGACTGGCTGATTACGAGAAGTTCGTAAAAGCGGTCGGTGAATTTCTGGGAAGCCAGTTTGAACCCGTTTCATTCGCAGATAAGCTCCATGAGATCGAATTCTTCAACATAGAAAAAGACACATTCATAACAAAGGAGGATAGACAGATACCCATTGACAAGCTGTCGCAAGGGCAAAGCAAAATTACAACACTTACTGGGAGCTTCAAAGAGATGGAAGCAGGTAGAAGGAAAGTAGTTTTGATTGATGAGATTGCTGACCTCGATCCGGAGAATCTGCAAAAGGTCAAGAATATGTTGAGAGAGAAGTTTTCAGAAGGCTCGCTCCTGCTTGCCGTATTGGTAAGACCCACACACGACCCATCCTCAAAAAGCATTGATGTAAGAGGGTGGGTATGACTCTGGAACAACAAGCCCTCAA
>Ga0315310_10002829_pt1 | contig 10806 bp, 11 predicted proteins | sample TDP5_MG_FD_203630 | JGI IMG/M metagenome (GOLD analysis project Ga0315310, IMG submission 203630) | Freshwater sediment microbial communities from Lake Towuti, South Sulawesi, Indonesia - TDP5 | ecosystem: Environmental > Aquatic > Freshwater > Lake > Sediment | place: Indonesia: South Sulawesi...
ACGTACCTGGACCAGTCGAAGGTTGTCTTGCACTGATACTGGTTCCAAACATTGATCATGGTGTCGAACTCTTTGTCGGGGGTGTCAACGTTAAGATTGCTGAGATAGGTATTCCAATATTCCCTCAGCCTTTGAAACTCTGTGTCCACATTGGATTTTTTCTTGAATTTTTGAATGTACGTTTTCGCGTCAGATTTTTTCTCCGCCACGCCTAAGATGAAAATAATTGTCTCTGCTTCTCCCGGACCGAGTTTCACAAGGTTGCTGGTAGCCGCTATAGGGTTACCTCCTCGGCTTTCAGAGTTAAAGCACTGGCACCTTTCCACAGCTATGGGATTAGATTCGCCCCGATAGAGACCGATGAACTTCTCTCTATTGCAGTCATATCCAGTGACCACGCCGCTTGAGGCGAAGAAAGCGTATCCGGTGCTAATGTCGAAGAGGTGATAGAAAATAACATCCTCCTCGTATCTGGCCATCCCCACGCCTTGAATAGATTGAAGGTCGGTCTGGTCGCGAAAGGCTTGCCAGAGACAGAACTCAGCGTATGAAAACACAGTTAATTCCTTCTCGTCAGAAGAAGCGTTTTTCAAAGTTAACATCCAAATCTCCAAGTTCTCGTCTAATGGCACAAAGTATGTGACTTCAGTCTCAATGCCCGAGTACGAAGAGATTATTTTGGTGTATCCTAACCCATGTCTACATTCATATGCACTCAGTTCCTTAAGGACAGGTTGCCATGTTGGAGACCAAAATCTCCCTGTCGTATTGTCTCTGATATAGAGGTACCTTCCCGGTCTGTCTACGGGCAAGTTGTTATACCTGTATCGCAGAATCCTCCTATCTCTCGGATCTACGTGAAAACTGTATCCTCCAGCCGTGTTGGAAATCATAGCACAATACTCGCTGTTGCTTAGATAGTTGATCCACGGCGTAGGGGTATCAGGTCTAACAATCACATATTCCTTGTGATCTCGCGAAAAGTATCCGTAATCCAAACCGATACCTTGAAGTGTAGTATGCCCGCAAGTGGCTTTTATCCTTTTTTTTGGAGGCTAACGAGGGCAGGTAGAGTGAACAAACCAAGAAGGTCAATTTATACGCGTATTTTCCAGCCCTCAGCGACAACCCTTTCCTTGATAAAAAAAGATAGTGGAAGGGTAATTTCATCGACACTTCGAATATCATGCATTGTACAAAAACTTTCAAGTCTCCAACTTTTTCAGTATTTCAAATATTTCTGACAGCTTACTTATTTCATATTTTGGAGAGAAAACCTTTGATAGCGTCCGTATGTACCGTATTTGCTTCACTTGCTTATGAACGGCTTATAGTTTCTTCCCGAAATCTTCTGCAACAATGGTAAAGTCGATGATATCGATGACGCCATTTTTATCCAAGTCTGTTATCTCCTTCCAGTTTAGATCCCACGGCCTTGATCCGAACGCTCTTGCAACGATACAGACATCGATGATGTTAACAATTCTGTCACCGTTCAAATCGTCTTCAATACGTAGTATGTTCCATCCTCCTACTTCTACAGCTGGAGGTACCCCATTAAGATCCTTTGCTGCAAAAGTTGCTTTCACTTCTTTATTTTCCCCAGGCAATAGACTGAAGTAGTTGTCGTTCCACAAAATTGGCAAAACTTCTTTTCCGTTGGGCCTCTGGTGACTTTAAGTTGAATGAAGAAAGCAAGATCATCCGAGGGATTTTCTATCGTTACGTGGGCGACTAGGTCTTCGCCTTTATTCTCTATTCTATACGACATATTCAACCTCATAGGCGGTAATTTCTCTAGATCGGTGAAATCGGCAAAAGAGCTTTGGGGCGTGTAGTACCATGTTGTTCTACGAAAGTTGAGAACATCCTGTTTCGTCGATAGCCAGTAAAATTTGGAAGAAATCAGATTGCCTGAACTGTCTTCTAATTTAAGCTTGAGAAAGTAGGTTGTAGTTAAGTTTTCCAGCGGAGGGATGGTGAAGACATAGTTGCTGCTGTCTGGTCCAACATCTATTGTAGTAGTATTAGAATATTTCTCAATCATGTCCAGATTGTAAACTTTCCCGGTGACATTCAAATTATTAAAGCTTTCATAATAACTGTTGATAACGTAGATTGAACCGTCATCATAGGAGTACTGAACCTGCAAAGGCTCGTATGCTTTTTTGGCGCCAAAGTAAGCGCCGCCGGGCCTCAAAGAATAATCATAATGTTGCCATATCAAGAAGGCCATGCGGAATTGTACTGCCATGTTATAACCCCCCGTGGACAGGTACTTGTTTCTGCCAAATGCCTCCAACTCGGCGCGTATGCGCGCGCTAGGTCCCACACTCCATCCGTTTCCAACTTCCCTTCCATGCGAATCGCATTGAGGTTCATATCCCTAGCGTACCTGATCTCTGCCTCTTTCTTTCAGGCAAAGGGCGAGACATTATGTCGGGAACCCAGCCCCCACCCCTCACGAGTATGTCCTTGCTGTTAATCTTGAAAATCCTATAGTTGCAAGCGGAGAGGTAGGAGCAGATCTCGCGAATGCCGAAGCGTCTGATACTGCACCTGCTATATCGAACTCTAATTTCAAATCATAGAGGTTCTGAGGCCCTACCAAGTTGAGCCACCATAGTCGAGGGATGGAGATGTTCAATTGGGCGATACCGTCAGAAGAAAGCACAACTAGCTTACTTTCTTTTGGACCCAAGCTAACTTCAGAAAACTCAATAACTCCAGGTCCGCCATACAGAGTCCCTCCTTCTGCCAGATTAGTAACATTTTTGATTGTGCCTCTTAAAATTCCATTCACAGTTTCATCTATCATGTTGGTTAGTTCGGCAGAAATGTTAAGATGTGCCACATCCAGAGAAGGTAAATCCAAGTCCGTAACCACGTAGGGTGCCTCATTGCCACAGGTCCTGTCGCCTCAATGTAAACGTCTTGCCAGAGTCCCATGTCCCTATCTGGAGGGGTCGGGTTCCAGTCCACCCACGAATCCCAAAGATCATGGTCCGTTGGGGCAAAAACCTCCACCACCAGACAGTTATTCCCCATGAACGTAACGTAATTGGCAATGTCAAACTCAAATAACCTGAGCATGCCTTGCACCTCGACGGCGTCGGCAATTTTCAGCCCGTTAAGCCAGATATTTGCCTTGTAGTTTATGCCGGTAAGATCCAGATAGATTTTAAGTTAACCCCGAAATACCGGTCAGGATAAACTCCATTTTCAGCCAAGGCGCGCGCCTATGTCGAAATATTTCTAAGGGACAAAGGAAAGTGATTGGGCATGTAGCCTCTCTAGTTAAGGTCTAACAGAACAGCGCAAACACCCAACTAACTAACAAAAGTGCGCATTCTGGAGTGTGGGCCCCATAATTCGATGGATTCCCATTTTCCAGAATTGATTGATTTGTAGCAAGTCTCGATTATGCAGTTGACTATGTATCCATCTCTGAAGGTTTCTTTTGGCATCTCGTCTTTGAGAAGGCATGAAATGAAATGTTGCAATTCAAAGAGGTATCCGTAGATTTCGTGCTCCCTCCAAGTTGGGTGCATCCACCCTTTTTTAGCTTCTGCCTTTTCCACAATGTATCCGTCACGGTTCGCTTCAGTTTTTGTGGCAACTGTGAAACAAATAAGAGAAACGAAGCGCCTAAGTGTTTAAGACGGCTAGAGAGCGGACCTGTGTCATGTTCCCCATAAAAAAGCCTCCGAGCATTGTCTACTGGCTCGGAAACAACCTGTACCTAAACATAACAAACGAGTGCTCCAACAACTGCTACTACTGCTTCAGGAAGTACAAAAAAGGCATAGACGGGTTCAACGTTCAGCATTATACGAAGCCTTAAAAGAGGGAGCAATAGCTGGCGCTGGACTTGATGTCTTTGAGGAGGAACCTACACCTGTGGATAATCCTTTACTTAAGCTTGACAACGTGGTTGTGGCTCCACATATTTCAAGTGCAAGGTATGAAACACGCTCAAAAATAGCTGAAATGGTTGCAGAAACTCTGGTGGCATTCTTTGAAGGACGACAACTGCAAAATCTTGTAAATCCAGACGTAATGAAAGCGCCACCTTTATCGAAAATTACGTAACAAAATCTACGGTTAATTACAATAGTTAAATACTCCCTTTTTTACCTTTACATTATATTTCCGCGCTCGGATAAAACGTCCTCCGAATACAAATGAAGTAATTTAGATTACAGCTTCCTAGGCTAGCTAAATCATTATGTGAATCATAATAGCTCATCAACATTTTCTTTAATCTTCTCTATGCTACTTATAATAAGATCCAAATACTTCTTATCGGCTAAGAGAACCTGGTGAGGCAAAGTTATCTCCTTCTTCGTGAATTCCTCTGAGCCTGGTAGGTATAGGTTCTCATAATCTGGTGTTTTGATTGCTTTAGGTATCACGTCATTTAGGTTTTCTTTCTTGAACGCGGGTTGCTTATAAAGGGGCATTCCATAACCACAACCAGCGGGAACCCCCTCGGCGCACAATGCTCGTAGAAATTCGTCTTTTGGGAGCCCGTTGAACTCCTTTGAGTCATACCTTATGACGAAGAAGTAATATCCTCTCTTCGTGATTCTTGGATCCCTTCTTAACGGCTCAACTCCTCCAATCTTATTAAGTTTAGAATCGAGGTACTCGCCATTAGAATGCTTTGTTTCAACTTCTTGAGGTAGAATCTTCAATTTTGATAGGAGTAATGCCGCTTGGAACTCTGTCATGCGATAGTTTGAACTGAGGATGTAGTGCTCATATCCCGATCTGCCGACAACTCTGCCGATATTGTGAAGGAGCCTCCCTCTTTCAGCCAACTCATCATCGTCTATTAGCACTATCCCTCCCTCACCTGCAGTAAGGGACTTACTCTCCTGGAAGGAGAACCCGCCCATATCACCAATAGCGCCAACCTTGCGTCCCCTCCATTCCATGCCGTGAGCGTGCGCACAATCCTCGATTAAGTATAGGCTATGCTTCTTTACTATCGGCAAAATCTCATCGAAGTTTGCTGGATAACCTCCGTAATGAACGACTATTACCGCCTTTGTCCACTCTGTTGTTGACTCTTCAAGAGATCTAGCACTCATCGTAGCAGTTTCAGGATTAATATCTGCAAATATTGGGATTCCCCCAACTTCTGTAACAGCTGAAGCTGTTGCTATAAAGGTGACCGCGGGAATGATAACTTCGTCACCATAGCCGATACCTAAAGTTTTTAGGGAAAGCTCTAAAGCAACTGTGCCGTTAGAAACCGCTATACCATGTTTCGCGTGGTGATACTCTGAGAAAGCTTTTTCGAATGCTTCCACCTTAGAACCCGGATATATACGACACCATCTTCTACTCTCTAGGACTTCCATGAGAGCTTTTTTATCTTCATCGCTAACTTTTGGCCATTTTGGAATATTTTCTCTTAATTCAGCAGCTTCAAGTGGTCCACCATTAATTGCCAACTTGGGGAATGTTCACGCCTCCTCTTAATTCGAATCTCGAAGTTTGCTTTGAAAATACTTTATGGTGATATATTAAAAAATATTTGCATTTCATGTTATAACGTCTAAGTATTGTTTTGCTCAGCTAGATATACTAGCAAAAGATATAGGGCTATCCCTCTTTAAGTTATGGAGCATATCCTTGTAAAAAAATTAGTAACAACGTAACTGTTGCTCATGGCTCCGTAATTCATGGATGCCAAATTGAGATATGATAATATTGGAGTGAAGGCAATGATAGGCGATTGGAAGAATCTGACAAAATCAACTTAAAAATTCATGGCGCGCATTTCTTCTAAGATTGCTTTTATAAGCTCATTTTTGGCGGAATCTCTTTTGTCGAATCTAAACTTGCCGCTAATTACTTCTTGTCATTAATTTAATTAATATATTCAGTGACTCTTAAATGCCGCGGGAGAAAGTAAGGAGTTAGCGATGAAAGGAGCATTATAAATATGGGCAAAATCCCTATCGCATTGCAGCTTTATTCAATCCGCGAAGATTGTAGCTGTAATCTTCCTGGAACTCTCAAAGCCGTAGCGGATATGGGTTATGATGGAGTTGAATTCGCTGGATATCATGGAAGGACCGCCGAGCAACTGAGAAAGATGCTGGATGACCTAGGACTGAAAGTGGCTGGCAGTCACATCCCGATAAACACCTTGTTGGGGGAAGACCTCAAGAAAACTGTGGAGTTCAACAAGACGCTTGGCAACCAGTTTCTTATTGTACCTTGGATTCCGGAAGACATGAGAAAATCTAAGGCTGACTGGCTCAAAACAGCCATGCTCTTCAATGAAATCGCCGAGAAAGTGAAAACTGAGGGTTTACGCGTTGTCTATCACAATCATCACATAGAGTTTATTCGTATGAACGGAGAGTTTCCTTGGGACATCTTCTTCGGCGCTGCAAGCCCCGATGTCATAATGCAACTTGACACTGGAAACGCCATGCATGGAGAAGCCACCGCAGATGATGTGCTCGCCGTCATAAAACGTTATCCCGGGCGCGCCGTGACGGTACACCTCAAGGAGCACTCAGCCACTAACAAAGAGGCTATCATAGGTGAGGGAGGCATGAAATGGAAGCAGTTCTTCGAGTTATGTGAAACCATAGGTGGCACAAAATGGTATATTGTCGAACAGGAAGCCTATCCCTATCCACCGCTTGAATGCGTCAAACGCTGCATAGAGAACCTCAAGAGCATGATGTGAAATTGTTTGATTCCGGACACATCCAAGCGCCATTGGATTTTAGCGTCATCAGAAATATTGTTCTCTTCTTGGTTTAACGTATGTTAATGGGCTCCCATTTCCCCAGACTTCATTGACTTGTAGCAAGCGTCAAGTATGCAGTTGACGATGTACCCATCCCTGAAGGTTTCTCTTGGCATCTCGCCCTTAAGAAGGCATGAAATGAAATGTTGCAATTCAAAGAGGTATCCGTAGACTTCGTGCTCCCTCCAAATCGGGTGCATCCACCCTTTTTTAGCTTCTGCCTTTTCCACAATGTATCCCACTTTCTCTTCTGGCGCAACAGTGAAAACTTTAATGCCCGTTTCCCTAGTTGAGTCAATGAAAAATGCGCCATCCGATCCATATATCTCATATCGTAGGTCTAAGCCGCCATGAGCTGCCCAACTGTTCTCTGATTGGCCGAGTTCATTGTCTTCATACTTGACGAGGGCGAGGCTGTTGTCTTCTGCTTTAGTTGTATGAACCAATGTGGCGCCCCAAGCGCAGGCTTCAATCGGCTTCTTATTAATGAGATATCGAACTACCTCGATTGAGTGGCAACCCATATCCATTAAGACGCCACCTCCAGCGAGCTCAGGGTTCCAGAACCAAGCTGAATGGGGTCCGAAGTGAGCCTCTCTGCTTCTGATCCAGAAAACATCTCCAATCGCGCCCTTTTCAATTAATTCCTTTGCTCTGGTTATGTGAGGCATAAATGTCTGATTTTCAGCGTAACAGTGAATCACTCCGGCTTTTTCAACAGCGTCAAGCATAGCTTTTGCCTTGTTTACGTTGTGAGCTAATGGCTTCTCACATATTACGTGTTTTCCATTTTCAGCGGCTAACATTGTTGCCTTTTTATGAAGGAAGTTAGGTAACCCTATATCCACAACTTCAACTTCTGGATCCGCACCCAACTTCTCAATAAAGTCATCACCGGAGTAAGTCTCTTTTATTCTCCATCTCTCAGCAAACTCTTTAACAGCTTCTTTCCTTCGCCCCCCGATAGCTGTGACATTCGCCTCCGGAATCTCCTTGTAACAAGGCATATGAAACTCCGACTGAACGAAACCGTAACCTAACACGCCGACATTTATTTTTTTCAATACATCTCCCCTTCTTTCAAAATATTTGGAGCGCTTAAAAGCCTTATTAATTTACTTCGTGGCGCGTGTAAAGCCCTTAGTACATATATGGTGTTTTCGTTTCATAGGGCTCACCCAAGTTTTCGTATTCTTAGAGGCGAGGTCTTAGAGGCGTATTCTTAGAAGCTTACAGATTCGCGACGATATCTGGCACGTTTATCTTGGTTTTTAACGGTAGCGCCACGGGTTTTCCATTCCTAACAGATTCGTATGCTGCCAGACAGACTTCTAGCACTGCCCGTGCGTCTTTGCCAGTTAAAAGAGGCTCTCTGTCTTCAACTATACATCGAATGAATTCATCCACTGTTGGTTTATACGCTTCTGCAAATGGAGGAGCAGGTACAGGTATCTCCGCATAGGTTCTGGCGTATACAGGATTCGGGGGTAGCAGTTCTGAGGACGTTCTATTTTTGTATGGCTTTTTCTTGCTCCAAATGGATATGGTGTTACCCCTAATCTCTATTTCACCTTCTGTCCCCATAATTATGGTGCTACTATTGGTTTGTATTGACGCGGTGAAGGATGATCAAGCGTTGCGATGGAGCCATCTTTAAACCTTACTATGGCGTAGCCATAGTCTTCGACATCAAATTCTTCATGAACGAAATTTCCCATCTCGGCGTAAACTCTTCTCACTTCGCTACCAAAGTAACCTCGCAACAAGGCTACACCATAGACAGCGTGATCTGTGAAGCCGCCACCAGTAGCTTTCCCGGGTCCACGAACCAACCTGGTTCCATAACACCTGGTTGTCCCTTCGAAAATTCTGCGCTCAGCATGGTTAGTTCGGTGCCGGTGCTTATCAGCGTGACTAACGTTTTTACGAGAACCTGACCCCTCGACGGGGCTGGAACGTCCACCTCTTCAATCACCACTTCTTTCGGCGCCTTAAAGACTATTCTTTTAGAGAGCATGGCTTAATCCTCTCTAATGACACTTGTCTTGTATGTATATGCATTCTTTGGAAAAAAGGCTTTGCTGTTCAGATTAGTGGTCAAATCTGGCAAAGAAGCCTCTAGCTGTCACGGAGTCGCCCCTTTTTCCTATTTATTCGCTTTTGACACTGTTTTCTTTTTAGATGCAATATAAAGTGGAAGCAGAAATAACGAGACGACTCCTAGAAGTATGAAATAACTCGCATAGTTGACTTCCGATATGAATATGTAGGTAGGTACAAGGTTTATGACTCTGCCAACCATAAACCCAACCTCCATCATAACTAGGATGCTTGCGTAATATTCCTTACTGAAAGAGTTTCCTTAATGGGCGATCCATGCGCGCGCTTCTTCCCGAAATAAGGGTCAGGGTAAACTCCATTTTCAACCGAGGCCGCCAACACCGTGGATGGAACTGATGTAGGGTACCATCCTACAAGGCTATATCCAATTGTGGATATGATTTCACCGCCCTCCGTCACCTTAGCGGATGATTGTATTGCCCAGCCTTTCCTTCAGAAACAGCGTTTCATTCACTAAACTGGATGATTGTATTGCCGAACCTTCCTCTGGATACGGCGTTTTATGTTTATTTCCGGCTGTAAATAACATTACAACTAGACTTCCAGCTGAAAATAACGCTACAATTAGCAAAACTGAAATTACAACTGCTATGCAGACTCTTCTTACCGTATGACCACCTAATTTTTCATCTCTTAAACAGCTAAAAAATTATCGGACCTCATATTTTAGCTACAAGTATGATTTCTCTTTATACAAGCTACAGACTCGTGTTTCAATTTAACACTGCATAATCCTTGGGTTAGGAGGGTGGGAATATCTCCAAAATCGTTTCGTGTGACCAGAAAATGGAACGACAGTTGGGAATGTTTTGGATCAAAGCCGATCCTATTTCTTTTGGTGGGTTTTCTAGTTTGGACAACCATTCTCTATCTCTTCTGTATCCAAAGATATATCCTACGTCTGTCTGTGAGGAATTTTCTCCCCAGAGCTTGAATTCGTGCACCAGCGTGTCTAAGCCTCAAAATTTTGTGAGTCATCGATGAAGACAGTGTCTTGGCGGGCTGTAGGCGGCATAACCTCTGTAAGCCAATGTACCAGCAACAGTTTATGACTTTGCCTCACATTTGATCGCTATTTCTCTAGTTTTTTCAGTACATCAAATATTTCTGAAATCTTGCTTATCTCGTATTTTGGAGTCATCTCTGGGGACTTCGGTTCTTCGACTCGGTGTTCCCCTTTCCTTATTCGAACCGAGATTATGCCAGCCTTGTTTGCGCATAGGATGTCAGTGTCAAGTCTATTTCCCACGAAAACTGCTTCCTCAGGAAAAGCGCCGAATTCTTTGAGAACAAGCTCAAACATTCTTGGTGTAACAGTATCTTCTTTTATTTCCTCGGATATGAGGACGCGATGGAACAGATGTTGTATTCCCAGTTGTATGAGCTTCTGCCACTGCTTTACGGCTCTTCCCTCTGAAACGATCCCAAGTTGGTATCCACTTTCCCGCAGCTTCAAGAGTGTGGACACGGTGTCTGAGTGTGTTTTCAAATATGCCGAGCTGGTTTCCCGATAGGCTGTCACACCTGCGGCTATAACTCTGGGGTTCCATTTTAGGCCTAGGCCTTCAAGAAGTTTGTCGAAGTGCTGGTTGTAGTGAGGCCCAAACTCCTTGACGATTTCTTCGAGAACGCGATAGGCGATTTCTATGTTTGCTGGCAGTCCAGCCTCAATCATTGCTTTTACGGCGTTCAATCTCGCCATGCCCATCTGAAGAGACGTGTCATAGAGCGTGTCGTCAATATCGAAAAGAACACATTTAATTTTCATTATTTCACCACCTTTCTGAGTTTTTCAGGCTTGTCCGGATTTAGGTTTCGAGCTATGGAACTGTAATAGGCGAATAACTGTAACGGTGCTACATAAAGAATTGGGGAAAAAGTTTTTGGAAAGCCTTCTGGACTGCATG
>Ga0315310_10002830_pt1 | contig 10806 bp, 9 predicted proteins | sample TDP5_MG_FD_203630 | JGI IMG/M metagenome (GOLD analysis project Ga0315310, IMG submission 203630) | Freshwater sediment microbial communities from Lake Towuti, South Sulawesi, Indonesia - TDP5 | ecosystem: Environmental > Aquatic > Freshwater > Lake > Sediment | place: Indonesia: South Sulawesi...
CCAGCAAGAGCACTGGTACTCTTCTTAATGCCCGGCCCAGTCTCCGATTCCCAGGTACTCGTCGCGGGTGATGTGTCCATCCATGATTTCAATCTTGCGCGGCACCTGGTGCGCCAGTTCTTTGTCATGGGTGACCATCAATAGCGTTTTACCCTCGGCCACCAGTTTGTTAAAGAGTTCAAAGACCATGCGGGCCGAAGCAGAGTCCAGGTTCCCCGTGGGCTCATCGGCGACGAGCAGAGGGGGATCATTGGCCAGCGCCCGGGCAATGGCTGCCCGTTGTTGCTGGCCGCCGCTGACCATACCAGGCAACTTGTGAGCCTGATCGGCCAGCCCCACTATCTCCAGCAGGTGCATAGCCCGCTCGCGTCGCTCTCTGGGTTTGTACTTACCAGCCAGATCCATCGGCAGAATGACGTTGTTGAGCAACGTCAGCGCAGGCAACATCTGGAAGAATTGAAAGACGATGCCCACGTTCTCTCCGCGCCAGCGGGCCAGAGCGTTTTCGCTCATTTCGTGGACCTGGTGGCCCAACACTACGACCTCCCCATCGCTGGGACGGTCAATGCCGGTAATCATGTTGAGCAAAGTGGACTTGCCGTTCCCCGATGGCCCTACAATCGAGAGAAACTCCCCCTCGCGCACATTGAACGAAATCCCATTGAGGACGGTGATTTCGGTATCACCCACTGGGAAACGTTTAATCACATTGTTGACATCTACAACCAGCCCGTTGCCATTGTGTCCAGCCATCTCCTACCCCCTAAATTCGCGATGCCCACAAGATGCCCGGCTTGGGACAGAATGTGGTGGCATCATAGTAATCGGCGACGTTGATGTTACCCCCCGGCTCAGTAACCGTCTCGATCGGCAGGTCAACATAGTTTTCCTGCTGACGATAGGCCGCCAGTCGCCCTGTTTTGCCCGCGGCCAACAGGTTGACGGCCAGCGTGGCAAAGTTCATCGCCCCCAGTAAATCCTGCCCATCGGGCACAGCGGTACGTAGCAGGAGCGAGAGCGGTTGGAAGATAAAGCGTTGGCCCGCCAGATTTTCCAGAATCTCGGTGACCATAGCGCCGCTGCCGCTGACGCGGGTGCCCATTCGAGATAATTCGGAAGCATACTTGAACGCTTTCTCCGGAGCGATTCTGGAGGCCTCGCTCATCGTGAGAATGGCATAGTTGTTCGGGTTAATCTTTTGATCCTCCATCAGCAACGAAACCAGTGCTTCTGGATCGAAAGCCACTTCGGGAATGAGCGTTCGATCAGAGCCGGCCAGGAGAGCGGTGAGCAACGTGACCAGGCCCGTGCTTCGGCCCAGGACTTCGACGACCGCGATTTCCTCCCGTGACCCGGCCATGGCCCGGACCTCGTAAATGAATTGCACGCCGCGACCCAAAGCCGTAGAAAAACCCAGAGAGTAATCACTGCCGCGGACGTCGTTGTGAACCGTTTTGGGAACGCCAATTATGGGTACACCTTCCCCACTTAGGCGGGCGGCGTAATTCAGAGCAGCGTTGTCACCTAACACCACCAGGGCCTCAAGCTGCAGCTTTTCCACCACACACTTAATGTGGGCCGTTAAATCTACGGGCCTGCCCTGAGCCAAGCTTGCTCTGAGCGAAGTCGAAGGGTCGAAGGGTTGGTTTCCCTGCTTCACCTGCCGCAAAAATAATGGTACGGCTTCCGGGCTGACCTGGTGCGGATCCAGGCGGCTGGAATGCAAAAAAGATCCGGCGGTCCGATCAATATCGCGGATCCTGGACTTGGTCATGATCATCACATTAGTGGCGTGGGTGTCTGGATTTTCGGGATTATAGTATAGCAGGCCTTCCCACCCTTTACGGATGCCGATGACTTCGTAGCCCCGGTCAATGGCGTTGTAGACTACCGCTTTCAGACAAACGTTCAGGCCTGGCGCATCGCCGCCGGCCGTGAGTATACCGATTCGCTTTGCCATAGTTTCACCTCTTTCATAAAGTTGATGGTCTCCCATTTAAGTGTTGCTGATAGGGGGGAGAGGGAATTTATCGCTCAAAATTTTATTATACAACTATTTGCAACTTATGTCAAAATTCAGTAGTTTGTGGAGCAAGGCGCGGGCCAAGGCCAACCGCTTGCCCGCGCCGTTGTGGCCCAGTAAGCCGAGCACTTCGCCAGTGTAGACATCCAACGTCAGATGGTCCACAGCCAATATGTCGCCAAAGCGGCGGGTGAGGTCATTGGTGATGATGACGGGATTCGTCCTCATGCTCGTACCTCCCTTCTAGTCCGCCTGTTGTAGACCAGTTGAAGCAATAAGCCAACTAACCCATACAAAACTATGGAAGCAATAACATAGACTTGCGGAATTCTTAAAATCCAGGGGATGGTATAATGAGCTTGAGGAGAGCTCATATCTCCAAAGTATTGGATTGACAAATTGTAAACCTGATCACCAAGAAGTGTGGCGAAAACATTAAAGTAAATACTCGAGTCTGTGGGCCATACCCAAGCTGTTAAGAATCCTGTTACCATCCCAAATACCAAGAAACTGAGGAGGATTGCCTTCTTCACAGAGACCTGCATTTTGCGGAGAATCATAATCAGCCCCAAAATAACAAGCCCATATATCGCTGAAAGAATGAAGAGCGGTAATATAATGCCAAAGATTATAGCATCACCTCCGGATGGGCTCTTACCTAGACTGCTTATGCCATCTCGTCTCATCTCCGCCCATAGTATAACATAAACAACTCCCCGGCGCATCGGCCAACTGGATAGTCTTGGGACTGGTCAGGTGGCTAGTCTTTTCCCTGGTCAGGTGACCAGGTTCTCAAGTATTACCTCTGTAGATGCATAATAGAGTTACTGACCCTTCAACGACAATGGACAAAATCATGCCGCCCCCACTTTTGCGATGTACCCGCCAGACGCATCCCCTCTTGTCTAAAAAGTAAGCTTGTGATATAATATGTTAAGTGCGTGAAACTACCCGTAGGACTTGTAGGCCTGGAACGGTGCCTGAACACCTAGGAGTGAGGTGAGCAAACATGAAAATGATCGTGCAGATAATGGGGCTCGGACGCAACCTGATTATCGCAATTGTGGTGGGGCTGCTGGTGGGGTGCCTCTTCGGCTGGATGGTCATGGGTTGGATCGTTATGCCGGTCAAGTGGGAGTTGACTCCGGCCGAGAAAGAACAGTATATCCTCATGGCCGCTGATTCCTATTCCCTCAACGGAGATGCCGAATTGGCCAGAGCCCGCCTGGCCGATTTGGATGACGAGGAAATCGGTGGGATAATCGCCAGGCTGGCTGCCATCCATCCGCAGGAGAAGCAAAATCTACTTAGTTTGAGCCTGGCCCTGGGCCTGGAAGTCACGGAGGCGATACCTCAACCAGCAGCCGTGGCCACGACTCCACCGACAACGGTCAAGCTGACTTCTTCACTCAGCCGCACATTGCGCCTCGTCTGCGGCCTCCTCCTGGTCCTTGTGCTGATCACCGCCGTCGGCGGTCTGCTGGTAACCCGCTTGCGTGGTCGTCGGGAGGAGGCAGAAGCACCGGCACCAGCCTGGCGGGCCGAGGTCCCCGCAGCGGCAGAAGCTATGCCTCCGCTGGTGTCCACTGGCCCGCCTCCCCTGGGGCACTTTGTGACCACCTATAACCTGGGTCACGATACCTACGACGAGTCTTTCAGCATCGAGACCCCTATGGGCGAATTCCTGGGCGAGTGCGGGTTGGGCATCTCGGAGACCCTCGGGGCTGGTGAGCCGGCTAAGGTCACTGCTTTCGAAGTCTGGCTCTTCGACAAAAGCGACATCCGTACCATCACCAAGGTGCTGATGAGCCCATATGCCTACAACGACGATGCCCTGCGAGCCAGGCTGGCTCCCAAGGGAGATCCTGTGTTGGCTGAATTGGGCAAAAGTATTATCCTGGAGACGACCTCCCTGCGAGTTGATGCCAGAGTGGTGGACATGGAATACGGTGGCGTAGCCGTGCCGCCCCAGAGCCACTTCACAAAGCTGACTGTGGAATTGGTGGCCAGACCCATAGAGTCAGGCGAAGAGCCGGAAGGATGGTAGAGGTGATCACTTGAGATCACCCCCACGAATGGGGAGATCGAAAGAAAAAGCAGGGCATCGGTGATCAGAGCTGATGCCCTGTGTCTTTAATAATCAAAGTTTCCAAGCCAAGGACCGCCTTCTCACCCCGTCCTCCCCATCGGTCGAGGCCCTCGGCGAGGGGGTGAGCCAGGGCAAAGCTCTGCTCCTTGTAGCGTCGTGCGCCCGCCGGGTCGTCCCGCCGCAGCAGGCGGATCACAATGTATTTCTGCACCTCGTAGAGCAGGTAGAAGCGGGCCCGAATCCGGGCCTCAGGCGAGGTGTCCTGACTCCGCCCGTACCCTTCCCAGAAGGCCGGCTCCGAGATACTGCAGTAGTCCAGCACGGCGAACTCGATCTCTGGATCGCCCCACAGAGCCCGGTCCAGATCCACCAACCCGGTGACTGTGCCCTCGGCATCCACCAGGATATTCTGGTGCCATACATCCATGTGCAGCAGGCTCGCTGGCACCGACCGGTCGAAGCAGGACCGGTAGACCAGCAGCAGTTGACGCATGAAGGTTGCCTCCTCGACAGTGTAACCTCCGGCGGCCACGATGTCGTCGAGGATTAGGTTCCACATCACGACGAAAGCCTCCCACCAGCTTGCTTGCGGCTCCATCGGATGGTGGGCTCCCAGGTAGCCATAGCTTTCGGCGGTCAGGGCGTGCATCTGTCGCAGGTAGCCGCCGACCTGGTGGAGGACGTGGGCGTAGAGGGGTCCTGTTACCCGCACCTCGGTCAGGGGGCGACCTGGCAGGCGTTCCATCAGCAGGTAATCGCGGTCAATGAGGGTGTGGGAGTCGTCGTAGGCCAGGATGCGGGCCACGGGGACGGTGGTCCGTTCCCGTAGCAGGGCGTGGATTTCAGGCTCCTGGGCCATCATGCGCCGTTCGTAGAAGAGGAAACCGGCGTCGTCGGGCGGGGCGATGCGCAGCACCAGTTCCCCATCGCCGGTGCCGACGAAGTAGGAAGTGTTGTGTTTGCCGGTGGGGATGGGTTGGAAGGTCAGGGCAACCCGGTCCACCGGCCGCTTGGACGTAATCAGGGTTTGCAGCAATTCAACCGGAAAGCTCTCAGCCACTTGTCGGACTCCTCACTCAGGGCACAGTATACCATAAAATCTGAGTTTGTGCACTAGAGCGTGCAGATTGCATAGAGATTGGCACTAAACTATTGACAAATTCTCTGAAATGTGCTAAAATGTTATTGAGCTTGTGGCTCTAGAGGTCTGTTTAGCTATGAAAGACTTTCCTGGAATCGCCCTGAACACCCTTATTATTAGCGTAGTGGTTGTGCTCCTTAGCATTATTAAGGAGCTATTGGCGGTTGGGGCGGTTTCAGGGCGAAAAACATAGTATTAATCCAGGTCTACCTAAAACCTCCCAACCGGGAGGTTTTTTATTTGGAATTTGACAAAGGAGGAGGAAATGACAGACTTTATCCGTTTCGTGCCAGGGGATCACCGATCTCCAGTCGCTCGCCAGGAGCAGCTTGAAGTCGTTTTTCAGGCTCTGCGCAGGCACTTTCCCCACCAGGTGAGCTGGGGTCCGTCCTCAGAAGAGGATGCTTCTCTCAGGGTGACTTTGCCCGAAGGGGTCAGTGCCAGAGAGCTATCGGAGTGGGCCAGGCAGGAGAAAGTCATCTTCAGCTTCGATCCCGACGCCAAGGATCAGGCCCATGAGCGCGGAGTTAAAGGTGCACGCGATGCCATGTACCTTTACTGGTCTCATCTGGAACAGGCCGAGGTCGAGGAAGGCATCAGGCGCCTGGGCAAGCTCATCGTCAGGTACATGGATCGGGCCGCCGGGTTCGGAAGTTCCCCTCAGCACTTCATAGGGTCTTAAACAACTCAGAGTGAGCCCTACCATACAACACACCTTGCAGGATACCTGCTGTCCTTTCGTCTGGGAGCGGGATGATACGCGTTACTGTGTTGAGGAAGCGTCTCTTAGCCGCAATGCTTTTTAGGTAAGGGAGCGAGCGCCGGCCGAGTAGGTCTGGAGCATAGCGGAAGACCGTATCGAGGCCACGCGAGCGGCTTTTGCATTGCATGGGCCGCGCCGTGGTTTCGATACGCTTTGCTACTCAACCGACGACGCTTAACTAAATGGCATTGCTCTTAGCCGAGTCCCTTGGCGCCGTTGGCAGAAGGATACTGGGCTGATAGGGTGGGCTGGCGCCCTCAAGAGTAGATAGCCGGTAATGCGGCATGGTGTGATGACACAAGGCGGGTCTATGACCTGCCTTTTTTGTTGACCGTTCCCATCCAAATCGCCAGCCCTCAAATAGATTACCCACACTCTTAAAAAAACATCTGTTCTATTGACATTAGAAGAAAGGTCAAGTATACTATTGATGAGGTGATCCGCTTTCTCCAAATTCTTCCTCTACTTGGTTCCTGAACTTGTCTAAAAAAGATGGGATTGGCAAGGGGGTGAAACTTGGCCGGAGAGAAGGTATTGGTCATTGACGATAGTGCTGAAACCCTTCATATCATGAAGGGACTTGTTTTGGGCTCCCATGGCTACTCTTTCCTTGGCGCTAGAGATGGCCCGGAAGGTCTGCGCAAAGCCGTGGCCGAGAATCCTGATCTGATCGTTATGGACCTCCAGATGCCCAAAATGACGGGTTTGGAGGTTCTGGATGCGTTACACAAAAGACAGTGCGATATCCCCGTCATCCTGATGACCGTTCACGGTTCTGAAGAGATCGCCGTCCGGGCTTTTCGCCTGGGGGTGAAAGACTACATTATCAAGCCCTTCGAGGTGGAAGTGATGCTGGCGGCCATTGACAGGGCCTTGACTGAACGTCGTCTGCGAGCGGAGAGAGAACGGCTCACACAAAAGGTGCTCCAGATCAACAAGCAGTTGGAGCACAGGATCAAAGAATTAGGCGTGTTGTATACCGTTGGCCAGTCGGTGACGTCTCTGTTGAATTTAGAGGAGCTGCTTAATCGCATCGTGGAGGCTGCCGTCTTTGTCACCGGGGCCGAAGAAGGGGCTCTGCTGCTGGTGGATCAGGACACGGGGGAGCTGTACCTACGCGCGGCACGTAATCTGGGAGAGAAATTCGCCCGTGGCTTCAGGCTTAAGGTCGAGCGCAGCATCGCCGGCCAGGTAGTCAAGACAGGCAAACCCATACTCCAAAGCACCCAGGACGAGGAAATGCTCAAGGTCAAGACGGGCTACCTGGTCAAATCCCTGGTCAATGTGCCACTGAAAGCCAAAGATGAAGTCATCGGTGTCCTGGCAGTAGACAACAAGATTTCCTCCAGGCCCTTCACAGACAACGATGTGTATCTGCTCTCCGCTTTGGCCGACTATGCAGCCATAGCTATCGAGAACGCGCGGCTATACCAAGATACCGGGGACAAGGCTGACCAACTGGATACTCTGCTGGAAATTGCCCAGAGCATTACATCTCAACTGGATCTGGAAGCGGTGCTGCAAATGATCGCAGACAGTGCCGTGACCAAGCTGGGAGCAGATGTGGCCACGTTGTACTTGTATGACCCCATCAGGGACGAGTTCCCATCCCCTGTAACCGCCGGACAAATCTATCATCCAGAGGAAATGATTCCTCCTACGAAAGACTCGGTGGTCTATAGAATGCTGGGGCAAGAAGGTCTCTATCTGGCCCATGATGCCGAGCACGATGAGGTCATGGCCAGAGGTTTCACCCAGCGTGAGAAGATAAAGTCGTCGGCCGGATTCTCCCTTCGAGTGGGTGGTGAGCCTGTGGGGGCCATGTTCGTCAACTATCGAAGGCCCCATCGGTTTACAGAGGGAGAGAAGAACATCTTTACCCTCTTCGCCCAATCGGCAGCCATTGCTATCCAGAATGCCCAATTATATCAGACGGTGAGCGAGAGACTGGAAACGGCCAGTGTCATGGCCTGGACAGGGACGGCCGCTTCTCTTTGGGCCCATGAAGTGCAGCAGAATACGTTCACCATTTGCACGGACGTGGCCACGCTGCGGAGCCGCATATCCGATAGCGGCGTCCAGGAGATCCTGGACCGTATAGAGACCACGGCCAACGCCCTGGCCGGGGTGGTCCCCAGCCTGCCCAGCCGGGACGTCGAGGAAGCTGTAGACCTGGCCCGTGTTCTAAAGGACGTCCACGGGAGAAGAGACAAAGAACTCCGGGAGCGGAACGTCAAAGTGCAATCCAATCTGGAGACCCTGCCCCGCGTCCGGGCCAACCACCAATGGCTCGTTGAGGCCTTTGATGGCTTGACCAAGAATGCTCTCCGGGCTATGCCTGGCGGAGGGAACCTGGCCTTCACAGGCAGGGTGGTGGGCAACAAGGTACTGATAGATGTCGTTGATTCGGGAAAGGGATTCCCAAAACAGTTGCGCAACCAGCTCTACAAAGGCCGCGTGGTGGGCCCCGGGCGGGGCGGCATGGGGATTGGGCTCCTGTTGGTTAAGACAATACTGAACAGGTACGGCGGCGATATCGGCTTGCCCTATTCAGATGAACGGGGAAACGTCTTCCCCGTCCAATTGCTCCTGGCCAGGTAGCGTGGAGGAGATGTGAGCTGTGAAGAGCAAAGGGAGAGTCCTGGTCGTTGACAACAACCCTCAACTCCTGGCTTCAGTGAGGGATTTCCTGAAGGCAAATGGCTATTCGGTCCTCACCACCGATTCCCCTCAGCAGGCACTGAAACTCACTCAGGAAGAAATAGTCCATTTAGCTATCCTTGACGTCAGGTTGACCGACGATTACGCTGAGACGGATGTAAGCGGTTTAGACCTGGCGGCCACGATGGATCCCGTCATTCCCAAGATCATGCTGACGGCGTACGAAAATCCTGACCCCATCATCAGATCCCTGAGTCCCGACAAACGGGGGATAGCTTTGGCCGTGGATTTCGTTCTCAAGAGGTTGGGTCCCTATATACTTCTGAAAGCGGTTGAGAAAGCCTTCCAGTCCAAAGTGCGGCTCAACACCGAGATGGAGATCACCTGGGAAAAGGGACTCTCCTGGCGTGTGCTGGTTGAAAGCTTGAAAGCTTACAGAGGAAAGGGTGAAAGTGAAAAGAGAAGGGCGGAAGAGGAACTGGAGGACCTGTTGATCCGGCTCCTTGACCGCGCTACCGCCCTCAGGATGCTACGTGTCATCAGCGGACGCGGGGGATGCGGGGTGGTCATAGCCCGGCCGTCGTTCGGGGGGGTGATGGGGGAGGATATGGTCATCAAGTTTGGGCCCAGAGAGAACGTGATGACAGAATTTGTCAACTACAAGCGTTGGGTCGAGCCCTTCGCTGCCGTTCGCTGCACCCAACTCAGGGGCGCACCAGTCAGAACACCTCACCTGGGAGCTATCAAATACTCGTTCGTGGGAGAAAGAGCTGGCAGGCTGGTTCACTTCAACGACTACTACTTGCGGGACGATGTACCCATTGAATCCATCGAAGAAACCCTGCGCTACCTTTTTGAGGAGTGCTGTGAACTGTGGTACAAAAGCAAGAGAAAGCCTGGCGAAAAGGAGAGGATCCCGTTGGATGTCTGGTATAGAAACCAACTCCCTTTCTACGAGAAGCACGTGGAAGAGTTGCAAGACGTGGTTGAAGGGCTCGTCAACGGTGAGCAGCCTTTTGCCCGCTGCTTTCGTCGCCAGGGACCGGACAGGTTGGAAGTCACGCTGGATGGTGAAACCATCTCTCTGCCTGACCCAGTCCATTTTGCTCTGGAGGCGAAAAGCAGCGAAGGGGGAGGAGACTTTTTTTCCGTCCCCTCTCTGGTGGCCATTACTCACGGGGATTTGAACGGGACCAACATCCTGGTGGATGGGGAAGGTAAAGCCTGGCTGATAGACTTTTTCAAAACAGGTTGGGGGCCTGCCCTGCGGGACCTGGCTGAGATGGAGAGTGTGGTCAAGTTTGAGTTGCTTCGGACAGACGACCTGCTGGCCCGCTACGCTCTGGAAAGAGCATCGCTGTGGCCCCGGTCCCTTAGGCAGCCCATCCGGGTGAAAAATCCTTCTCGTCTAGCCGAGTTGGACAAAGCGGCGGCCGTTATCCAACAACTGCGGGCTCTGGCCTGTGACATTGCCGATACCGATGACCTGCGTGAGTATTACATCGGCTTTCTTTTCTACGCTCTCAAGGAAATGGCCGGATTTACGTCCAGGGGTGGTGAGGAAAAGCATTTCAGCGTAAGCCAATACCATGCTCTCCTCTCAGCGGCAATGGTCTGCAACAGATTGGAGAGGTAGCATTGGAGAGCGTCACACCCTACACTAACTCATTGCTCACAATGTCCGCCGTAGGAGGCTGTTTCTAACCATGAACGACACTAGAACACCTGTCCAGGGGCATTTAATAGACTATCTCCCTACTTATCGCCAAGAGATCGTGACTCACATCATGCACACCATCGTTGCCGGCGACTCGTGTTCCATTGTCGGCGCAAGCGGCATGGCCAAGAGTAACCTGTTCCGCCATCTCCTCAATCCGGAGGTGCGCCAGCACTACCTGGGCGATGCCTGGCAGAGTTACCCTTTCTTGGCCATAGACTCTCATGCCCTGACCGAGCTTTCCGAACGGGCCATGTACGACCTGCTCCTGGAGCGCCTGGCCGCCGAGATACGAGAGCAGGCCGTAGGTGAGGATTTGGTAGCTATGGTGGAGGAACTCCACCAGCAAACCTTGCCATCGGTCGATCCCCTGGTTTGGCAACGTACCTTCACCAAGGCTGTGTGGGCCGTG
>Ga0315310_10002831_pt1 | contig 10804 bp, 12 predicted proteins | sample TDP5_MG_FD_203630 | JGI IMG/M metagenome (GOLD analysis project Ga0315310, IMG submission 203630) | Freshwater sediment microbial communities from Lake Towuti, South Sulawesi, Indonesia - TDP5 | ecosystem: Environmental > Aquatic > Freshwater > Lake > Sediment | place: Indonesia: South Sulawesi...
ACTTGACGCTAGGTTTCTCTTTGAGAACCAGTTCATCGAAAGACGCTTTTCTGGCACCTTCGGACGGGGGTGTCGCTGCCTCCTCTTCAGTTGGCTTTTCTTCAGTCGGAGTCTGTGGTTCGAATGAGCCGCCGACGCCTTGTATTGCTCTTATTCTCTCTTGATATGCCATGGCTCGTTGAATGTACACCTTGTTTAAGCCGTAATCGGGATACAATTGTACCAGTTTTAGCAGAGTTTCAATTGCTTTTTGATACATAGTGATGGCCATTCCCTTCGAGCCTTGCTTATCTAATCGAACGGCTTCAATGGCGTGATTGGTCGCGGCTTTCTCTAACTCTGAAGATGCACTCAAAACCTTCACCTCTGAATCACAATTTTTCGTTTCTTGCCTAGATTTTCCAGTGCTTGCTCGACTTCGACATGGGGAACGTTTAATTCGAGTGCACACTGGTCTACGTCGATTTCACCCTTGTTCTTGGCATAGTCTAAGATGAAGTTTTCCAATGAAGACTGGCGTTCAATTGTGTAGGAAACACGTTGAAGCTCCACATCCTTGTATGTCACATAGGACTCTGATTCTCCCTGCTCCGCGGGTTGAGTAACCTCAGAACAAGTGGCTGAAAGTGCAATCATCTGTTTCTTCACGTTTTCCCGAGTCTGAACTTTCTCTTCACCAACAGAAACAGGAGGGGCCGGAAGCTGTTCTGTGAGCTTTTCTTCAAGAACGGCTGAAACCTCCCTTAAAATTTCTTCACTCGCTTGAGTTTTAGCTGTGAGTGGCGCTATGGACTCAGGCGAGTTGAATCTAGTCACGGCTAAAGTTTCACTTATGCTCTCGTTCACTCTTTCCAGCTCTTGCGCTACATCTGGCATGACGTTGACGAGGTTTTCCGTTATAACGTGAAGACTTTGAAGCGCAGGCTTCAAGTCAGCCATTATTTCGGTTACTTCTTTAATGGTTTCGAGTCTCAAGATGATTCGCTCAAGGGCGAGTTGACACTGAGACACCATGTTGAGCAATCTTCTAACTTCGGCGAGTTCGTTAGCGCATATCGCTGCTTGTTCTCGGTGTTCCTTCTTGAGCTGTCTCACACAAGTTTCGAAGAGCACTCGGTCTCTCTCGCGCAGACGAACTGAAGCCTGCTCAAGTTTTAAGCGCTGAACCTTTAGCTTGTTGACTGAATGAAAAATAGTTTCCCCTATTGTTTGTGGAGGCTGGAAAAGCTTAATCAAGTGTTCGTGCCTCCACGCTCCCATGGCCTCGAGTTAACTCGAGCCCTAAGAGCTCGTCTTTGTAGCGCTCTTCACGTGGACAACAACTGGGGGTTCTGGAAGCACCGGAGAAGGAGCAGAACTCGCCTGGGCCTCTTTCCCTGCTAGTGTTTGCGTATCTCCCAAGAGTAAGTTTGATAGCTGACTTCGCATGGATTCCAAGTCGTTCTTTTCACTGTTTGTCTGTTTTAGCCCTTCTTTTATCATTTCCATCGCTGTTTGGTAAGAGTTCTCGTCTAATCTGCCAATTTCTCGTTCTATCTCTAAGTGGATAAGGGCTGAGTTGAGTTCTCGAATCTGCTGATTACACTTTGCAACCTGCTTATCTATATTGTCCTGAGTGGTTTGAGCGTCTGTTTTGAGTTGGTTCAGGGCGCCTTCAAAGTTTTTGTGGAGTTCGTTGAACATCTCGGACGGAACCTTCTTTTTGTCAACAAGTTCGCTTAGAGCCTGGTCCTTTCGCCAGATAAGAGGAATTTCGTCGCATAATGCCTTGACTCTGATTTTTATTGAAGGCGATAAAGTCACGTCTTCACCGTCTACATTGAATTGTTCGCTCGGGTAACGCAGAAATTCGCCGTCGCCGTGTTCTACAAAGACTCCGCTTACTCGACCGTTGGGACTGACAGCGAACGATGCAATCTTGCCCACTTGTCTTCCGTACTCGTCTTTCACTGGTTTGCCGATATACAGAAAAAAGTTGGAAGGCTTAGACATATTTTCACCTTCTCATTTCTATAACGCGCTTTGCTATGTTTGGGTCCCTGGCGTAGGGGTCTTCTCGCCAAGGCTGGGCATTCCAGCGGGTAACTCTGGAAACTTCTCTTTGATTCTCTGTTCAGCGACAGTGGCTGCTTCGCTCAGGATTTTTTGTGCGTCGTCGTTTGCTGTCTCGAAGTTGATGGTTAAGCCCGTGCTCTGTCCAGCGTCTATTATTATTCCGCTAAGGAGGTTTCCGATTTGCCCTAATTCTCTCTCGGCTTCTGGAAATATGCTTGCCATTCCGTTTCTGACCGTGCGCAACACTCCGACTGCCGGAGCGAGTGTAGTGACAACGTCGCCGAGTTCTGAAACCGTCTTGAGCCGGAGCACTATTTGTTCTAGAGCCAAGCGAGCGTGCATTATCATTTTTTCCATCTTGCGTATTTCCGCTAGTTCGTTGGCGAAGACATTAGCGCGTGGCATATCGTGTTTTGTGTAAGCTTCAACGATCCGAACGAAGATTGACTTGTCGCGCTCAGTAAACCTGTCCGTGGCCTGGTCGAGTCTCTGAACTTGGAGTTCGATGCGTCTGATTGCGAAGTCAAGTCGTGGCTTCAGGGGTCCCGGAGGTCTCACAGTCTCTTTGATCCTTGTACCCATCGGTACCTGCGTCTCTCTTTCTTCCCACTTTTTTGAAAATCTTTCTGACATGTTTATTTTCCTCCAGAAGCATTGCTCAAGAAAAGCGTATTATTACATTGTTAACATGCTGGAAATATTGACGTATATACGTGGCAGTATAGTCTCGTCTCGGTCTTGCCTTGTTCTTTAATTTTTTACACGCAAAGAGTCCGAGCCAGATTCGAGTGGTTAGACACAATTGTGTAGGTTAGACTGAAAAGCCAGTTTTCTGCGTAGTATTCAGCAAGGTGAGTCTAAATGGGTGAAAGATTTAAAATGGTAGCCACTTTCGCGGTTCTCGGATTCGTTGCGGGCATCGTTGCCAACTTCACTGGCAAGTACGTGATTCCATGGCTCAGCACAATTGTGGTTCCAACGATTGGCATAGACTGGATTTTGTCGGGTGTTGCAGGCGCTCTCATAACAATTGGTCTAGTGACCGCGTGGGCTTACATGAGCGGACCTGGAGAACAGTAAACGCTTGGCTCCTAAGCCTCATCTTTCTTTTCTCTTACAATAGCCCTGGTTGTGCAGCTATTTCTACAACCTGAATAGGCATGATCTAAAAATCAGTCGGGATTCGTCACACAACACATATCTAGATATTCTTCTTGCGTTCAGTTGCTATGAGTCTTCCCAATTCTTCTGTGGACTCGGTGCCCTTTTCGCAGATAATAGCGCTGACGTATTTTATTGGGGTGATGTCAAAAGCGGGGTTTAGCGCTGTGACTCCTTGTGGAGCAACACTTTCAGAACCAAAGTGTGTCACTTCTCTAGGGTCCCTCTCTTCTATGGTGACGTCTTTTGAAAAATGTGTCAAGTCGAAGGTTGACGTCGGAGCCGCCACGTAAAATGGGATTTTGTGTTCGTGGGCTAGAACAGCGATTGAGTATGTACCTATCTTGTTGACGACAGCGTCTCGCACTATTCTGTCGGCTCCAACAATCACCTTGTTCACCAATCGCTTAGACATGACATATCCGACAGCGCTGTCTGTTACCAAAGTGAAGGGTACCCCGTCTCGCTTCAACTCGTACGCGGTGAGCCTCGAACCCTGCAGTTGGGGTCGAGTCTCTGGTACGATAACCCTTATTTTCTTGCCTTGTTCCCAAGCCGTGCGAATAACGCCTAGGGCTGTGCCGTAGTCTACGGTTGCCAAACTGCCGGCGTTGCAGTGTGTGAGAACAGCGTCTCTGTCTTCGATTAATTTAGACCCGTATTCTCCTATTTTCTTATTCATTTGCACGTCTTCGTCTGCAATTCTCTGTGCCTCGTTGACAACGACCTTTACTAACCCATCAACCGAGCCCGCGGTTTTGTTTGCTTTCTCCAGAACTCGGTCGACCGCCCAAAAGAGGTTCACGCCAGTTGGGCGAGTCTTTTTCAGGAGCTCAGCTGAGTCTTCGATTTGTTTTATCAGTTGTGTTCTGTTTTTTGCTTTGGAGTGAGAGGCTGTTAGAGCTAAGCCGTAGGCTGCAGCCGCGCCTATGAGGGGGGCTCCTCTTAGCTTCATTGTATTGATAGCCGACGCCACTTGTCGACAGGTTCGCAGCTTCAGAAAAACCAGTTTGCGGGGCAGTTTTGTCTGGTCAATAGTGATGACTACGCCGCTTCGCCATTCTATTGTTCTCGTCGAGCAAACCTCCTTAGAACCTTTTTTATATTCTTCGCTGTATCTATGAATTTTGGCTATTGTAGACTACAAGTGTGGTGCCTGCCGTGAAAAAACAAGACTTGGCTGCACTGATTGAGAAGTTTGGTCAAAGGTATTCGGAGCTCCTAGGCATCAATTTGGAGTGTGGAGACGATGAAGAGGTTTTTAAGTGGTTTTTGGCAGCGGTCTTGTTCGGCGCGCCTATAACTGAAACCTCTGTGGTGAAGACTTACAGGTGCTTTGAGAGACATAGAGTTCTCACTCCAGAGAAAATTATTAAAACGGGATGGAAAGGCTTAGTTGAAATCCTCGATGAGGGAAGCTACACCAGATACGACTACAAAACTGCGGACAAACTCTTGGAGGTCGTGGGCAACTTAAAAACCAGGTATGGCGGAAGTCTCAAACTCCTCCACGAGAAGGCAGCGGACTCTATTGACCTTGAAAAACGGTTGAAGGAACTTGGAAAAGGCATAGGAGACGTAACAATCAGCATCTTTTTGCGCGAGCTCAGGGGCATCTGGAGCAAAGCCGACCCCAAACCCACTCCATTGGTTGTCTTGGCTGGGAAAAACTTGGGAATAATACGAAGCCAGAGCTCAGAAACAGCAAAGAGAGAATTAAGCGAGTTTTGGAAGAAAAACCAAGTCAAGGGAAAGTCATTTGTTAATTTTGAGACCGCTCTCCTACGTCTGGGCAGAGACATGCGTCGAAAAACAAGCCGTTAACACCAGTATCATGGTGATGCCGTGGTGAACGGAGCGAATGAAATCTTGGATCGTGTCATTCGGAAAGAAGTGAAGGTGAATGCTTCTGTTGAGAAGGTGTGAAAGGCATGGACCACTAGTGAGGGGGCAGCTGCGTTCTTTGCTCCTAAAGCAAGAATCGAGCTTACTTTAGGCGGACGTTATGAATTGTACTTTGATCTCCAAGCTCCGAAGGGTTCGCAGGGTGGTGAGGGCTGCAGGGTGCTGAGTTTTCTTCCAATGGAGATGCTGTCGTTCGAGTGGAATGCGCCGCCTGAGTTTCCAACGGTTCGGAAAGAGCAGATGCGGAGGCACACATGGGTGGTCCTCCAGTTTTATCCAATTGCGAAAGATCAGACTAAGGTTAGGTTGGCGCATTTAGGTTGGAGAGAGGGTGAGGAGTGGGAGAAGGTTTTCCAATATTTCTTGCGTGCTTGGGACATCGTTCTCGGAAGACTGGAACACATGTTCACGACTGGAAAGCCAATCAACTGGGAGAAATCGTACCATCCTCCTAAGGACAGAACCTACTCAATCTCATCCAAGCAAAACGCATAGTTTTCAGCACGTGCAATGTGTATACCTACATGGACAAAGAAAAAAAGAGGAGTTGCGAGGATATCGCCAACCCAAGCCGCTTACGATATTTTAGGTGAAGCAGGATCTGTTAGTGTCGGTTTTCCTCTTCAATATTAAATGTATTACATCTGATCCAATCATTGTGTATTCCCCAGCCAGCTCGCCAGAAAACATCCAGGTTTCGCCGATGCGATTCTTGAAGATTGAACTTTCCGACAGATTCCTAGCCTTTGTCAAGAATTCCTTAACTGCCTGTGGAACCATTTCATCTCTTAGGCCAAAAAGGCTTTCTCCACTTCGTTCCTTAGCTAGAATGTCTGCATAGTTGCGCACTATCGAACGTGAAAAAGCCCTCCAAGAGTCAGGATGGTCAAACATTTCCAAACCCAGCACTCCCTTAGAATCAATGAACACAGCTCCTACCTGGTTTTCCAACTCCGCTGGAATCTTCGAAAGCATGTCTTCAACCTGCTTATTGAAATCTCGCATCTCTTGAAGGTTGCCAACCAAGTTATCTCTGAAACTTGCCAAGGGCGAATAGGCCCTAAGAGCCAAAGGTGATCTCAGCTCATCTCGCCCTTCAACTCTTCGCATTTGACTCTCAAAATGACTGGTCCGCACAGGTGGAAGTACATTACCGCAATGTACACAGACAACCTCTGACTCGTAACTCTGCAAGAGACTAGACGAACCACACTTAGGACAATGGCTCACATTTGCACGGAAACCCCTGATCGCTGCAGCTTCCCAAACTCTAGCCTGATTTTTCGATGGAGACATCAAAGCATCCTCAACGCGCCTAGGCGCCAAATCGCTCATTGCAGAAAACCCTGAATGAAACGATATCCCATAACTGGCGTGCACACAAAAGACATCAACCAAGCTCTCTTTGTCAGGTTCCAGAATCACGCCCGCACCACTAGCTCTAGACTGAGTACCTTGCCCTTTGAAAATCGTTCCAGCTCTAACGAAAACGGGTTGCTTTACATCTTTCAGTGCTACTTTGACCTTATTTATTTGTCCCGAATCAGTGAAGGAGATACTGTCTTTCGAGAGTTCTTGAACTACCAAACAGCCTCGCTTTCGCTCAAACTTTCTGAAAATAGGGACTACTGCTGCCAAGCTATCAGCAGTCAACTTCCACGGCTCACCAAACCCATACGACGCGCCTTCAATGAGCTCTCTAATCAATACCGCCCCAGCACTCTTTCCTTCACTTTCGTTCTCTCGGCTTAGATTTCGAACTGATTCATTTTCTGTCTTACGCAGAGACCCAAACAGCCTCGTGTCTTCAACCCTCCTTTGCTCAAAATGTGTTGCAAAACACCCAAAGAAGAGACTGTTTTATTTAAACTTTCCGCAAATTATATAAGGAATTTGACCAACAAGTAACACATATTCATGGGAAGATGCTGATGCCAGACGAATCTGAGGAATTAAAGGAAATCAAGAAAAGGCTCACCTCAATAGAAGGCAAACTAGATGACTTAACCAAGCTCTATTCTGAGTCTCAGACTCGAAGAGAATCTGTCCCAAACACCTTGGCTTCACTGCCGGAACACTTGAAAACGACAGCGTTAACAATTGCTACAATGGGTCGGGCAACAGCCGCACAGGTTGGCGAAAAAACAGGACGAACCAGAGCAGCAGAAAGCGACTATCTCAACCAACTAGCAAGCAGAGGGTTCTTGAAAAAAGAAAGACAAGGAAAAGAAATACACTTTCTAGTTTTCGCTCTTTACACTCTTTGCCCTCAATGCGGCGCCAGAGTTCCAATGACCCTAAATCATTGTCCAATATGCAGAGCTCCCTTAACAAAGAAACAACTACTTTAGATGCGCCCGCATCACCGAGGGATATTTCGCTTTCGGAATGTGTGAGACTGCGCTCTTCAGAGCGAGAAGGAATATAAGGTGCCCGTTGTGAACCTAGAAGGTCGGAGTTGAATGTCGGTAGTCGGTTTAGACTTGGCGGGTGTAGAGAGTAGACCCACTGGTCTCTGTGTCCTTAAGGGTTGGGTGGCAGAGACTTTTCTAGTCTACACGAACGAGGAAATAGTGAGGAAAGCAGAAGAAACTAAACCTAAGATTGTTGCCATCGATGCACCGTTGAGTCTTCCTGCGGGGCGAAAGTCCATAGAACAAAGGACGGGTGTTCATTTGAGGGAGTGCGACAGAGAACTCCTGAAGAGAGGGATAAAATTCTTCCCAGTCACCCTCGGACCCATGAGAAAACTAACAAACAGAGGCATAACCCTAAGAAGAACCCTCGAAAGCAAACACTTCAAGGTGATAGAGGTCTACCCAGGAGGCGCACAAGACATCCTAAAAATCCCCAGAAAACAACACGGGCTTAGCGGGCTTAAGCTGGGTCTGGAAAAGCAGGGAATAAAAGGCTTGAACGACAGGATGAACGACCACGAGCTAGACGCCGTAACCTGTGCCCTCGTAGGAAAGCTCTTCCTAGAAGGAAAAACCATCACTTATGGAACAAGTGAACAAGCGATAGTAATGCCTAAGTGAAGAATGAGTGCAAGCGAACAGACCTTCGCGCCATCAGATGACCATAAAACAGGGAGTTCTGCGTAAGACATCACCAATTCCGTTAACAAGAAGCCTATTTGGACCCTAATAGAGGGCGGTCTAGGCTAGTGCGCACACACACGTTAAAAATCAATTAAGTCACTGAGTCAACGTTAATTTGGTTACAACCTCGACTGGGCAGTCTTTGGGCAGGTTTATTTTTCTCTGCCACTCATCCCCCACAGCGATTAGGGAGTAGACGCCGGTTACTTCAGCCTTTGCCTTGTGGACCATGTTAATGAGGGCAACCATCTCTTCGCCAGTCTTTATCATGTCATCGACTATTAAGACGCTGTCTCGCCTCTTGAGTGCGTCTCTGGGCACGTACAAAGTCTTAGTCACGCCCGAGTCTTTGAGCACAAAAGTTTCTTCTAGAAACGCTGGAACCCCGATTTCTTTGTTCAACTTGGCTATCACTACATTGACGCCTAAAGAATTAGCCACCATAGTGGCTAACGGTATGCCATCAACAGCCGACGTTAAGACCTTTGTAACCCGTCTTCCAGCAAACACGGCCAACGCGTGGTGTGCCGCTTGTCTGAGGATGTTGAAGTCTCCGATGATGTCGGTGTTGTCGAAGTATCCTTCATTGTTGAACTGTATTCTTCGGCGCAGTTCAACGTGCAAACCTACGATTTTAGTCAGAGTACGCCAGAGTATGCGGGCTCTTTCAGTGTTCGGTAAGACGTGCCCCTTTGCGTATCGGCTTAGAACAGTTACGGGTAAGCCTGTCTTACTGGATAGGTCTCGATAGGTGTGTTGTTTCTTGGCGGTTCTGAGCAGTTCGATTGTCATCAGTCTGAGTTTTAGGTTTTCGGCGTGGGTGCTCATGTCATCATCTCACATTCTAATATACAATAATGTGGCAATACTGTGATGCCGCCTATGCTATTTTGGCTCAGAGGATTTATAACTTTCCATTGTCAATTGTAAAGACACAATCTGTTTTGTTTGTATTTTTGTTGTTTTTTATCTGATGTTGGAGGATGTTAAGGGAGTAATTTGTGTATGTGTGCGCACTGTTGACCTAGCCCCTCTATTAGGATCCAGATAGATTGATTGTTGTTTTCTATTTTTTGTAGACTTCTATGCTAGAATGCGACAAGATTACTTCTTTCTGTTTCTTTTGACCGTATCTTTCAAAGAAGGCTATTTCATCCAGTTCTTTGCGAGGCGGCGTTGCAGGTTGTTCATCTGGGTAACCCACTGGAAGAATTGCCATTATTTTTGTGTCTCCAGGTACTTCTAATAATTTCTGAATTTGTTTGACCAGTTTTTCATGCTCAGGTCTGTCAAAGTTTATGTAGACAGAGCCTAAACTCAAAACGTGAGCCATCAAAAGCATGTTTTGGGTTGTTACTGCACAGTCTTGGGTGTAGGTTCTCAGGCGAAATGATTCCTTCGGAACCCCGCAGACAACAATGTTAACGGGGGCTACAGCAAACATGTCCCTGTAGAAGTTCGCCTTTACTCGTTCACTTATTGTATTAAAATAGGGACTATCAGGCGGAAGCGACTTTAACTCGCCTTCTCTAATCTGCTGATAAATGTCACCTATTTTCCGTCTCATTTTACCCTCTGTTACAACTATGAACCTCCATGACTGACGATTTCCAGCGGAAGGCGCCCACCTAGCGGCTTCAAGAATGAAATTCAAATGCTCTTTCTTGATAGGGACAGGTTTGAAACGTCTTATAGACCTGCGACCCTTGATGATGCCCAACAAATATTCAGCTTTTTCCATCTGCCTTTCTCCGTTCACTTGTCTAAGACTTGCAGCATGTAAGCAATTCGGTTGGCGGGCCCGCGGGGACTTGAACCCTGGACCTACGGCTTAGAAGGCCGCCGCGCTATCCGTGCTGCGCCACGGGCCCTGTGCTTTCCAAACTAGTGTAGTTTCTCAATGAATGCTGAGATATTAATTCTTTCACTCTATGTAAATGGCTGGGCGATAAGGCTTAGCCAATTGAGCCCGTTTCTTTGGGTCGTAGCGCTTTGAATTCTCTTCATTATAGACATGGATTTCGGCGTTGAGTTCTCGCTTGAGGAAGTCTTCTGCCTCTCTTAGCGTTTGATTCTCATCTATTACTCTGAGTTGCAGTTGCCTATGCTTTCTTTCATCAGACATCTTATTTACTTCGGTAACTGTTTGACCAACAAATTTTGCAACCTGTTCAGCTTTTGCTCTTAACTCGTGGTTTTTCATCAACTCTTTCATTAGTTCACTCTGAACCACTTTGGCAGATACAGCCGTCTCTAAAGTCTTCAAATGTACTTTCCATTTCCACGGTGCAGCCGCATAGTAACATATTTTCTTCGGTGTGAGTCCAGTCGCCTTGACAATGTTTAATGTGTCTTCTAACGTGCTCACAATCAACGCTTCGTTTTCCTCTGCTTTAATGTCAATTCTTGCCTCCTCAGGGGTTGGCCATGGAGCCAAAGAAACGAAGCCTTTTCCTCCCATTCTCTCCCACAGTTCTTCGCAAATGTGAGGGGTTACTGGGGCAAGCATCCTGACCTGGGCGTCCAAAACGTTACGGAACACTCTGTTTATGGCGTCTCTTCTGTTCGGGGTCTCTCGCTGG
>Ga0315310_10002832_pt1 | contig 10804 bp, 8 predicted proteins | sample TDP5_MG_FD_203630 | JGI IMG/M metagenome (GOLD analysis project Ga0315310, IMG submission 203630) | Freshwater sediment microbial communities from Lake Towuti, South Sulawesi, Indonesia - TDP5 | ecosystem: Environmental > Aquatic > Freshwater > Lake > Sediment | place: Indonesia: South Sulawesi...
ATTAAAATTGATAAAAAGAAAGTCACTGTTATTCCAAACGCAGTTGATCCTATCAATTTTTGCTACAAGGGATTCTCTGAAGATAAAAAAGAATTTCTTCTGATAAGCAGGCTTGATAATGACAAGTTAGATTCAATCAAGCATGGGATAGAATTATTCAAACAATATAAAGAGCGATCTCGGAGAAAATGCGAACTAATTGTTGTTGGAGGCGGCTCCATTGAGAATGAAGTTATCCAGAGTCTGCAAAAACTTAATGATTACTTTGGAGAAAATGTTGCAAGGAGGATTGAGAGACAATCCAAAATCTGGAAATTAATGGAAAAATCCGATGTTGTTATTGGAATGGGAAGGGTTGTGATCGAAGCAGGGATGATGGGGAAGATTGCGGTTCTTGTCGGAGATAAGGGCATTCATGGGATCCTCAAGGCAAGAGATATTCAGATGGTTTCGAAGACCAATTTCAGTGGCAGGGGTTTACCAATCATCCCCGTTCAAATCTGTATAAATGATATTGAAAAACATAACCAGAAAAAGGCAAAAGAAATTTCAAATATTTTGACAAAATATTATTCGAGTTCTCAATGGGCAAAAAAGAAACTGAAAATCTATAATAAATCCCTTTTTTCAGATGCTCAGATAATTGAACCTGTTGAATTTACTAAAGAATTGATTAACGAAACTGTTAAAGGAAAATATGTTGAATTACAGAGGAATTATACTGAATTACAGAAACAGTATGATCAGCTTAGCATCAGACACGATGAAATTTATAGATGGCTTAATACAATTATTAATAGCACGAGCTGGAAGATTTTAGAACGTTATCGTAAGTGGAGGAAAATAATATTTTCTGAAGGCTCTCGTTTAGAGAGATATTACTTCTTGATCTTGAAAGGTATCAAGGTTCTTATTGACGAAGGAATTAAGTCCTTTGTTCTAAGGTTTAGCAGAAGGATATGGAGAAAAATATCAATGTTAGGGCCTGTGGCTGCCACATACAGAACTATAGCGAAATTAAAAGCTGTGCAAAGAAAAAGTATATCAGCATATTATGGGATAGGAGAGAAAGGATTAGTGTCTGTAATATTGCCTGTTTATAATCAGGCATATCTTGTTGGAGAAGCAATACAGGGGGTGCTGGATCAGACTTATAAAAATTTCGAGTTGATTATTGTTGATGATGGTTCCAATGACGATATTAATGAAGTATTAAATGAATTTAAGAATAACCGAAGCATCAAAGTTTTCAGACAAGTTCACCAAAACCTTCCCAAGTCCTTAAATAATGGGTTCAAATGGGCAAGGGGGGAATTCTATACCTGGACTTCGGCAGACAATATTATGCATCCGCATCAGTTGGAGAGACAAGTAAGTTTTTTAGTTGGACACCCAGATATCGCTATGGTGTATAGCGATTATGAAATAATAGACGATGACGGCAAACAGCTTCTTAATTCCGACTTCAGGACTCACAACCAGGACCCGCATGCATCAAATATCATCCGCCTTCCACGATCAACGGAGAAATTGGCCCTGGTCAATGACAATTTCATTGGACCATGTTTCCTGTATCGGGCATCTATTGGAAAGATAATAGGCGATTATGACCCAACTATGGGAATTGAGGATTATGATTATTGGATGCGAGTTAATCATTTCTTCAAAATATCCCATCTGGGCACTGATGATATTTTGTATCAATATCGTGTTCATAAAGATACATTGAGCGCAAGGGCTGATGATCTGGGGATTTATAAAAAGGCAAATGCTCTGATGGTATATGAGAAAGAAAGACAGAGCTTTTATAATAAACCATTCGATTTATATGTGGACAGAGATATAAAGAACCTGCTGTCCAATGATCTTCAAAAATATCTTCAAAAGAAACATCGCTTGTATCTGCTGGATGAATTTGTGAGAAACAAACAATCCGATGAGAAAAGAATCATTTATATGAATATTAGAGACATGTCCTTATTAGATAATATAACTGTGAGCGATTCCACAGTGATTTGTATTGTTTCACTGGAAGATGATGATGCAATTTACGATATTTTGCCAAGCCAATGGAATAAAGTTGACTGCTGCTTCGCATTAAAAGAGGCCGAATTCAGGAGGATTTCTATCTTTAAGAATGATTCGTTCTTTGTGAAAGAAATAGATGAATGTATAAAAATTGGCATGATATATGCCAACACACATATTTATCAAAGAATTACGAGACCTTCAGAACAAAGAGAAATCCATTCAGCTAAAAGAATTATTCTTGAAAATGTTAAAATCCCTATTCTCTTTCAAGTGGACCAATTTGATAAGGGAGGACTCGAGAGGGTTGTTTTCGATCTGGCGAGCACAATTGATAGTAATAAATATAAACCGGTTATCCTTGCAGTGAGCAAAGGCGGTGTTTTTGAGGAAATATCTCGAAAGAATGGGATAGAAGTCTTTGTATTATCTGGTGAAAAACGAAAAAAGTTCCATGACTTTTTAAAATTCAAGAATATAGGAATTGTCAATGCTCACCATTCATACTTTGGTCTTGATATTGCATTTAAGCTTGGAATCCCCGTGTTTCAAACGATACATAGTTGTTATGTATGGAATTCAGATCCTGAAGGGATCATTATGCTGAAAAAGGCAGATTCGTTTACGCGGAGATATATTGCTGTCTCCAATGATGCTATTAAGTATACGGAAAAAAAGTTTAACCTGGATCCTGCAAAAATATCAAAAGTTCATAATGGTATTAATGCTCGTCTTATTGAAGATGGAATCAAAATGCAAGATAGTGAAACTTTGAGAAGGCATCTTGGCTTTTCAAAAGATGACTTTATATTTTTGAATGTCGCATCAATATATCCACCCAAGTTTCAGATGTCTCTCATTGATGCAATTGCTATTTTGAGAAAAAAATATCGTAATGCAAAACTCCTGTTTGTCGGGGAAATCTGGGAATATAAATATTATAGAGACCTTATTGGAAGAGCCAAATTTCTTGGCATATCCGACGCTGTTAAATTCGCAGGATACCAGACAAACGTATTTGATTATTATCGGGGTACCAATGCATTTGTTCTTCCATCACTGATCGAAGGCTGGAGTGTGACATTAATGGAGGCAATTTACTTTGCTCTACCAGTAATTGCAACAGCAATTGGCGGTGCACGTGAGCTCATTCCAGCAACTGGTTCGGGCATACTTATCCCAAATGTATATAAGGATATAATGGATCTCAATCGGGATGATTTATCAAATATAAATAAATTCCCAGATAATAAAATATTTCTTGATAATCTTACTCAAGCAATGGAGTCTATAATTATTGATTGGAGCACGTGGAAGGAACGCATGCAGGATGCAAGGAATAAATTGAACGAACATTATAACATTGAAGATATTGCTCGAGAGTATGACAGAATATTCACTTATTATTCGTAACCATTTATAAAATGGACACAATTCGTGTTTTGCATGTGATTAAGGAAGGGTCAATGGGCGGAGGGCAGCGCCATATTTTAACTATTCTTAATCAAGTTGAAAATAAAATGTTTTCGTTTGGAATCGTCTGTGGAAGTAAAGGTTACTTTTATGAATCGGTGGAAGCTATGAACATACCAGCTTTTATTGTTTCCATGAAATATTTTCCAGATGTGAATATTATAAGAGATTTAATTAAAATTATTAGAATATTCAGGCCCGATATTATTCATACGCATGGAGGGATAGCAGGCTTTTGGGGTCGCCTTGCTGGGATTATTTATGGAGAAGTTAAAATTGTCCATACCTATCATGGCATTCATTATCTTCATTATCCTTCTTTTGTAAGGCGCAAACTATTTTCATATATTGACAGGATATTATTACATTATACCGACCTTATTATTTGTGTATCAAAGTCTGATGAATATAGAGGAGAGTTGGTGGGAGTTGTTGACTCCAAAAAATGTCTTTATATACCCAATGGAATTGATATCAAATCATTCACTCAACAAATAGATGTACCCAATGAGAAGCATTCAATTGGTATATTTCCGGACTCTCTTGTTGTTGGAATGATTGGACGTCTTCATCCCGAAAAGGGACACCGCTACTTTCTTGATGCTGCCAGTAAAATAGTCTCCAAATATACTAATGTCGAATTTGTTATTTTAGGAGATGGAGAGTTGAGTGAAAATCTTAGGGATATGGCTGTTCAATTGGGCATTGCTTCAAGGACACATTTTTTAGGCTTTCGGAACAATATTGTAAATTATTTACACACAATGGATATAATAGTTTTCCCTTCACTTTGGGAAGGGCACCCATTTTCACTTTTAGAAGCAATGGCAGCAGGAAAGGCAATAGTGGCGTCAAACATTGATAGCATTAGGGAGGTTCTTAAAGATGGCATGACCGGAATTCTTGTTCCCCCCAAAGACTCAACTTCTATTGCTCAAGCAATAGGCGCCCTTTTGGATAGCAAAGAAGAAAGGGACAGAATAGGGAGACAAGCACAAATAACAGTTATTGAGGCTTTTCCATCCTCAAAGATGATTAACTCTTTGGAGCAAGCGTATTTGAACCTTGTAACTGCAAAGAATAAAGTGGAAGAAGAAATATGAAGGTTGCTCTGGTGCATGATTGGCTGACGGGGATGAGGGGAGGGGAGAGGGTCCTGGAGGCAATTCTTGAGGTTTTCCCTGTGGCGGACCTCTATACCCTCCTTCACATCAAGGGAAGTGTCAATCCGGAGATAGAAGCCAGGGTGAAGGGGGTGTCCTTCATCCAGCGATTTCCATTTCTCAAAGATTATTATCGTTATTATCTTCCATTGTTTCCCAGGGCCATAGAAGGTTTCGAACTCTCAGGATACGATCTTGTGATCAGCACGAGTCATTGCGTGGCCAAGGGTGTTAAGCCAGGGAAGGAAGCATGCCACATTTCCTATATTTTTAGTCCCATGAGGTATGTGTGGGATCTGCACGATGAATATTTTAGGAACGGCCAGGGCAGAGTATTTTCACGGTGGGGCATGAGACTTTGGAGGAATTACTTGAAAGAGTGGGATGTCAATTCCAGCAATAGAGTCAATTATTTTATTGCGGATTCCAGAAATGTGGCGGCGAAGATCAAGAGATACTATGGGAGAAACGCAGAGGTAATGTACCCTCCTGTGGATATAGGATTTTTTTATCCAGAGGATCCCTCACCCTCCCCTCTCCCAAAGGGAGAGGGTATTTTCAAGGCAGAGGATTGTTACCTTATGGTGACTGCACTCGTCCCATATAAAAGGGTAGATGTGGCTATTAATGCATTTTCTCGGCTTGGGAAAAAACTCGTAATAATTGGGAGCGGGCCTGAGGAGAAGAAACTTAAGAGCATGGCAGGAAAAGACATTGAGTTTCTCGGATGGCAACCACGAGAGGTTGTTCGTGACTATTATAGAAGATGCCGGGCATTTATCATGCCAGGAGAAGAAGATTTTGGCATTGCCCCTGTGGAGGCTATGGCCTGTGGACGACCGGTGATCGCCTATGGGAAAGGGGGTGCTGTAGAAACGGTAAGCGCCTCTACTGGTCTCCTTTACGAAAATCCTGGGATTGACGGATTGGTGAATGCAGTGAAGAGGTTTGAGACAATAGAGAGCTCTTTCGATCCTGGAACCATCAGGTCTAATGCCCTAAAGTTCGATCGCACAGTGTTTAAGGAGAAATTTCAGGACTTTGTGAGGACACATGCTCAAGAAACATAGTCAGTTCTTTGAGTCACTATTGATGTTTCAGGACATGGTCATTGTTGCCGTATCGTGGCTGGCCTCATATGCCCTTCGCTTCTATCTCGGCCCGATTCCTGTATGGAAGGGCATTCCAAACTTCCGTCAGTATGCCGGACTTCTTGTTTTCATTATTGTCATTTATCTCGTCGTTTTTCGAGCTTATGGACTTTATAGATCCATGAGGTTTTCATCAAGGATCGATGAGGTGTTCGCTTTGGTTAAGGCCTCCACCCTCGGTCTTTTGGTCCTTGTCTCCTTGACCTTTATCTTCCGACAATATGAATACTCCAGAGGGGTGTTCCTATATTTCTGGGTAATCCAGACATCAGTAATTATAATTGCGCGGCTTTCCTTCAGACAGGGACTGAGACTTATGAGGAAAAGAGGCTTCAATCTTCGGTATATCCTCGTTGTAGGGGCAGGGGAGATGGGCAGGGAGATAGTGAGCAAGATACATGCACGTCCCGAGCTGGGGTTGCGGGTTGTGGGGTTCCTGACGAGGAAGACAGAGAAGGTTGGGAAGTTCCTTGAGGGTGTGGAAGTTCTGGGATCATACGATGACCTTCCCAGTATTCTTCAGTCGCGGAACATTGATCAGGTAATAGTAGCACTTCCTTACGATGCCCATGAGAAGCTGGAGACAGTCCTCAAAACCCTCGGGGATTCAATGGTTGACATCAGGGTTGTTCCTGATGTGTATCAGTTTTTTACACTCCGCGGCGGTATTGAGGATTTTGACGGCGTCCCACTTATCAGCCTTCAGGATACACCGCTATACGGGTGGAACCTTGTCCTAAAAAGGCTGACAGATATTGTTCTTTCTGCTCTCATTCTTATACTGACTTTTCCAATCATGCTTATTGTTGCTCTTCTTATCAAGCTGACCTCCCGGGGACCGGTCTTATATCGTCAGGAGAGGATGGGCCTGGATGGTGAGACATTTAATATATACAAATTCAGGACAATGAGGGTGGGAGCAGAAGATAAAACAGGTCCTGTTTGGGCGAAGAAGGGTGATCCAAGGAGGACTTCCATCGGGGCATTCTTGCGGGCAACAAGCTTGGATGAACTCCCCCAGTTCTTCAATACCCTGAGAGGAGAGATGAGCATTGTAGGGCCCAGGCCGGAACGCCCGGTATTCATTGAGGATTTCAGGAAGAAGGTGCCAAAATATATGCTCAGGCACAAGATGAAGGCAGGAATTACAGGATTGGCTCAGATCAGCGGGTTCAGGGGAAACACCCCAATAGAGAAAAGGATCGAGCAAGACCTGTATTACATTGAGAACTGGTCCCTTTCTCTGGATTTCAAGATCATGGCGTTGACTGTTGTCAGGGGATTTATTCATCCTCAGGCGTATTAATGGCGGGGGAAAATCCATAAATGATTCCTGAAAGCATATTCAAGGCATACGACATCAGAGGGTTATATCCCGGGCAGATCAATGAAGGGGTGGTTCACGAGATCGGGCTCAGGTTTGGAAGCTTTATTTCTGCCCCTGAGATCGTTGTGGGCAGGGACATGAGGCTCTCCTCAGGTCCGCTTTTTTCATCCTTTGTCCAAGGAGTTATTGATTCAGGGGTGAATGTCCTTGATATCGGTGTTGTTTCAACTCCATTCCTTTATTTCGGGATCAGTCATCTTAAGGCAAAGGGGGGTGTGATGATCACGGCCTCACACAACCCAAAGGAATACAACGGCTTCAAGGTTTGCCGTGAGGATGCGATCCCTATCTTTGATGTGGAGCTAAAAAAATTGAAAGATATTGAACTCCCGCCTTCTCAGCCAGCAGCAAAAGGGCATGTCAAGCCAATGGAGATATTCCCGGAATACCGGAAACATGTCCTGTCCTTTGTCCGGAATATTGGCAAGCTCAAGATAGCCATTGATGCGGGCAATGGAATGGCAGGGGCTATTTTCCCGCAGATACTCAAGGGATTGGAAGGTTCAGGGATAGATCTTATTCCCCTTTACTGCGAACTGGATGGATCTTTTCCCCATCATGAGGCAGATCCTTTGAAGCCCGAGAACCTGAGAGAGCTTCAGAAGGCTGTTAAAGAGGACAAAGCAGACCTGGGTGCGGGGTTTGATGGAGATGCAGACAGGGTCATCTTTGTAGATGAAAAGGGGGAGATTGTTAGAGCAGATTTCATTTCGGCTCTATTAGCCCAGGAATTCCTGAAGCGGGAGCCAGGGGCAGCAATCGTCTATGACCTCCGCTCCAGCAAGGTTGTCCGGGAGACTATTGAGGCAAAGGGAGGACGAGCCGTGAGGTGCAGGGTAGGCCATGCTTTTATTAAAAGCAAAATGAGGCAGGAAGGGGCGGTGTTCGGTGGAGAGTTATCAGGCCATTATTATTTCAGAAAAGGCTTTACTGCAGACAATGCAGATATTCCTGTGCTTATGGTCATGGAGATTTTAACCAAGGAGAAGAAGAAACTGTCAGATGTTATCAATCCTTTCAAAAAATACTTTGCCAGCGGTGAAATAAGCACAAGGGTTGAGAATCCCCGCAGCAAGCTGGAAGAGATCGTTGCTGTGTTCAAGGATGGACGAATATCCAGAGATGATGGGATTCTTATAGAATATGACGATTGGTGGTTCAATATTAGGGAGTCAAACACGGAGCCCCTCCTCAGGCTCAACCTTGAGGCAGATTCCATTGAGAAAATGGCGAGCCAAAGGGATGAGCTTCTTTCAATTATTAAAGAAAAATGAGCGAGCCCTTAAAGCCTTCTCCCGTGAAACTAATAGCAAGCTTGATATACTCCGATCCTGTTCTCTGCGAGGTTGTTAGGAAGAAAGTCTCTGAGGAGGTCGGCGAGGAGGACTTTGTCAGCCAAGAGCTTCCATTCGATCGCACAAAATACTATGAAGAGGAAATGGGATCAGGCCTCAGGAGGGTATTTATAAGTTATGCCCATCTTGTTGCAAGGGATCAGCTTGCCGCAATAAAGGTTCGTGTTCACGATGTTGAAAGTAGTTTTTCAGAGAATGGAAAAAGAAAAGTGAATATTGACCCTGGATATATATCGTCTGAGAACCTTGTCCTTTCAACATTCAAGGGGTATTCACACAGGATATACCTTGGTCAGGGTGTATTCGCAGAGGTTACCTTGATATATGAAAGGGGGAGCTTCATGCCCCTGAAATGGACATACCCGGACTATGCTTCTCCTGAAATTGTGGAGATTATGAACGGAATCAGGGCCAGGTATGTGGCTGTCCTCAGGGAATCCACGAAGAGAACATGAAGAGCATGACAGGATATGGAATTGGCGAGGTTAAATGGAAGGGGAGGACTTTCCATGCAGAGGCGCGCTCCCTCAATCACCGTTCTATTGATATAAGGGTCAGGGTTCCGCGAGGGTATCTCCTTCTCGAGCTTGAGATTGTAAAGTATGTGAGAGAGATGTGTGCGAGGGGTTCCATTGATATTTTTGTGGAAGAGGCAGTTATGGCAAGCGGAGGAGAGTTCAGCCTTGATGCAGCAGCAGCCAGAAATGTGCTGTCCCGTCTAAAGAAACTTCAACGGCTTCTCGCATTCAAGGGAGAGATACAGTTGGAACATCTTATGCCATTTCGTGAATTTTTCTTTAGAAGTGGTTCTGATATAGATCACGAGGGGTGTCACCGGGCCATGTTCCAGGCATTCAAGAAGGCCATGAAAGATCTCGGTTCAATGAGGATGAGGGAGGGAAAGGCTCTGAGAGGGCACATAATGAAGATCCTTGATAGGATTTTAGCAGTGCTGAAGGATTGTGAAGAGAAAGCACCTCTTGTCCTTACAGAGATCAGAAATAGGATGAAAGCAAAAATATCAACCCTTTTGGAAAAAGGGCAGGAGATAGATAAAGGAAGGCTGGAGCAAGAGCTTGCTTTCTATGCGGAACGGCATGATATTTCAGAGGAAGTGGAGAGATTAAAGAGCCATCATTCTCAGGCCAGTTCATTGCTTGATCTTGACGGACCTGTTGGGGTTAAATTAGGATTTATTTTCCAGGAAATGGCCAGGGAGGCTGGAACCCTTGTATCAAAGGCCGGCAACAGCACTCTTACACAGTACGCGCTTGAGCTGCGGACATGGGTTGAGAAAGCCAGGGAGCAGGTTCAAAACATAGAATAGGAGAAAGAATGTCCAGGGGATCCCGCGTCATACATGTTGGTTTTGGAAACACAGTGTCCTCAGACAGGGTTATTGCAGTAGTATCTCCCGGGTCCCAGCGCTTGAGGCAATTGGTAAAGAACGCCGAAGAAAATTTGAAGCTTGTGGATGCTTCCAGGGGTAAGAAGGTGCGATCCTTAATTATAATGGACAGCGGCCATGTCATCCTTTCAACCCTGGATCCCAAGACCATTGCATACCGTTTTCACTCGGGCGAAGGACTGAAATATTATTATGGGAAGAAGAAAGAACAATCTCAGGCTGAAGAGGAATAGGCGTATACTTTTTGTTGTTTCAGCTCCATCGGGAACAGGCAAAACAACCCTGTGCGAAAGGGTCATCTCTAATATTCCGGGCCTCGCGAGGTCAATATCCTGCACAACGAGGCTGCCCCGAGGAGGAGAGATAAATAATAAGGATTACCACTTTATTTCTAAAGCGGACTTTGACAGGATGATCTCACAGGGCAAATTCGCCGAATGGGCGGTTGTCTATGGCAACAAATACGGAACCCTGAAGGAGACCATTGTTCGTTCCCTTGAAAAAAACCAGGACATTTTACTTCAGATAGATGTTCAGGGAGCAAGGATGCTCAGTGAAAAATTCAAGGGCGATGTCGTAACTATCTTCCTCCTTCCACCTTCTTTGGGCGAGTTGAGGAGAAGGCTGGAGAGGAGGGGGAAGGATACATGGAAAAAGATGGAGATGCGGCTCAGGGGGGCGCTGAGGGAGCTTCCCCAGATGGTTTTCTACGACTATATTGTCCTGAACGAATCACTGAAAGAAGCTTCAGAAAAACTGGGCGCAATCATTATTGCCGAGAGGCAAAGAAGGGAAAGGCTCATCAGATCTTGATGTGCTTCCAACCGCCCTCCCAGAAT